>Ga0114921_10001192_pt1 | contig 11801 bp, 13 predicted proteins | sample BentaG_FD_87016 | JGI IMG/M metagenome (GOLD analysis project Ga0114921, IMG submission 87016) | Deep subsurface microbial communities from South Atlantic Ocean to uncover new lineages of life (NeLLi) - Benguela_00093 metaG | ecosystem: Environmental > Aquatic > Marine > Oceanic > Sediment ...
ACAACCTATGGAAAATAAAAATGAGACTAAAAATAAAATTAAAATGCAAATATCTAATAGCTTTTTGAATTTCAATTTACATTACCTCCAAAATCATTAAGAAATCATTATGAAAATAATCATTTTCATAATTTTTATATTTTAATATACATAAAAATAATTTACCAACTTAGAAATAAAATTCTCTAAATTCTAATTTTAAAACATTATAAGCACTTACTTTTATTTAAGCGCTTCATAAAAGGTTGTAATTTTTCACTCAAGATACTAACTGCCAATAAAAAAGATATTGGAAATATATGTAGTAGATATCTTTCTATGGAAGTTAAAAAGTCAGGTACTAAAGATGAACCCATAAGATAGATAATTGATGAAAATATAATAATAGATAAAATTACCCCATTTTCTTTAACGAAAACTTTTTCAGGAAATATAACAAAAGTAAAAATTATTATTATCCAATATATTGAGTAGCTGGACTTGAAGAAACTATTGGTTGAATCATATTTAGAAAATAGAAATTCATTTAACAATCCAATAATAGAGTTCATAAAATTTTCTTTAAAAAAAGTAATGGAATTTTGAAAACCTATCCAATCAATACTAATTATTTTTAAATCCAATTTAAACTTTATTATTAGCCATGGTGTAATAAATATTAAAAAAATTACTAAAGTTAAAAGTAATAAATTAGCCTTTTCATTACATTTTTTATATTTATGATGTTTATGATAATGATTAATTTTAATATCCTCTTTTGATAAAAAGGATTTCTTATCATATTCTTTAGATTTCAGTAGAAGAAAGATAAACATAATTAGGATAAATGCTGAGAAAATTATCCCCTCAGATCTTAAAAGAGGAAGTTGTGATGTAAAAATAGCTGATAATATAATTAGTCTATTCTCATTATATTTCATCCAGAGTGCCATAAACATAACTGATAAGAAAAGATAGAATGCAAAAGGAAGATTAGTATATTCGATATAAGCATGATCACAAATAATTGGTACAGTAGAAAGTACAAAAGTAAAAAAAAGTGAAACAATTTTTAGATATTTTAACCTTAAAAAACTATAAATAGCTATCAGTAATGAAATATAGAATATTGGAAATATTATTTTCACCAGGTTTTCATTTAAAATTCCCATGGATAAATATAAATATGTTTGGAGAAATGGAAGAAGTAGGGGATATGAAGGATGTGAAAATTCGTATGAATGTTTACTATAAAAATCATAAATCGCCTTATCTAAAAAGAAAGCTTTTGCCTTAAAACTCCAACAGGTTATTGCATCCCAGAATCTAACAGGGAAAATTAAAGCAATGAATATTGAGGCTAAGACTTGAAATAAAATTAAGATTATTAAAGTAATTTCAATAATTTTAAATATTTTTTGTTTATTAAAGGCTTTAAAGTAATTTTTGTAATTTAATATTTTTAGTCTTAACTTCTTCTTTTTAAAAAATTTATTATTTTTGAGCATCTTTTCTGGGAGTTTTGAATATCTTTTCTTATAAATTAAAATTAAAAAACCTATTAAACAAATAATAGTCTGCGAAAATAATATAGTTTTTAGACTAAAACTAAATTCTAACAAAGACATCAACATTATTACCAAAGAAATATTTCCTACCCCAATAACAAATGAGATTGTTCCTGTAAAGAGAAGGCCTTGTTTTAATTTCAATGGCAGCAAAATTAATGTAAAGGGTAGCCCGGTAATTGTAATTATTATTAAAGCTAAAAATAGTCTTAATATTGCGAATAAATTCATATTATATCTATAGTTTTAAAAACAATTTATTAAGCTAGTATTTAATTAAAAACTTCATATATAAAACCAGCTTTCTCTTTATAACTACCAACTAATTTAAGATTCTTAAAAATAACTTCCATTTTTTTCAAATTATCTGATGGTTTAAGTATTATTAAATATTCAACCGAGCTATCAGTTATCTCTTTATATATCTCATCTAGGTTCCTTCTCTCTGTTTTTATAGTAATTACATCTCTTGGATAAAGAACATAAGAAGTTCTTGGATATATATAGTATGTTTCCCTTGGATATAAAATAGCTACATTTTTGGAGTTTGGAATTTTTTTATCACACCACCACAGGAAATAATCAAAATTCTCAAACCCTGCATAAGTCTTGTCAAAATTCCCTTTTCTAATTTGCTCACTATTACTTTTCCATAGAAATATGATTGTAGATACTTCGTTTTTTAGTTGGTTAAAAGAGGATATTATTATCAATATTAAAAAGAATGGGATAAGAAAAGTTTTTAATTTAATAAGCATAGAAGTAAAAATATTTATTATATTGATTATTAGTTGAAAGGCAATTAATAGTGATAGTTGAAAAGATATTATTTCAAATTACACATTTCTTACCTTCCTAAATATTTTCTTACCAAGTAATAATTTGTCAATAGAACATATTATATAATAATTCTCTATTCAGATAGATTTAAAAAAAAGTTTTTGCTCTGTGGATGTGTTAAAATAAAAAAGTTAAAAATGAAATTTTTTTGTTAGAATAAAAATCATATAAGAAAATATTTTTTCTAAAATATTATCATTCAATTTTTTACTAAAAAACATTTATATGAAAGGTAATATTAGTGAGTTATCAGGCATTATATAACAAATATCGTCCTCAGACCTTTGAGGAAGTTGTTGGACAAAAGCATATAATTAAAACATTGAAGAATGCCATTAACCAGGATAGAGTTGCCCATGCTTATCTTTTTTGTGGTCCTCATGGAATTGGAAAAACATCAATTGCTAGAGTCTTAGCCAAAGCATTGAATTGTGAAAAAGGTACAACAACAAATCTATGTAATAAGTGTAATATCTGTAAAAGTATTGCGGATGGAAGCTGTATTGATGTACTTGAAATAGATGCAGCATCAAATAGGGGAATCGATGAGATAAGAGATTTGAGAGAAAAGGTTAATTATCTTCCGACGCAAACCAGGAAAAAGATTTATATAATAGATGAAGTTCATATGCTTACAACGGAGGCTTTTAATGCACTTTTGAAGACACTGGAGGAACCGCCTCCCCATGTGATTTTCATGATGGCAACTACTGAACCTAATAAAATTCTTCCTACAATATTATCCAGATGTCAGAGATTTGATCTTCATTTAGTACCTTCAAAGAGCATAGTAAAACGTTTAAAGTACATAGCTAAGAAAGAGAGAATAAAGGCTTCACCATCAGCTCTTTCATTAATCGCCAGCCATTCCAAAGGAAGTCAAAGAGATGCTATTGGAATACTTGATCAACTTCATTCATTTACAGATAGTGAGATAACAGAAGAAAATGTAGCGTCTTTACTTGGAGTTTTAGACTATAAGAACCTTTTTAAAATTGTTGACTTTATTATAAAGAAAGATACTGCAGAGTTAATCTATTTAGTAGATAAATTATCTCAGTCGGGAATGGATTTAAGGCAGTTAGTAGGAGATATAGTTGATCATCTTAGGGGAATATTAGTAGCAAAAAATGTTAAAAAAACAATGGGTTTAATTCATATTCCCCCTGATTTGAAAGCAGCTTTTACAAGGCAATCAAAGCAACTCGAATTGGAAGAGATACAAAGACTATTAAATTTATTTGGACAGACATATAAAGATATGAGATGGGCTTCTGATAATAGATTGCTACTAGAGATAAGTCTTATAAAAGCAACAAGACTTTCATTAGATGATACTTTATCTGGACTTTTGTCAAGAGTAAAGTATTTAGAGCATCAATTAGATTTGAAAGTAAAGGAAGAAGCTATAGTTACTGATTCACATTTAGAAAAGGAAAGAAAGGTTGAAGTAGAAAAGAAAGAAAAATTAGCAGATAAAATAGATAAAGAAAAAATTAAAATAGCTAAAAAAAAGAAGAAATTGGTTAAAGAAGAGATTTTAGAAACTGGAGAAAATATTGAAGAAGAGGTACAAGAAATTTTTGAAGAGGAGGAGAAGGAAACATTAGAGCCTGAAAGAGTAGAGGAGATTGAATATAAACCAGAGCGATTGGAAATAAAAAAGGAAGTTAAGGTAGAGAAAAAATTAAAAAAGAAAGAGGCTGATTTTAATTATGATCTTGTACAGAAGATGTGGCCTTTAGTCCTTGATGAATTAAAAGAAAAAAATAAACCAATACATGCATTGCTTTATATAGCAATGCCAGTTAAAGTAATAGATAATTTGATAGAAATTCAGTTTGAACCAGAAGCAAAATTTCAAAAGGAACTATCAGAAAGAGAGGATCATTTTAAAAAGATAAGAGATACCATATCAAGAATATTGGGTAGAAAAGTAAATATTCATTTAACTATTAGAGAGGAGAAAAAAGAAAAAATATTATCTGAAAAAAAGGTAGCAAAAAGGGACAAAATGAACGAAGAAGAGATTGTTGAGTTGTTAAAAACTGAATTTGATGCTGAATCTATAGATTAATTCTAAAAGATATATTAACTTTATAATAATTTTTAAAATAAGAATATTCAAAGGAGAATGTTTTGAATTACCCCTCAAACACAGTTGAAAGGCTTATAAATGAATTAAAGAAATTACCAGGAATAGGTCGAAAGACAGCTCAAAGGTTAACTTTTTTTATACTATCAATTCCAAAAAATGAAGCAATTAGTCTTGCACGCGCAATAGTTAATTTAAAGGAACGAACAAAGCTTTGCAAAGTATGCTTTAATGTCTCAGATGAGGAAATATGTAATATTTGCAAAGATGAAAGAAGAGATATAAGCATAATTTGTGTAGTCGAAAATTCATGGGATGTTATAGCTTTAGAAAAGTCGAATCGATTTAAAGGATTATACCATGTCTTAGGTGGGGCTCTATCACCAATAGATAATATTGGACCAGATGATATTAGAATAAAAGAACTACTCGACCGAATTAAAAACAATAGAGTAAAGGAAGTAATTGTTGCAACCAATCCTAATATTCAGGGTGATGCAACTGCAATATATATATCAAAGTTATTAAATCCTCTGGGGGTTAAAGTTACAAGGATTGCAAGAGGTCTTCCTGTAGGCGGAGATTTAGAGTATGCAGATGAGGTTACATTAGGAAAAGCCTTGGAGGGAAGAACAGAAATAAAATAAAAAAAGGATTTATAAATTTTACTTTGATTGCGGACAAAGGGGGAAGATAAAATGGCATTTAAAATTTATGGGAAGGTTATTGAAAAGGAAACGGAAAAAGGGATACCAAACTTAACAGTCAAAGCAGTTGATAAAGATTTAATTTATGATGACATTTTGGGAGAAGTAATTACTGATAAGAATGGTAGTTTTGAAATTAAGTACAGTGAAGAAGACTTCAAAGGACTTTTTCTTGATAAAGAACCGGATATCTATCTAATCATCAAGAATCCAGGTGGAAAGATAATTTATACAACTGAAACCAAAGTGGTATATGATGCTCTTGAGATTGAAAAATTTGTGATAAGGATTCCTAAAAGTTTAATTAAAGGAAAAGGAGAAGATTGATCTATACTGAGAGAAGTAACTCAACTAATAAAGCAAATAATATATTTTTCATAATACATTAAGAATAAATTTAAAAGTTCATATAGGAGGAAATTTGAAGGATTTAATCGAAGTAAGGTGGCACGGTAGAGGTGGACAAGGGACCGTTACTGTTTCTAAAATGCTGGCTGAATCAGCTATGTGTGAAGGTTACCATGTTCAGGCATTTCCGGAATATGGAGCAGAGAGAATGGGAGCACCAGTCCAATCTTTTACCAGAATAAGTGATGAACCTATAATAATTCACTCTCATGTTGAGAATCCTAAGATAGTGTTGGTATTAGACCCATCATTAATTGGAAGTGTAGACATCTTAGACGGGCTTGATCCGGAGGGGACTATTATTATAAATTCAACCCAGTCCCCTGAAGAGATAAGAAAATTGTTGGATGTCGGGAAAAGAAAAGTTTTTGTTGTAGATGCAAACATTATTTCTCTAGAAGAACTGGGTAGAGTAATTCCTAATACACCCTTACTAGGAGCCTTTTCCAAGGTATCTGGACTTGTTAATATTGAGAATATTAAAAAAGCAGTAAAAAAACAACTTTCAAAAAAATTCCAAAAATCAGTTGTAGAATCTAATCTAAAAGCCTTAAAAAGAGGATATGAGGAGGTTATAGGAGGATAGTTAATATTATCTAAACTTTATTTACAACTTCATTTTTAGTAATAGCTTAATTAAGTTAAAGAATTTTCAAATAATAAAAATAACTGAATAAGATTAAATAAAAAGCAACCTTAATAGGTTGCTTTATTTTTAAACTACTACTTTTTTATATAGAGTTCCACTTTTTAAGAATAGTGAGAATTTCTTGCAAATATTAAAATCTGTGTTATAATTAATTGAAAATGAAAATCATTATCATTTAGGAGGCTATTATGTGTGAAAGACCACATAGGTGTCACGCTAGATTTAGAAATTTTGGATATAAATTAACATTACCAAGAAAAGTTATTTTAGACGTATTAAGAAAAGCTAAAAAGCACCTAAGTGCTGAGGATATCTATTTAAAAGTTTACAAAATATATCCACATGTTGGTTTAACTACAATTTATAGAACTCTTGAAATTTTAACTAACATAGGAATGGTTAAAAGATATGATTTTGGTGATAGAAGAGCAAGGTATGAGTTGGTAAGTGAGACAAGGGAAAAACATCATATTCATTTAGTATGTTTAAATTGTTGCAAAATAATTGGTTATAGTGATTTTACAGATGAAGAGATAAAGATATTTGATAGTCTTAAGGAGAATTTATCAGAAAAAAATAGTTTTGATATTAAATATCATCAGTTTAGTTATCATGGCTTATGTAATAAGTGCAAGTAATTATTAAAGAAATAAAAACATATTTTTTCAATTTATTTATATTAATAATGTTTTAAATAAAAATTAATATTTAATAGAAATCAAGCATAATATAGTTAAAATGAATTCTTTTAAATGATTAATATTTTAATAATATTTTTTTATAAACCTAAGGAGGTGAAATTATGTGTCACGGACACCACCATGATGTTGCAGGATTTCCATGTGGATTAGGATTTAGACCAAGATGGAGGTATCACTCATTATCATATCCGCACATTGGCTGTTTTTGTGGATGTAGATTAAGTGCTGAACAGGAAATAGATATATTGAAGGAAAAGTCTAAATTTTTAGAGGATGTTCTAAAGGATATAGAAGACAGAATAGAATACTTGAAATCTAAATCTGAAAAGAAAAAAAAGTAGATAAAGAAAATATGGGGTAAATAGATAATCTTTCTGTTTACCCCAAAATTTTTATAATTATTTATTTTAAAGGTCTTCTCCTTTTGGTTTCATTTATGTCTAATGGTACAGCTTTTGGTCTTTTAGCTTTGTACACACTTACAACATTTAACCCTCTAAATTCTTTTTCAATCTTCTCCATCTCCTCTATATTAAGTTGTGAAAAAGGACTAGGTCTTAAAGGAGTATTTAGATGAACACGATAGGGTCTTATTTCCTTAGCAATGTCTGCCATCTCTTTAACAAAATATTTATTACAGTACTGCGTAATTTGATTCATGGTATTGTATATAATTGGATATATTTTTTAAAAAATCAAAAAAGAAAATAAATACATAATATAAGGTTGTTTATAATTTAATGAATTAATTCTTTGTATGAAAATTCTTTCCGATTAATTTTTAAAGAGAAAAATTTATAAAATAAATTTAAAATAGAGAGATAAACACTATATTATTTTTAGATATTTAAAATATATTCACATTTAATAGGAAATAGAAAATGAATGGAAAACAATAAGCAATTCTTAAAAAAAGACATTGAAGAAACAGAGAAACTTTACTTTGAATTCCAAGCTGGTTTTGGCATTACGAAACACATAGGGGGTTTGAAGGCAACAGAAGAACTAATTAAACTGTGTCATATCAGCAAAGATAAGTATGTACTGGAAGTTGGTTGTGGTGTTGGGGTTACAGCTTGTTATATGGCGCAAAAATGTGGTTGTAGAGTAGTAGGCGTAGATGTTTCTGAAAGTATGATAAAAAGGTCAAGGGAAAGAGCAAAAAGAAGAAATGTGCAAGATAAAGTCAAATTTATAACAGCAGATGCACAAAACCCTCCTTTTGAAAATGAACTTTTTGATGCAGTCATCTGCGAATCTGTAAATGTATTTGTAAGGGATAAAATTAAAGCCTTCAGAGAGTATATCCGAGTAATTAAAACAGATGGATATGTTGGTATTAATGAAGCAATTTGGATAAAAAAGCCACCTAAAGAATTGGATGAATATATGTATCATACAACAGGTGCAAAACTCCTAACTTCTAATTATTGGGAAGAATTACTAAAAAGCTCTGGATTAAGAGATATAGAAATAAGGATTTATAAAGTTAAATTTTTAAATGAAGCGATTAATCAAATTAAACGCTTTGATTTTAAAGAGTATTTTAATGCCTGGTATACATTTTTATCTATGTTGATTAAAAACCCAGCTTCTAGGAAATTTGCTAAGAAAACATTAAAAATGCCAAAGGGAATTTTCAAATTCACAAAATATATAGGATACGGGATATATGTGGGTATGAAATAAAAATAGGAATCAAGTCTTGAAAATATAGATCAGGTCTTACAATATAACATTTTGTGTTAGAAGTATTTTTATATTACATAAATAACAAAGACGAGATATTTTAAGGAAAAATTATAAAATGAAGATTACTATTTTATATGATTCACATAAATATAAAAAACTGCCAGAACTTAGAACTGGCTGGGGTTTTTCCTGTTTAATAAAAACAGGTAAAAAAAATATTCTATTTGATACTGGATGGGATGGAAATATTCTTCTCAATAATATGAAATATTTGAGACTTGATCCAAAAAATATAGATATTGTAGTAATTTCACACTTTCACTGGGATCATTGTGGCGGTCTTCCACAGGTATTATCATTTGATAAAAAAATTGATGTATATGTTACGAGGAGTTTCTCAACCCATCTTAAGGAGGAAATTAAACAAAGGACTAATCTCATTGAAATATCAAAAACAGATAAAATTTGTGAGGGAGTTTATACTACTGGAGAATTAGGTAAAGATATAAAGGAACAATCAATAATCCTTAAAACAGAGAAAGGATTAATTGTAATAACAGGATGTACCCACCCTGGCATCAAAGAAATATTAAATGTGGCTTCAAATTATGGTAAGATCTATGGTCTTATCGGTGGGTTTCATGGATTTAAGAAATTTCATCTTATTGAGGAAATTTCATTTATAATGCCTTGTCATTGCACAAGATACAAAAGGGAATTAGCAAATATTTTCCCTCGAAAATATATAGAAGATGGTATTGGAAAAGAAATAAAAGTTTAGTAATAATAATGAGGTATAATAATTAAATTATCATCTGATAAATTTACTACTAGTATATGTATAATGTTTTAATGATGGTTGTTAGATTTAAATTCATATTATAAAATTATAGGATTTTAATATAATAACTCAGATATTTAGAATAAAAAATTTTAATAAAAATGAAGGGATAAAAATATGAAAATTGTGAAGAAAGGTTGGAAAGAAATTCCAATTGGTGGGGTAATTTTAGAAGCTGGAAATGCATCAGATTATAATACTGGGGATTGGAGAAGCCAGAGACCTATTTGGAATGAGGAAAAATGTATTCATTGTTTGCAATGTTTTGTGTACTGCCCAGATGCATCGATAGATGTTAAAGATGAGAAAATAACAGGAATAAACTATTTCTATTGTAAGGGGTGTGGAATTTGTGCTGAAATATGCCCAGAAGAAGCAATTGAACTGATTCCAGAAACAAAAGTAAGTGAAACAGAAATAAAAGTAAGTGAGATGAGTTGATAAAGATGGTAAAAAAGCATGTTGAAGTAGGAACAACTGCAGTTGCAATGGCAATGAGACAGATTAACCCTGATGTTGTAGCAGCATATCCTATTACACCTCAAACAGCAATAGTTCAAACATTTTCACAGTATGTTGCTGATGGAAAGGTAGATACAGAATTTATTACAGTTGAAAGTGAACACTCTGCTATGAGTTCCTGTGTTGGAGCAGCTGCTGCTGGAGCCAGAGTTATGACTGCTACATCTTCTGCTGGTTTAGCTTTAATGTGGGAGATACTATCAGTGGCTTCTGGACTTAGAGTACCAATTACCATGGTAAATGTTAATAGAGCCCTTTCTGCACCTATAAATATTCATTGTGATCATTCTGATAGCATGGGAGCAAGGGATAGTGGATGGGTACAGATATATTCTGAGAATTCGCAGGAAGTATATGACAATGTTATTCAAGCAATAAAAATATCAGAAAATGAAGAGGTTAGACTTCCGGTAATGGTGATGATGGATGGTTTCATTATAAGTCATGGTATAGAGGAATTTGAGACATTAGAAGATGGTGATGTAAAAAATTTTATAGGTGAAAATAGACCAAAATTTTCTCTTTTAAATATTAAAGAACCTGTAACTCATGGTCCACTGCAATTATTTGATTATTACTTTGAAACCAAGCGTCAACAAGTAGATGCAATTTATAAATCAAGATTAGTAATTAGAGAAGTTGGAAAAGAATATGAAAAATTATCTGGAAGAAGTCAACCTATAATTGAGAAATATTTTGCTGATGATGCTGAACTTATAATTATAGTTCTATCATCAACAGCAGGAACTGCAAAAAGTGTAGTAAATGAGTTAAGAAAAGAAGGACTAAAGGTAGGACTTATAAAACCAAGGATATTTAGACCCTTCCCATATTATGAATTAAAAGAAGCACTTAAAAATACAAAAGCCATAGCTGTGTTAGACAGATCTAATTCCTTTGGAGCTCAGGGAGGTCCTTTATATATTGAAATAAGAAGTGCTTTGTATGAATTAACTAAAAAACCCCTTATAAAAAATTATATTTATGGATTAGGGGGGAGAGATATAAGCTTAGAAAATATCAGATCTGTTTATTCTGATTTGGAAGACATTACTAAAATTAGTAGAGTAGAAAAACCAGTTAGTTATCTTGGAGTAAGAAAGTAGGGGTATGATGGTAAGTTTAAAGGAAATTACAAAAAAAGAAAGAAGATTGTCACCTGGTCACAGACTATGTCCAGGTTGTAGTGCTTCAATTGTAGTAAATATGATTTTATGGGCAACCGATGACCCAGTAGTTATAGGCATTGCTACAGGATGTTTAGAAGTTTCAACAACTATATATCCACAGACAGCATGGAAAATCCCATATATTCATAGTGCATTTGAAAATTCTGCATCTACTATCAGTGGTGTAGAGACAGCATATAAAGCATTAAAGAAAAAAGGAATAATAAAGGATACTATAAAGTTTGTGGCTTTTGGTGGAGATGGTGGAACATATGATATTGGACTCCAAGCACTTTCTGGAGCTATGGAGAGAGGTCATAACATGGTTTATGTTTGTTATGATAATGAAGCATATATGAATACAGGGATACAACGTTCAAGTGCAACTCCATTTGGAGCAAGTACAACAACAAGTCCTGCTGGAAGTGTGATTCCTGGAAAACTACAAAAAAGAAAAGATCTCACTTATATTATGGCTGCTCATAGAATTCCTTATGTTGCACAGGGTTCAATTAGTCACTGGAGAGACTTAGTTAAAAAAGCCAGTAAAGCTTTTGAAGTTAATGGTCCAGCATTCTTAAACATCCTATCACCATGTCCAAGAGGATGGAGATATGATTCTAAATTAAC
>Ga0114921_10001193_pt1 | contig 11799 bp, 22 predicted proteins | sample BentaG_FD_87016 | JGI IMG/M metagenome (GOLD analysis project Ga0114921, IMG submission 87016) | Deep subsurface microbial communities from South Atlantic Ocean to uncover new lineages of life (NeLLi) - Benguela_00093 metaG | ecosystem: Environmental > Aquatic > Marine > Oceanic > Sediment ...
AAGTTTAAATATGAGTTGACGATATGTTGCTAGACCGATATAGGTTGATGTGAAATAAATTTATCGCATGATCAATAATATTTCCGGTGAAGAAACAGGTTGAATACAGGAATTACCATTTGGATTGGATGGAACATTGTACAGTCCAGTGAATGCACTACGCGATGATAATTTATGTCAGTTTACAAATATTTTGTCAAAGATTTATCCAAGAAGAGTGCTATAGATGAATTTCTGAGTTGGGAATTAAGAAAAGCTGGCTATAGCAAAGTAGAAATTTCCAAAACTCCGATGGGCGCTAGAGTTGTTATATATGCAGCTAAACCGGGAATTGTAATTGGAAGAAGAGGTCAAAGCGTCAGAGATCTAACCAAGACTCTGGAAGAGAAATTTGGATTAGAAAATCCACAGATCTCTATAGCATCTATTGAACTGCCTGAATTAGACTCGAAGATAATGTCTACCCAGATTGCTATGGCTTTAGAGCGTGGTGTTCATTTTAGGAGGGCAGCATACTGGGCAATGGGAAGAATTGCGGATGCTGGTGCCATAGGTGTTGAGGTAACGATAAGTGGCAAATTGACTACGCAACGATCAAGGTCTGAGACTTATAGACATGGCTATTTGCTGAAAGTCGGAGACCAAGTACAAAAGCAGATTAGGACTTCAATTGCCCACTGTCAATTAAAACCTGGACTTTTCGGTGTGAGAGTCTCCATCATGCCTCCAGATTTTGAATTTGTTGATAGACCAACATTCAAGAAAGTGGCTTCCACATCCGACACTGAAACAAAACTTGTTGAGGAAAAGAAAGTGGAAACAGTGGAAACAGTGGACAGAGTGGAAAAAGTAGAAAAAGTGGAAAAAGGGGGAGAAGTTGAAAATGCCAATTCTGAGAAAGCGGGAGATCAGGCAACTACTACCTGAAGAACGTGAAAAAAAACTTGAAGAGCTAAGAACAGAGTTGGTACATCTTCGAACTATGGTTGCCTCAGGAGGCACTGTAGAAAACCCAGCTAGGATAAAAGAGATCAGAAGAACTATTGCAAGATTACTCACAATCGAAGCGCAACAGCCAAAAGAAAGTGTAAAAACGAAATGAATATCACGCCTTTTAACATAACCAAGAACGAGTTCATAGGTTTAGATCTTAGAATATCGAAAAGTCATAACAAACAATTGGTTGGAATGAGCGGTAGAATTATCGATGAGACAAGAAATACATTGGTGCTCAGACAAGGATCCAAGATAATCCGTATACCTAAAGACATAGTTCACCTCAACATGTCAATACCCTTTGGTAAGATGATTGAGGTCGACGGAAGATCAATATTAGCTAGACCTGAAGATAGGATCAAGATGAGGGTTAGAAGATGGTGATACGTGATACAGGCCTAAAAGTCACAGCACCTCGAAAAAGTTGTGATGACCCATTATGTCCATTTCATGGAAAATTAGGACTTAAAAAAAGAACACTAACAGGAACCGTGGCAAAAAGTAAAATGACTAGAACAGTTACCGTCGAAAGAGATTATTTTCATTACGTTAAAAAATATTTGAGATATGAAAAACGAAGAAGCCGCACAATGGCGCATAGTCCACCTTGTCTTGAAGTGAAAGAAGGGGATAAAGTTACAGTTGCGGAATGCAGGCCTATCAGCAAAGAAGTCACTTTTGTTGTTGTGAACAAGATAAGTAAAATAGAGTAAGTGATTTGTCATGCCCGCCCCTAAAACCAGAGCCGTTAGCGCCAGAGGAGTGATAGAGTATAGACTTCGAATCTCTCGAGGACTACCAACCGGTAGCATTCTCACATGTGCAGATAATACTGGAGCAAAAAATTTGAAACTCATTAATGTTACAGGATACAAGGGGCGTCATAAGAGGCCACCCGAAGCATGTGTCGGTGATATGGTTACAGTATCAGTCTCTAAAGGAAAACCTGAACTCAGACGTCAAATGTTTCCTGCTGTCGTAATTAGGCAGAGGAAATTATTTAGGAGACCAGATGGAATGCGAGTACAATTCGAGGATAATGCCGCTGTAATTATGACTCCAGAGGGTGAACTTAAAGGAACAAAGATACGTGGTCCCGTCGCAAAGGAAGCTGCCGAGAGATGGCCACGCGTTGCCAATGTAGCTGATTTAGTACTTTGAGGTTGTAAAATTGAAGACTAAAAAACCGAGCAAACAGAGAAAAAAAATCGCCTTGGCAACTGAAAAAGAAATCCTGAAAATGATGAAAGTCCGACTTTCGGAAAAACTCAGAGAGAAATACAGAACAAGATCGGTGTCCGTTAGAAAAGGTGACTCTGTAAAGATTTTGAGAGGAGACTTCGCGGGAATTGAAGGAAAGATCATTGAGACAGACAGACACAATCAAAAAGTGACAGTTGAAGGCGTTACAAAAGAGAAAGTCTCAGGTGAACAAATGAGAGTTCCAGTACATGTATCAAACGTTGAGATGACAACAATGGATACAGGAGATCGATGGCGTTCAGATAAGTTCGAAAAGAAAACAGAGACGCCGAAGCCGTCGACTACTGAGGAGGTTCAATAAAAGTGGGCGGCAAAGGTGGTTCAAGACATCTCAAGAGGCTTCCTTCACCATCTTTCTGGCCTATCCATGTAAAAGAGTCTAAATGGGTAACAAAACCCAGGGCTGGACCCCACTCGATAAAGATGGCTATCCCGCTTTCGGTGGTTCTCAGAGAGATCCTAGGATACGCGAAGACAAGAAGAGAGACTAAGCTGATTGTCTCTAAAGGGGTTGTAAAGGTTGACGGCAAGACTAGAAGAGTTCATAAATATCCAATCGGTTTGATGGATGTACTTGAAATTACTGATGCTAAATCTACCTTCAGAATGGTTCCTTTCAAATCAAAAGGGTTATCGCTTCTCAAGATAGCAAAAGATGAAGGTAAATTCAAACTTTGTCAAATCGATAACAAAGTCTTTCTGAACGATGGAGGAATCCAACTCAATTTCAATGATGGTAGAAATGTAGTCTTGAGCAAAGACTCTGCACTGTCAGTAGACTCTTACAATACAGGAGATTCAATCAAGATTGAAATACCCTCACAGAAGATTCTAGGACATTTCAAATTTATTGAGGGCAAATATGGACTAGCAGTAGCTGGAAGAAATATTGGAAGACATGGTAAGATAGTAGGAATTGAGAGCGCCACCGCATCTAAACGAGCGACGGTATCCATACAGGATCAAAAAGGCCAAACCTTTCGAACAGTTGCAGATTATGTTTTCGCCATTGGTGATGATGAACCTGAGATAAAGTTGCCGGAGGATTAGATAAATGTCAGATCCCTCAACTAAACCTGAAAATCCTATGAGAAAAGTCAAGCTTGGCAAAGTCACAGTCAATATAGGTGTAGGAAAGTCTGGTGAGCCACTTGAGAGAGCAAAAAAAATCCTGAAACAGATCACTGGTCAAGCTCCGCGTTCATGCATGGCAACAAAAGCAATAAAAGATTTTGGAATCAGAATGGGCGAACCAATAGGATGCAAAGTCACATTAAGAGGTCAGAAAGCATCAGATTTCCTTAAGACCTCTCTAGAAGCGATCAATAATAGAATACCTGAATCTTCATTTGATCAATGTGGAAACTTTTCTTTTGGTATAAAAGAGCACATAGAGTTACGAGGAACCAGATACATTCCGGAACTTGGTATCGTTGGAATGGATATCTCAATCACACTTGAAAGATTAGGATATAGAGTGAAGAGAAGGTCCTACCACAAATCAAGTATTGGAAAATCTCACCTCATAGGCAAGGCCGAGGCAATGGGTTTTGTCAAAGAAAATTTTAATGCTGAGATCTTTGGGGATGAAGTTGAATGAAAAAGCAAACAAAGAAGGAGAGAAAAATAGGTAAAGCTAGCAGACCATGCAGACGATGTGGCCAAGAAGGCGCAATTATTAGAAAATACAGTTTGATGATCTGTCGCCAATGTTTCAGAGAGACGGCAGGCTCACTTGGATTTAAAAAATATGAATGAGGTTTATGAACATGACTACACTGGATCCGCTGGCAAATGCTCTCTCAACTATTGTTGAAAATGAGAAACGGAGAAAAAGAGAGTGTCTTGTATGTCCTGCATCAAAATTGATGGGACAAGTACTTAGAGTGATGCAGAAGAACGGATACATAGGAGAATTTGAATACATCGATGACGGAAGGGCTGGAAAAATCAAAATTCAACTGCTTGGGAGAATAAACAAGTGCGGCGTCGTGAAACCAAGATATTCAGTCAAAATTGATGAACTTGAATTCTGGGAAAAAAGGTATCTGCCATCACGTGATCTCGGTACTCTCGTGATTACGACCCCCAAAGGTGTTTTTTCAAATAAGGATGCTCGAGAGAAGAACACCAGCGGAAGCTTAGTTGCATACGTCTATTGAGGAGAGCTGATATTTTGATTGAAAACAAAGTCGAGAGAACCATTGAGATTCCACAAGATGTAAAAGCGCAATTGGACGGTGGCCTTGTTAACATCACTGGACCCAAGGGAAGCCTCCAAGAAAATCTGTCTCATTTGCCGGTTAAAATATCTCTCCAGAAAAATAGATTCAGTGTTATGGCAACTTGGCCTAAAAAAAGAGAATATTCAATGGTTGGAACTGCAGCGTCATGCATCAAAAATATGATCAAAGGTGTTACCGAAGGGTTCCAATATAAATTGAAGATGGTCCACGCTCATTTTCCAATGACAGTGAAAGTAAAAGAAGACACAAGGACTATTCTCATAGAAAATTTTATGGGTGAAAAATCCCCTAGACGTGTAAAAATTAGTGGAGAAACATCAGTAAAAGTCTCTGGAGAAGATGTGATCGTAGAAGGAATAAATCTAAAAGATGTAAGTCAGACTGCCTCCAACATGGAATTAGCAACAAAGATCAAAAATAAAGACCAACGTGTGTTCTTGGACGGAATTTATGTTTTTGAAAAGAAGAAGTGATTGTGACAATGGCAAAAACTAAAATCACACGTAAAAAGCGTATAAAGCCGAGAATTCGACGTTCGGAAAGCTGGCGCTATACAAGGATTTCGGAGAGTTGGAGGAAGCCAAAAGGAAAGAGCAGCAGAATGAGAAAAAAGAGAAAAGGATGGGCTTTATCTCCAGCTATAGGTTATGGAAGTCATCGAAAGTATCGAGGGCTTCACCCATCTGGGTTGAAAGAAATTATAATCCATAATGTTAATGAACTTGAGAATGTTTCTCCCGATCAAACAGCCATTAGAATAGCTGCGACCGTTGGAGAAAGAAAGCGGCTTAGAATAATAGAGCATGCGCAAGAACTTGGATATAAAATACTCAATCCTAAGACATCAAAAACCGCTGAAGAGGAAACTATTCCCTCCACGGAATTAGAGTCTCAGGCAGAGAAAATAGAAAATCAGATTGAGAGCGAAAATACAATTGCAGAATCAGAGAAATCGGAGAAGGTAGAAGAAGATTGAGCTTAAAAACACAGAAGAAAATGGCAGCATCAATATTGAAAGTTGGTAGATCAAGACTCTGGATAAATCCAGAGGAATTCGGTAGAGTCGAATCGGCTATAACTAAAGAAGAGATAAAGAAACTCATTCATGAGGATGTTATAGTCACAAGGCGGGAAAGAGGAGTAAGTCGAGGAAGACATAGAGCGAAGACTAGAAAGAAAAAAGGTCGAGGCGCTGGTTCGAAAAAAGGGTCCAGTCATAACAGGAAAAGAGTTTGGGTAAATAAAATAAGAAGGCTCAGATTCAGGCTCAAAGAACTGAAAGACAAGAAAATTATTGCCCCTAACATATATCGGAAACTTGTCTTGTTGGCAAAAGGAGGGACATTCAGAAGTGTATCACATCTCAATGAATACTTGGAATCCCATAATCTAACAAGGAGGAGATAGATGTGGCGAAAGGTCCTACCTATAACCTACCATTCCGTAGAAGGAGAGAAAGAAAAACTAACTACACTAGACGCAAAAAGTTATTAACATCGGGAATTCCACGACTCATAATTAGAATTACAGGAAAATACACGATCGCTCAATTGACTGAATCTACTCCTAGCGGAGATCGAGTTGTAACATCAGCTAATTCAAAGGAATTAAAAAATAAATTCGGATGGAAAGCGGGATCAAATAATATTCCAGCCTCTTATCTTACTGGTCTTCTTGCAGGTAAGAGGGCGAATTCAAAAATGATGAAAAAAGCGATCGTCGATATCGGTCTAAGAAGACTCTCGAAAGGTTCGCGAATATTCTGCACACTCAAAGGTGCAATAGATTCAGGTCTTGATATTCCTCACAAAAAGGAAATCCTTCCTGAAGAGGGAAGGATCAAAGGCGAACACATTGCCGAGTATGCTAAAAAACTATCATCAAATCCAGATCAATACAAAACAAGATTCTCACAGTACTTGAAAAATGGATTAAAACCTGAAGACCTGCCAGAACATTTCGAACAGGTCAAGAATAAAATATCAGAAAGTACCAAAGAGGCGACATAGACAACATGAGTCGACATACAGAAAGAGGAGTCGAGGCAGGCTGGACGCCGAGAACCCAGATTGGAAAACTTGTCCAGGAAGGTAAAATAACATCGCTAGAAGAAATATTCATTCAAGGGCAAAGAGTACTCGAAGCAGAAATTATTGACGTCCTTTTACCCAATCTCCAAGAGAGTGTACTCGGAATAAGTTTAGTTCAAAAACAAACTGATGCTGGTGAGCGGTCAAGATTCAAAGCAGTAGTGGCTGTCGGTGATCCTGAAGGATACATTGGAATAGGATTAGGAAAAGCCAGACAAGTTAGAACAGGAATTGCAAAGGCTACAGTCCAAGCCAAACTAGCTGTCATTCCAATACGAAGGGGTTGTGGAAGCTGGGAATGTGGATGTACAATTCAACACTCATTACCATTCAAGGTAATAGGCAAATGTGGCAGCGTCGAAGTTGAACTCTATCCTGGACCAAGGGGGTTAGGACTTGTCGGAGGCGAGGTTGTTAAAACTATGCTCAATCTCACAGGGATAAAAGACTGCTGGACTAAAACTTATGGTGCAACCCACACACTAACGTCTATTGCATACGCGATCTATGGTGCGTTAAAGCAATCTTACACAATGGTCACTCTAGCAGAATAGGATCATTAGGAAATGGTTCTCATGAGTAAAGAAAAGAACAAATGCCTCTTAGCTGTAAGAGTAAGAGGTTCAGCGGGTCTAAGGCATAGGATAAAGGCAGTTCTAAGAGATTTAGGCTTGAATCGAAGAAACCAAGCTATTATAATGGTTGATACGCCAGCAATTAGAGGAACTCTCAAAGTAGTAAAGGACACTCTATTCTGGGGAGAAGCAACGGAAGATATATTGTCTCTTCTTCTAAGTAAAAGAACGAAAATGCCGAAAATTGGAAGCTTAACGGATCAAGAAGTGAAAAAGAGATTTTCTATATCAAATATTGAAGCTCTTGCAAAATCACTAAGCACAGGAGAAATAAAACCGCAAGACCTCAAAAGACATGGTGTAAACATAAAATATAGCCTAAACTCACCGAAAGGAGGTTATGGTGGAAAAATAAAAGACCCTTTTGGAAAGGGTGGGGTTCTAGGATACCGAGGAGAAGCCATCGGAGAACTTGTGAAAAAAATGATTTAGGAGAAAAATCAACTATGGCAACAAGAAAGAGGAAAATAAGACGACAACGTGGCTCAAGAATGCATGGATGGGGTGTTTCAGGTCAACATAGAGATTCCGGTATGAAAGGAGGAAGAGGCAATGCAGGAAGATTCAAACATAAAAAGACAAAGACTTCACAGTATGAAAAGCCTGGAAAACATGGTTTCAGGAATCCAACGACTCCAATCCAGTCCGGTATAATCAATGTTGGCGAACTAGATCGTCTGGTAAAACCGATGGATATCCCAGATAAGAAATTACCGATTAATCTCAACCTTGCATCACTAGGATATAAAAAATTGTTAGGGAAAGGATTAGTTAAAATTCCACTTAATGTGCAAGTGGAAAAAACATCAAAATCTGCAGCTAAAAAAATAACCGATGCCGGCGGATCCATAACTTCAAAGATTAGGTGAAGCCTTGCCAAGATTCATAGAATTATTCAAACCTCTAATAAGATTCTTTCCTAATATTAATAAACCTGAACGAAAAATCAGTTTCAACGAGAAACTTCTCTGGACAACACTTGCATTAGTATTGTATTTGATTATGAGTGAGATTCCACTTCTCGGAGTTGGACAAGGTGGCGCCGACGATCCTCTAGGCGCTATGAGAGTCATATTTGCCTCAAGTAGAGGCACATTGATGGAACTAGGGATCGGACCAATAGTTACAGCCGGTCTAATACTCCAGATTCTTAAAGGTTCCAACATGATCAATGTTGATATGTCCAATCCGGAGGACAGATCACTATTCACAGGCGCCAGCAAGATTCTAGCTGTTGGCATGACGCTATTTGAAGCATTAGCCTTTATCATAGGTGGGGCCTACGGACAGCTCACTGTTCCAAACGCGCTAGGAATCTTCCTACAGCTTCTAGCAGCAGGAATAATATTGATGCTGCTTGACGAAATGCTTCAGAAAGGTTGGGGAATAGGAAGCGGTATTAGCCTATTTATTGCAGCAGGTGTTGCTCAGATGATCTGGTGGGATTTGATAGCTCCAGTAGGTCCATTGGAAGATGGATATCATCTTGGCTCGATCATAGCCTTTGTTCAATCGCTTCTAGTAGGTGAACCTCTTACCGGTTTTGTTCGAAGTGGGGGCCTTCCAGATATGGTCGGCCTAATAATGACGGGCGTAGTTATATTAGTGGTAGTCTACGCCAGCGGTATCAAAGTAAATATTCCCGTCTCTTACGCCAGGTATAGAGGTTTTCGAGGGAAATTTCCAATTAAATTCCTTTATGTCTCAAATATTCCAGTGATCTTTGCTGCAGCACTCTTTGGAAACATCTATTTCATAACACAGATGATGTGGCAAAGATACAACCCTACGAATACGAACTTTTGGTTAAATCTTCTAGGTCAATTCAGTACTGGAGAAGGAGGTACGGAGCCGATTGGTGGATTAATCTATTTTCTGTCGCCTCCGAGAGGTCTGATTGCACTCATGGAACATCCTGTGAAAGCATTGATTTACGCCGCAATTTTCATAATTGTCTGCACCTTTTTTGCTATGACTTGGGTTGAAGTTGGTGGCATGGATGCCAAGTCTGTTTCGAAACAACTCATAGACTCAGGTATGCAGATTGAAGGATTTAGAAGATCAAGCGCGCCTATCCAACAATTACTGAAGCGATATATTCCAACAGTAACAATTTTGGGTGGCGCAACTGTCGGGGCGATAGCAGTCTTTGCTGATTTCCTCGGTGCTTTTGGTTCAGGAACTGGCATTCTTCTGACGGTAGGTATTCTAGAGCAGTATTACCAACTTCTAGTCAGAGAGCGCGTAAGTGAAATGTTCCCTGCTGTAAGATCTTTTCTCGGGGAGTAGATTGTTATTGGGATCTTTAGTGATTATGACAGGTACTCCTGGAGTTGGAAAGACATCTGTCCTAAACAAACTCGTAAAAGAGGCTGAGAAGGAAAAAATTGCACTTAGAATTGTGAACTTCGGTACAACAATGAATACGCTTCTTGAATCTTCTGGAAAGAATGTTCATCGGGATGAGTTAAGAAAACAGAATTTCGGAAAGCAAAAAGAGGTTCAACTGGAGGCAGCGAAGTTGATATCCAAGATGAAAAATCGTTATGTACTGGTTGTTGACACCCATATGTTCATTAGAACATCGGTCGGGGCGTTTCCAGGTTTACCTGAATATGTGATTAAAGAGTTGGATCCATCAATGTTAGTGTTAATAGAAGCAAATCCAGAAGACATAAAGAAAAGAAGAGAAAAAGATCAGAGTAGAAAAAGAGACGCTCAAACGTTTCAGGATGTAGACTTCGATCTAGAATGGGGTAGAAAGACCGCGGCTGCATGTGCTATAATGACAGGGGCTCCGGTATCAATAATTAACAATGAAGAAGGTTCACCTGATAAGGCAGTTAAACAGATACTTGATATGATTAAGGAGGTAATTTAGAAATTGTTTGATCAATTGTGGTCGTCGATTATGATGATGTTGGAAGGTTATGGTGAGAGGCCTTACTCGACATTCTTCATAATGGGTGTCGCTTTTACTCTATCACTTACGACTAACCTTGCGAATCGTGTACTTGTAGATGTAGAAAAAATGAAGTCAGTTATGGGTGAAGTAAATGCATGGAGAAAGGAGATGGATAAAGCTAAAAAAAGTGGTGACAAGCAATTGCTTGCCAAAGTGATGAAGAAGCAGAAACCAATAATGCAGCTTCAAAGCAGGGCAATGTGGGATAGAATGAAGGTGAGCTTCATATATTTGGGTCCGTTTTGGATAATATTTTACATATTAAACAGTTTCTTCGCAACTAAGATAGTTGCCTTATCTCCATTTACATTTCCTATACTTTTAGGTTACGAACTTCCATACATAGCCTGGTATATACTCTGCTCTTTCGCCTCAAGCCTTCCACTATCAAGAATGCTGGGCGTTAATCCCGAAATGGGATAACAGAATCTAATCTCATGTAGTCCTTCACTCAGGAGAATTAATGACGTCAATGAACTTAGTAATAACAGTGGGTGGACTGCACGGGACAGGAAAATCTACTTACGCCAAATTATTAGCTGAAGACTTGGAACTAAGACACATATCTGCAGGGGAACTCTTTAGAGCAGTTGCTAAAGAAAAAAAAATAACCCTGGATGAGATGAATAAAATTACCGATAATAATCCGGAAATAGATAACAAGATTGATCAAAGAATAAAACAGGAAGCAGATAAAGGAAATATTATCCTCGATGGGCAATTAGCTGCCTGGATGGCAGGAGACAAAACAGTTCTCAAGATACTCCTGATAGCCCCAAAAGAAGTACGACTAAAAAGAATCGCCAAGAGAGATGGTATAAGTTTAGAGGAAGCTGAAAAGAGAACCCTTTATAGAGAACAAATCGAGAAAGAACGATATAAAAAATATTACGGAATAGACGTCTCCGATCCATCAATATATGATTTAATTGTTGACACCAATCTATACCCATTCGAGGAAATGAAGAAAATCATTAAAAAGATCGTAGGAGACTACGTCAAAGAAATCACAAAGAGGAAGAAATGAATGTCATCAATAGAAATAGGCTCTCTCTATATCAAAACAACTGGTAAAGACAAAGGAAAACGTTGCATCATAGTAGACTTGGTGGATAAAAACTTCGTACTCGTCACGGGCCCACCAAAAATTACAGGAGTAAAAAGAAGAAGAGTAAACCTCAAACATCTAAGTCTAACTGAAGAGAAGATCGAGATCAAGAAAGGAGCGACCGATAAAGAGATAGAACAAGTTCTAACAAAAGGCAAATCTACACCAAAAAAGGCCCCCGCTGAGAAGAAACGAAAGAACTCCTAAAGACTTTTTGACATTCAAGAACACAATATCTCACCGCTAATTCTTCCTAGCAAGAGGTGAATTTAATGAAAGATCAGACTCCATTTTGGAAAGTTAGAAGAGACCTGAAAATAATTGCTGAAGTCGATACTGATACCAGATTTGGAAAGAATCCTGAAAAACGGACAATCGACGAACACATTCAATTTGGGATGATTAACCTTGACAAACCACCCAATCCATCTAGTCATGAAGTTGCATCATGGGTAAAGAAAATTCTTGGGGTATCACATGTCGGTCATGGCGGCAC
>Ga0114921_10001194_pt1 | contig 11798 bp, 13 predicted proteins | sample BentaG_FD_87016 | JGI IMG/M metagenome (GOLD analysis project Ga0114921, IMG submission 87016) | Deep subsurface microbial communities from South Atlantic Ocean to uncover new lineages of life (NeLLi) - Benguela_00093 metaG | ecosystem: Environmental > Aquatic > Marine > Oceanic > Sediment ...
CATCATCTTGGTCGGCTATATCTATGCCTGGCGGAAGAAGGTGCTGGAATGGAAATAAAGGCTAATAGCAGCGAATATATCTACTCGGCTGGAGAGCTAGATAAGGCTGAAGGTAAGGCTATTGAAGAGCTTAAAGCCAGGAGCCAGAAGCCTATTTCGGACCCTGATCAGTGGTTGGAAGAGGAGATTAAGCAGAATATTCTACTGACTACAGCAGATGCGGCGCTTAATTGGGCACGTCGCTCATCGCTTTGGACAGTAATCTGCTTTCCGGCTTGCTGTGCCTTTGAAATGATTTGTACTGCGGCTTCCCGTTTTGATATTTCTCGCTTTGGCATGGAGATTATTCGTGCCTCCCCCCGTCAGGCTGACCTAATGATTACCGCTGGCACCTTGACCTGGAAGATGGCGCCTCAGGTGCGGCGAATCTATGACCAGATGGCTGAGCCAAAGTGGGTGATAGCCATGGGGGCGTGTGCCATTAGTGGCGGCACTTTTGCGCACTCCTATAGTGTGGTTCCAGGGTATAACCGTATCATTCCGGTCGATGTCTATGTGCCTGGCTGCCCACCACGACCTGAGGCACTGCTTTATGGCATCAGGATGTTACAGCAGAAAATAGCTAAAATAAAGAATTTTTAAATAGATGACGCTAGCACTTTCGGGTAAAGAAATAGCAGGTAAACTGGAAGAGCAATTTCCGGGAGGTATTCTAGATTCCGGTGCTGATAGTGTTACTATAAAAAGTGACCTGCTGTTAAGTGTAGCTAGTTTTCTTAAAGATACCAAAGACCTGGAGTTTGATTATCTCACCGCTATTACAGCTGTTGACTACTCCCGCTACTTTGAGCTGGTCTATCAGCTTACTTCGCTTAAGCATAACCACAGCCTGATAATTAAGACCCAACTGTATGACCGTAACCATGCTTCCTTACCCTCAGTTAGCGGTTTATGGCGCGGGGCTGATTTTCAGGAACGTGAAATCTACGACCTCTTGGGAATTAAGTTTGACGGCCACCCTAATATGAAGCGAATCTTTCTCTGGGAAGATTTTCAGGGACACCCGTTGCGGAAGGATTACCTATAAATATGGCAGTTAAGACTGAACTTAAACTTAAAACCGAGCCCTTTGTACTGAATATAGGTCCGGTGCATCCGAGCACCCACGGGGTATTCCGGATGAGGGTAACCCTTGATGGGGAAGTTCTTATTGACCTGGAGCCGGTTTTTGGCTATCTGCACCGGGGGATTGAAAAACTGGCTGAGGGACGTACCTACACCCAGGTTATTCCCCTAACTGACCGCCTGGACTACCTAGCCTCAATGAGCAATAATCTGGCTTATGTCATGGCGGTGGAGAAACTGGCCGGGATAACCGTGCCAGAGCGGGCTGAGTACCTGAGGGTAATTATGGCGGAACTGCAGCGTATTGCCAGTCACCTCATTGCTGTCGGCGCCTTCCTCAATGACTGTGGTGCCTTTATGACCCCAATACTTTACATGATTCGGGAGAGGGAAAAGATTCTTGACCTCTTGGAGATGGTATCCGGTCAGCGGCTCACCTATAACTACATGCGGGTAGGAGGTGTAAGCCAGGATATTCCGGGGGAGTTTCTGCCGGCACTTAGGAAGTTTGTCCAAAGGATGCCCAGCTACATTGATGAGTATGACCAGCTTCTGGCGGAGAATGAGATATTACTGGCCAGAAGCAAAGGTGTTGGCATCCTGCCCAAAGATATGGCGATAAATGCTTCTGCCAGCGGGCCGGTGCTCCGTGCCAGTGGGGTTAAATGGGACATTCGTAAGGCAGACCCATACTCGGTTTATGACCGTTTTCAGTTTGACATACCCACGGGTAGCGTTGGTGATTGTTATGACCGCTACCGGGTAAGGGTTCAGGAGATGCGGCAGAGTGTGCGCATTATTAAACAGGTGATGGAGGGGTTACCTGAGGGTGAAGTTAAGGCGGAGGTGGCGCACTTCTTGCGATTGCCAGTTGGCGAAACCTACGCTCACATTGAGTCCCCTAGGGGTGAGCTTGGTTTTTATCTGGTCTCGGATAATTCTATTGCCCCCTATAGGCTTCATATTCGGGCGCCGAGCCTGATTAACCTGACTGCCCTTAGGGATATGACTTTAGGCTGGAAGGTGGCCGATGTCATCATCATCTTTGGCAGTATTGATATCAATATGGGCGAGGTAGATAGGTAGTGGCTATATACAGCCCTGGGTTAAGCGTGTTAAGTCAAAATGCGGCACTGCCCCCTGATTGGCCGGGAGGATACTGGCTTCACTGGCTGGTTTTTGTAGTTATCATCATGACCTTTGTTCTGGCTTCGATCATGGGCTTTATCTACTTTGAGAGAAGGGGGATTGGGCGGTTTCAGGTGCGCCTTGGTCCCAACCGCACCGGTCCTTTTGGTATCCTTCAGCCGGTCGCCGATGCCATCAAGGTGCTTTTGAAAGAGGATATTGTCCCGGCGAAAGGGGACAGAATTGTTCACTGGCTGGCACCGGTGGTCGCCTTTGTCCCGGTGCTTTTGATTTTTGCTGTGGTGCCGTTCGGGGGTGGGGCAATCCTGGCTGACCTCAATATCGGCATCCTCTATGTGGTAGCAGTTAGTTCGGTAACGGTGATCGGGGTGTTTATGGCCGGGTGGGCTTCCAATAACAAGTATTCCCTGCTTGGCGCCATGCGTGATGTGGCTCAGGTAGTAAGCTATGAGATTCCACTGCTGCTGTCAATTGTCGGGGTGGTACTGCTTACTGGTTCCCTATCAATGATTAAGATTGTGGCAGCACAGGATTTGCCCTTTATCTTGCTCCAGCCGCTTGGATTTCTGATCTTTTTTATGGCGGCTCTGGCTGAGATTAACCGCACCCCCTTTGACTTACTTGAGGCAGAATCGGAGATTGTGGCTGGCTTTCATACCGAGTACTCCGGGATGAAATTCGCCATGTTTTATCTGGTTGAGTATGCTGAAGTCTTGGCTATCTCAGCCATAATTACTACCCTTTTCCTTGGTGGCTGGAGGGGACCGCTGCTGCCTCCCTTTGTGTGGTTTCTAATTAAGGTCTTTGGTGTCTTTTTCTTCATTTTCTGGATAAGAAGCACCATACCGCGCCTGCGGATAGACCAGGTGATGGCATTTGCCTGGAAGGCACTCTTACCTCTAGCCTTACTTAATTTAGTTATAACTGGCATTGAGATAGTCGCTTTGCCGGCTATTTCACCCTGGGTGATAATCCTAATCAATCTAGGAGTGTTGGCAGTGCTGGTAGTGGTTTGGTCTAGATTTTTCAAACTTGGAGGAGGCCGGGTTGCAGTCTAGGTTTTTTGGTCTTGGCATTGCTAAAGGTATGGCGCTAACCCTGAAGCACCTTTTCCGTCGGCCAATTACCACGCAGTATCCTGAAGAGAGGCTTTCTACCTCCCGCCGAATTCGGGGCAATGAGCTTATCTGGAACCAGGTTAAATGCACCGGCTGCGCCACCTGTGCCAAGAGCTGTCCCCAGGGCGCCATTGAGATTGTAACCTTAAGGGGTGAGGAGAATAAGTATATTGTGGAGAAGTTCGGGGTGGATTCAGGTTACTGTATTTTTTGCGGCCTCTGTGTTGAAGCTTGCCCCTACGACGCTTTGTATTTGAGTTATGATTATGAATTGGCAAGATACCGCCGCCGAGAGCTGGTAAAGGATAAGGAGGCTTTGCTAACCTCGCCTTCAAAAAGAGTCAGTGGTTATTACCAGCCTGAAATTGAGCAAACTTTACCCCGGCAGACTCTGCTTCTTGACCGAGAGAAGGAGGAGAGAGAATAGGACTCGAGATTGCTTTCTGGGTCTTAGCGGCAGTAGTGATACTGGCGGCACTGGCGGTGGTTTTGCTGCGAAATGTCTTCCGTGTAGCCCTGTCTCTGGTTTTGTGCCTTCTGGCAGTGGCTGGAATCTATATTACCTTAAGTGCTGATTTTCTGGCTGCAGTTCAGGTTCTGATTTATGTTGGTGCCATCTCGGTGGTAATTATTTTAGCCATCATGCTGACCAGGGATGTGCAGTGGGGTAGTCCTTCCGGCAGACTCAGAGTTCCCGCTTTTCTGGTAGCTTTATTATTCTTGGCAGTGGTTGGTTTTGCAGTTATTTTTACCCCGTGGCAGTTAGCTGGTGTAGCGCCACTGGAGCCCACTACCTCAGCGCTGGCAATTAAGCTTTTTGGTGAGGGCGGCTTTATCTTGGCTGTTGAGGTTGCTGCGGTGCTGCTACTGGCTGCTATTTTGGGTGCTATTGTTCTGGTGAGGGAGAAGTAGGTGCTGGTTGGTTTAGAGCACTATCTAATGCTTTCGGCAATACTGTTTTCAATTGGGCTATATGGGGCTCTGGCGAAACGAAATGCCATTGTTATCCTGATGTCCATCGAGCTTATGCTCAATGCAGTGAATATCGCCATGGTCGCCTTCTCCAGTTATATCGTGCCTGAGCTTCTAACCGGACAGGTTTTTGCCCTTTTCATCATGGTGGTGGCGGCAGCCGAGGTAGCCGTTGGCCTGGCCATAATAATTGCTATCTATCGTCACTATGAGACTATTGATGCCACAAGAATAGATTTAATGAAATGGTAATTTAGTATGTGGGTTGAGATTAAGAAGGTAGAAACCTTGATGCTGGCTGAGATGTGGAAGCTCTACTTTGAGGGGGAAGGGATTCCGGCTCGAATCCTGCCGGCTGCGGGTGAAGTGATGGGGAAGGAGCTTGGGGACTACTTAATCCTGGTGCCGGAAGATAGAGAACATGTAGCTAGAGAGGTGTTAAGTAAGCTGTGATACCGTCAGCACTCATCTGGCTTATCTTTTTACTGCCGCTTATCTCTTTTGCGGTAATCTCCTTATTTTTGAGGCCCTTGCTAAATCATAAGCCAAAGTTAAGCGGCTATGTTACTGTGGCCTCACTTTTAGGTTCCTTTGCCCTATCAGTCTGGGTACTCATCGCGGTAATGGCGGCGCCAGGTCACAAGCTACCAGTACCCGATATAACCTGGGTGGTGATTGAGGGCGGAATTACAATTCAGCTGGGGCTCATCGTTGATTCACTGACGGCAGTGATGCTCATTATCGTTACCCTGGTCAGCCTGATGGTGCAGGTCTACTCACAGGGTTATATGCACGGTGACCCCGGTTACCACCGCTACTTTGCCTTTATGTCGCTATTTACCGCCTCAATGCTGGGGCTGGTTATGGCATCTAACCTGATTCTGCTTTATGTGTTCTGGGAGCTGGTTGGCCTGTGCAGCTATCTTCTCATTGGTTTCTGGTTCCACAAGCCCGCGGCGGCTGATGCTGCCAAGAAGGCGTTTATTGTTACCCGCCTTGGAGACTTCGGCTTCCTGATAGCGATTTTGCTTTTCTTCTTTAACACCGGCACCTTTGACATTGCTGAGCTCCACGAGCTAGCTACTTTAGGGGTAATTTCTGGTACCGTTTTAACCTGGGGGGCGATTGGTATTTTTTCCGGAGCGGTGGGTAAGTCAGCGCAGTTTCCACTCCATACCTGGCTTCCCGATGCCATGGAGGGCCCAACCCCGGTCAGTGCCCTCATCCATGCCGCCACTATGGTTGCTGCCGGCGTCTTTCTGGTGGCCCGCATGTTCCCCCTCTTTGAGCACTCAACACAAGCTCTGACCACGGTAGCTGTTATCGGTGGCTTTACCGCTATCTTTGCCGCCTCAATGGGCCTGGTGATGACCGATATTAAACGGGTCTTGGCCTATTCTACCATCAGTCAGCTGGGCTATATGATGCTTGGGCTGGGGGTGGGTGGTGTTGCCATCGGTATTTTCCACCTCTTCAATCATGCCTTCTTTAAGGCGCTACTCTTCCTCGGGGCGGGTAGTGTCAACCATGCCACCGGGACCTTTGATATGAAACTTATGGGTGGACTGAGAAAGGTTATGCCCTGGACTTATGCTACCTTTGTTATCGCCTCGCTTTCCATCGCTGGCATCTGGCCACTGGCGGGGTTCTGGAGCAAGGATGAGATTGTACTTGCTGCCTTTGAGCGACAACCCATTCTATTCTACCTGGCAATAATAACAGTATTCATGACCGCCTTTTACATGTTCCGGGCGGTGTTTTTAACCTTTGGTGGTGAATATCGGGGTGGTGGTCCTGAGGCTCATGGCAAACCCCACGAATCGCCACTGGCTATGCTCTGGCCAATGGTGGTTCTGGCAGTGCTGGCGGTGGTATCCGGTTTCTGGAATGTTACCGGGCATTTTGGCCAGTTTCTAGGTCACGGGGAAACTCACGGCTTTGTGGAGGGATTTTTTGGCGTCTTAACCCACGGTATGCCTTGGTTATCACTAATTCTGGCTGGTCTGGGCATTCTCCTAGCTTATGCTATCTATAGCGCTAAATGGCTGTCAGCAGAGAAAATCGGTAGGCTTTTCTCGCCAATTTATACCCTGTTTTATCGTAAATACTGGTTTGATGAACTCTACGAAGATATTTTCGTCAGGAAGTCTTTAGTTGGTGGATTTTTTGCCGGTCTTGAGTACTTTGATAGCAGAGGCGTTGACGGGGCGGTAAATGGGGTGGCTGAGGTAACCATAGCTTCTGGCCGGGCTATTCGCCAGACGCAGACCGGGCAGTTGCAGCTTTACGGGCTTTTTATCATGATTGGGGTTCTGGCAATTGCACTTAGTTTGTATTTCTTTGGATAATTATGTGGAGTTTTGCTGGTGGAATTTAGCTATCTATCAACCATAATCTTCCTGCCCGCAGTCGGGGCGATAATAATCGCCTTTGTGCCTAATCTTACCCAGCGGCTGATTAGGTATCTTGCCGCTTTATTTACCCTTATCCCCCTGGCTTTGTCTATCTTCCTCTTCTTTGTTTTTGATAGGTCAATGGGGCTGGCTGGCGCAGTACAGTTTGAGGAAAAGCTAGCTTGGATTGGGGCGATTAATGCTAACTACCATCTGGGTGTTGATGGCTTAAGCCTGCCGCTGGTTATCTTGATGGCGCTACTTGGTTTTCTGGTCGTTTTAATCTCCTGGAAGATTGATTTAAGACTGAGGGAGTACTTTGCCTGGCTACTCCTGCTTGAAACCAGTATTCTGGGGGTATTTTGCGCCCTTGACCTATTGCTCTTTTTCCTCTTCTGGGAGATAGAGATTATCCCGATGTTTTTCCTAATTTCTATCTGGGGAAGCGGCAGAAAAGAATATTCAGCCATGAAGTATGTTGTATATACCTTGTTGGGCAGTGCCATGATGCTGGCTGGCATTCTTTCGTTTTATTTTACTACCGGCAGCCTCAGTCTGGCTGATATTGCCCAAGATCGGATTGGCTCATATACGGCGGTAATTCCGCTGGCGGCGATATTTTTCCTCTTGTTTACTGGTTTTGCTGTTAAATTACCGGTATTTCCACTTCATAACTGGTTACCCGATGCCCATACCGACGCCCCAACGGCGGTAAGTGTGGTGCTGGCTGGGGCACTACTTAAGATGGGCGGCTACGGGATGATTCGCCTTTGTGTAACCATATTTCCCGATATTGCCCGCACCTATGCCCCGCTTCTGGTAGCGCTGGCGGTGGTTAGCGTGCTTTACGGGGCGGCAGTTACCTTGAGGCAGAAAGATATCAAAAGGATGATTGCCTATAGTAGCATCAGCCATATGGGTTATGTGCTTTTGGGCATTTTCGCCTTAAGTCAGGTGAGCCTGGTTGGGGCTTCACTCCAGATGTTCAGCCACGGCTTTATCACCGGGCTCCTGTTTGCTATGGCCGGACTGGTGATACACAATGCCGGGGAGCGTGACCTTGCTAAATTCGGTGGACTGGTGCGGCAGATGCCGGTGATTGCTGTTGTCTTCTCGGTAGCTGGGCTGGCTGCACTGGGTCTTCCCAGCACTAGTGGCTTTGCCGCTGAGTTTCTGGTTTTTGTGGGCAGCTTTTCCAGCACCGCGGTGGCTGGCATTCAGGTTTATACCATCCTGGCGGTTTTGGGGATTGTTATCACCGTCGGCTATATCTTGTGGATGCTGCAGCGTGTATTTTACGGCCCGGCACTGGAGAAATTTAATGGCACTCGTGATGCCGATACCTTGGAGAAAGTGACCATATTTACTTTCGTGGCGGTGATTATGCTGGTCGGTATCTATCCGGCAATCTTAACCGATATTATCAAGACCGGTATTGTACCCGTTATGAGTCTATTAGGTGGTTAAAGGAGTAGGTGTTGAATCTTGAGCTCTTCATTCCAGAGTTGAGTCTGGGCATCTTTGCCCTAGCGGTAATCTTGCTTGACCTCTTTATTAAGCGCAAGGGCTACCTGGTGGTGATAAGCCTGGCTGGGCTTGTAGTATCTGCTGCCTTCACCATCGCCATGTGGGGCGGTAGCTCTCAACTTATCTTTAATAATATGCTGGCGGTGGATGGTTTTGCCCTCTTTTTCAAGCTCCTGTTTTTGGGTATTGCTGCCCTGGTTATCCTCTCTTCGGTTGATTATGTGTCCAGGTTTAGCCGCTTTCAGGGTGAATACTATGCCCTAGTGCTTTTATCCACGCTGGGCATGATGCTGATGGCGGCGGCAACCGAGCTAATCTCTCTCTACGTTGCCTTGGAGCTGGCTAGCATCTCCCTTTATATCCTGGTTGGTTTCTTAAAAGATAGCAGGTCAATTGAGGCATCCTTAAAATACCTGCTTTTGGGAGCGGTAGCCTCAGCGGTGCTGCTCTACGGGATGGCACTTATTTTTGGTGTTAGCGGCAAGACGCAGCTTCTGGAGATTGCCCAGACTGTCCAGACGCTCTCACTTGAGGGGGTGCTTTCTAGTCCGGCGCTTATTTTAGGCATTGTGTTACTGGTAGCCGGCTTTGGCTTTAAGATGGCGGTGGTTCCCTTCCATATGTGGGTTCCTGATGTTTATGAAGGGGCACCAACACCGATAACCGCCTATCTCTCTGTAGCCAGTAAGGCGGCTGGCTTTGCCATTATACTGCGCGTATTCTTCTCCTCCTTTGGACTTCCTGAGTGGCTGAGCCTTAATTGGGGGTTAATCATCGCCGTCTTGAGTGCTATTGGTATGACCTGGGGTAATGTTGCCGCCATTCCCCAGGTAAATATCAAGCGAATGCTGGGTTACTCAAGCATCGCCCAAGCGGGCTATCTTATGGTGGGGCTGGCGGTGGTGGGTTTTTCTCCAGCGGGGAATATTCTGGGGCAGAGCACCGTCCTCTTCTTCCTAGCTTGCTATGCCCTGACTAATATGGGTGCCTTTATCGCCATTATCGCCATATCAGATAAGCTTCGCAGTGACCAGATTTCAGACTATGCCGGTATGGGCAAGCGCTCACCAATAGTGTCATTAGGGCTTACCTTATGTCTTATTTCCCTTATTGGCATGCCGCCAGCAGCTGGCTTTATGGCTAAGTTTTATATCTTCAGTGCTGCCGTTCAACATGACCTTTTGTGGCTGGTGGTTATTGCGGTGATAAACAGTGCCATCTCCGCCTACTACTATCTGCGGGTGGTGAAGGTGATGTGGCTTAATAAGCCAGCCTCCGAGGAGAAGGTGCCTTCATCTGGAGCCTTAAGACTAGCCCTAGCCATTTCCTGTTCTGGCGTACTTCTTCTGGGTATTATCCCCGGCTACATCATGAGGCTCGCCGAGCTTGCCGCCAGGATGTTTACTTAGTTTTTCCTGCTCAACGTCCTCTTGTGTCCTTTGCTGTCCTCCCATGCGTTTTTGACTGACTTGTGGTGTATAATGGATTTGAGTATTCTTATTTACTGATGCCAACCGGGCACCTTAGGAGAAGTCATGGAAACTGCAATCATTATTCTACTGGTGGTTCTAGTGATTTTGGGTGGTTTCCTTGTTTGGGATAGGCTTCGCACGCGGCAAACATGGAAAGAGCAAAGTGATGCTCTGACGAAGGTAGTGGGAGAAAAGATGGAGGGGAGCATGGGAGTTTTCGGTGAACTGCAGAAGAGCCTGGGAAAGCTGACCGAGGGAACAAAGCATATAGAAGAAGTGGGCAAGAATATCTCAAGCCTACAAGAGCTTCTACGTGCACCAAAATTTAGAGGTGGTTTTGGTGAATTTCTACTGGAGAAGTTATTAGCTGACATTCTACCACCGGATTTTTACTCCTTACAATATAAATTCCGAAGTGGTGAAACAGTAGATGCAGTTGTGCGAATTGGAAAAAAATTAGTCCCAATTGATTCTAAATTCCCCATTGATGATTTTGAGCGAGTAATTAAAGCGGAATCTGAAGAAGAGCGAAAAGCCCTACGGCGCCAATTCACTCGCAATATTAAGAAGCATATTGATGATGCAGCCAAATATATTTTACCTGACGAAAACACATTTGACTTTGCTCTTATGTATATACCTGCCGAAAACGTCTATTATGAGACAATTATTCGAGGTACAGAAGAAAATGACATATTTTCTTACTCCATTGAAAAGAAGGTAATTCCTGTATCACCAAACAGTTTCTATGCCTATTTGCAGGTTATTGTACAAGGTCTAAAGGGACTGCAGTTTGAGAAAGCCGCAGGTGAAATCCTTAGCTATGTGAGTCGTCTGCAAAGTGACCTTTCAGATTTTCAACAAGATTACGCAACATTGGGTGGGCATATTAGACATGCTGTAGGAAAGTATGAAGACGCTGAAAGAAAATTAACAAGGTTCAGTGATAGGTTGCAACTTGCTGATAAAACACCCGTTGAAAAACTACTTGAGGGGAAAACTGAAGTGGGTGAAGAGAGCGAGTAGTCCTTTATTAAAACTATTAGAACCAAAAGGTTTTGTTTTCAAATACACTGTAAATTATAGAAGGAGGTAAAAATGCCGATAGTATTTGTGGAGATGTGGGAAGGACGCACCATTGAACAGAAGAAAAAGATGATTCAAGGTATCACCGAGGCAGTGACTAGCTCCCTGCCGGGTCTTCCCCCGGAGCATGTGCAGGTCATCCTTCGTGATTACCCCAAGCACAACTGGTCAAAGGCAGGGAAGCTCGCCTCAGAGCCAGACTTTGCCTAAGCTAGTTGGTTAAAGACGAGGAAGGTCTAAGAATAATCATTATATAAAGATAAAGGAGTTAAGAAATGCTGGAGAATTGGGTATGTCCTCTCTTTCCAAATGTAGCCATATTTTGGCTGGTAACCGGTCTGGTTGTGGCGTGGTCAATGGCATGGAAGGGGGTAGCACTATGGCGGGCATCTGGAAACGGGCACTTAGTCTGGTTTGTGGCGCTCTTATTAATTAATACCCTGGGCATATTGGAGATAATTTATATCTTCGTTTTCAGCCGCGAGAGAAGGTAAATCCTCTAACTTACTTACCGAGTGCAGAAGAGGGTGTCATTAGGTGAATAAAACCAAGGGCTTTTTAAACCTGAATCGGTTTAAGTCAAGCCGGGCTATAAAACGTCTGGGCAAGGCTATATATGATAGGCGCCGCAAGGGTGGTAAAAAGGGGGGGATAAGGAAGTGGGCTGGAAGCACCTAACTATCCTCTATATTTTGCTGGGAGTTGCTATTGTTATGGTCGGTGTTGCTGCGGTTCTCCTCATTATGCAATCAAGTTGAAGAGGTGCTAGTCTGTCCTTAAAAGTGTGGCTTACACAGAATCTCTTTAATCTTGAGGTCGAAAAATTCCCTGGAGGTAACTGGTCTTAAGAGTAGGGCTGTATCTGCCCCTTGGTTTGTACCGGCGATGTCGATGATATCCTCATCAGTGCGCGACAGCCCGGCATCAGCTGCCATGATGGCAACATCACAAGCTAC
>Ga0114921_10001195_pt1 | contig 11796 bp, 20 predicted proteins | sample BentaG_FD_87016 | JGI IMG/M metagenome (GOLD analysis project Ga0114921, IMG submission 87016) | Deep subsurface microbial communities from South Atlantic Ocean to uncover new lineages of life (NeLLi) - Benguela_00093 metaG | ecosystem: Environmental > Aquatic > Marine > Oceanic > Sediment ...
CCCACAGAGGTAAGGATGGGAAAAGGAAAAGGTGACCCTGAATTCTGGGTAGATGTCATTAGGCCAGGGAGGGTATTGTACGAACTGGAGGGCGTTCCTGAGAGTGTGGCTAGGGAGGCCATGAGGCTGGCCGACCATAAGCTCCCGATTAAAACGAGATTTGTGGCAAGAGAAAGTAAGGAATTAAGATGAAAGCAGGAAAATTAAGAGAGTTATCTGAGGATGAATTGCGCAGTAAAGAAACTGAATTAAAAGACAAGCTCTTTAAGCTTCGTTTTCAACATTCTTTGGGACAGCTGGATAGTCCTATGAAACTTAAAAACATAAGAAAAGATATAGCCCGCCTAAAGACTATATTGAGAGAAAAAAGTAAAGGGATGGAATAAGGAATGGAAGAGAAGCAAAAAAGAAAGACGGCCAAAATAGGAGTAGTTATCGGGAATAAAATGAAAAAAACCGTCACTGTTCTTGTGGAGCGGCCAGTAAGGCATCCCTTCTATAAAAAGATTATCAAGAGAAGGAAAAAATTTCTCGTTCACGATGAATATGAGAAATGCAAAGTAGGAGATGTAGTCAAGATTATTGAGACGAGGCCCTTGAGCAAAAGAAAGAAGTGGCGGATTCTCGAGATTGTGGGTCTCTCTCCTGATGAGATGAGAGGTGAAAAAGAAATTGAGGAAGAAGAAGAATGATACAGACTCAGACTATACTCAAAGTCGCTGATAATTCAGGTGCCCGGAAAATTATGTGCATTACTCCCCTTGGGGTAGGAAGAACAGCCTCCATAGGGGATGTTATCTCGGCTTCAGTTAAGGAGGCAGAACCAGAGAGTAAAATCCCCAAAGGAAAGGTAGTAAGAGCGGTCATTGTTCGAACAAAGAAGGAAATTCGTCGCCGGGATGGCTCCTACATCCGTTTTGATGATAATGCAGCGGTTATCATAGACCGGACAGGAGAGCCTGTGGGTACACGAGTTTTTGGGCCTGTTGGAAGAGAATTGAGGGGAAGAAAATTTATGAGGATTGTTTCTCTCGCCCCGGAGGTCCTCTGATGAATAAGATCTTTTTGAGAAAGAGTGATATGGTCATAGTAAGAAAAGGCAAAGATAGGGGAAAAACAGGAAAGATTCTGAAAGTTTTTCCTGATAAGAGAAGAGTTATTGTAGAAAAAGTCAATTTTGTCAAGGAATTCATTCGCGCTGATCAGAGCAAGAATATTAAGGGTGGTATTATGGAAAAAGAAGCGGCTATTCATTTTTCCAACTTGATGCTTTATTGTTCTGAGTGCGAACAAGGGGTTAGAGTAAAGAAAAAAATATTGGATGATAACAGTAAAATAAGAGTATGTAGTAAATGCGAGACAAGTCTGGAACGGCAAAAATGAGGAGCCAAGGATGAGTCGTCTTTATGAAAGATACAAAGAAGAAATTATTCCAGCTCTTCAGAAGGAGTTTACCATAAAAAATAAAATGGCTGCCCCCAGACTCGAAAAAATATTTGTGAATATAGGTGTTGGAGAGGCTACCCAGAATATTAAGATTTTAGATGTTGCCAAAACTGAATTGAGTCTTATTACTGGTCAGTGGCCCGCTGTAGGAAGGGCAAAAAAATCTATTTCTTCCTTTAAGCTTCGCCAAGGCCAAGCCATTGCTTGTTATGTAACTCTTAGGGGAAAAAGGATGTATGAATTCTTCGACCGTCTGGTAAATATTGTTCTCCCTCGTGTCAGGGATTTCAGAGGAGTTGCTCCCCACTCCTTTGATGGAAGGGGAAATTATACTCTGGGAATGAAAGATCAACTTGTCTTTCCAGAAATAGATTATACAAAAACAGAGAAATCACGAGGTATGAATATAACTTTAGTCACTTCAGCTAAAAAGGATGAAGAGGCTTACGCCTTGTTGAAAAAATTAGGCTTGCCTTTTAGAGAAGCCTAACTAAGAGAGGATAAAGTGTCAAGAGTATCTTCTATGGCAAAATATTTAAAAGAGCCCAAGTATTCTACGAGGAAGAAGAGGCGTTGCCGGATTTGTGGACGTTCTAAGGGCTATTACAGAAAATTTGATATGTGTCGATTATGCTTTCGTGAATTAGCCTTAAAGGGTGATATTCCTGGCATAGTCAAGGCATCATGGTAAATTTAGGAGAAGAGGGATATCATGAGTTTAACAGATCCTATAGCTGATATGTTAACCAGAATAAGGAACGCTATGAAAGTCAAGAAGAAAGATGTGAGCATTCCCTCTTCCCGGGTAAAGGTTGAGGTTGCAAAAATTTTAAAAGAAGAAGGCTACATTAAGAACTTTAAATTCGTCAATGACAACAAGCAGGGAATTTTGACTATCACCTTAAAGTACACGGATGAGGGGCAAAGTGCCATTTCAGGACTTCGAAGAGTAAGTAAGCCTGGGTGTCGCTTATATTGTAAGAGAGGATATCTTCCAAAAGTCCTTGATGGCCTTGGGATTGCCATAATTTCTACATCTAAAGGGATGGCTACAGGAAAAAAGTGCGGAGAACTGGGAGTTGGGGGAGAAATTTTATGTTATATTTGGTAAATTTAAAAAAAGAGGAAATCTCAAAATGTCAAGAGTAGGAAAACAACACGTTGTTTTACCAGAAGGCGTAAAGGTAAACATTCTTCCCGGGAGAATAGAGTTTGAAGGCCCCAAAGGAAAGCTCACTTCGCCCTTATATTCTGGAATAAAAGCTAAACTGGATGATAATAAGCTTATCCTGACAAGGGCTGGTGATTCCAAGGAAATGCGTTCTTTCCATGGACTTTGCCGGAGCCTTGCTTATAATGCTGTTGGGGGAGTTTCTACGGGCTTTTCCAAGCAGCTGGAAATAGTAGGAGAAGGATACCGAGCAAAGATCGAAAAGAGTAAACTTGAATTAAGCCTGGGCTATTCAAAGCCCATTACCTATAAGATTCCAGAAGACATAGAAATTGTTCTCGAAAAGCCAACTTTGATAACAGTAAAAGGAATAGATAAACAGAGAGTGGGACAAGTTTCCCAAGAAATAAGAAGCTTTCGTGAACCTGATTCTTACAAGCTCAAAGGAATACGGTTTGTGGGCGAGAGGTTGCGTAAGAAAGAGCGAAAAGCGGGAGTAAGTGATGTATAAGGATAAGGTGCAACTGAAGAAAAAAGCCAAAGAGCGTATAAGAAAGAGAATAAGGAAAAAAATTAGAGGTACTTCCGAGCGGCCAAGAATCTATGTCTTTAAAAGCAACCGCTATATATACATTCAAGTCATAAACGATGAAAACGGGACAGTTTTAACTGCTGCTTCGACCTTGGAGAAGGATTTTAGAGAAAAAAATAAGAATCATAAGAACCAAGAAGCTTGCCAAATTCTGGGTGAAATTTTGGCTAAGAGATTGAAGAAAAAAAAGATTGAAAAAGTGGTTTTCGATAGGGGTATTTACCCGTTTCATGGCCGGATCAGAGCCTTGGCTGAAAACATACGAAAAGGAGGAGTTTCTTTCTAAGAGGTAAACAGTGAGCAGTAAGCAGTTAGGAGTAAAGAGTAAGGAGGAATAAAAATAATTTTGTAGGGGTTTGATTTATCAAACCCTATTAAATAAGTGAAACAAACCAAAAAAACGAGAAAGATGAGGAGGAGGCATGGTGGCGGAAGAAAAACATAAAGAGGAAGAAGAACAAGGATTTGAACTAAAAGAGCAGGTCATTTCTATTCGGAGAGTTTCCAAAGTTGTTAAAGGCGGAAAAAACTTGAGTTTCTCTGCCTTAGCAGCAGCTGGGAATGAGAAGGGACTTGTGGGGATTGGCAAAGGGAAAGCCAGGGAAGTTCCTCAAGCTATAGCCAAGGCTGTGGAGAATGCCAAGAGAAGTTTGCTTGAAGTCCCTTTATCAGGAACCACTATTCCTCATTATATCAAGGGAGAGGCAGGAGGAGGAGTGGTTGTCCTTCGACCGGCCTCAAAAGGTACTGGAGTTATTGCCGGCGGCGCGGTGAGAGTAATAATGGAGTTGGCTGGCATAAAAGATATTTTGACTAAATCAATCCGAAGTAACAATCCTATCAGTGTGGCCAATGCGACTATGGATGCCTTGAGGAAAATTAAAAATCCCGAACAGGTGTCAAAAATAAGAGGAAAGTCGAAGGAAGACATATGGCAGTAAAAGAGAAAATATCTAAGAAAACCCAGGAAGGAGCGAAAAAAGAGAATACCAAAAGGAGAACCAAGTCTGAAGAAAAAAAACTCAGAATAAAGCTGGTAAGAGGCGTTATAGGACGATCTAAATATCAGAGAGAAGTAGTGAAAGGACTTGGCTTGAGGAAAATTAACTCAGTAGTGATCAAGAATGATTCTCCTGAGATTTGGGGCATGGTCAGGAAAATACCTCATTTGCTAAAAGTAGAGGCGGAGGAAAAATGAATCTGAGCAGTCTTCATCCGGCCAAAGGCTCCCGTAAAAACAGAAAAAGAAAAGGACGAGGCCCTGGTTCTGGTCTGGGAAAGACGGCTGGGCGGGGCACAAAAGGGCAAAAGTCTATCGCTGGATATTCGCGCAAGAGAGGATTTGAAGGGGGACAGATGCCCCTTCATCGAAGAGTTCCCAAGAGAGGCTTTACCAATATTTTTAGGAAGGAGGTTAGAGAAATTAATCTTGATAGATTGGAGAAGATAAATAAAAATGAGATTAAAATAAAGGATATGGTGCTGGCTGGTCTTATCAAAAAAGAATCAGAAATGATTAAAGTTTTAGGAAGAGGAAAAATTTCCTCGGCTAAGACCATTTATGCTCATAAATTTTCTGAATCCGCCTTAAAAAAGATTAAGAAAGCTGGCGGAAAAGCAGTCCTCCTAGGAAGTCAATAATGTTAGAAAGTATAAGAAACATTTTCAGTATTCCTGATCTGAGAAAGAGGGTGATTTTCACCCTCCTTCTTTTAGCTGTTTATAGAATAGGTTGGAGTATTCCCAATCCAGGGATAAGTTCTGATGTTTTGGCAGAATTCTGGCAACAGCAGAAGGGAACAATCTTGGGATTTATTGACCTCTTTTCAGGGAGAAATATGTCCCGAATGACAATTTTCGCCTTGGGCATTATGCCTTATATCAGTGCCTCAATTATCCTCCAATTGCTCCAGGTAGTCTGGCCCTACTTGGAAAGGCTATCAAAAGAAGGAGAACTCGGTAGGAAAAAGATCACTCAATACACCCGCTACGGAACCATTATTATTTGTGTTATCCAATCTTTTGGGATCAGTATGTTATTAGAAGGGATCAAGGTAGGAGAACGGGCCGTCGTGCCTCATCCGGGTATGGGGTTTAAATTATTAACAGTTCTGACCCTAACCACAGGAACGGCTTTTATCATGTGGTTGGGAGAACAGATATCCGAGCGAGGAATCGGTAATGGCATTTCTCTCATCATCTTTGCAGGCATTGTGGTTAGTTTTCCCCGCGGACTTTTAAATGTTATATCAAACCTAAGGACGGGAAGTATGACTCCTTTAAGGCTCATTTTTCTGGCAGCAATGATGGTGGTCGTAGTGGCTGTAATTGTCTTTGTAGAGAGAGGCCAGAGGCGCATCCCTGTCTCTTACGCCAAAAGAGTCGTGGGAAGGAAAATTTATGGAGGGCAGAGCACCCATCTTCCCTTAAGAGTTAATACAGGAGGGGTTATCCCCATCATCTTCGCTGCTTCTATCATAACTATACCTTCCACTGTTGCTCAACTCATAAAGGTTCCTGCCCTTGCAAATATCGCTAAGCAGTTTGAGTGGGGCATGCCTTTCTATAATATTCTTTACATCGGCGCTATCATTTTCTTCACTTATTTTTATGTTTCCATCATCTTCAATCCTACTGATGTTGCAGACAACTTGAGAAAATACGGCGGTTTTATCCCTGGCATAAGACCCGGGAAAAATACTTCTGATTTTATAGATGGCGTCCTTTCCCGGATTACTTTAGTAGGTGCTATTTATTTAGCTGCTATAGCTATTTTGCCAGAATTTTTAGTCACAGGGTTTAAAGTTCAATATCTGCCTCTTATCGGGGGTTTTTTAGAAGCTAATTTGCCCGGATGGTTTACCCAGGGATTAAATGTTGACTTCTATTTTGGCGGGACATCTATTCTGATTGTGGTGGGTGTTGCCATGGATACTTTGCAGCAGGTCGAAGCTCAACTTGTTATGCGGCACTATGATGGATTTATGCGGCGAGGCCGCATCAGGGGGAGGAGAGGGTGAGAATTGTTCTGCTCGGTCCTCCAGGGTGTGGTAAAGGCACGCAAGGGGAGCTTATCGAAAAGAAATACGGCTTTCCCAAGGTTTCCACAGGCGATCTTCTCCGCCAGACCGTAGCCGAAGAAACTCCCTTAGGGAAGAGGGCAGAAACCCAGATGAGGCACGGGGGATTGGTTAATGATGAGATTGTGGAGGAGATGGTAAGAGAACGGATTTTTAAGGAAGACTGTCGTCAGGGATATGTTCTGGATGGTTTTCCTCGAAATATTTCCCAGGCTCAAAAATTGGAAGAAATGGATGGTAATCGGTCCGAAGTTGTTATTGAAATCCATTTGACAGAAGAAAATCTTATCAAGCGGCTCGAAGCCCGCCGTATCTGTCCTCGATGCAAATCTATCTACAATGTTCGGGCCCAAAACCCGAAAAGAGAAGGCATGTGTAATGTTTGTGGGGCAAGATTAATTCAAAGAGAAGATGACAAGAAAGAAGTTATCAAAGAACGCCTGAAGGTCTACCATCAACAAACTGAACCCCTCGTTGGTTATTATCAGAAGAAGAAGAACTATAGAAGAGTTAACGGTTCTGGAGGAATTGAAACGGTGTTTCGGAATATTTATCTTCTTCTTGAGGCAGAAATGGCTGAATCCAAAGAGAAGGAAGCTCGGAGATGATTATTTATAAGAGTGATGAAGAGATTAAAGTCATGAAGAAGAGCAATCAAATAGTAGCTAAAATTTTAGCTGAGATAGGCTCCATGATAAAACCAGGAGTCAGAACGAAAGACCTTAATGAGTATGCCGAGATGAGAGCTAAAGATTTGGGAGCTATGCCGGCTTTTAAAGGTTATCGTGGCTATCCTTCATCTCTCTGTACCTCTGTGAACGAGGAAATTGTCCACGGTATCCCTTCTACTCGGGTCTTAAGAGAAGGAGATATAATCAGCCTCGATTTCGGTGTTCTCTATGAGGATTTTTATGGTGATGCAGCTGTAACTTACCCTGTAGGGGATGTTATTCCTGGAGCTAAGAAGCTCATAGCCACGGCTGTGAAGGCCTTTTATAAAGGTTTAGAGCAAATTAGGGAAGGAAAAAGGATTTCAGATATTTCCTTTGCCATTCAAACTTATGTCGAATCCCAGGGGTTTTCTGTTATTCGCACTTTCGTGGGCCACGGCATTGGCCTCTCCCTTCATGAAGAGCCCCAGGTGCCAAATTTCGGTCTTCCTGGTCGAGGCCCAAAGATAAAAAAAGGTCTGGTTCTAGCCATAGAGCCTATGATTGCCGCGGGAGACTGGAAAGTAGAAATTTTATCTGATAGCTGGACTGCTGTTACCGAGGATAGGAGCTTATCTGCTCATTTTGAGCATACAGTGGCTTTTACTTCGAGAGGGCCTGAAGTTTTAAGTTCTCTCGATAATGATAATTTGAATTTGCGTTATTTAAAGGAGAATCAGTATGCCTAAGCAGGATGTTATTGAGACTGAAGGTACAGTTATTGAGACTCTTCCCAATGCTATGTTTCGGGTGGAATTAGCCAATAAGCACGTGATTTTAGCCCATATATCAGGGAAGATGAGAAAGCATTTTATCCGCATTCTTCCCGGCGATAAGGTCTTAATTGAGCTTTCACCATACGATTTGACGAAAGGAAGAATTACTTATCGGTTTAAATAAAGGAATAAGACAATGAAAGTTAGAGCTTCCGTTAAAAAGATTTGCCGCAACTGCCGGATAATAAGGAGGAAAGGAATCCTTCGAGTCATATGCTCTAACCCAAAGCATAAACAAAGGCAAGGTTAAAAGAGGTTAAAATGGCAAGAATAGCAGGAATTACCCTTCCGTCGGAAAGAAGAATTGAGATTGGTTTAACTTATATCTTTGGCATTGGTCGTCCAAAGGCTAACGAAATCCTCGAAGAGGCTAAGATTGATAAGGATAAGAAAGTCAAGGCCTTGAGTGAGGATGAAATCAATAGAATACGGAAGATTATTGAAAAACAAGAGAAAATTGAAGGGGATCTGCGCAAAGAGATAAACTTGAATATAAAGAGATTAATCGAAATAAGTTGTTATCGGGGAATGCGTCATAAAAGGAGGTTGCCCGTGAGGGGACAGAGAACAAAAACGAATGCTCGGACGAGGAAAGGACCTCGGGGGCATGCTATAAAGAAAATTATAAAGTAAACAAGGAGTGTTAGATGCCGAGACCTAAAAGGAAAGTCAAGAAGAAAAAAGTAAAAAAGGAAATTGGATTCGGTGTGGCTCACATCCAATCGACTTTTAATAATACAATCATTACCATAACCGACCATCAAGGAAACGCTGTTTGCTGGGCAAGTGCTGGTACTTCAGGTTTTAAAGGAGCTCGGAAAGGAACTCCTTTTGCAGCTCAATTAGCTGCTAAAGAAGTTACAGGGAAAGCCAGAGAATTTGGGGTAAGATATGTAGATGTTCGGATAAAGGGCCCTGGTTCAGGACGAGAATCAGCTATTCGGGCCCTTCAAGGAGCTGGCATGGAGATAAAATCTATCAAAGATGTCACTCCGATTCCCCATAATGGCTGCCGTGTTCGGAAACGAAGAAGAGTCTAAGAGAAGGAGAATATAAGGAGAAAAGATGTCAAAATACAGAGAGTCCATTTGTCGCCTCTGTCGGGTAGAAAGGACAAAGCTCTTTTTAAAGGGAAACAAGTGTTTGACTGAAAAATGTTCGGTGGAGCGAAGGACCTATGCGCCAGGAGAGCATGGAAGAGCACGAAGAAGAATCCTGGGCTATGGAATTCAGCTCCGAGAAAAACAGAAGCTGAAGAGATATTATGGGATGTCAGAGAGGCAGTTTCGTCTTTTCTTTGAAAGGGCCGAGAGAAAGAGAGGTATTACTGGCGAAAATTTACTTAGCATGCTGGAAAGAAGATTGGATAATGTCGTTTATATAATGGGGTTCTCTCATTCTCGGATTCATGCTCGTCAGGTGATCACTCACGGTCATATTCGAGTTAACGATCATAAGGTGACCATCCCTTCTTATCTTGTGACCGAAGGAGAGGTCATAGGTTTTAGAGAAAGGTCGTTGAAATATGAATACTTTAAAGCTCTTTTCAAGGCAAATAAGGATAAAACTGTACCAGGCTGGCTAGAGGTTGATTGGGAAAATGTTAGAGGAAAAGTTATTTCTCTTCCTAAGCGGGAAGATGTCACTTTCCCTGTAGAGGAGCATTTAGTCGTTGAGCTCTATTCCAAATAGATTATTAAGGGAGGAAAATTATTCATGGAAACAGAAAAAAGAAAAAGAGTGATTGAGATAGGCTTTCAGAGGCCAAAATATCTCGAATGTGAGTACGAAACTCTAACGGATAACTACGGCCGTTTTTCAGCTCAGCCCTTTGAGAGAGGCTATGGCGTAACAGTAGGGAATGCTCTCCGAAGGATTCTTCTTTCATCCATAACCGGAGCAGCCCTTACAGCTATTCGAATTCAGGGTGTTCTCCATGAGTTTTCAAGTTTGCCAGGAGTGGTTGAGGATGTGACAGACATCATTTTGAATTTGAAGAGTATTCCTTTAAAGCTTGAAGGGACAGAGCCGAAAAAAATGACCTTAAAGAAGGCGGGTTCGGCTGAAGCTAAGGCCTCTGATATTGACCATGACTCTGATATTAAAATTCTTGACTCTGACATTCATATTGCTTTCCTTGATAAAGACGGAAAATTAGACATAGAGATGATTGTCAAGAATAACAGGGGATATATTTCAGCCGAGCAAAATTTCGATGAAAATTTGAGTGTTGATTTTATTCCTCTCGATTCATCCCATTCACCTATCAAAAAGGTTAACTACCGGGTCGAGCCTGCCAGGGTGGGGAAAAGAATTGATTATGAGAAATTAACCCTGGAAATTTGGACTTCAGAAGCCATCTCTGCTCCAGAAGCTTTAGCTCAGGCAGCTAAAATATTAAGAGACCATTTAGTGATTTTTCTGAGAGTTGTTGATGAGCCCCTAGAAAAAGAACATATGCCGGAGAAAAAAGAAATTCCTTATATGTCCCAGATAGAGATTTTGTCAAAATCAATCGAGCATCTTGAGCTTTCTGTCAGGTCTAATAATTGTCTTAAGGCAGCTGGTATTGAAAAAATTTATGAGCTGGTGCAGAAGACGGAAGAAGAGCTTTTGAGGACGAAGAATTTTGGCCGAAAATCATTGACCGAGATTAAAGAGACCCTGACCAATATGGGTTTTGGCTTAAATCTTGAACTTCATCCTAAACTAGTGGAAGGGATTGAAGGGGAAAAGAAGGAGGAAGAGGAAGAAGAAGAGGAGTAGGTTGGATGAGGCACAGGGTAAAAGGAAAGAAGTTAAGGCGAAACACATCCCATCGAAAAGCCCTGCTTCGCAATCTTGTAACTTCTTTTTTGGAGAAGGAACGAATAAGCACGAGCTTAGCCAAGGCCAAGGCAGCAAGGCCCCTGGCTGAGAAAATGATTACTCTGGCTAAAAAAGACACCCTTCATGCCAGGCGTCGGGCGTTGAGTTTTATTTATAAAAAGGCTGTAGTGCGCAAGCTTTTTGAAGAGCTGGGTCCTCGTTTTAGCGAGAGGCCAGGAGGGTACACCAGAATTGTGAAGATTGGGCCCCGCTCAGGTGACGGAGCAGAGATGGCCATGCTTGAGCTCATCGGCTCAGAGTTCGTGAAGAAAGAAAAGAAGAAGAAGGGAAAAGAAAAAGCGAAGAAATAATTTCAATTCGTAAGCATCTTATTTTCCGTTCAATTCTCCCCCGAGCAGCTATCCTTTTCCAGTTTCGAAAATGATTTTTCTTCCTCTCTTCTTAATTTTCTCTTAATTTATTTCTTAGGAATAACCCAGAGCTCCTGTCCAGGATAGATTTTTGACCTGGAGCTGAGGCCGTTCAAGTTCAGGAAGCTTTGAAGATTCATCCCAAATTTCTGGGCAATGTGGAAAGGGGTATCTCCAGCTTTTACCTTGTAGATGACGGCTCCTTTAGGTTTTCCGGATTGGATCACGAGCTTCTGGCCTATGCGAAGAATATTGCTTTTCAGATTATTATCTCTTTTTATTTTTTGGACAGTTGTGTTAAAGGTATTAGCAATTTGGTAGAGAGAGTCTCCTCTCCTTACTGTATAGATGAGTTTTTCCCCTTTGACTGTGACTCTAGGGGCTGGTTTGGCAGCATAATATCTTCCTCTTGAGGGAATTTTAAGCCTTTGCCCATGTCGGATAAGATTTACACGGCGAAGTCGATTCAAACGGGCAATTGCTGAGACAGATGTTCTGTAGCGAAGGGCAATCCCAGAGAGGGTCTCTCCTCTTCGGACAGAGTGCCAGGTGTAAGTGGCTTCAGGAGGAATCCAGCGGGGAAGAGAATTCACTGCTGCGAGAGTCTTCTCACCCCAACCAACTGGAACTTTTAATGAGAATTCATAGTCAGGTGTCGCGTCATGACGGAGTTCAGAATTAAAGAAGGCTAAAACTTCGGGCTTCAATCCCAAGCCTTTAGAGAGGGAGGAAAGTTTGACCGGACGGTTGACAATGATTGTTTCGTATTTTAGATTAGAGTC
>Ga0114921_10001196_pt1 | contig 11794 bp, 9 predicted proteins | sample BentaG_FD_87016 | JGI IMG/M metagenome (GOLD analysis project Ga0114921, IMG submission 87016) | Deep subsurface microbial communities from South Atlantic Ocean to uncover new lineages of life (NeLLi) - Benguela_00093 metaG | ecosystem: Environmental > Aquatic > Marine > Oceanic > Sediment ...
CATGGGGGTCATGTTCATCTGGAATCCCAACTTCGCCCCTGCCGCTGGCAGGGATGATGAACGGGCAGCCTTCGGCATCTTGCGGGATGACTGGACAGAGAGGCTGGCCTATCAGACGCTGGCGGTGGCAAGAACGACGGGGGAACTGCCGTAACAGGAGCACTTCATTGCACTCGCTCCCAGTCAATGTAGTTGCTGCAGGCAGGATCATAGTCCACATCTACCGCGTTGCTGAGCGGTCGACCAACGTTGTCGACGATTAGCAGATGAAATAGCCCCGAATCTAGCCCCATGGTGAACTCATACTTCCCAGCTTGAGGCGGTCCTTCGGACAATTTGCCAGCGCTCCATCCATAGTCATTGTATAGGTGGATGCTAACCCCAGGCAATCCCTCACCATCGGCGTCGTACACCCTGCCCCCAATGATTTGACCCCTACTGCAATCTGGCTCATTGTGAATGACGCTGTACAGGTATTCTCCGACAGGGGGTACTGGAGCAGGACTGGCAACAGCCCCAGTTGGGGTGGCAGACGGCGTGGGAGTTGGCTGAGGCGGCGAGGTGGGAGTGGCTGGCGGTATGGGTGTGGCCGTGGGCGCGACCGGCGTGGATAGTTCCGAGTGAGGCGTCGGCGTTTCCACCGGCGTATCGGTCGGTACAGGTATCGAACTCGTGGCGGTGGTCTCCGCTCCAGTGGTCGGTGTCAAAGTCTCCAGGGCAATGACGCTGCCACCTGTGCCTTTCATGAGAGTCGAGACCGCCGCATAGCCACCTAGGCACATTATGAAGAGAACGAAAAGGAACACCAGCGCAGAACCCTTGTTTTGCATAAGCCCGAAATATCCCTTTCTCCGGCCATGATATGGCCATGCCATGTTTCGATTTGCTGAATCCAGGGCTTTATGATACCACCTTCAGGGACGAAAAGCAAGCAATCAAGAGCTTGCCTTCTTGAGGTTTTGGTGCTATAATGGAGTTAGCGGGGCGAGTAGCTCAGTTGGTGAGAGCGCGCGGTTCACATCCGCGAGGTCGTAGGTTCGAGTCCTATCTCGCCCATTCGCTCTTATGCGCGCATACTACTTCAACATCTACAGCCTGCCGGTGACGTGACTATGCCTGAAAAGCGAGCCCTCAGAGCTAGATGGTGGGTCAGCCATCTACGCTGGGTGATACTGGCCATCATTCTTGTCCTCAGTTCCATAGACCCCTCTCAAAATGCCGATCCCTTGGTCATCTACTCGTTGTTGCTGGCTGCTGCGGCCTACAACGGTGCAGTTGTATTGTTTCTGTTTTTCAAATTCACCCCCTCCTATCTCCAAGAAACGACGCTGGCGTTGGATACCCTCTTTTTCATAGCCGTCACCTATCTCTCAGGACAACCCTTTTATCTTCTCCTTTCGTTGTTCCCTATCATCGTAGCTGCCGTCCAGCTAGGCTTCGAGATAAGCTTCCTCATCACCAGTGTCGTAACCCTAGCCTACGGCATCTTCATCCTTTTCCTAGAACCCGGGTTGGTGAGCCGCGAAGGTCTAGTCCCCACTATTGCCAGCATCCTGGCTCTGTTCATCGGAACGATAGTTGGGAGCCTGGTGAGCGCCAAGGAAAGGACACCAGATAGTACGCTTGACGACGAGGTTCCACCAAGCTCGGCATATCGTGAAAGGTTCCGTGCCATCTACGAGATGACGGGTGAACTAATCGCTACATTGAACTATCAACTGGTGTTGGAGATGATGTTGGATGTCAGCCTGCGTGATTTCAAGGAAAAGGCACGCAGGACCCTGCAAAGACCGGTCAGCATGGTTCTTTTTTTCAACGAAGAGAAAGATGGCATGTATGTCGCTGCTTCTCGCAATCTCAACAAGAGTGATGCGCAGCGAAGCATCCAGGGAGAAAGTGGCTTGGTAGGCCGGGTCATCTCCGCGGCGGAGCCTGCGATGAGCAGCCGTCCGAACGCCGATCCGGAGCTATCCACTTTCTCCGCCTTCCGCCGCTGTCACTCCGTCCTGTGCGTTCCCCTAAGGGCCAGCCTCGACATGTTTGGGGTAGCGGTTTTCGGCAGCCCTGAGGCCAATGCCTATAGCGATGTATACATGGAACTCGTCGCCGCTTTCTGTAACCAGGCGAGCATCGCCCTGCAAAACGCTGAGCTATATGAGAGTTTGCAGGAGGAGAGGAAGAAGGTCCTTGTCAGCGATGGGGAACTCCGCAAAGAGCTGGCTCGTGAATTGCACGACGGTCCCACTCAGACCATATCTTCCATCGCCATGCGCCTCGATTTCATCAGGATGCTATTGGACACAGATTTAGTGAAAGCGAGAGAGGAGTTAGACAAACTGGAAAGGCTGGCTGGACAAGCGGTGAAGGAAGTGCGCACCATGCTTTTCACCAAGCGTCCTATGATTCTGGAAACCCAGGGCTTGGCCGCGGCCTTGGAGCAATACGCACAACGCGTAAGGGAAATTGATAGAATTGATGTACACTTGGATACTGATAAACTCGACAGACGCCCAGCTCCTCATGTTGAGGGAGCTGCCTTCCTTATCCTTGAAGAAGCCATTACCAATGCCAGGAAGCACGCCCAACCGCGGAATATCTGGGTAAGTCTCGAAAGGCGAGATGGGGACCTATTTGTTCAAGTCAGAGATGATGGTCAGGGGTTTGCCGTCGAGGAAGTGGAAAGCTCCTACGACGAGCGGAGTAGCTTAGGCTTAGTTAATATGCATGAGCGAGCGAGGCTAGTCAATGGCCTGTTGACCATCGAATCCAAACCGGGGCAAGGAACGAAAATCACCCTCACGGCGCCGATGAGCGGTGAAGAGGAAGTACCCTAGAATCATGCCCTCAGGGTTCGGCCGAAGATCATCAAAAGGTACCCGATGTCAACCTCTGGAGTGATAGAAGCCCTGTTTGATTACAGGGCCGATTTGATTTTCTGGACACTCTCTTCCATCAGCATCTATGCCCTTGCCACCAACCTGCTGCATTTCCTCCACGGCCCCTCTTCAGGTCGCTTCGGTCATTTCCTGAAAACCTTTGAGAGCTGGTCGCATAGCTTCTGGTTCTTCCAAGCCCTACGCTTCCTCTACTATCTATGCATCCCGTATGTAGCTCTGACACGAGGCATAACCAACCCAACCCTGATGGGCATGTGGGCGGTAGACTGGTTTGAGGTGCACTGGTTTGAGGAGACAGCCCTGGGGATGATACTGGGCCTGGGAACACTCGTTCTTCTCATCTGGGGCTGGCGACATTATCTCCAATCTGTGGCGGAGATCGGGAATCGTCTGCAAGGGAGACCTTTTCTGGCCGAGGTCAGAACCTTATTGACACGCTGGGGCTGGGGGCTCATCCTGCTTGAAGTCCTGTATCTGGAGATGCACTGGGCCTTCTATCGGGGTGCTACCATCCGTCTATTGGGTGACTACTATGGTGTCTTCCTCAGTTTTCTCCTCATCCTGGCAGAATGGTGGCTGAATCCGGAGATACGCAAGGATATGGGGATGGCTCATCGGAGCGGAGAAGCCATGACTACCGCAGCCATAGCTTTGAGCATCACTATTATCTACTACTTCACGTCCAACCTTTGGTTGTGTATGGCGGTTCACCTGGTGATAGAATTCGGCCTGCTATCGTTCCTAACAGTTTCTGATCGTTCACCTGATTACGAAAGATAGAGCAATTAGGATGGCAAACATCGTCCCCGCCAGGATGGCTATCCTCTTCAAGTCGTCATAGACATAGTCATACTGCTCAGCGAAATCTATGCTTGTTGCTCTCGCCGTCCCAGCCGCCTCAGCCTTTTCTCCCTCCGACGGCTTAGGTGCAGCTCCAGCTTTGGCAGCGGCTCTCTTTGCTCGTCTACGACGTGCTCGACGTGATTTCCTAACCATCTTCTACGTCTCCTCGGACTACTGATTGGCGAGTTCGGCGATGACCACAAGCCGATGGGTATCTATCAGATAAGGATAGCAGGTTATCAGGGTCAAGGTCGCGTTGGGAGTGGGTTCCAACAGGCCCACTTCAGTAGGCTCGACGATCCTCCTAGCCACTACTAGGTACCGATAAGGTGTATCACCCGCGTAGACTGTAACCTCGTCCCCTATGTTCAGATCACCTAGGTATCTGAATATCTCCCCATAGACATCATCATGCCCAGAGATAATCACGTTGCCCCTTTCGCCCGGGTTCGCTGAGCCTATGTGGTGTCCAGCTCCCATCTTCAACTCCTCCCAGCCATCTCCCTCCACTACCGGGGCATCAACACCTATGGCAGGGATGACGATCCTGGACGCCTGTCGAGGTCCAGGGGTGGGTATGGGAATGCTAGTTCCGGGTTCGACGAGGTGGCGGTACGGGCCAGGAACTCGATCCTCCGAGTCAGGCGGAAAACTACTACCTGGCAGCACCGCTACGGTCGTCATCGCGGGGGTTGCCACTTGGTCCGCCTCCAGCGCCTCAGCCACCTCTCGGTTCAGGACATGCAAATTGGACAAAGAACTAAAAACCACCAAGATCAGACCGGCCAACGCTGCCAGTTCCAGCAACAGGAGAAGCCTATCTCGCAGTCTAGGAAAGCCCTTGCGCCAGAAAGTCCTATTCACCTTAGTCACAAAGGACAGGGCATCCTCGAAGAGGCTGGTCAGCGGAGTGACCCTCGCCGCCTTGAATGAAGCCCCCTCCTCACCAGTCCCTTCCCGCACGGATACGCCATGTAGGGCAGATGGCGTTGGATATCTTCCCGCAGACTCTCTCCCCCTGCCCTGCCCTCCCGTAGAGCGTGACCTCGGCGTAACCATGGCCTTGCCCTCGGGCCTGGACTTGCGCTTCTCCTCAACCGTCACCCGACGAAAGCGCTCCAGCCCCTGAGCACGTCGTTTCGCCTCTAAGAGTTCCTCCAACTCCTCGATCGTCAGATCATCCAAGGAAGACTTTTCGTTCATAGGCCGATCCTTCAGGGATGCATACCCAAAATCATGGGCAAATCTTATGTAAAATTATACACATAATCTCCAAATAGTCAAACGGGGCATTGCCCTATCGGGATACGGTTTTCAACCTGCTCAGGGCCAACTCTCGTATTACTCTGATCTCCCCCACCCGCAGCAACCAGGCCAGCAAAACATAGGCGATCAGGCCCAGGCCCCCCGCTCCCCCTACGACCAGCAGCTCGCTCCACAGAGATCCGGAAGCGACGACGCCAGCCAACCACCTCACACTTAGATATACCACAAACCCCATCAGCCCCGATGCAACGAGAACCTTCAGGATAGTCTGTCCCAAGCCCTGACCACGAAGTCCATCGAAGTGGCGTTGAGTGAGGAGAAGCATTATCAAGGCATGACTGCTCAGTTGAACGGAGTTGGCTAAGACCAAGCCTATCATCCCCAAGGGAGCGATCAACGTTAGAGCCACGCCTAGATAGATGAATGCCCCCAGAACCCCTACCAATACGGGGGTCTTAGTATCCTTGCGAGCATAGAAGGCGAAGATGAGGAGTTGATCTATGGCCGCGAAGGGGAGTCCTACAAGATAGACTCGCAGGGCCTGAGCCGTGCGTGCGGTGTCATAGGGCTGAAAAGCGCCATGCTCGAATAGTAAAGCTATGAGAGGCGTGGCCAGGACCAGGAGCCCGATAGTGGCCGGCACAATGAGGAGCACAACAATGCGCAGGCCCATGCCCAGCGTATGGCGAAAGTGCGCCATCTCAGCAGCCGTGGCGAAGCGGGAAAGCGAAGGTAAGACAGCAGTAGAGATAGCTACCGCCACCAGGCCAAGGGGAAACTGGATAAGCGTGGTAGCGTTTGCCATCCAGGCGATACTCTGCTCTCCGGTTCGAGAGGCCAGATTTCGATCAATAGCAATGCCCACTTGACTAATGACTAGACCCAAAGCTACCGGCAGGTATAGGCCGGCCACGCGGCGCAGACCGGGATGGGAGAAATCCAGGGGGAAGGAAAACCTTACATCTCGCAAACCAGGCAACTGGATAGCCAACTGCAAGATTGAGCCCAAGAGAACACCCAGAGACAAGCTGGCGATCCCGATTCGATCAGCCAGAAGAAGGGCTGCAATGATGACCCCAGCATTGAAAACGCTGGCGCCAACGGCTGGATAGATGAAGTTTTTGTTCGCGTAAAGAAAACCAGTGATTGCCCCAGACAGCCCTAAGAAGAGCACGGCAGGCATGATGAGACGCAAAAGTGTGGTGGTCTGGGAAAGCAAAGGGATGTCGAAGCCGCCACCCAATAGCCAGGCCACGAGAGGGGCAGCCAGTTCCAGAACAATCACGATGAAGATCAAGACGATGGCCGCGAGAGCGAATAAGGCGCTGGCCAACCGCCATAGCTCCTGGCGCCGTTTCGGCGCAGTGTAGTCACTGAAGACGGGGACCAAAGCAGCACTAATCATACCTCCGATGAGCAGATCATAGATCAGGGTGGGCACGATGGAGGCGACACGAAAAGCACTGACCAGTCCAGTTGCTCCAAAGAGGTGAGAGATGACCGTCTCCCGGATCAGACCCAGAATACGGCTGCTCACATTGCCCAGCGCAATGACGGTGGCCGCTTGGGCTATGCCTGTGTCCTCACCAGTATAGGACGTCGCCTCCTCAAGAGGGGTCTTGCTCCCGTCGGCGGCCTCTGCGTTCACCTGCCCTCCCCCTCATAATGAGCCAGGATGTCCGAGATCAGATTAGTCGTCGAACGGCCAGCGGTGACAGCGGTGAGATGGACCTGGCCGCCATACTCGGCCACCACTTTAGCCTCGGGCAACTCTTCAACCCTGTAGTTACCCCCCTTGACGTATGTATCCGGCTTGAGAGCCCTCACCAGCCTCTCCGCCGTTCTCTCGCTGAAGATGATCACATAGTCAACGAATTCTAAGGCCGCCAGTATCTCCGCCCGGTCCCTCTGAGCGATGAAGGGACGGCCTGGCCCCTTGATGTGTCGCGTGGATTCATCATCATTCAGACCCACAATGAGCAAGTCACCTTGCTTCTTGGCCTCTTTCAGATAACGCACATGCCCTATATGCAAGAGATCGAAACAGCCGTTGGTAAACACCACTTTCCTGCCCTGGGATGCAAGTTGTTCCCTCAAGGAGCATATCTCCTCCAGGGATACGATTTTGTGAGTCATGCGATTCTTACTCCCCTTGTCGGTCTCACGCTATTCTACAATAGATACAGCCATTCTTCAAGCCGGGTGCATCCCAGGTTTATGGGGATCTCGAGCCAACGGTTCACCACACCGGTACTGTAACCATTTAGTCCTCCTCAGTCTAGCACCCTGAGCGGCGTCCTGAGCCTGTCGAAGGATAGCGCAGAACAGCATGGAACGCGTATTGAAGGCGGCGGATCCACAAGGATTCGACACAGTTGTCGCATTCTTCGATACTCAGCCCTGCAAACTTTGGACACACGCATTCAAGCCTGATGACTGGCTTCCAAGCTCTGAGATATGATATAATGCCGCTATGATCGGCAGCTACTACCAGAGAAGAGGGGAGAAGAGCAAGAGAACCATTGCGGTGCTGGGCGGAATTCTTATCCTGGTCTGCCTGGTTGGAGCTGGAATCTTTGTGCAATGCACCCCAGGGACGATAGCGGCTCTCCTGCTACCCAGTTCTACCCCTACCCCGACTTTAACTTTCACGCCCACACGCACTCCCACCCCCACCCCGCTGCCTACTGCCACACTCACTCCCACCCCTGAGGTCATCGAGCCTCAGGATCACTATTGGCTGAGCCGTCCCTTCGGTACGGGAGATAACAACGAGCCAACCCGTTACTACCCTTACGGTTCCACCGCTGGAGGCAGATACCGCGTACACCGGGGCACTGACTTTCCCAACCCCTTTGGCACGTCGGTCCTCGCCGCAGCCAAGGGTAGGGTCATCGTAGCTGGCACAGACGATCGAATCGCTTATGGGGAGAGGGTTGGCTTCTACGGTCAACTGGTGATCATCCAACTGGAACAGAAGTACCATGGCCAAAAGGTATATGTCCTTTACGGCCATCTGTCACAAGTACACGTTCGCTTCCTGCAAGAGGTTGAGGAGGGCAATATCATCGGAGAAGTAGGCATGAGCGGTGTTGCCATAGGACCTCACCTGCACGTGGAGGTACGGGTGGGCGAGAACACCTATCAGAACACACGTAACTCCCAACTCTGGCTGCGCCCTCTGTCAGGCAAAGGCACGATCGCCGGTCGCTTGCACGATTCCCAAGGGCAATTGATCCCCCAACACCCCATCAGCTTCTACCGCCAGGAGTCTCCTAATCAGCGTTGGCAAGATGTTACCACCTATCCATCAAGTGAGGTTAACGCTGATGAAGAATGGGAAGAGAACTTCGTCTTGGGCGATGTGCCTATTGGCGATTACCTGGCGAAGACCTATGTGAACAGCCACCCATACACGGCGGAGGTCAGCGTGAGGGGGGACGAAACCAGCTTTGTGGTAATCGAGGCCCGATAGTTTGACCATAGGCCGAAAGTCTAATACAATCTAGGAGACATCGACAGCCCGAACCAAGAGAAAGCTGATCCTGCGGTACTACGATGAAGGGGTGAAAGATGAAGTGCCCAAGCTGTGGTGTTGACAGTCCACCAGATAGAAAGTTCTGTGCCAAGTGCGGAGCTATCCTAACCACGGAGACGCAAAGCTGCCCCACGTGTGGGGCGGTGAATCCCGTGGCTAAGAAGTTCTGCCGCGGGTGCGGTACGAATCTGCTGGATCTGGAGGGCGAGGCAGCAGTACAGATTAGCGGGATGCCGCCAGAGCCTGAGGTGAAGCCTGGGGGCATGCAGTGCACCCGCTGTGGTACCGATAACAGCCCAGGCAAGAGGTTCTGCCGTCGGTGTGGAGCGAGGTTGGTAGAACCAACAAAACGGGTAGAAGAAATAACGGCTGAACTGGCGTCCATGCGGGACAACCTGTTCAAATTGCCAGCCACGGTCGTGGCTCAAGAGACGGCCACGCTCGGCGACTTGGAGAAAAGCCTGGAGGAAGCCCAGCAGGCCTACAACAACGGTGACACTGCTAGCGGCGGCCAACTCCTGACCACAATCGAGCGCACAAGCAGCACGTTGATGGAACGTGTTGCCAAACTGCAAGCGGAAGCTAAATCGATTGAGCAAGCGAAGCGTGGACAGGAAAAGATAGCCACAGTGATAGAAACAGCTAAGGAATCGTTGTCCCCCTTGACCCTTGTAAAGACTTCAGGGTTGGAGAAAGCGATCCACTCCCTGGAGACTCGACTGACCTCCGGCCAGAAGGCCCTCCAGCAGAACAATTTCAAGAGAGCCCACACCCTCTTGAGCAGCTCCAGTGCTGAGAAAGGGATAAGGAAATTGAACGACACGTTGCTTGCATTGCAGAGCAAGCAACGAGAGATGGAAAGCCTGAAGGACCAGCTAGAAGATCAAATCGCCGATCTGGACGCCAGAGCGGGTACCATGCGTCGACAGTTGGACACCCTGGCTGTGCAGTCTCCAGAGATCGAGCGAAACTTGGCTCTCATAAATCGGAAATTGGCCCAGAGCCAGGCGATGAAAGACAAGGGAGACCTGGCACGGGCTCGTCAGATCGTCAACTCGACAGAGGCCAACCTCGATGCCTTGGAGGGGCATAAACTAGCCAAGGTGAAGGAGCGAAAGGACACCGATGCACTCAAGCTGAGTCTAACCCAGCAAAGCGACGCCTTGCGCGAAAGGATGAAGCTCTTGCGGGAGGATCTGGAAGGCCTGACTCATGTAGATGCCACAAGACCGCTGGGGACTCTGACTCAACTGGAGAAGAGACTCACAACTGCACAGACGGCCGGCCATGCCAAGGCCGAAAAGGAATTGAACAAGATACGTCACGGGATGCACGAGTTGCGGCAGCAACTCCCCGAACTGTACTACATGGAGAGACAAATCCCGGACCTCTTGGACCGCATCGTCGCGCTGCAGGAAGGATACGAAACCTTGCAGCAGAAGCTGCTCAGCCTGGAAAGACCGGATCTGGCTCCACAGTTGAAGTCAGTACAGGAGAATCTGGCTGTGTTGGCTGACGCGTCGGCGAAGACAAGATTCGAAAGCACGCAGCCTCTACAGGAGTTGCTAAGCGAGATAGAGGACCCGACCCAATTGGAGGCAGAGATCACAACTGAGGTCGAAGCTGAGGAGGACATGGCACAACTGCTGGCGCAAGTGAAAGCCAAAGTGGATGCCCTGATGCAAGACCTGAAGGAAGCCCAACTGGAAGGTGCAGCTCTGCCACTCGAAGAGGAAGAACTGGCACAGGCGAGAGCCGTCTTGGGTCGCGTCGAAGAACTGCAACTTCAAGGCAAAATGCAAGAAGCCACAAAGGCGCTGCGGAAAGTAAAGATAAGCCGTCTGGATGAGCTGAAGAACAAGATCGAAGACAAGTTATCCAGGGCTAAGCTCCTCCAGATGAAGACCACTTTGTCCTTAACCAAGATGCCAGATGCCGGAGGCGTAACCAACTATAATGTCATGTTGAACATCTCGGGAGGAGGCTGGCAGGACGCCTCCTCCATCCAAGGCAGCATCAAGGTTGCCTATCACGATCGCGTGGACATAAGAAAGGCGATAGACGACCTAACGACGGTGATCAATGTCTTGTTCGGAGCCCAAGGTACCCTGCGGGGGAAGATGCCCGACGTACCAGAGAATCAAGCTCTGGATTCCCTCTCCGAACTGGGTGACATTATGTACCGCCTCTTCCTGCCCATGCCCGTCCAGCAACACCTCAGCAAGACCGCGGGTCCCATCCTGATAGCGTCCAACGACCTGGAATTGCCTTGGGAACTGATGTATCCAGAGAACGAGTTCCTTTGCTTGCGTTCCCCTGTGGGACGTATGCCCATCTGGCGCGATTTTCCCCGGACCAATGAGTACGAGCGGGCGGAGAAGTTACGCTTCCTCTTCATCGCCAACCCCACCAGCGACCTCCCAGCAACAGAGAAGGAAGTGGAATGGATCGTTGACCGGCTCAGTGACGAACCGGCAACGATGGAGGTCTGGCGAGGGGATGAAGCTACAGGGCTGAAGCTTCACCGGGCCCTGGCCTCGGGGCGTTACGACATCATCCACTACTCCGGTCACGCCTACTTCAACCCTGAGAACCCTGATGAAAGCGGGTTGCTCCTGGCCGGTCAAAACGTCTTCATCGCCCAAACCATCCAACGGACGTTGCGAGGACGGCCCCTCATTTTCCTGAACGCCTGCGAATCAGGACGAGAGATGATGGTCGAAGGAGAGGTAAGCTATACCGCTTCTGAGACCGAAGGGCTGGCTTCCTCTTTCATCCTGGGCGGAGCGCTGGCGATCATAGGCACCATGTGGCCCATCTTTGACGAAGGGGCTGCACAGTTCGCCTCGACTTTCTATGAGTATCTGCTTGCGGGACAGAGCTTGGGCGAGGCCATGCGACAGGCCAGACTGCGTGTCAGAGAGAGCCGCCCTCACGATGTCACCTGGGCCTCTTTCGTCTTGTACGGCGATCCCAGCTTGAATATCCTGGAATGAGCTTCTTGGTGCCGAACCTTTCCTCCTTCATCACAGCAGGGGTATTCCAGCTCCAACCTTGCAATTATCTCCCAGTGGTGATAGACTAAAGACGAACCGTACGCAGGACCTCTTATCGCACAGACAAGAGCCCCAAGGATAGCCGTAGGAGAAGAGTTGTGTCTCAAGCGTTGTATCGCAAATGGCGCCCCCGAACCTTTGCCGAGATAGTGGGTCAGAACCACGTGACCCAGACCCTTCATAATGCTCTGAAG
>Ga0114921_10001197_pt1 | contig 11792 bp, 10 predicted proteins | sample BentaG_FD_87016 | JGI IMG/M metagenome (GOLD analysis project Ga0114921, IMG submission 87016) | Deep subsurface microbial communities from South Atlantic Ocean to uncover new lineages of life (NeLLi) - Benguela_00093 metaG | ecosystem: Environmental > Aquatic > Marine > Oceanic > Sediment ...
ATCCATCCAGGTCGTCACGAAGGTGGCCAGGTTGAGCCGGGAGCTGCCGTCCAGCATCAGCTCATCGTGAATGAACTGGTAGGTCTGTTCGGGTTCCATCGAATCTTCGGGCAGTCGCAGGGTCGGCACCGGAGTCGTGGACAGCCGACCGGTGTAGGCGGGGGTCAGCGCTGAATGGCGGGAAACGTTAGGCATGGAGTTCTTTCTAGAGGATGGAAGCCAGGGCTGTCCGCAGATGGGCAAGTATTCGCCAAGCCGCTGTCGGAACCGACCCCGGTCCGGGGTCGCGCGCGGAGCTCTGAGCGGCGCGGGCATGGACGAATGCCGCAGCGGCCGCCGCCTCGCCCGGCGGCAGGCCTGCGGCAAGGAGTGCGCCGATGATCCCGGACAGCACGTCACCGGACCCGGCGGTGGCCGCCCACGACTGGCCGGCGGCGTTCAGATACACGGTGCCCTCAGGCTCGGCGATGACGGTGACGTTGCCCTTGAGCAGCACCGTGACACCCAGCTGATCGGCCAGCCGGCGGGTGGCACCGACGCGATCGGCACCGGGGGGCGATCCGGCCAGTCGGGCGAACTCGCCGGCGTGCGGCGTCAGGATCGTCGGGGCGCGCCGATTGGTGAGCAGGTCGGGGTCGGCGGCCAGCATGGTCAGCGCGTCGGCGTCGACGAGCACCGGGACATCAGCGTCCAGCGCGAAGCACAACGCCGCAGCGGCGGTCTCATCGGTGCCCAGACCGGGCCCGACAACCCAGGCCTGAACCCGTCCGGCCGTCGTCGGACCAGGCGTTGCGATAACCTCTGGTGATCGCGAAAGCACCTGTTGCCCAGCACTTCCCGCATATCGAACCATGCCCGAGGTGGCGGCTACCGCGGCTCCGGTGCACAGCACCGCAGCCCCCGGGTAGGTCGCGGACCCGGCCATCACACCGGCCACGCCCTGGGTGTACTTGTCGTCGTCGGGTCCGGGTACCGGCCAGCGGGCGGCGACGTCCCCGGCCTCGAATTCCAGCATGCGACTCGGCGGTAGATCCAGCCCGATGTCGATCAGTTCGACGCGCCCGCAGCCCCGCAATGCGTGGACGGGCTTGCACCCGCCGAACGTGACCGTGACCGCAGGTGTGACGTGGGGGCCGTCGGTGGCGCCGGTCGAGACGTCTACGCCACTGGGCAGATCGACGGCGACGACCGGGATGCCCCGCTTGCGGACTGCCTCGAAGACTTCTGCCGCGGCGGGTCTCAGTGGGCCGGAGCCCGAGATTCCCACCACGCCATCGATCACCAGATCAGTTGCCGAAGGTAGTTTTTCAACGACCCGCCCGCCCGCCCGCCGGAACGCCGCCAAGGCTTTGGCGTGGGTGCGCCCGGGATTGAGCAGGATCGCCGTCGCACCCGCACCGCGGCGCCTCAGGAACGTCGCGGCCCACAGAGCGTCGCCACCGTTGTCACCGGAGCCGACGACCGCGCACAGGGTGCGACCGCTGACTGTGCCGAGTTCACGGGCGATCACCGAGGCCAGACCGAAGGCAGCCCGGCGCATCAACGCACCGTCAGGAAGGGACGCCAACAACGGTGCTTCAGCGGCCCGGATCTGGTCGGCCGTGTAGAAGTACCGCATTGTTCCCACGTTACTGGCCGATCGTGGCCGCTACACGACCTTGCGGGTGTGTGAACGCGACGAATCAGAGATGTCCTACTCGACAGTGACCGACTTCGCCAGATTACGCGGCTTGTCGACGTCGTATCCCCGGGCCCGGGCGACCCCGGCGGCGAACACCTGAAGCGGAATCGTCGACAACAACGGTTGCAAAAGTGTTGGCACTGAGGGGGTCTCGAAAAAATGATCAGCGTAGGGGCGTACCGCCTCGTCGCCCTCTTCGGCGATGACGATCGTGACCGCGCCGCGAGCCTGAATCTCCCGGATGTTCGACAGGAGTTTGGAGTGCAGCATCGCCGCGCTCTTCGGCGACGGCATCACGACGATGACGGGCAGATCATCCTCGATGAGAGCGATCGGCCCGTGCTTGAGCTCTCCCGCGGCGAAGCCCTCGGCGTGCATATAGGCCAATTCCTTGAGCTTGAGCGCGCCTTCGAGCGCAACCGGGTACCCCACGTGGCGGCCCAGGAACAGCACGGTCTGTGATGAAGCGAGTTCCTTGGCCAAGCCCGCAACCGGATCTACGGTGTCCAGCACCCGCGAGATCAGATTCGGCATCTCCTCGAGGTCGTGATACAGGCGGGCGATCTCGTCGGGAAAAAGGGTGCCACGTGCCTGCGCAAGGGCCAGCCCGACAAGGTAGCTGGCGGCGATCTGCGCCAGGAACGTCTTGGTCGACGCCACGCCGATCTCCGGTCCGGCCCGGGTGTAGAGCACCGCGTCGCATTCCCGAGGTATCTGGCTGCCGTTGGTGTTGCAGATGGCCAGAACTTTGGCGTTCTGTTCCTTGGCGTGCCGAACTGCCTCGAGCGTATCGGCGGTCTCCCCGGATTGCGAGATCGCCACAACTAGCGTGCTGCTGTCCAGAACCGGGTCACGGTAACGGAATTCGCTGGCAAGCTCGACCTCAACCGGCAACCGGGTCCAATGCTCGATCGCATACTTGGCCACCAGACCGGAGTGATACGCGGTACCGCACGCAACGACGAAGACCTTGTCGATCTCGCGCAGCTCCTGATCGGACAGGCGCTGCTCGTCGAGCACGATGCGGTGGTCGATGAAGTGGCCGAGCAGGGTGTCAGAGACAGCGGCCGGCTGCTCGGAGATCTCCTTGAGCATGAAGTACTCATAGCCCCCCTTTTCGGCGGCCGAGGTATCCCAGTCGACGTGAAAGACCCGGTAGTCGCTGGAAGGATCAGCCGGAACACCGTCGAAATTCGTGATGCGGTAGCTGTCGGCAGTGACCACGACGGCCTGATCCTGGCCGAGCTCGACGGCCTCACGGGTGTGCTCGATGAACGCAGTGACGTCGGAGCCGACGAACATCTCACCGTCTCCTACCCCGAGCACCAGCGGCGTGGAACGCCGCGCAGCCACGATGGTGCCCGGCTCGTCGGCATGGGCAAAGACCAAGGTGAAGTGACCCTGGAGGCGACGCAGTACCGCCAAGACCGATGCCGGGAAATCGCCGGCATTCTCGCCGAGGGCATATTCGCGCGCGACAAGATGGACGGCGACCTCGGTGTCGGTGTCGCTGGCGAACTCCACCCCGGCGCGTTCGAGCTCGTCACGTAGCGCGGCGAAGTTCTCGATGATGCCGTTGTGGACCACCGCGACCTTCCCCGAGGCGTCCCGGTGCGGATGGGCGTTGCGGTCGGTGGGCCTGCCGTGGGTGGCCCACCGGGTGTGCCCGATACCCGTCGCACCGACGAGATCGTCGGCCCCGCCCTCGACAAGGGCGGCCTCGAGGTTGGCGAGGCGGCCTGCTTTTCGGCAGACCGCGAGCCCGCCCCGACCGTCAATCAGTGCTACACCGGCCGAGTCGTACCCCCGGTACTCCAGGCGGCGCAGCCCGTCGACGACGATGCCGCAGGCAGGACGTTGCCCGACGTAGCCGACGATTCCACACATAACCGACCAGGGTAGTGCAGGAACGCATCACACCCTGGTGGGTTACGGTCTTCGGGTGGCCCGCACGAAGAAGCTCTTTGCCGCGTTGACCCGCCGCGGCCCACACCGCGTGCTGCGGGGCGACCTGGCCTTTGCTGGGTTGCCGGGCGTTGTCTACACCCCTGCCGCCGGCAAGAATCTGCCCGCGGTGGCATTCGCTCACGACTGGATCACATCAGCGCGCCGCTACCACGGAACGCTGGAACATCTGGCGTCATGGGGCATCGTCGCCGCCGCCCCCGACACCGAGACCGGACTGGCCCCGTCGGCACTCAATCTGGCCTACGACCTGGGCACAGCGCTGGACATCGTCGCGGGCGTGCGACTGGGCAGCGGTGGCATCAGCGTGCACCCGGACAAACTGGATGTCGCGGGCCACGGCTTCGGCGCCTCCGCAGCGGTATTCGCGGCGGCAGGAAGGTCGACGGAAACGGTGACCGGACCCAAGACTGTGAGGCCCCAGGCGGTGTTCGCGGCCTACCCCACGATCACCAAGCCGTCTGCCGAGCAACCGGCGGCGACGCTGAAAGTGCCGGGCCTGATCCTGATGACCCCTGAGGATCCGATGACACTGCAATCCAATGCCGTGGAGTTGGCGCGCGCCTGGAAGACCGCCACGCTGCGCAGCACCCCCAAGGTCAAGCCGGGGGGCCTGATCGAGGGTCGCCGACTGGCTCCGGCCGTCGGCCTGCCTGGGGCGGACCGAGGCACCCAGAAAACGGTCCGGGCGCTGATGACCGGCTATCTGCTGCACACGTTGTCCGGCCACGGCAACAAGGGTGAATACAAAGACTTTGCCGACCGCGAGGCAGAACTACCCAAGGCGCCTGCGGTGGATCCGTTCGCCCACGACCCGGTCGAGCTACAGGAAAAGGTCGTCGCACTGCTGAAGACCTAGCCGCGGTACCCCAACCAACTGGTTGGGTGTATATGTTGGTGATGCGGACGGGCATCTTTCTCAGTTATTCCGACGGCTTTCTCGAAGCCGTCGACCAGGTGGTCGAACTCGAGAAGGTCGGCGTCGGCCTTGCACTTGTCGCCGAGGCCTACTCCTACGACGCGGTCAGCCAACTGGGCTTCCTCGCGGCCAGGACGTCGCGGATCGAGCTCGGCACCGGCGTCGTCCCGATCTACACCCGCACCCCCGCGCTGATGGCGATGACGGCCGCCGGACTCGACTACGTCTCCGACGGACGGTTTCGGCTCGGCCTGGGCGCGTCGGGTCCGCAGGTTGTCGAGGGCTTCCACGGCGTGCCGTTCGACGCACCCTTGGGCCGCACTCGCGAAGTCGTCGAAATCTGCCGTCAGGTGTGGCGTCGCGAGCGCGTCACCTACAACGGAAAGTACTACCAGGTTCCCTTACCGGCCGACCGCGGTACCGGGCTGGGCAAACCGCTGAAACTCATCAATCATCCTGTGCGGGAACGAATCCCCATCTCCATCGCTGCCCTCGGACCGAAGAACGTCGAACTGACCGCAGAGATAGCCGAAGGATGGCAGCCGGTGTTCTTCTCCCCCGAGAAGGCCGATGAGGTCTGGGGTGACGCGCTGCGATCCGGTGCCGCCAAACGTGACCCGGCGCTGGGCCCGCTTGACGTCATGGTCAGCGCGAGCCTGGCGGTCGGTGACGACGTGGATGACCGATTGGCCTGGGCCAAGCCACAATTGGCGCTCTATATCGGTGGAATGGGCGCCCGGGGACGAAATTTCTACCACAACTTGGCGACCCGGTACGGATTCGGCGAGGTAGCCAATTTGATCCAGGACCTCTATCTGGCAGGCAAGAAGGCCGAAGCGATCGCTGCCGTACCCGACGAACTCGTGCGCCAGGTTTCTCTGGTGGGGCCGCGCGGATTCGTCAAGGAACGAGTGGCAGCGTTCGCCGAGGCGGGCGTGACGACGCTGCTGGTGCATCCGATGTCAGGTGACGGACGGGAAACCGTGGCATTCGTCGAGGAGTTGCAGTCGCTGCTGCCCTGAATTAGGGACCAATGGCTCCTGACACCAAAGACCGCGGCTGGGTTAATGGTGTTGGCAGCGCAACGGACTTCTCGACGACTGGATCTAGCCGCCCCAGCATCGGTCGTCGCAGAGGGTCATCGAGCAGGAGGTCAGGATGTCAGCACATACGACGAGGCACGGGATCGTAGTTGGGGTCGATGGATCGGCCCCCTCGAACGCGGCGGTCGCATGGGCCGCCCGCCAGGCGGCGCTGCGCAACATCCCGTTGTCCGTGGTGTGCGTCAGCGCGCCGACGGCGGCTGCCGCGTCAGCTCTGATGACAGTGCCGGTACCTGCGGATTACACGCGTTGGCAGCACGAGCAAGCCGAACAGATCATCGAGGACGCCCGCAAGATCGTCGCGGACGCCGGCTCGCCGCAAGTACAGGCCCAATCTCTCGACGGGCCATCTATCCCCACGCTTGTCGAACTCTCCAAGCATGCCGAGATGGTGGTGGCGGGATGCCGGGGACTGGATGCGGTCGATCGCGCGTTGCTGGGTTCAGTCAGTTCTGCCCTGGTACATCACGCGCACTGCCCGGTCGCAATCATCCACGACGAGGAGGTCCCGCCCGCAGACGCACCGGTTCTGGTGGGTATCGACGGTTCTCCCACTTCGGAGCGGGCGACTGAGCTCGCCTTCGACGAGGCCTCGCGCCGGGGCGTGGAGTTGTTGGCGCTACACGCGTGGACCGACATGACCGTCCTCGGTTTCCCGAGCATCAATTGGTCGCCGGCCGAAACGGAGAACATCAAGTCCAGCGAGAAGGAACTCCTCGCCGAACGTCTTGCGGGCTTTCGGGAACGCTACCCGGATACACCGGTACGTCGTGTCGTGGTGGCCGATCGGCCGGGGTATCAGCTCCTCAAGCATTCGGAATCTGCCCAGCTCGTCGTTGTCGGCAGTCATGGCCGGGGCGGATTCGCCGGCATGCTGCTGGGCTCGGTCGCCAGCGCGGTCGTGAATTCCGCAACCGTGCCCGTGATCGTCGTGCGCAAAGAGTAAAGCGTCAACGCTTCACAGCTTCTCTACGGCAACACTATCGGCCGCCTGCACCAGTTACCGCCCACGGCCCGCCGCGTGGATTTTGATCCTCGCAGGATCGCCGGGAGCAGCCCGGCGAGGGCGTAGTACCGTTTCTGAGATGTCGGTCGACCGCCTGCTTCCCAACGAAGAGGCACACGAGTTGATCGAACTCGCCCGGCAGATCTCCGACAAGGTTCTCGACCCGATCGTTGATCACCACGAGAAAGATGCCATCTACCCCGAGGGTGTCTTCACCACGCTGGGCGACGCCGGACTGCTCAGCCTGCCCTACCCCGAAGAATGGGGCGGCGGCGGCCAGTCCTACGAAGTCTATCTTCAGGTACTCGAGGAACTCGGCGCTCGTTGGGCAGCGGTCGCGGTCGCGGTGAGTGTGCACAGTCTGTCCTGTCATCCCCTGATGAACTTCGGCACCGACGAGCAGCGGCAGCGCTGGCTTTTCGATATGCTCAGCGGCGCGACGGTCGGCGCCTACAGCCTGTCCGAACCGCAAGCGGGCTCGGACGCCGCCGCCCTGACCTGCAAAGCGGGCGCGGTGACTGACGGCTACCGGATCGACGGAGCCAAGGCCTGGATAACCCACGGTGGAATCGCCGATTTCTACAACGTGTTTGCCCGCACCGGCGAAGGCTCCCAGGGCGTCTCCTGCTTCCTGGTTGCCAAGGACACCCCCGGCCTGACGTTTGGCAAGCCCGAGGAGAAAATGGGCCTGCACGCCGTCCCGACCACCACCGCGCACTACGACGACGCGTTTGTCGACGCGGGGCGACGTATCGGAGCAGAAGGGCAGGGACTCCAGATCGCCTTCAGCGCATTAGATTCCGGCCGTCTTGGCATCGCCGCGGTGGCGACAGGACTCGCCCAGGCGGCGCTCGATGACGCGGTCGCCTACAGCCAGGAGCGAAAGACTTTTGGCCGCAGAATCATCGACCACCAGGGGCTGGCATTCGTTCTCGCCGACATGGCCGCTGCCGTCGACTCCGCCCGGGCCACCTATCTCGATGCCGCCCGCCGCCGCGACGCGGGGACGGACTACTCCCGCCAGGCGTCGGTGGCCAAACTGGTCGCCACCGACGCGGCGATGAAGGTGACGACCGACGCCGTTCAGGTGTTCGGCGGCGCCGGCTACACCCGTGACTACCGTGTCGAGCGGTACATGCGGGAAGCGAAGATCATGCAGATTTTCGAGGGCACCAACCAGATCCAGCGTCTGGTCATCAGCCGGCACCTGGCCCGCTGACCAACGGGGTCATCTGGACCTGCGCACCACGCCGCGCGGCCAGCAACTCGCCGAGCAACGCGACGACGACACCGAACGCGAAGTACAGCGGCACCAAAAACGGTCCCACCCCGATCAAGCTGTCCGATCCCGGGTTGTAGGCGAAGACACCCATCTCCAGTAGGCCGATCTCCGCCACCGGTCCCACCACCGCTGCGATCGCACCGCACAGCGCGCCCGGACCGTCACCCAGTGCACACCAGGTGACGATGGCCGCGGCACAGACCAGCGTCGTCGCGGGGACTACGGGCGCGCCGTGCATCAACGCGGTCGTGACGTACATGCCGACGACTGCGGCCACCCCGGCAATGCCTTGCCGGACCGTGACCGTGGTTCGCGGTTTCGGCAGGTGCAGTCGCAACTCGGCCAGCGAAGAGGACGAGGACTTCCGGAAATCGCAGCTTCACGTCGCGCACGCTACTCCGACGGGTCTCCGACCTGGGGTAGTTCTCCGGCGGCGATCGCGCAGGGCGTCTCCTCAGCTGCCCGCGGATCCGCGGTCGGCAGGTTTTCCGGTGGCAGTGGCTCAGCGGGCGGTGGAGCAGCCGGTGGGGCCGGTGCCGACTCGGCGGGCACCTCGGCAGGGCCATCGAATACCTCGGATTCGACTGTCCCCGCGGCAACCAGGTTCTCGCCGCACTCCTCTGCCACGGAGTCGTCGGCGGTTGCAGCCTCGGCAGATTCCTCGTCACCGGCTTCGGCATCGCCGATTTCCTCGTCGCCGGCTTCATCTGCATCGTCGGCTTCATCTGCATCGTCGGCGGCCCCATCGAGATCGGCCTCACCGAGACCCAGAGGATCGTCGAACCCCGGTCCATCGAGATCCGGCGGCTGCGGGACCGAACTATCAGCAACGCCAAGCAATCCGCTCAACATGTCGGCGAATTGCTGTCCGAGACCGGACAGCCCGCCGCCGACGTTGGGCATTCCGGAGCCCAGGTCGCCCATCGGCGACAGCGGCGGAAATGACTGGCCCACTGGGACTTCCGGCGGTCCAAGAGGCCCGCTTGCAGACGGCGACACCGACATGGGTGGGACAGCCGACATCGGCGGGGCAGCCGACGCCGCTGGAAGCGCACCCCACGCCGAAGGGAATGTCGTCGCCGGAGCTGACGGGGTCCCCGGAGCTGACGGGGTCCCCGGAGCTGATGGGGAGGCGGCCCCTGTTGCCGAAAGCTGCTCAGCAATGCCTGGTTGCTGGTCGTTGCGGACAGGCGAAGAATTCCACGTCGGGCCGAGATCGCCCGGTAGTTCAAAAACCGGTGGTTGTTCGGCCGCAATCTCAGCGGCCGCGCGCCGATAAGCGTCGGCCACCGACGACGTCGCGGTGCGCATCGTCGTCAACCAATCGGAACGAATGCTGCTGTCCACAAATGGTTTAACAGCCTGATCAACCAGCTCAGATGCGGCCGCCCGGTCCCCCACACCCGTCCTCAGCGTTGCCGCAGCAGCCAACCAATCCGCACGATGTGGCTGCGCGCGGCCCTCGATCGCGACCACGGCATCGACCTTCGTGTCGACTGTCCGCCACAAGCCCTCCCGCAGCTCATCCAGGACTTCGGTCGCGATACGCACCGCCCTCACAACTGCCGCGGACGCTTCACCATGGCGGAGTAGCAAGTCCTGGGATGCCTGCGCGCCAGCGCCTTGCCACGCCGTCGACAACGCCGCGAGTTGCCGCTCCTGGAGGGCCAGCGCATCCTGGGTGGCGCGGGCCGTCTCCCTCAGGGCTAGCCAGTCAGCCTGCAGTGCCCCCAGATCCATTCCATCCTCGCTGCCGTACCAGTCGCTCAACTGTGCAGCGTGCAACGTCAGGTCGGGATGCTGATAGCCAAGCTGGTGACATGCCCATACGTAGTGCTGCAGGTGGCGGACCGCGGGCCTGCCCGCAGCCAATCGGGAGGGGACATCGAACTCCTCTGCCACGCGCCGGCCTACCCGACCCGCCCTGCGGCACGCGCGTCGGCGGCCTGGTATCGATCCGTCGACGATCGCAGCGCCACGGCGATCTCACTGGATGCCCGCGACCACCGTCGCAACGACGTGGCGACATCGCTAAGCGCGGCGCGAAGCGTCGCGCCGTGCGCGGCGTAGGCACGGCCCGCGGACGCACCCCCGAATGCGAGATCGCTCAGATGCGTTCGTAGGGCACCTTCGACGATCAGTGCCGCGGATTCATACTCGCGCGCAATCGCGCGCACTCCCCTCACATCGACGCGTGCCACGTCTGCTTGTCCCATATGAGGTTGGACGCGGTTGCCGCCGCTTTGGTTCCACCGGTTCGGCCCGCGATCTCAGCCCTGCGCGCTCACCGAATTCGCCACACGTACTGCCATCTGTCGCGCAGTATCCTCATCGGCGGCTTCCACCATCACCCGGACCAGTTGTTCTGTTCCTGAGGGCCGCAACAGAACTCGGCCGCTATCGCCGAGTTCGGCCTGGACCTGAGCCACTGCGTCGCGCACCGACGGCGCGTCGGCCACCGTCTCCCTGTCGGAAACCTCGACGTTGATCAGTACCTGCGGCAGCGTCGCCATCGGCTCGGCGAGGTCGGCGAGACCTCGACGCGTCTGAGCCATCCGGGACATCAACCGCAGGCCGGTCACGATGCCGTCCCCGGTGGTACCGAACGCCGGCATGACCAGGTGCCCGGATTGCTCGCCGCCGATCGAGTACGCACCGGCCCGCAGCTCCTCGAGGACATAGCGGTCGCCGACGCCGGTGGTGCGCACTTCGATGCCCGCCGCGCGCATCGCCTGATGGAGCCCCAGATTGCTCATGACGGTTGCCACCAGGGTGTCGGAGGCCAGCTCGCCGGCTTCGTGCATGGCCAGGGCCAGCACCACCATGATTGCATCGCCGTCGATGATTCGGCCCTGACTGTCCACGGCCAGGCAGCGGTCGGCATCGCCGTCATGGGCCAGACCCAAGTCGGCGCCGTGGGACACCACCGCTGAGCGCAGCGTCTCCATATAGGTCGAGCCGCAGCGATCGTTGATGTTGAGGCCGTTGGGATCGGCGTGGATCGGGATGACGTTGGCACCTGCCGCCCGGTAGGCACGGGGCGCCGCGGCTGAGGCCGCACCGTGCGCACAGTCGACGACCACGGTGAGACCATCGAGCCGGGTGGTGGCAGCCTTGCTGGCGTGACGAAGGTAACGGTCCAACGCGTCCTCAGCGTCGACCGCACGGCCGATGCCCGCGCCGGTGGGCCGGGCCCGGGGTCCCTGTTGCACGAGTTCCTCGATGCGGTCCTCAGTGGCGTCGTCGAGTTTGTGTCCGCCCGGGCCGAAGATCTTGATGCCATTGTCCGGCATCGGGTTGTGCGACGCAGAGATCATCACACCGAAGTCGGCATCGTAGGCGCTGGTCAGATACGCCACAGCCGGCGTGGGAAGCACGCCCACCCGTAGAGCGTCCACACCCTCGCTGGCTACTCCGGCGACGACGGCGGCTTCGAGCATCTCACCGCTGGCCCGCGGGTCGCGCCCGACCACGGCAACCCGCCGACGGGTTTCGCCGGTTCTGAGCAATCGGCGCGCTGCCGCTGCCCCCAGCGCCATGGCCAACTCCGCAGTCAGGTCCTGGTTGGCGACCCCGCGCACCCCGTCGGTGCCGAACAATCGAGCCATGGTGACAACCTCTCACAAATACTGGTTTGAGGGCTAACCGTTGCAGGTGACGTTCGTGCCGGCACCGAATCGATACCCCGGCGAGACCGTCGAAGCGCTTCGCCGCGATCAACGAGCGCTTCGGCTTTCGAGTCAGCCGGCGCCGCCCTCGGGCATCGCCTTGAGTGCTACTGCTGAATTCTGTTGCGCGACATCACCGAACACCATCTAAACGACTGGACCCAACAC
>Ga0114921_10001198_pt1 | contig 11790 bp, 5 predicted proteins | sample BentaG_FD_87016 | JGI IMG/M metagenome (GOLD analysis project Ga0114921, IMG submission 87016) | Deep subsurface microbial communities from South Atlantic Ocean to uncover new lineages of life (NeLLi) - Benguela_00093 metaG | ecosystem: Environmental > Aquatic > Marine > Oceanic > Sediment ...
ACAATGGTATCACTGGGTAACTCTCTTTATTGCCGCATTTAGTGTTTCCGTCGTCGACGAACTAAGGAAATATAGAATAAGGCTGAAATTAAGAAAAGATCCTTATTACTTGCTTAATTCTAAATAATTTTTTTTTATTTTCAAATTATTCTTTTTTAATATTTAATATCAAATGTTTAGGTTTTTTTAGAAAACGTTTAAGTATTACGAGCGATAAATAAAAAATAATAAAGTAAAGAATTATTATTCATAATTTCATTTTAAAAGTGATATTAAATGGGAATCGATATGTCAGGTAGTATTGAAAGCGGTAAAATAATTGTAAAAGTTTTAGCAACTAATGTTGCTTCTATTACTTTGTTAACTGAAGATAAATTTAATGGAAAAGTTCTTCAACCTGGAGCTGCTGCTAATAGAATAAGGGGGGAACATGGATTAGCATTAAGTATTAGTATAGTAGATAATGATGAAAGACATCTCTTTCTACTAGACACGGGAGGCTTGTCTCAAACTATAGTTAATAATAGTAAGCAATTAGGAGTGAATTTAAATGAAGTTGAAAAATTTATTTTAAGCCATGGCCATTTTGATCATTTTGGCGGTATTTCAGCAGTCTTTCCTTTATTTAATAATGGTACAGAAATTTATTTAAATCCTAATTGTTTTAATCAAAATTATATTGTGGTTATGAAATCTGGGGAGGAAATTCCAGCTGATGCGTTAGGAGAATCTTTACGAACATTAAGTAAAGAGGGGAAGCTTAGTATTAACAAAAAACTACCTCTACTCAGTAAAAACATGATTAATAATCTTGTAGATCAATACGGTTTGAAACTTATAGAAACAAAAGATCCACAAAGATTATTTAAGGGGATAGTAACAAGCGGTGAAATTGAGCTATTTGATAAAAGTGAAAGAACTAAAGGGATTTACATTCAAAAAAGCAGAAAAGAATTCGTAGAGCATTATTTTAAAGATGAAACATCAATTTATATAAATGTTAAGGAAAAAGGATTAGTCGTTATAACGGGATGTGGACACTGCGGTATAAAAAACATTATCAAACACGGCCAAAATTTAACAGGAGTAGATAAAATTTATGCAGTAATTGGTGGATTCCACGAGGAATGGAATCCAATTGAGAAAGTTGAGGAAAAAGTAAAATATATTGAAGCTTTGAATCCAGAAATCACATGTGGAATGCATTGCACTGGTTTCAATTTTAATAAGCTTATGTCTAGGCATCCATCACATACTTTAGGAATTGTAGGAACAGAATTCCATCTATAAACAATTTTCTTTGATTTTATTAAGGATTTTCTTCAATATGGTTAAAGAATAAGCCAATCCCTATAATTTTAAAGGTATCTTGAACATTAATATTTTGTAAAGCAGATGTTTCAATAAAGAAACTTTTCAATTTTTTTGCTTTTTCCATCCCTTCTTCTTTTCTTACGACTCTTTCATCTTCCATATCGATTTTATTTCCTACAAGTACAAATGGAATGTTTCCTAACTCTTTTTGGGCATCTTTTAACCAAAAATCTACTGCTTCATCAAAAGTTTCTCTTCGGGTCACATCGTAAACAATAAATGCACAATTTGCTCCTTTATAATAATCACGCCTAACTCGTTTAAAAAAACTTTGTCCTGCTAGATCATAGATTAAAAATTTAATAATATCATCTTTAAAACCTTGAACATGATATTGTTGTGAAGATATAGAAATGCCAAGAGTAGGACGATAGTCTATGATTTTTTCTTTTTTCAAAAATTGATTAACAAGCGTAGTTTTACCTACTGCTGCTGATCCTAACAATATCAATTTAAAAAGTTTCTCGATTTTTTTACTCTTAATAATTTTATGAGTTGGAGTTACTCCCTTAATTATAGAATCTGAATGAGGTGTTGCAAATTTATCCAATCCTAGAGAATAAGATTCATTTATGCTTAAGTCTGGGATGTTTAAAGAATTGAATTTGAAATCAAAAGAATTTTCTAGTAATTGAGTAATTTTTTCAACAACAAGGTAAGCAATTGGAAAAAGTGTGTTTAAATTCGTTTCATAATTACACACTAATAATAGAATTGCTTCAGATCCTGCTTCTAAATATATTATTCGATTTTCCTCAGTTTCGAATGAACCACTACCATAACGACCTGTTTTATATTCTAGACTAATTTTATCTAGTAAATTTTCAACTATTGCAGTAAATGCCCCATAGATATCCTCTGATTTTTTATCTTCTTCAGTTTTTCCTTCAGATTTTCCATATTTTGAGAATAATAATCCTTCATTTGAATAAATGTAAGCTATAATAATGTCATCTCGTGAATCTACAAAATTCTTTAATAGAATCCGAAGATTCTCCTCTTTTGTTGCGGTTTTAGATTGCATAATATTAATAACTATTAGTTAATAGCTGATTTCTTGCTGTGTGGTTTTTTTCAGAAAATAGGGTTTCTTTTCTTTAAAAATACTACTCGTTATATTTAAATCTTTTTTATAACTTTATTACCTATTATAGTTCTTAAACCTAAATTTAAAAAAGATATTTCTTGAGTTAATTTTAATGAATATTCCAGAATTGATAAAAAATAAGCTTGAATCAAACCAGACTGTGCTTACTGAATTTGAGTCTAAAAAATTATTGATGGAGATAGGAATTCCTATCCCCGAACAAGAATTAGCGATTACTAAAGAAGAAACCATTGCAGTTGCTAAAAAGATAGGTTTTCCCGTAGTTTTAAAACTCATAGCTGAAGATATAGTACACAAATCTGATACTGGAGCAGTAAAATTGAATATTAAAAATGAAGATGAAACTGCTCAAGCCTACGATGAATTAATGAAAATTCCTTCAGAGAGTGAGAAATCCATTAGTGTACAGAAAATGGCTGATGAACCTATAACTGAATTAATAATAGGAATGACTACTGACGCCCAATTTGGACCTGCACTAATGTTCGGGATTGGAGGGATTTTAGTTGAACTTTTAGAGGATGTAAGTTTCAGAATTGCCCCAATTACAGAATACGATGCCCGAGAGCAGATACACGAGATAAAAGGATTTCCTATTTTGGATGGATATCGAGGAAAACCAAAAGCAGATTTAGACGCAATTGTAAAGACTTTGTTAAAGATTTCAGATCTCGTGACAAAATACGGAGAAATCAATGAAATGGACCTAAATCCAGTTTTTATTTACGAAAAAGGCTTGATTTGCGTAGATGCGAGAATAATCTTGAAAAAACCGGAAAAAAAAGAGTAGTATTTAAAGATTTTTTGCTTAATATATTTGTAAATTGCTTTTTAATTCTTAAATTGTGTTGAAAATAAATCATAATTTACAAATGATTTGATTGAGAAAAAAGTAATTTTAAATTCAAATTGCACGATTAATGATCTAATATAATCATATAATACTTTATAACAAAATTATAAATAATTTTTTGATAAACATGTATACGCATATATTTAATAAAAAACAAAAGTTAGCTTTTCTGTTTTTCTTAACTTGTGGAATGACGATTACCCTTTTGGGTTTACCGCTCTTTAATTCATTTTTATATACCAATAACTACGAGGAGAGTAATGTTATTGAATCCGATAATCATATTTTACCTCCAAAAACAATGGAGTATCAAAACTATGAAGGTTCTGGAGAACTGATAAATGTCACATTACACCAATCCATAGTTGATACTACAACAAAACAATTTTCTGATTTAGATGTCTCAAATAGCTTTACTGAACCCTTCCCAAATTTTACGGGATATAGTTCCTCATTTATAAATATGACAGCAGCGAATATAGGAGCCCCTAATAAAACTCTAATAGTAGAGGATGATTTAGCAATTGAAGTAATAGGTGCTGTTTACTACAACTACATTTCCTTTGAAAGTAGAGGTGTTGGTTATCTAGAAAATATCTCATTACATATTAGAGAAACAAATGCTCCAGACACTACTAACTTGAACATATATTTATTCAATGCAACAAATGATAACGGAAATCCTCGTCCTGATACTTCAATTGCGACAGTTGTATCAGGCGAAGAAATTACCAGTACAACATTTTATTGGCATAAGATGACTGATTTACACACTTTAATTGATTGTACAAAAACTTTCAGTAATACATTTTTTCTTAACTTAGAAAAATCTGGTCTACCAAGTACTGATATTGCTATAAACGGGACTTTTGATACTGTCATAGGTGATAATTCTGATGAGTCAATTGTTCTTAATAATACTAGACATATCCATAAAGTAGGTGGTATTGCTGTCGATGCTGGGCTCATTGTCGATTTAGCTCCTTTAGATAATACCCCTAAGCCATCGGATGTAAATCTAACAATTAACAGTGTAAATGTAGATGATGACGCTAGTGGATCAAATTTTGGATATTGGGTACCTGCAAATAGTTTCTCAACCATATATGAAAATATCTCCTTCGCAATTAACGCAGATTGGTGGGAAGTATCTTGTAATATTACATCAGTTCAGATAAATTACACTAAAACGGATGTTCAAGCAATTTCTTCTTATGATATACCAGGTAGTGGTCAAGATGTTCAATGGAATGTAACTGCTACAAGTGGATTGAACTATTTTGATTCCCGGATTACAGATTTTAATGTGATCAATTTTACAATTCCGCGCATTTGGCACGAAAGTTCAATTAAAGTATTTAATGGGTCAACTGAAAAAACAATCTTTAAAAGATTAATTAACAATGCTTATCGGGAGATACAAATTTTAAATGCGGGTAATGGTACATATTGGTTCCTAAACGCAACATCATCAAATTTACTCTCCTCAATTGATACATTTGTAAGCGGATTAACCCTAAATAGAGTTAATCATTCAAACATCGTTAGATTTAATACTACTTTTAGTGAGATGATATATGATGGGATGTTAAACTTAAGTGTATTTACTCCAAGTCAAGGATATCTAAACCATACAAGAAATTTAAATTTAACTTCTTTAGGAACAGATAATGAATTTACCGTATCAGACTGGGATGTATCGGTGAATGTTACCGAATACGGTGTTTTTAAGATTCAAATGTCTTGGAATAATGATACAGCTGCAGGATTTTTAGAGGATTTTATCACTGTTATAGCTGATACAGATTTAACTCTGAGCGTACCAAAATTTACTTTCGATTCGGGTGATGTTTTTAACATGACAGTATTTTATAATGATGTTGGTCTAAGTTCAGGCGTTCAAGCAGATGATATTTATTATCAGATAGGAGCGTGGCCTATTAGGAGAGATAATATAGTTTATAACGAGAATGGTTATTATAATATTACTATTAATTGCAATGATGCTAATTTCAATTATGGTCCCAATTTAATTAGTGTAAATGTAGAAAAAACATATCACAATAACCAAACTAAATCCGAGATAATTACGATACTAGCTGAAACTGATGCATATATTGTTTACCCGGGTAATGGTAGAGTTTTCGATTCGGGAGATACATTTGATCTTATGATATATTATAATGATACAGTTCAAGATGCAGGTATCGCGGGAGCTAACATTGAATATAGTCTTAATGGAGGAACTTCATATAGAACGGGGCATTTTTATACTCCACCAGGTCAATATAATATTACTATTTCAGCTGACGATTCAGATTTTAATGGGTATGGAGTAAAACAAATAATTGTCAATATTAGCAAGCTGTATTATTATAACCACTCTGAGACTATAAACATAAAAATATTGGGAGAAACTTCTTTATCTGGTGCGAGAATCCCAGACCAAACTTATTATACAGCGGCAGAAACATTTAGTATTTCGGTATATTATAGAGATATTGTAGAAGGTCTTGGAATAACCGGAGCAACTGTAGAAATCGATGTAGATGGTGATGACAGCTATAATCCATCATTATCTGATAATACTGATGGTTATTATAATATTACAATTGATTGTAGTCATTCGATTTTTGATAATTATGGATGGTTTGCTATTAGAATTAATGTAAGTTTAGTAAACTATTACAATCAAACCACTACCTTTAATACATTAATAGTAGGAAACGAGTCATTAACTGTACTGACACCTAATTCTGGTGCTGTTTATATAGCAGGTCAACGCTTTGACATTGCTATCGAATATGTTGATACAATATTGAGTACTGGTATTGATGGAGCGACGATTGAATACAGTCTTAATGGAGGAGCTACATTTAATTCTAGTGGCGTGACAGCGTTAGGATCAGGTTCAGGGCAATATAATGTATCTATTTATGTTAGTGATGCTAATTTTACTAGCTTTGGGTTCGTTGACATCATTATTAGCGCTTATAAGCAACATTATGAAAATCGATCGACGACTTATAACTTTCATAGACAGATTACTACTCAAGTTACTCCTTTCGACATATATGATTTAGGCTCTGTTATGAAGGGGTTAAATGTATCATATACTTTCAATTATTCTGATACTACTGGTAAGCCTATTCAAGATGTTTTATGGTCAAGATTAAGTACCCCTGTCGGATTTACGGCGTTCTTAGAAAATTTAGGAAATGGTAATTATACTATGCATTTAGATACAACGAATGTTAACACCGGTTCAGATTTCGATTATGAGTTTAATGTATATGCCACCGGCAATGAGACTCAAATTATTAGGTTAAGAGTAGATGTATTGATAATTCAAACTGAAGTAACTGATGTTTTTTCGATTGACGAAATTGCTAGAAATTCAGGTTTGAACCAATCGGTTAGATTTTACTTCAATGATACAACAAATAATCTACCTGTTCTCAATGTCTTAACAAGTAATATTGTTGTCAAAAATTTCGCTACTGGAACTCCATTTAATGTTGGAGAATTCTGGCTTTTTGATCCATTCAATAACGGAACTTATATTTTAAATATTACTATGGGAGCCCGAAATTCTGGATTATATACATTAGAGGTTAATGTCTCAAGATTTCCCAATTATGGCGAAACTCTATTTAATGTGTCTTTCTATTATAGAGGGAATTACACTGATATCAACTTAATCTCGCTATCGTATTCCGGAGGACCTCCGATCCCGGAGGACCCGACTGGATTTCATAATTATACCATATTTGAAGGTAGCGATCTTACTATTGAATTCAATATAACAGATTCAGAGTTTGATTATAATTTAATCATCGGTGATGCTGATTTATACATAGTCAGATATACTAACTTAGGTACTGGAGCGAATGGATTTCTTGTTACTAGCTTAAATTTTATAACATTCCTACATACTGGAACAATTGAGACTTCAAACTCGGCCTTAACAGTTGGTAGATACCTACTAAACCTAACCACTTCGAGAACAAATTATGAAGACGCATGGTTCACTTTCAATTTAACAATTGTAGCGAAATATCAAACTAACTTAACATTGGTATTTGTACCCACTCAAATCAATACAGGAGACGAATTAACTATTATTTTTAGAGCTGAATACTATAATGGAACGGAATGGTTTCCTATAATTGGAGGATCTATTAGAATGACGCCTTCAACTGGTCTAATTCAAACTGATGTTACAAATGGTACAGGTGAAGTTAAGTTTACTATGATTATCGGTAATATCAGAACTATAAATATAACTATTGAACTTCTTGTTGAATACAATTACCTAAGTGATACCTATATTATTCCAGACTCGCTAATAACCGTGATCCCACCTACACCACCTTTAACTTTTGAAGATTTACTTCCCTACATTATAATGATAGGTGCTGTTGCTGTTGTTGTAGTCGCTTCTATAGCAACCTATAAAGGAGTTATCGTTCCTAAAAAGAAGGAAAAACAACGCATATTATCCGAAGTAAAAACTATTTTCGACGATGCTATTAATCTAGAACATATCTTAGTCTTATACAAAGGAACTGGAACATGTATTTTCTTTAAATCCTATGGTTCAGATCAAATCGATCCCGAGCTAATAGGTGGATTTCTATCAGCAGTTTCTTCTTTTGGTAAAGAAATGGCCACTCAAGCAGCATTGAATCAAATTTCCTATGGGGATAAAATGTTACTACTGGCAGATGGATATCTAATACGAGTAGCGTTAGTATTAGGGAAAAATGCTTCAATGATTCTCCGCCGTCATTTAAAAAAATTTATTGAGACTTTTGAAAAAACTTACAATGATGTTCTACCAAACTGGCGAGGTCAATTAAATTACTTCAGAAATGCGGGTCTTATTGTGGATGACTTACTAAACACTTCAATTATTCTTCCTCATCAGATATCATATGATTTTGCAAGCGTTAAAGACTTAAAAAATCCCCATTCAAAAGATGTGTTGAAAGTCGCGCAGAGTTGTTGCCAAGAAGCTGAAAGGGAGTTCTTCTTTATTGCAACCTTACTAAAAGATGCTTCTGAGATGACTAATAAAGATACCGCTGAGATTTTTATGGGAATCAAGGAACTAAGGGATAAGAAGTTATTAATCCCTATAGAAATCTCTGCTATTGAAGCTCAACCTATTTCTCAACAAGAGTTGAACCTCATTAACCAAAAAGTCGTTGCTTTAACAAGTTTAACTAATGAAGAAAAGCAGAAATTAGTGCAGGATTTAGCTCAATTGGGTCCGATAGAAAGAGAAGCTTATCTTACTAGTTTAACTAAACAAGCTGAGATTGTTACTGCACCAATAAAAACGACAGTTGATGGAATAGATGTTGACAATAGAAAATCTGCGAAAAAAGGGATTAAAGAGTTATTGAAGCGAGGAAAAATTGCACAGGGAAAAAATGATTACATTAAAGCTGTTGAACTTTACGATAGCGCGGCTATATTAGCTTCAAACTGGGAATTACATGACGATTATGGTAAAATCGAAGAGACTATTCGTAAAACTAAAATTGAAGATTTAATGGAAAAGAAGACAAAGTTAGAAAAAGAAGCAAAAGATGCGGTTAAAGGAAAAATCTATGCCGAAGCAGCTGCGAAGTATAAGTACGCTTCTAAAATGGCTTCTGAAATCTTCAAATTAGGTGACACGTCTATGACAAAAGAAGTTAAAAGATTAACCAATAAATCTAATGAATACGAGAAATTAAAATAAATTTTTTTATTTTTTTATAAATCTATTTTTTATTATTTTATTAAAAAGAATCGTTTTTGTTACTCTAATCTGTGATCCCGCCTTCAGTTATTGAAAAAACTGCTTCTCCTTCGGGTAAATGCGGCGCATCGATCATTTTCGCTACTCGCTGTTCACCTTTACCTTTTCTCAAGTATACTCTAATTGTGGATCCGTGAGCTACAATATTTCCCCCCGCCGCAACCGTTGGATTTCCATAAAAAACATCAGGTTTTGATTGAACTTGGTTTGTTACAATGATGCATAAATCAGGAAAAATATCAGTTAATCTTAATAAATCGTGCAAATGAGTGTTTATAGTCTGTTGCCGATTCGCTAAAGTACCCCTTCCAACATATTCACTTCTAAAATGTCCAATCAATGAATCAACGATAATAAGTTTTATATTTTTTTCCCTAATTATATTAGTTGCTTCTTTTATTAACAGTATTTGGTGATCGGAATTATATGCTCGACCAAAAACTATATTTTTTAAAATCTTCTTGTGATCTAAGTCAAGACCCTCAGCCATCTGTATAATTCTTTCTGGCCTAAAAGTACCTTCTGTATCTATATACAATGCGTTTCCATTTAAACCACCATCTTCTTTTGGCAATTGAACATTAACGCATAATTGATGAGCTATTTGAGTTTTACCCGTCCTAAATTCACCAAAAAATTCAATAACACAACCAGTCTCAATTCCACCACCAAAAAGATTGTCAAGTTCCTGACTTCCAGATGTGATTCTTGCTATATTCCTTCTGTGTTCCCATACAACCTCTGCGGACTTAAAACCGATGTCTAGTATTTCCATTGACGCTTTTATTAATTTTGCCGTTGTTTTATCCCCTAAACCAGATTCTGCTTGAATTATACTAGGAGGGGTGTATGCAATAGATTCTAGACTACCGAATCCAGCTTTTATCAGTTTTTTAAGTGTGGCTTCTCCGACGCCCGGAAGCTTTTTAACCGCATCTACACAAGCACCTTTATCGTTATCTATGGTTAGAATCTCGTCATCAAAATCTTCGTCATCTTCGGTCTCGCGTTGATTTTCTTCTTCCTCTATTTCAGTAGGAAGATCATTCTCTTCTTCTAAAGTATCAAATTCCTCTTGTCTTACTTCAGTAGATTCAGATTCTGCATCAATAGATTCTTCTTTTTCTGATTCGAATTTAGCAAAATTCAAATGCTCCTTGTAAATCTTACCTTTCGTATGATTACGTTTACATTCTTTACAATAATAAGGCTCTCCGATACCAGACTGACCCCCATTATTTTCTTCGCTTGCTTTAGCCAATACTAATCACATCTATATTAAAAATTAGTGTTATTTTTATAATTCTTACTAATTATAGTATAAATATTGCAAAAGTTATTTTAAAAAGAATAGACACCTAATTTATTAGAATTCTAAAATATCAGTCGATTAATAAATGATATAGATAAATCAATATTACCTTATTACAACCATAAAATTTTCATTTGGTGATTAAAACATGAGTGCAAATTTGAACATTGAATATTATCCAAAAATTGATGCTAATTTGTTAGAAACATCAAAAAAAATTGTGCAAATAAACAGAAGTAAATGGGATCCTCCATTTTTTACTGATACAGAATCTTATATTAGTATGGGTGAAATTCAACAAACGTCCAAGGATTTCTTAGGGGATCAGATTAAAAATGTAATAGTTTTAGGTACTGGAGGTTCAATTCAAACTTTACTTGCTTTAAGACATTTATCTAAAAAGAAATTATATCCTGTAACAAGTTCTCGCGCCGTGGAGTTGAAGCAGTGCCTTGAAAAGACAAGCCCTGAAGATTCAGTTGTTATCCCTATTTCTCGGGGAGGAGAGACTTTAGATGTAAATTCTACGATTGGAATTTTCTTAAAAAATAATTATAAGTTTTTAGGACTCTCTTCAAAGGGTACAATGTATCACATGCTAAAGAAGATTGGATGTCCCATTCTCGAAGTTCCGGATTTATCTGGTCGTTTTGCGGGATCAATTTCTAATGTTGGAATTCTTCCTGCGTTTCTTTTGCGTATTAATATTAAAGATTTTTTAGCAGGATTAAAGAATGGTTATGAGAAATTTATGAACTTTAACGATAATCCTGCTTTAAATTTTTCTGCATTTCTTTATAATTTGTACAAAAAAGGGTATAAAGTTATTTTTTCTATGCCATATTCTTTAAATCTTGAAGGTAGTATAGGATTGTTTGTTCAAGAAATTTCAGAGAGTACAGGAAAAGAAGAAAAAGGACTAATCGGCACATTTCAATCAGCTCCCTTATGTCAGCATTCCGTATTAGAATATCTCTTAGGGGGGCTAAGAGGTGCTGTGATTCCAGTGCTATGGACTATAGGAGATGAAACCTCCGATTTATTCTTGGAATCTTCAATAAATTATATAAACAATCAAACTGCTCAAACCATTGTAAATTACCAAGCAGATGCTACTTTTCAAGCATTATTAGAACAAGGAGTTCCTTCTGCAAAAGTTACAATTGAACGTCCTGACGAATATAATATGGGTAATTTAATAGCTTTTATTCAATCAAGTGTTTATTATTTATGTCTATTATTAAATGTAAATTGGTCGAACAATCCAAAAGTGATTATAGGGAAAAAAATTGGAAATAAGGCGTTAAAAAACAAGAGTTCACATGAACAAA
>Ga0114921_10001199_pt1 | contig 11790 bp, 10 predicted proteins | sample BentaG_FD_87016 | JGI IMG/M metagenome (GOLD analysis project Ga0114921, IMG submission 87016) | Deep subsurface microbial communities from South Atlantic Ocean to uncover new lineages of life (NeLLi) - Benguela_00093 metaG | ecosystem: Environmental > Aquatic > Marine > Oceanic > Sediment ...
CCTCTTCTCAGAGGTTTTTTTCCCGGAAGGAAAAAGACACTGCTCCAATGCCTCCTCATCGAGCCCGTCGGGAAGGGGCCAGCCAATCCCGGCTTCAGACGCCCTGCATAAATACTCCCGCACGGTCTCTTTCCCGATGGAACATGCTCTGGCAATGGCCCTTATGGAAAGGCCTCCCGCATGTTTCAGTCGGAGTACTTCTTTAATTTTTCGCATGGATAACCTCTTTCTTGCCATCTTCTCCTCCTTTCTTTTTCGGAAGAGATATGATGGCTTATTCGTTTTGAGTTATCCAGCATCGCTCCACCTCGATTCGATTCCGGAGTTTTTAAAAAAGTGGCCGGAATAAATCGGAATCGGTGGCCGGAATGCTCCGGAATTAGTGGCCGGAATAAATCGGAATCACTGGCCGCTTTGGGCCGGAATCTGCACCCATTAGCGATCTGATTTGATGGGCAATTCTCCAGGCACATTTATAAGTAACTCCAAGTTGTCTTTCAATCTCTTTGGCAGAAACGCCAGATCGGGTAGCAGTCATAAGATAAATAGCATAAAACCAAAGGTGCAAAGGAGTGGTAGTTTTTTCAAAGATTGTGTTTTTAGTCGGGTAAAGCTGATAACCGCACCATTGGCACTCATAACAGGTGCGTTTTTTGACCCTGTGAAATCTTGTCTTTTTTTTGCATTTAGAACATTGTTTCAGATTCCCATAACGGAGGCTGAAAATCTTGTCTAGGCAAGCGTTGTCATCGGGGTACATTTTCCTAAATTGGTAAATTGTGAATTTCATTGTTTTATCCTTTATTTCTGTGATTTTTATACTTAAATTGTATCATAGAAAATACATGTTGTCAAGGGATAATTACCTTAAATAATATTAAAGATAACTTATGAAGAAGAAGCACCTTTTTATTCCTCTGTTATTCCTCATTTTTCTTTCCTCCAGCTCTTTGCCATCCAGAAAAGAAAAGGACTTGTTTAAAAAGGAGATGCAATTTGAAATTCTGACAAATCATTATACTTGGTATGAGGATAACTGGAACGAAGGGGGCTTGCCAACAACAGAGCCCCTAAAAGGATACTACAATTCTGCTGACCAGTTATAATGAACATTACGAGGGACATGCAGCCGAACCAACAGTTCAGTACGAAGATTTATGGTTGACTCATAAAGAAATATTTCAAAAAAACCCCGGCCTCAATCAAGAAGACATAGATCCGCGTATCTGGAAAGCTGTTATCGAAAAAAAATCACGCAGCCCCACTCTGTCTTTTACAAAATAGATAAGATTATGATTCTCTCTAAATGTTATGAGGGGATTACGAATGAGCAGAGTCACTTTGTAGTTAAGAAGAGGCGTAGGTCCATGACGTTGGTGTGGGTGGGACCGGTAATGATTAAGCCTCCTCCTTTTTTAAAAAAATTGTAGGAATCGTTTCTTTCAAGGAATTCAGATGGATCCAGGGATAACTTTCTCGCTTGCTCAAAAGAAGATTCATTCGCCCAGGCTCCTGCTGCATCAGTAGGACCGTCGATGCCATCTGAACCAAGGCTTAAAATCAGCCAGCCTTCATATTCCTTGAAATGACCTTCCATTTCAATAAGCGCTGCTAAAATAAACTCCTGATTTCGCCCTCCCTTGCCCTTCCCCTTCACGGTAACTGTCAATTCACCTCCTGCCAGCAGGCATAAAGGCTGAGAGATAATTTTCCCCGATTGAAGGATATTCAGGAGAAGAGAGATATAATGGCGGGCTATATCCCTTGCCTCTCCCTGGTCAGAGGAAGTAAGAATGAAGGTCTTAAAGCCCAAACGCTGGGCTTCCTTCTTTGCTGTCCGGAGGGCCGCCCTATTATCGCCGATGATAAAACTGAAGACATTCCTGAAAACCTGATTATCCTTCTTAAGAGTTTCGACTATTTTGCCCTGAATGCCTTTTTTGAGAACTTCCTGAATGGAAGAAGGCGCTGAATTCCAGAGCTTGTATTTTTCTAAAACCTGAACAGCATCCTCATAGGTGGATGAATCCCAGTGAGTCGGTCCGGAGGCGATGCTCTCCAGATCATTCCTTCTGACATCGGAGATAATGAGATTAATCATTGTCGCTGGATAGGCCTCCTGGGCCAGATGTCCACCTTTAATTCTCGAAAGGTGTTTGCGGACTGTGTTTAGCTCGGTTATGCTGGCTCCTGCTTTAAGAAGTTTCTCAGTGACGAACCTTTTTTCATCAAGGGAAATTCCGGTGTGAGGAAGGCAAATCTGGGCAGAGCCTCCTCCTGAAACAAGAACCAATAAAAGGTCTTTTTCCCCAGCCTTCCTTGCCAGAGAAAGGATATCTTGAGCAGCCGTAACACTTCTCTTATCAGGCAAAGGATGAGAAGCAGAGAGACAAATTATGTTTTTAAGACGAATCTCCTTTTGAGGGAGACAGACCGCGATTCCCTCTTTAATTCTGTCCCCTAAGAGTTCCATTAGGGTTTTTGCCATGAATATCGAAGCCTTCCCAAAAGAGACCAAATAGATGCTATTGAAAGAAGCTAAATCAAAAATCTTATCCTGGATAATGAGTTTTTCACCTCTTGTGGAAACATTTTTTTTAACGAGATTTTCAGGCTCCACTTCAGCCAATCCTGCCTTATAGATTTTCTCAGCCTTCCTTAAGAGCTCTGAGGGTGTAATATTTATTGGGAACATCACCAGTAACTATATACATAAAAAAAGGGGACAAGCAACTTTTTTTACAAAAAAGTTGCTTGTCCCCTTTTTCGCTCTCTCAATGGAATTTCCTTTTACAATCCCGACCTTTTGTGGTAAAAAATACGGGAAAAAAAGAGTTTCTCCTGTTGATACCCAAATAAAGGAGACTAATATGGACAGCCAGAAAATAGATGAGAGGGGAACATGGGGCTCCAAAATAGCTTTCATTCTCGCAGCTACTGGTTCAGCCATAGGCTTGGGCAATATCTGGCGCTTCCCAACAATGGTCAGTCAAAACGGGGGAGCAATCTTTGTCCTGGTCTACATTCTGGCTGTGGCTTTCATCGGATTTTCCGTTATGCTGGCCGAGCTGACCATAGGACGCCATACTCAGAAGAATCCGGTTGGAGCCTTTGAATACATAAAACCCCGTACACCATGGAAGCTCACCGGCTATCTTGGAATCATAACAGGAGTGTGCATTCTTTCCTTCTATTCTGTTGTGGCCGGCTGGGCTGCTGGCTATCTATTTAAGACCGCATCAGGCGCCTTCAAGGGAGAGCTCTCAGCTGAATTCACGGATAAAATATTCACTGAATTCAGCTCGAACCCTTTCCAGGTTATTCTTTTCTTTACTGTGATAATGGGCCTAACAATTTATATTATTTCCAGAGGAGTCAAAAAAGGAATAGAAAGATGGACAAAAATTCTGATGCCTATTCTTTTTCTTTTAATAATCTTCCTGGCTTTTAGAGCCCTTACCCTGCCCAACGCCGGGGAGGGCGTCTCCTTTTATCTCAAACCTGACTTCTCCAAGCTCAACGGCACTGTCATTCTTTTTGCCCTGGGGCAGGCCTTTTTTTCCTTAAGTCTGGGAATGGGAACAATGATTACCTACGGAAGCTATATCCATAAATCTGATAATCTTGTCTCTTCAGCAGGATGGGTTTCTTTCTCAGATACTTTTATCGCCCTTCTTGCAGGGCTCATCATCTTTCCCACTCTTGCCTTTTCCGGCCAGCCGGGCGGTGTCGGAGGAGAAGGACTTATATTCAAGACCTTCCCTCTTATCTTTTCCCAAATACCCGGCGGATATATTTTTGGAACTCTCTTCTTTGCTCTTCTATGCGTGGCAGCTTTGACCTCGACCATTTCCCTCCTTGAAGTTCCTGTGGCTTATTTCGTTGATGAGAGGAGCTGGTCGAGAACAAAAGCCGCTCTTGTCATAGGATTCTTCGCCTTTGTCCTCGGTATCCCCTCCGCCCTTTCTACCGGAGGAATGGAATTTTTTACTAAAATAAAATTTTTGAGCTTGTTTAATTTTATCTTCGGCAACATCTCTTTAGCTGTTGGTGCCCTTTTTATATGTGTTTTCCTCGGTTATGTTTGGGGTGTAAAAAAAGCAATCCAGGAAATCTTTTCTGGAAATCCCCGATTCAAGCTCAAACCTTTCTGGGTTTTTTCTGTTAAATTTCTTACTCCTATAGCCATAATTTTTATTCTTATTTTTATAAAAACCATTGTTTCTGGATAAAGAAAGCCAATGAAGATAAAAATATTAGCCGTCATTTTCATCCTCATCTTAATATTCAGTCTTTCAACCCTGAAGGGCGCTGATATCAAGGGAAAAGTTCTTCTTTTGCCTGAACAAAAGCCCTATGGCCGGGGATTCATACTTCTTACACCCTTTGAAGAATTAGAAAAAAAAGAAAAAAAAGAATTTAAGTCCACGATCGATAAGCAAGGCAATTTTAACTACCAGAACCTTGAACCAGGCAAATACCTCCTAAAAATGGACCTTTACAGCATACCTAAGGTAGAAAAAGAAATAGAAATCAAGGAAAAGGATGAAATCCTGGAACTCACCCTCCCTATCTCCCTCTCTTTTCTGGATAAAGTTCTTGTTTTCACCAAGGAGGGAAGCGATTTTATATGGTTTCCCTTGATGGTTGTCTTTCTTTTCGCGATAGGAGTGACGCTTACTTTTCTCACCCGATTGATTCAGGTCAGAAGGTTAATCCTTTCCTTGAAGATAGTGCTCCGCGGGGCATTGGGGAAGGACAAACCGGTGAAAGAAGAAGGGGACATTACTCCTTATGCGGCCCTAATGACTGCCCTGGCTGCTACTGTCGGCAACGGAAACCTCGCAGGTGTAGCCACGGCCATTGCCACTGGCGGGCCTGGGGCACCTGTCTGGATGTGGATAGCAGGCTTTTTCGGGATGGCAACCAAGTATGCCGAAGGTTTCCTTGGGGTCAGGTTCAGGATAAAGAATGAACGGGGGGAGATGTCTGGCGGACCCATGTACTATGCCCGCTACGGTATTAAAAACTTAAGATTGGCCAAATTCATGGGAATGTTTTTTGCTATCTGCGGGGCTTTTACCTGCCTTTTCGGAACAGGAAACATGGCCCAATCCAATTCCATGGCTCTGGCTTTTAATGACCAGTTCGGAGTCCCCTTCTGGCTGACTGGCCTGGTAATATTCACCATGGTGGGAGGAGTCATTCTGGGCGGAATCAAGAGAATCGGTGCTGTATCCGAGCGGCTGGTTCCGACCATGATTATCTTCTATTTCGTAGGAGCTCTAGTCGTTATTCTGGCCAATATAACCGACCTTCCAGCTGCCTTTGCTGAAATCTTTAGGTGTGCTTTCACTGGAAAGGCTTTTGGAGGAGCCATGGTCGGTACTTCTGTTAAGCTGGCTATCAGCATTGGTGTCAGGAGAGGACTTCTCTCCAACGAATCTGGGTTAGGTTCAGCTGCCATTGCTCAGTCTGCCTCAAAATCCAAAGACCCCTCTCGAAACGGGCTTATCGCCATGACCGGAACTTTTATCGACACCCTTGTTGTTAATACCCTCACAACCCTGACCATTGTCATCACCTATATGTACCTCAAGACCGCTGCTTTTGGCCATTCGGAAAACCTAACCTCCACCAAGCTCACTGCAGATGCTTTCGATTCTGTCATTCCCTTTGGTGGATACATCATCGCTTTGAGCTCTTTACTTTTCGGCTATTCGACGCTTCTGGGATGGTGCTATTATGGAGAAAAATGCCTGGAGTATATCTTTGGCGTGAGGATAATCTATCCTTACCGTATTGCTTTCATCATCCTGCTTTTCATCGGGTCTATCATCCAGGGACCCCACCTGAACATCATCTGGTACATAGGAGATATTGCCAATGCTTTTATGGCTTTCCCTAATCTGGTGTGCATGATTCTTTTAGCCGGATTGGTCGGAAAAATGACAACCGAATATTTTTATAAAAAATAAGAAAAAAAACCTAAACTCATAGATGGCCAAGAAAAAAGATCTCTTTGTCTTTGCTCTAAAATTCATCTTTAGTTTCTCCGTACTGGCTTACATCTTAATCGAAAAAACTCCAGTAAAAGACATTCTGAGAGAGCTCAGTGGAGTAAACTTTTTCTGGCTTATCCTCTCTTTTTCCCTTCATTCCTTAGGTCTTCTCATCAGCGCCTACCGCTGGCAAATTCTCATCCAGGCTCAGGGAGACCATGTTCCCCTGGGATTTTTAGCTAAATCCTATTTAGTGTGTTCTTTTTTCAACAATTTTCTCCCCACCCGTATTGGAGGGGATGTCATCCGCATCTGGGATGGTTCCCGCTACTCTCGTTCGCTCTTGAAATCTTCAGCAATAGTGCTGGTGGAACGCCTCACGGGTATCATTGTTCTTTTTGTTTTTGCTTTGATTGCCTCATTGTGCCGCCTGGAAATGGCCCGGAAAATCCCGGTCATCTGGGTCTCTCTGCTCCTTGGCTTTCTCGGCTTGGTCTGCGTTGCTCTGTTCTTTATGCCCTTTTTCGCCAGGGGAATCGAAAAAATTCCTGCTAAGGGAACTCTGAAGAAACTCAAACAAAAATTTTTCGAATTTAGGGAAACGATTCTGATTTACAAGGATAAAAAAAATTATCTTTTCAAAGCCTTTTTCTGGGCCTTTCTTCTCCAGGTAAACGTTATCCTCCACTATATCCTCATTGGCAAAGCCCTTGACCTCAAAATCCATCCCGTCGACTATTTTATCTTTATCCCTATAGTTCACATCATCCTAATCATCCCCATTACAATCAGCGGGTTCGGCCTAAGAGAAGGCATTTACATCGAAATCTTCAAATTCTACGAAAAATCTGCGGCCACAGCTGTTTCCTTTTCCTTTATAGATGTCATCTTTCAACTCTTGGTCGGCATTGTAGGGGCCATTATCTATATCACCAGAAAATGAAAATCTTTCGCCTCCTTTTTATTCTTTCTCTGCTCTTTTCGTCATGCCTTTTCTCTCAAGAAGATATTTCTGAATACGAGAAAAGGCTAACAAAAATCTCCAAACAAATTGAAGAGCTTAAAGCAAAAATAGAGGGGGAAGAGAAAAAGGAATCAACTATCCTTTCAAACCTGGATAGGATAGGCTTTAAGAAAAATTTAATTAAAAAAGAAATATCCCTCTACAATATCCAGTTAGAGAAAACAAACAGGGAACTTCTCTCCACCAAAAAAAGCATCCCTCCCCTGAAGTCAAAGCTTAGGGAGGAGCAGCAATCCATCGAAAAAACACTGGTTACCCTTTATAAATTTGGCAAATTCAGCTCCCTTGAATTCTTTCTCCAGGCAAAAGATACCAAAACCCTCTTATCTGAAAATAAGAATCTTTCTCTCTTGGCCAAATATCAAGACAGAGTTATTTCTGATTACAAGAATACTCTGGCTCAACTGGGGAAAGCCGAAGAAAAAGTGAAAAGGAAAACAGAAGAGTTATCAATGCTTATTCAAAAGGCACGTCAAAAAAAAGAAGAGCTTGAAGACCAAGAAAGGAAAAATAAAGCTTTCATTAAAGAAATTGAGAATAATAAAAGCGTTCATCTTCAGACCATCCAAGAATTAAGCGAAAGGGCCGAGCAGCTTCAGATATTGATAAAAAGATTGGTCAAAGAGGAAATTGTCTTCCCTTTTCCATTCATTCCCTTGTATGAAAAAAAAGGAAACCTGCCCTGGCCTATTGATGGAAAAATGACTACTAAATTCGGCCTTCAAAAACATCCCGTATTCAAGACTGTTACTGTTAATAACGGGATTGAAATTTCTCCAAAAGGTGATGAGATAATCATTAAATCCATCCATGCAGGCAAAGTTGTCTTTGCTGATTATTTCAAAGGTGTCGGCAATCTCATTATCATCGACCACGGAATGACTTATTACTCTCTTTACGGTCACTGTGCAGATTTTTTAGTGGAAAAGGGAGACTTGATCAAAGCTCAACAGCCCCTTGGAATCGTCGGTGATTTCGGCTCTTTAAAAGGGATTTCCCTTTATTTTGAAATTCGGTTCAAGACAAAACCTGTAAATCCCTTGCAATGGCTGAAAAGAAGATGATAGAATAAAAATTAATCAGCTGAAAAAATGGTGATAAAAAAAGAAAGGCTCCTCATCGTTGTAACCCTGATTGCAATTTCTCTATTCTTTCTTTTCCAGAGACGCTTTTTGCCAGGAGTTTCATCCAGACTATCTCCTTATAAAAGTTTCGAACTGGTGGGAAATGTTGTTGGCCTCGTCAAGAATGCTTACATTGAAGAGGTGAGCCCAGAGAAAACAATGAAGGGAGCCCTGAAAGGATTGACCGATTCCCTTGATATTCTCTCCAGCTATTTGGACAGGGAGAACGTGGCCAAATATTCCCAGCTAAAAAATGCAAATCTAAATGATATTGGAATCGTCCTCTCCAAGAGATACGGCGGCTTCCCCGTTGTTATGGGAGTTATAGAAAACTCCCCGGCTGAGGAAAAGGGAATCAAAATAGGCGATACAATCAGCGCTTTGGATGATAAATCAACTTTGCTGATGAGCCTCGTTGGAGCAAAGCTCTATCTCAAAGATAAAGAAAAAAAGCCCTTAAAGCTCAAGGTTCTGAGAGGTAATAAAACCCAAGAAGTAAGCGTCGAAAGAAAGCTGCTTTTTGAAAAGCCCTACTCTTTTTCGAAAGTTGAGGGTACAAGCGGAATTATAAAAATACATCATCTCTATCCTCCCTGCGTGGGGATGATAAAAAAAGAAATTTTACCATCTCTAAAATCGTCAAGAAAGGCTTTGATTCTGGACTTGAGGAACTGCCATGAAGGTGATATGGATGAGGCTTCAAAGCTAACCAATCTTTTTTTAAAAGCGAATAAAATCGGTTACTTTGAAAAAAAAGGGAGTATACAAGAAATACTCTCCTCTCCTGAAGATGCCCCTCTCGAAAAATTGCCCCTTTCAATCTGGATCAACCAGGCCACAATAGGACCAGCTGAAGCAGTTGCCGCAGTATTACAAGAAATGCGCCAGGCTAAAATCATAGGAGCTCCCACTTTTGGCCTCACAGCAAAACAGGAGCTGTTTTCTCTTGAAGATGGCAGCGCCTTACTCCTAACTACAGGTATCTTTCACCTTAACTCAGGAAAGAAATTATGGGAAAAGGGCGTAGAGCCTGAGGTTGAGATTGAGGTGAAAGATCAAAGCTTTAAAGCCTACCTGGGAAAAACACTCGATATTCTGCATCACATGTAATACATGGAAAAAACTGACCCGTCCAGGGGAAAGCAGACAAAATCTGTTTCCCCCGTTATTTATCTCCTTCTCTTACTCCTCGCTCTTTTCTCAGCCCTGGGCTTGGATTACATCAACAGGGAAAAGGGAGGAAAATCATATTTTTTTCCTTCCTCAGAAGCAAACAAGAAAGTTACATCTTCCCGAGAGAAGCTGAGAGAAATTGTTCTCAAGAGCTTATCACTACATAGAATAGACCCTTATACCATCCAGCAGTACAGGGACAAAAAGAACATTCTCCATCTAAAGATCGACATCCCCTTGAAAAAGTATGTCCAGCTGGAAGAGAGTCTGGAAAAAAAGTTCAACCAAGCCAGCTATTCAGTCCTTAAGAAATGGGAACAGCAAGGCGAAGAAAAAAATTTTTACTTGTGGCAGGTTGGAGTCAAAGGCAAGGAAAGTCTGATTATTCTGTTTTCTTGTTATAAGGAAAAAGAAGAAATTTTAGAAAAAGAGAAAAGACTATATCAAACACAGAGAAAAAACAAAATCGCTATCATCATTGATGATATGGGCTACAGTATATCCGCCCTAAAAAAGATTACCTCCCTGAAAAAGCCTCTAACTGTCTCCATCCTTCCTTTCAGTCCTTATGCGAAGGAAACAGCTCAAATCGCCTATGAAAATGGTCTGGAAGTCATGCTGCACCTTCCTCTTGAATCTGTTAACAATCAAGAAAAGGAAAACCCAGAGGGATTGATCCTCTCCGGAATGAGCGAAGAAGAGGTTAAAAAAACTCTGGAAGAAAACCTCTTCCAGGTTCCCTACGTCAAGGGGGTTAACAACCATATGGGTTCGAAAATTACAGCAGATGAAATCCTCATGCGTTCTATTCTCAAACATATAAAGGAAATGAACCTCTTTTTCATTGACAGCCTAACAACCAGCAAATCCGTTGCTTTTAGAGTGGCTCAAGAAATGGAAATTCCTTCGGCTCGTCGGCATATTTTTCTGGATTCAATATCTGATGAAAACTACATAAAAGGAAAGATGATTGAGCTTTACCGTCAAGCCCAGCAAAAAGGTAAGGCTGTAGGCATCTGCCACCCTTATGATGAAACCCTGCGGGTCCTAAAGGAAAATATTCATCTTGTGGAAGAATACAATTTAGAGCTTGTTTTGGCCTCCCAGATAGTCCGATGACCAACAGTTTCCTGTTGGCAGTTTCCAGTTGGCGGTAGGCAGTAATATGATAGCAGGTCTTGCTCTTTGCGCTTAGCGATTTGATTGATTAGCGAATAAGCGTGAAAGTATCTATAAGATAAAAGCAGGTTACATAGAATAACAATAAAAAGATAATGGCTATGCTTTTAACGATGATTCTTCTCTTCAACTTCTCGTAGGCCCAAGAAAGAAAATGATAGAAGGCAAAAATCTCAAGAGCAAAGGGAAGAAAACCTGTGTAGCCCAAGGCAGGCATCTGAAACACTTTCCCAAAATTTAGATATGGAAGGGAATATTGCCAGTGGGAGCCAGCCCAGAAATTAAAGAATTCCCATAAAAAACCTGCTGCAAAACCAGCTAAAATCCAGCTCATAAGATTGCTCCATCTTTTTCTCTCTAAATCTCTTAAAAAAGTTTTATTTTTCAGCCAATAATTAAGAGGCTCAAGAAGAAAAATAAAACAGAGCCAGGACAAAGGGAAAAAAATTCGAGGCCAAGCAAGGATTAAAAAAACTGAAAAAATCCCGAAAAAAATAAAAATCTTGAGCAAAAGGGAGGAAGCTCTTATTCTAAATAAATGAAATTTCCATCTCTCGAAGAAGCTTCTGATGAAGAGGGCAATTTCACGCACTGCAGGAATAACAGAGGCAAAAGCTATAAAATACCCGATCCATCTTCTCCAAACCTGATGAGGCAGGTCCTGGTAAGTCCAGTTTTTTATTCTCAGGTTAAACAGTTCAAAAAGGAGCCAGACAAAGACAGAAATAAATGCTGTAAAAAGAAAATGCTTAAAGGAATCTGAAAGAGGAGAACTCTTACTTCTTCTAAAATTCAAACTATCAATTATCAAGATGGAAGACCACCAAGCTAAGCAATAAAACCAGGATTTCACAAAAGGATTATTAAGAATGAGAAGAAACGCGGAAAGAATAAGAATAAAAAGACCCAAATACAGATTAAAACGCAAAATTTTTTCTTTTATCACGACACCAAAATACTCCAAAACTTAAAGAAATACAAAACCAAAATACAATAAAAAAGTCAAAATTTAAATCTCAAACCTCAAAACTGAGGAATAGTTGCAGGTTTAAGGTTAACAAAAGCGAGAAACGCCAGGAAAACTAGATAGGCTGGAAAAACAATTTCGTTTATCTGGTTTATTTTGTTTGTTTAGTCAGGGTTTGATAAATCAAGCCAATCTTGCAGTTTTGCAACTTCTTTCCAATGAACGGTCCCTCCGGGACCAGACCTTATTGGCAGGAAAAGTGCTCAATCAATTTTTCATAGGGGTCAGACTTCATTACGGATAAATAATCGAAAAATGAAA
>Ga0114921_10001200_pt1 | contig 11790 bp, 10 predicted proteins | sample BentaG_FD_87016 | JGI IMG/M metagenome (GOLD analysis project Ga0114921, IMG submission 87016) | Deep subsurface microbial communities from South Atlantic Ocean to uncover new lineages of life (NeLLi) - Benguela_00093 metaG | ecosystem: Environmental > Aquatic > Marine > Oceanic > Sediment ...
AGTTGAAACAGGCGCTCTAAAATGGCGTCTCTATTACACACGCCCTTTGCCCAAAACACCGGGTGAATGAGAAGCTGTACCCTTTCGTGGTCAAGTTTCAATAGCTTGGAAAGGTCTTCCAAGCACCAAGCCCTACATGAGTCAGACACGTAGAGGTCATATAGTTTTGGGTTGTAGGCGTTGATATAGTTTGGGGTGTCCTTAAATGGGTCGTCGGTTTTCAAGGTCGATAGGTTATGATGGGCAATACTTGTAACCCTTCTATCTAAGAGTTTTTCTAATAGGTGCACTTCGTCCTCTAGGCTCCGACAGTGACTTTCATAAGCGACAAGATCGTAATGAAGCCCTATCTCGTGCCCAAGCTCGGATATCTCTCTCAGGGCGCGTAGACTATCCGGCTCAAAGAGATTATATAGTTTGTGGGAAAACAACACGAAGTAAGTAGCCCGAATGTTCAACCCGTTTTCTATCCTCGCCATCTTGAGGGCGACGTCAAGGGACGCGTCGATATCATGACGGAGAAGAAGATGGGGGCACTCTGTTTCGGACGCCTCGGAGAATGTTATTATCCTATACTTTGACTGAAGGAACTTTAAAAAATCAACGTATGCGGTATAAGTGAACTCCCCCAGTTTCTCAATCATGGGGGGCACCCGAATTTTTTCTATTTAAAATCTCAATAAACTTGGGGTGAATGCCTTCCTTTTTCCCAGCCTCAGTGACTTTACCTATATCATATTTGGCGCGGCCAAAAACAACCTTCTTTGTGTCCGTGTGAAAGACACCATATGACGCTCGGGGGTCTCCGTCACGGGACTGCCCACAAGAGCCGGGGTCAATGACAATAACTCCGTTATCGCGCTTGATGGATGAAATGTGGCTGTGTCCATAAACCATTAAATCGGTATTATGGTGTGGCCCCCCATTGTTTTTGTGGAGCATGATTAATTTAATTCCATCGAAAACTCCCCTATACACGTTGGGGGTTTTTTCTAGGGTTTCCAGGTTGTCTCTCGTTATCTTACTCTTCGTATATTCGAGGCTGTGTGTATGAAGAGGCGACAGCCCCTCAAATGATTCTCGTAGTAATAATTCGTCGTGGTTGCCACGTATAAATATCACGTCGTGGTTTTCCAGCGCCTCGAAAACCTCATTCACGAAAGTATAGTATCCGGTTATATCCCCGGCACACAGGATGGCGTCGCATGATTCCAACTCGTTAAGGACCGACATCAACCCATAAATATTCGAGTGAATGTCAGAGATTAAACCTAGTTTCATCGATCTACACTCTCCATCTCTCGAAGGCTCAGCGCGTCGCGCTGGCTTCGTCGATTACCTTTCTATATATAGCGAGCATCCCATCGTAGGTATATGACTTTATCGCTCTTAAAGCCGCCTCGCTTAACTCCCTGTATTCGTCCGGGTTGTTTTTCAAGTGGTTCACCGCAGCCGCCATGGACCCCAACTCCACTTCTTTTATTCCCCCCGACTTGACCAGTTCTTCATTCAACTTGTTCTTTAACACTATCAGGGGTAGGCCACACGCCATCGTTTCCGTTGCTGCCCTACCTCCGGCACCGCCCTTTGATGCACGGATTCCTATTTCTGCGGAGTTTATGATTCTAGGAAGCTCGTCGTTAAGTACAAAGTCCTGGATTTCCACTCTTTCCGATAAACCTAGTCGCCCTATCAAAGCGCGGCACTCTTTCACATAATCCACATCCCCAAGCGGGGGGCGGGTTCTCCCGACTAGAAGCAGTTTTCCTTCTACATCGACCCAGATTTTGATGATGAGGTGCTGCTGTTTGCGCCTTCTAAAATCTCCCACCATTATACCGGTGTAGGTTTTTTCAACGCTATCATCTGGATAGAATCGTCTGGTGTCCGCCCCATAGGGGTTCAGAACAACCCTTTCGGGGGGAACCCCGTTCTTTGAGACTATTATTTTTTTTCTGCTCTTTCCAGTAGTGAAAAACACAGCCACATGCTTTGCATATGAGCAGAAAAGGTCGCCCCCATAATCAGATAAGGTGATAAACGACTTGGGGAACGAGGTGGCTGTCGCCTCGTTAAAATTAGAAGCAAACAGGTTGAGGTTAATTATGTCTGGATTGAACCTAATGAGGGCATGTAGGGCTTCTTTGGCATCGGCATAAAGATATTTCTCGTCTACTAGATGGGATTTCCCACTAACGGGTGCAAGGAGAAGAACGTCATGCTCCTTGGCAACCTCCTCGATTGTGTATTGCAGACTGTCCCGTTTCTCCTCTAGCCAGAAGCGTTTCGGGTAGAAGGCTATCGGGGGCCAGATCCAAGCCACCCTAGCACGCATCTAGTGTTCCCCCCACCATGGTGGAAGTGGAATCTCGGCGTCGCGACAGCACCACTCGGCTACAATGTCCCGTTCCGCACACTGTTCAATATACTTGGTTTGTGATAGTTGTTGTGCATGAAGACGCAAATAAGACGTTAGTTTGGGCATGTGCCGTATTCTATAGCCGCTATCAAGAAAACGATACCACAACTCAAAATCCTGGCAAAGATCAAAAGAGGGGTTGAAATAGAACCCATATTTTTCTTTAAGTGCTTTAAACGCTGAAAGTCGAATGAGAACGGAGGGCACCGAAACGGCGTTTCCCGCAACACCGAAAAATCCCTTATCAAAATAGCGTCGAGTCCCCCACTTGGTTCGGCTCATAAGTTTCCCATGTATGATTATATCAGAACAAATCAGCGCTACATCTGCCGGCTCTTTCCTAAGTTGCCCATATACTTCATCAAGCCAAAAGTCTTGATAAAAGTCGTCGGCGTTGATCCATCCGATGTGTGTCGTATTCGGAAACTGTTCCTCAATAATCTCCATGGCGTGGTTCAGGGCGCCGGTTTGTCCCTCGCCCTCAATGATGAAATAATTAATGTCGTCCTTGTGTTTAAATAGAATGGCGAGGGTATTATCCGTCGACCCCCCATCCATTATAATGTGATTGATTTTAGCATCGTGCCACTGTCGCTGCGCCTTCACGGACCGAATGCACGCCTCGATATAAGCCCCATAGTTCATCGACGTTGTAATAATCGAGACTTCAAGAACCACGTCGCTCTTCTCCACCACTATAAAAAAACTCGTATCTTTCAACCATTTGCTCAATGGTAAAATCGTCGAGAATCGTCCCTCGCGCGTTTTTAGATACTTCAATATCTAAAAGCGGTAGGTTTTTAGATACCCAACTAACCAAATCCGCGTCCTTCGGAACTAGGTGTCCGTTAACACCATCAAGAACCACGCTTGATATATCACCAACATCTTCTGAAACCAGGCAACACTCGGAAGCCATAGCCTCAAGAACTGTAAGGGGCATCGATTCGCTAGTCGACGTGAAAAGATAATACTGCGAGCCGGATAAAACATCGGCGACCTCGTCTTCTGTTAAACCGATCTTTATCTCAAGGTTGGCGGGCTTGTCTTTAAGTATTACCTGATACTCATCTGTTTCCTCGCTGCCAATCATGGTGAAACTATAATCTGGCAGTCGCCGAGCGATGTCTACGGCATCATAGACGCGCTTGGCCCAGATCAAGCGACCAATCCAAGCAACGGTTCTGTGTTTCTTAGGTGCCGGCTTGAACTTTTCTGTGGGGATACCATTCCGAACAACTGTAAGACTAGGAAACGTTTTCTTGTTTAGCTTTGAGTCTGTAATGAACGCCCAAAAGTGAGGCTGAACATTCTCCATGAGCCGGAAACTCTCTAACAAATAGCTCCGATGAAAATGAAGGTCCACACAGAGCGTCGCCATAATTTTTATATGCGGAAAAACCCGCTTGATGCGTAAAACCAAGTCATATATAATCCAAAGATTAAAGAAGTGAACAACGTCATAGTTGTTTTCCCTAATTAACTGGAAGATCGTGGCATTTAGATCCGAGCTGGGTCGCTGCTCATATCGGAAAACGGCGTTACAGTGCTTCTCATATTCGGCTTGAAGCGGGCCATGAAAGTGGGTCACAATCACATCGGCTTGGAAACGTGTCTTATCTAGATTTTCCAGAAGCCGCTTCAGAACTACCTCTTGACCGCCGATTAGTGTACTACTTGAAATACACAAAATCTTTGTCGTCATCAGAAACTCGGCCCCAGACGAAGGCTTCTATTCTATCGTTTGGTATCTCGTCGACCTTTATAATCGAGCCGTTTTTCTTGATATATGGTGTTCGATCCCACAGTTCCCGCGGCTTCCCCTCAAGAACCTCAAGAGGCATCGAAAACAACCCCAGCGGGGGCTTGTTGAGATGATAGATTTTTATTCTCGGATCGGCCCAAACATCAAAACCGTTATCCCGAGCATTATCACAGAAGCTTCGATGTGGATACGGGTTTAATATCTCGGTTGATATAAACGCTTCACGGGTAGCAAGGAAACACGTGCCAACAGAATCTAGTTTGAATGTCTTTCCTGGGTCTGGGGGGCTGAACGGGTGAAACCGGAGTTGCTTGTACCTGAAAATATCTACATCGTGAAACATCGGTGGAACCGAGTTCTCAATCCAGACATAGGGAGCGATAATCTCCTTCTTCTGTTTCTTGAGGAGGGGTATAAGGTCATCTGGGAACTTCATAATGTCTGAGTCTATCGACAAAATGTGGGTTTCATCGCCATCCCTCATAATTTCTCTAAGTTCCTGGTAGACGGGTGCTATCTGGTCACTTGACAACATCGTGGCTGGGGGGTCTTCATAGATTTCAATGATGTGCGGGGCTTCTTCCGCCCACTCCTTCAACATGGACAAGGTGGGGTCGCGCCCCGGAGCACAATAGAAAACGACGCGGGACACATCGGATAGTTTCTCTAGTTGACCAAGGAAGCGGTTCAGCCAAATGGCGCAATCACGAACCGGCACAGCGACAAGCGTGCTCATTATAGTATCCTCCTTTCCTCCTTGGGTTTGACCCGCATCCTCTCACGAAGCTCCTCGATGAGTTCAATCCACAGGGGAGTGATCACATTATCCCAATCGTAGTCAAGTGAGAACTCGCGGGATTTCTCACCGAAGTCACGAACCTTATCTGGGCTGTTATAGGCCTCGCCAATTGCCTCGGCAATCTGGAATTCGTCGGGAATCGCATACTCGCTCATCAATAGCGTCGTGTCGAAGGTTTCGAAGCCGCCGGCATTCTTCAGTGAATTCACGAGCCATCCGTGTCCCTTCACCAACTCTGTCATCGATGTGAAGTCGGTTGCAATCGTCGGGACGCCACAGGCAGCCGCCTCATTAATGGGCATCCCAAAGCCCTCAGAGCGGCTGGCGTTTAGCAGAACATCAAAGCCGCCGTACATCCGACTCATATCTCTAGGCATAAGCCCACACCAAACCAAGAACGGCTCAGTCACCCTAATGTGGTCCGCAATATTGTTTATGTCAGCTAGATGCCCCAATGGAACCCCCCCAGGGAAGTTTGCCATGGTATGGAGATACATCCTAGTATCTCGGCGAGCATCGGGATTCTGGTCAAAGAATATTTCTAGGGCCTTAAAGTCTCGGTCATAGCCCTTGCGGGGGGGTACATCCTTATTTGCCCCAACCTTACCTATGATGAAACTCCCCTCGGGCCACGGAAGCGGGTCCTTGGCAAGAAGTGGCTCCGAGGTCTCCAATAGATTCATGGCGGCAGCCGCCTTATCCTCTGGGGGATGGTAAACATTCGTATCAACGCCGTGGGGAATATATTTAGCGGAGATGCCCTCCATCTCAAGCTGGCGACGACCAAACTGACTCATGGCAACGCACTGATAGGCTTGGCGAGCTTGGTTGAGAACCGGCGGTGCAATTGGTTGCGTATCAATCGGGAAATATGGAACCCAGTATGGGTGAATCTTTGTGAACCAATCCTTATTCCCCCCTAAAAGCGGTGAGTCCCCAAGCCAAATGTCAAACAGCGTTATCATAAGGTGTGGACGCCAACGCCGGTTGTTACAGAGAAGCTGGGCAGCATCGATTCCAAACTTATCATATAGGCTCCCATGACAGACCAAGCCATTATAGTTGAGAGCGCTCCACTGTTGACCATAGTATGAAAGACAACGAACATCATAATGTTTATTCAGCGGGTAGACAACATGCTTGGTTCCAACGCCATAGCCCGTACCGACCCATGGGCTGTTGCTCCACCATAATATCCGGAAGTCCTTTCCACCCGACTTAACCGTTATAGTGGGAACTGTCGTGGCAGTTGGCGGGAGGCGTGTCGGACGAAGATATATGGTGACACCATGATCGTGACGGTCGGGCCACCGAGATTCAGCCTTCTCCTCTGGATAAGTAAACTCCTGAACGCTAATCGGGTCATAGCCCCGCTTCAAGAACTCGGTTATCCACCACGCCTTCGAGTAAACCGAGACATGCGACTTGTCAGTGCCGTCAGACTGATCTGGCATAGTATCGTCAATGTCAATCGGCGCATCAAAGACGATCACCTTCCCAACTCGGCAAGTCTCGTCCAGCGCCTTGTAAAGATCGGGAACACGAATATGCTCCAACACGTCGAGGGCGACGACTAGGTCAAACTCATCATCATCCCACATGCTCAAATCGCAGACATCGCCACAGTAAAGCTTGCCGGCAACCGAGGGGGCACCGTTTTCAATTGCCCACTCGCTTATATCCACGCCTACGGCATCAATGTTTCTCTCTTGGAATGCCTGCACCATATAGCCCCTGGCACAGCCAAGGACGATGACGTTCTTGACTCCCGTAATCGCCCTCAAAAGCGAGCTTACTAGAAGCCGGGAACGCCCAAGATAGAACTCTTCCGTGTAAGGCGAAAAGAGTGGCTCCCCCGTTACCATGTCTGGGCGGCCATAGTTGCTACCTCGGGCCTCAAGGAAGTAACCCTTAGAAAAAAACTCTTGTGGCGCGCTTCCTTCGAATGTCTTCTCGCTAGAGCGCTTAATCTCTCTTTTTTTCTCCATGTGTTCATACTCCACGAATTATTAAAAATAAATGGTTGAATCTAAAACGGTGACGAGTAACACTGGCGACGTGTTCGCCATACTATGTATGCTCGTCACTATTAAATGTTTTGGTAAGCCCTAAAAAAGCGGGCGGGAAAAGAAGATGAACTAGACTATAGCTACTATTCGATAGTAACTATCCAGTAGATACCATCAGGATGGAGGCAAACCCCACCGTATTTGATATCCGCTAGAACCCATCGTTTTTGCAAACGGGGGCTGTATTCAGTCTCAATTGTGATACCATACTTCATGGCACCAGCAATGGCTCCCTTAGCAAGTAGCAGCGACCTATAGGTTCCAGTACCAATTACGAGTGTACCCTTGGGGGTAGTATTGATTTCCAAACCGTAAGCGGTCTGTAATCTTCCACCAGAGATAACGTCTCTAGCGCCGAACCTGTTCGCATATGTAAAGTTGGTATCCTGCATCAGCGAACGCCAAGGAACCGGGTGCATGATGAGCTTGACTGGGCTGTAAGTTCCAGCCTCCATCGAACCCATTGTCTCTAGTATCAGTGACCCAGTCATGGGGCCGGTGCTTGTGAGGGTTCCAGCGTTTGCACAGCCGAGTGCAACATCAAAGAAGTAGTTGTCAACACAGACTTCCAGACAGCTTCCGAGTCCTGCGTTCAGGGCGTCGATGAGTCCGTACTGGACGGTGTCGATGTCGTTTTTACAGATTGCGTAGGCACATACGTCGTGCTCCAGAGTGATGTAGGGACAAGCAATGGAGGGCGCATCAGTGGTTGGTTCAACACATGCCATGTCGGCACATAGGGCCGGAGCCACGCGACAGATGTAGACCTTGTCACCGGGCTTGCGCTCGATGTCAGTGTACCAGTCAACGAACCAAGCGCCAAGGAATACGGAGCCGGGGTAGACGTGGTCTCGTGCAATTTTGTCGGCCCATATTTCGGGGATACAACAGGTTGCACCGATTGTGCCTCCACCGATGGTTCCGATGGCCTCAGTAAGGCTCTCGGTCATCTTCAGCGAATACTCGGTTTCCTTAGTCTCATCGTTGAATTTGGCAGTCGTGTGCGCCTTCATGTCGAGTGGGGCATCCCAGTGGTCAGCCCAGACGCCAACGTCCTTTCTCTTGTTGCGTAGCATCTCCTCGACGCCAGCACGCCAATCGAAGTTCTCCATGACAGTCGTAGACTTGACGGCCTCTGTGAGAGCAGTAACTTCCTTAGTGGGAGTCATCCGCTTCTCTAATTCGATGAACTTGGTGTCGATTACCTGAGTTATATCGTTTGTGAATTTGTCTAGGTTTATCTTGATGACGGGTTTATTTTCTTCAGACATTTTGATTTTCACCTCATGTTTCTTGGGCGGAGTTTAACGGCGGCAAGCCCGATTTTAGTCCGCCGAGTGTCAAAACTTATATTGCGGAGAGCACTTATCCGCAGTCAACGGTTGACTATCACTCCATGCTTTCCATCCATAATTCCGCCTAAAAAACGGCGGAGGACCTATATTTATCTGAACGTTGGTTCTAAAGACTGATCTCGATGTCAAATTCCTTTTTCTTAAGGCGCTCAACTAGCTTCTTCAGGTCTCGTATGGTGTTCGTCTTGGTCTCGTTTTCCTCTCGGAGTTCCATGATTACCTGCTGATCCTTCAGCGCCTGCTTGGCTTTAACCGCCCGCAGTTGCGTGACATCGCTAATCTCCCGTGTCAACTCGGCAATCTGTTCGGTGAGAAGCGCGGTTTCCTTGACAGCGCGTGCCCTTCCGTTCTCGGCGTCGAGTGCCCGCTGAACGGCCTCAGCCCGCTTGGCCGATTCATCGTTCATCTTAGTCATGGTGCGCGTTAGTTCGTCCTTCTGCTCTTCCACCACTTTCCGTAGGTTTTCATCGATTTTCTCAAGTCGTGAGGTTTCGCCCTTATAAAAGAGTACGTCCTTCTCTAGGCCGCCCACCTGAACCTGATACCTATCGTTGTCTGCTTTGGACTTGTTTAGCGTCTCGCCAAGTTCAATGTTTTCTTTTTCAAGTCTTGTGTTCTTGGTTTTCACGACGGCCCGTTCGTTTTCCTTTCTGACAAGCTTGGCGGTCACTTCCGCTAGTTTGCCTTGTGTCTCGACGTGACGGTCGATTTCCTCGTTCTTTTCCTTGGTTTCCCTCAGAATCTTTTCATTCAGATCATTTATCTCAGATTTATCTATCATCTTCTCTACACCTCCCACTCTATCAAGGTCAGTTGGTTGATCCCGCGGTCTACCATCGGTACATGCGGGACACTGCTTCGTCTTATATTCGCCATCGACATGACATGTTCCTATTCCAGGACCGACGGCACCGCTTGAGATGGTAACTTCAGCACTCGTGGGGAGCGCCCCATCTACGGCCGGAGCTGTCTCAGTGGTGTAAACGTGGTCCTCGAAGAACTTGCATTGGCCGCAAACATCCATTCCGTGGATGGCTTGCCCCTCGACGAGCTTATTCTCCTCTCCTTTGAGGATCTCCTCGATATCAGGCGTTTGCTCTGGTTCGCTCATTGTTTTTTCCTCGTTTTCATGGGTCTCCACTCTCAAGCTTTCTACAAGACTCCGCCCCAGCGACTCGTTAAAGAACAACGGTTCGAAACCGAATGTCGTGGGAACGCCTGGTAGCGTAACTCCTTTCTCCAATAAAGCCAGAGCCGTGTAGTTCCACCACTCTGGAATTTTTCTACCGTCAGATTCCATTCGCCCCCCCTCGGGCTCCGCCTCGATGCTAGGGTTTACAATATCTCCGTTATCTAGCATCCTCTGGATGTCTCTGAGGGAATAGTTTGTATTTGGCACAAATCCCTCGTTTGCAATCCGGATGATACACTCAACAGATTTGTCCTCGAACTCCCCGCTGACAACGCGGCTGTTGGGGAACGGAAGTTCTTTTAGGGGGTCATGGTTTAGGTTTAGGGGGCGATATCCGATTGTGCGGGCGGATCTTTCAAGCTCGGTGATATTCGTATAGTCGTTTTTGTTCATCGAAACTGTGGCGGTCAGCGCTCGAACCTTGTAGTATTTCGCGTCTTTATCCTCTTTCAAAAACTGGATAAGTGGTACTGCCCAATTGTATGATTCACACACCGCCCCCCAACATTCCTTCATCTGGGATTGGTCCCGATATGCCAAAGACACGTCAATGTTATAAGCCCGAACCATCTCGTCGTATTTCAGGCGTCCCTCTTCCTCGCCAAAAATATTTATGAAGTCCTTGAGAATCTTCACAAAGTCTGGGTGAATAATAGATTCCTTGCTACGCCACGCATCGAAGCAAATGGCCTGTATCTGTTTATCTGGTCTCTCAGGATCAGTCTTTTTCATTGAACTTATGCAGCGGCTGACGAAATCATTCTTCTCTTCACCAGACCTTGGTTTGGGGATTGGTATTACTGAGCACCTCCAAAACAACCCAACGCCGTTTCAACTATGTCAACACAAAGCGAAGCGTTGTCGTTTATCTCGCTCTCCCAAAAACGGATAACGGCCCACCCATTCTCCCGCAAAACTTTATCTTGACGTCGATCATTCTCCCACCTTTTCCCATCGTCAAACTCTTTGGAGTGCCAATAGTCACCATCCGCGAACACGGCAACCATCTTGTCGGAAAAAACTATATCTGGTTGGCAAATACCGCAAACAGGAACATGCCTATCATAAATAGCATCGCGTCTATCAAGTTCGGCCTGCAATGCCACTTCAATAGAAGTGTCCTTTGTAGGAATAATCTGTTTCAGTCGAGCCGCACGAAGCTTTGCTCTTGTTTCCTTTGTGCAGCGTTCACCTTTATTGGCTTCAGATATTTTTCTTTTGGATTCCTCAGAATGATGCCTGCCATAAAAGCTGTTTTTATTACCTTTTCTGGCCTCAGACATTTTAAGCTTAGATTCCTCAGAGTGGGTTTTGCCTTTATTTCCCTCAGACATTTTTCGTTTAGATTCTTCGGTGTGCTTCTTACCATAAAAATGGTTTTTCTCTCCCATATGAGCTTCCGACATTTTCCTTTTTGTCTCCTCAGAAAGTTTCTTACCATACATTGGATTATTCTTTCCCGTATTAGCATTGGACATTTTACGCTTTGTTTCTTCGGAGAAACGCCTACCCTTAAGAGCAACAGATATTTTTCGCTTCGTTTCCTCAGAGCGCCTTTTCCCTTTAGGCCAACCCATATGGTTTCACCCCTCTTCTTCTCCCCTTAATATAGTATTTGCACTCCTTCCTAGACGGAGGACTATTACATACCTTCGTAGACCGCACCGCCACATTACCGGCGATACACCACTTATGGCAACACCCCCCGCCATCAGGCATACCCAGATATATACATGGTTCCGCCCGAACTTGCGGAAGCGGCGTCGCCCTAGCTACGCCACCCAATGCCCCGAGAACGCCAATTCCAGACGATTTACCAGCCCCCTCCAAGTATCGGGGACACTCAGGCCACTCTTCATCGCTTTGACATACAGATACAACAGATAGTTTCTTCTTTCGCCCAAACGCGACACAGCGCCAACCCCGGCACCCCGCGCAGTGGGATTCATCATAATTTAGATACGGACAACTCACTTCATATCACCCCAAACGTTTTCAACACGGTTAATATACTTACCACAGCCCCCAGAAGACTTGTGCCAAATATAAATTTGAACCAACTTTTATTGGTTTTCCACTCGGTCTCCATTCTTATGAACCCGTTTTCCAGGGTTTGGTGGCTATCATTCAAGACGCCGTATGATTTGACAAGTTCATCTATGCGCTTGTTGATCATCTTCAAGACTGCTTC
>Ga0114921_10001201_pt1 | contig 11782 bp, 8 predicted proteins | sample BentaG_FD_87016 | JGI IMG/M metagenome (GOLD analysis project Ga0114921, IMG submission 87016) | Deep subsurface microbial communities from South Atlantic Ocean to uncover new lineages of life (NeLLi) - Benguela_00093 metaG | ecosystem: Environmental > Aquatic > Marine > Oceanic > Sediment ...
ATTTTCGACAGCTCTTCCTGAGACACGCCGAATAGTTTAGCTCTATCCGCTGTTGGGTAAAGACCAGTTCCCTCGCCTAAGTATACCTGCCGGACGCTACGCTTCAGCATCAAGTCTCCCACTGGGCGCTGGGCCTTGCCTTGAGCAACGATGCGCTCGGGCGGAACGTCAGCGAGCAACCCCAGAGTTTCGCTAAAGTCTACACTGATCATTGCTGTGATCAGATTGGCATGCTTTAGAGCAAACTCTGGAGTCTGGGAATCATATTTCGCCGGGACATCGTCATACATCCGACGGGTCATCCGGTCACTACCAAGCGTGACTAGCGGGAAAGCCCCTTGCTTTCGGACATGAACAGCAATATTCTCTAACAATTCAACATCACGCACTCCTCCAGAGATAAGCACAAGATCACCCTCGTGAATATTGGCACACTGGGTGACCAGTTTCTGAGCAAGTGCTTCATAATCTGGGCCCGCACCTTTCTGCGGCGCGCATCCTGCTAACAAAATGGCAACAAGCCCTGCAGTAAGAGCTAATCCCATAACCTGAAACATCTTCTTCGTTTTCATTATACACCTCCTTTCTACGACAGGGTCGCTTATAGCCCACAGTCGTCAATTAAGTTAAATACTTATTCTGTACCGCTCCTCCGTGGCTTTCTCCTTTGATTTTTAACAGAACAAGGAATATGGCCCTTAACTACTTATATCCAACAGTGTCGGATATCACTCTATTTTGGAAATATATACGACTGTGTCGCATATACATCCCTGTCACAGAATAAATTTGTTCTTCATAAATCCCCTCTATTCACTTTTATATTATCTAATTGACTTTTATCTTCCTTTGACAAATTTTAAAATTCAGCTTATTTACGAAAAGTGTAGTAAATACAAACTTGTTGTCAAGTAAAAAACACGGAGCACCACGGATGCTGACATCTCAGGATCCGTTGCGCAGCATCCGTATGGAAGGGACGGATAAACACAGAATTGAAGGTCAGCTTTTCGGATTTAAAAAAAATGCAAAATTTCGTCAAGAGTTTAACGGTGTCGAAGCTCGTATCGTGGAGTGGTTAACGGTTACGCATATACAGATTCAATCACCAAAGGACGAAACGGGCATCGTAACCGATTAACGTAAACGAACTACTGTAAATGAGTTATAAACTTTGCATACTCTGCGTCTCCCATATCCCTACGGATCCGTATGGACGGGTCTGCGACTGCGTTTTCTGTGGTTTCTTTTTCCTTGACTTGTGTTAAATCTTTTTTATAACTCTATTTGATGAAAAAAAATTGCCTGCTCATTTTTTTAATCTGTTCTTGTGCAAGATATGTCTATATACCACCCACTAGAGAAATCCCAACGGTAAAGATTGCAATTTTGAGTGGTGCAAAAGAGATCAGAATATCCTCCCCTGACCCATATCTTTTAAGATCGGGTAGTAAAGGAAAATATGAGTCCAGCCTTAAAGAGTGGACACTGTTAGATGATAAACTCGTAGACAGAGAAGAGAACAAACTCATTAGAGACATCTCCTTTCCATTGGTCGTTATTCCGAAAGAGACATTTTTCTTAAATGGCAGAGAATACAGAGGAACGTTAAGTATACATAAAACATCAGATGGATACCTTGCGGTCAATGAAGTGAACCTTGAGGATTATTTAAAGGGCGTCGTCGCCTGTGAAATCGGTGGTCTGTCCAAGAATAGAATCGAGGCGATAAAGGCACAGGCAGTTGCGGCAAGGACTTATGCCATCAGTAACCTGGGTAAACACAAGAGCAGAGGTTATGACCTTGAATCGAGTTCTCAAGATCAGGTGTATAGAGGTGTAGAAGCCGAAAGGAAATTGACCAATAAGGTATGTGAAAAGACTTCTGGTATGGTTTTGATGTATAAAGGGAAAATTATAAATGCGATGTACCATTCAACCTGCGGAGGGAAGACTGAAGATATACATTTCCGATTCACTAATAAAAAGGTTCCATATCTCACATCTGTTCGTGATAAAAAAAGGAGATTCTTTAGAACCAGTAGACCCTTCTGTTTCAAATCTCCCTGGTATGTGTGGAGGAGATTGTGGACATTGAAGACCTTTAATGAAATCCTAACAAATGGTATATCCCACTTCTTTAATATCCATCCTGACAGTGTGGGCACAATAAGAACAATAAAAATAGAGAAAAGAAGTAGAGCAGGCCGGGTATTGGAATTGACCATAAAAACTGGAAGTGATGAATACGAAATGTATGGGAGTGATATGAGAAGACTTTTTTCACTACCGAGCACCTCTTTCGAGATAATAAAAAAATCGAATTATGTCAAGATTAGAGGGAAGGGTTATGGACATGGTATAGGGATGTGCCAGTGGGGGGCAATCGGGATGGCAGAAAGTGGATACAAATATCAAAATATACTCCGCCACTATTATAAAGGCGCAAAAGTTAAAAAAATATATTGACATCTTTGAATAACTTATATAATAGATTGTAGCAATGAGGGCAGTTCTTATAACTCTGGGTGTCGTTACACTGATTTTTTCTATCCCTTTCTATAATGATTTCCAGATAGTAGAGAATATGTACATCTTTCCCCTATTCATTGTACTCGCCCTCTGTATGGAAATTTTCCCTATATTAGCTTTCGTTGATAGAAAAATCCATTCAAGTTTTATCCCAATCTTTGCAGGTAGTCTTCTGTTTGGTCCAATTTTCTCTTCAGTTGCAGTAATTCTTATAGGAGTGGTCAGTCTTATTAAGAGAGAGACAAAATTTTTAGATAGAAAATTGTCTGAGATGCTCATATTATATTTCATAGTTGGTATTACCTCGTATCTATTGAAACCAAATTTTAAGTTAGATGGTTTTTTACATAATTCAGCCATATTTTTCCTTGCATTATTAGTTTTTTTAGTCATAGAGGTCATTATTGGTACCTTCAATATGCTCTTTTTGATGAGAGAGAACAAGTTGAAATTCTGGCTCAAAATATCAACTGAACTGTTAACCAGATATATTATCTTCACCCTTCTCGCGTTCATTCTTTGCATCGTTACAGTGAACTTCTCCTTTATGGAAACAGTTTTCGCCTCTGTTTTGATACTTGCTTACCATACAGTTCTGCTCACTGTGAACGGAACCAAAATAGCTCAATATCGCTTGATCTCATCATTTACCAAAGCGGTGGATGCGAGAGATGAGTTTACAAAGGGCCGTTCCGAATCTGTAAAAAGATATGGGATAGCGTTGGTAAAAGAGCTGAACCTGCCGCCCTCTTTTGCAGAGAGGATTGCTTTTGCATCACAATTGCATGACCTTGGAAGGATGTATGTGGAAAGGTCTGTACTGCGAAAAAAAGATGGACTGAGTTACGATGAGTATTTAGAGATAAAACAGCATGCGGTAATCTCTGAGAAGATTACAAAAGATACAGGATTCCTTAGGGAAATTTCCAATGCGGTGCGCCACCACCATGAATATTATGATGGAACTGGATTTCCTGATGGTCTAAAAGGAAAAAACATACCCCTTGAAGCGAGGATATTGACCGTTGCAGATTCATTCGATGCGATGACAAAAAAGAGGGCATTTCGGGACAGTGTATCTGAAGCCGAAGCAAAAAATATATTGAAAAACAATTCAGGTTCGCAGTTTGACCCTGAGGTAGTAGCCGCCTTTTTGAAGATTCTTGACAGAGAAAGTATGGATACCCCACCCTACGCCTACATTATTGGCTGCTGAAGATGAAAAAAAAATTGTTCGATGTGATCTTCTATTCCGTAATCTTGCTTATCCTCGTCCTTGCCTGTTTTGGACTTTTTTACAAAACCACAGCCAAACCAGCTTTCATTCCATTTTTTATACTTTTTGCTACCTATTCTGGGGTCTATGTATCACTGATTAGAGAACGGACTAAAGTGGGTATAAAACTACCCTTAATCCTGACAACCTTCACCGTTATCTTCACACAACTCTCGGGTGGAGAACTTTTTCCATTTTACTTCATCCTGATGCTTTTCACATTTATTTTATCCAATTCTAAAATTGGTTTTGGAATCTTTGCGCTCGTCTTAGCCTGTGAACTTCTTTCCCAATTTGCTCGCGATTCTACACACCTTTTCATGCCTATTCTAAAATTAGCGGGACTTGGGTTTTTCACAGTCATTTTTGAGAGAATGTTAAAAGGAAGGGATAAAACTGAGCATATTTCCACAATGAAGATGAGAACAAAAATTTTAAGACCACAGCCATTCGATATTGATAAGGATGCTTTGTTGAAGTCTGTTAAAGAGAAAGGAGCGAGTCATGATGAATTCTATACCTTCGAGAGTGCTGTGGGCACACTCTTAAATCTCGTATATCAATCTTTCAGGTGTAACACAGTCGGTCTATTTCTTAAAGAAGAGGGTAACTTGAGACTCAAAATGCACAAAACGGATAGAGTGGAAATGAAACAGGACGGCACTTTAATATCTGAAGGAACTCTCGTTGGCTGGGTTGGTAAAACTGAGAAACCGATTCTTTACAATAATTTCTCCGAAGGCTCACAGGGGTTAGGATATTATTCATTGAATGAGAAGGTTGGTTCAGTCCTCGCTTCCCCTGTGAGAATAAATGACATCTGCGAAGGTGTTCTTGCTATAGACAGCAAAGAGACTGATGCATTTGTGTATCTCGACAAGGAGAGGCTTTCGGGATTCTCTCGGCAGATCTCTTTTATTTTAAGTTATGCAAGGGCTCGGATACAATCGAACCTCACAGCATCTTACCTATCCACCCTTTATGAACTCTCGAATACGATGTATAAGAAACTGAAGAAAAAAGAGATTTTTGATTTTCTAATCAATACAATAGGGAAGATCTTTGCATCTGACAGGATTTGCATATCCTTCGTAGATGAAGAATGCAGATTTGGCTCTATTCAAAGGTGTGAGGGTGAACGGGTATTTGAGGAAAATGCTACTTTCTCGCTGGAAGAAAGTCTCATCGGTGTTTTAGTAAAGAGCAGAAATTCTATACATTTTACCGATCTTACAAAGAGGGAAAAATTCATAAATATCTTTGGCAATCTCGGTGGAGGGAGATTCAAATCATTCTTAGGTGTTCCACTTCTAAATGAAGAAAGGGTCTTTGGTGCATTAACGATTGAGTCAAAACTTTCTTCAAAATACAGAGACAGCGACAGAGAGATACTCTCTGCCATCGGTTCCCTTGCAAGTATAGCGATTGAGAAGGCGTTGAGTTACGAAAAGGTTGAAGAACAAGCGATAAAAGATGGACTTACAGGGCTTTTTAATCATAGAAGATTTCAGGAGATTCTATCTTCTGAAATCTCAAAGGGGAAATCCCTCTCTCTGGTAATGTTCGACATAGACCATTTCAAAGAATTGAATGACAATTATGGACATCCTGCTGGTGATGTGATATTGAAGGGCATTGCAGAGATACTAGAAAAATGGACAAAAGGGATGGGTTTTGCAGCGAGATATGGGGGTGAGGAATTCGCCGTGGTACTACCTGGATTTTCAAAAGAGAGGGGAGCCAACCTTGCCGAGAGAACAAGAGAAGATGTAGAGAAAAAACGGTTCAAGATAGATTCGAAAAAAATAAGAGTCACTATAAGTGGAGGTGTTGCATCCTATCCAGAAGATGCGGTCGACAAGTCAACTTTGATAGAAAAGGCGGACAATGCCCTCTACAAATCGAAGGAACTTGGAAGAAATAGAATAACAACAGCAACATAGAAAAAATTTTCATATAAAAATGGACAAAGAAGTATGGGCTGTCCAAAAAGGGTGAAAAATGCTTGATAAAAAGGGCTTTTTAAGAAGAGTTCATTGGCATACTTCGAGAAACCATTCCGTCTCTCTTCGATAGTTGATAAGGCAAAAAAAGCACCAGGTATAATCGTAAGTAGTATTGGAGGATACCTATGCCATTAGTTGGAGATCTTCGTGATATGAAAAATTTTGACCTCTTAAAGTTTCTCAAGAGAATCGAGCCTTCAGGGATATTAACGATAGATAGTCCTATGGGTCATGGGAGCGTGACTTTTAAAAGAGGGATGACAGTATCTGTCACTGTTCCATCGGGATTACTTCCGGAGAGCCAAAATGAGAGTCCTATAGAAAAGTTAAAGTCTACTGTCCGCCATATTTTATCATGGGAACAGGTAAAGTTTAAACTCGAACCTGCCGATATAAGGCATGGAACAGAGGCACTAATAGACCCTGAGGAACTTCTGTAGGTCATAATTCAGATTTTAAGTTGTGGAATATTCTCCTCAATCCCAGGAGCCATTAGGTGAATTCCACCGCTGAATTCTTTTAAAGCCAATATTATCTCATCTGCAATTTTTAGCCCTTCCTTTAAAGGGTTTTGGGCTCTTTCCAATCTTTTTATATACTTTTCAGGGATTTTTATGCCTGGAACCTTGCTCATATTTTTCGCAAATTTCGCCGATTTTATCACCAGGACGCTCGGCAAAACCCTTGCACCAAACCCCTTCACTCTATCATAGAATTTCCTATACTTGTCTACATCAAAGACCGGCTGTGTCTGAAAAAACTCTGCACCCAGTACTATCTTCTTTTCCATCATCAAAATCTGGAGTTCCTGAGGTTCTGCCTCTGGATTCACCACAGCACCAGTGCAAAGACTGATCTTATTTTGCAATTTCTTTCCCGACAGGGTCTTCCCTTCCTTGAGATGGCTTGCTGTGCGGAGCAATTGGGAGACATCGAGGTCATATACAGGTTTAGACTCGGGATGGTCTCCTAAAAGGGGGTGATCCCCACTTAAAAATAGTATATTTTCTATCCCTAAAATATGAACACCGAGCAGGTCTGACTGTAAGGAGAGCCTGTTCCTATCACGACAGGTTAGATGACAGATAACTTCAAATCCTCTTTCTTTTAAGATGCGGGATACTGCCAGGGATGAGGGGTAAAGTCGAGCTCTCTGATTGTCAGTTACATTTATTGCGTCTACATAAGGTCGAACGAGTTCTGTTTTTTGTAACATTTCTGTGAGATCCGTTCCCTTAGGGGGACAGAATTCGCAGGTTACAACGAATTCTTTTCTCTTCAATATATCACAAAATTTCATTCAGATTTAAATACGAAAGATTGTACCCAATTTCTCGGTTCTCTGAAAAGTTTTAGATTGTTCACATTACCTTTTTTCTCCATCGCTTCGTATATGAGTACCCATACGCAATCTAATTCACTATTTACTTCACACTTTCCCTCATTCATACCCCCGCATGGGCCGTTTAAGAGACCTTTAGCACATCTGGTAATAGGACAGAGATTTTGCGTATCTTCAAGCACACAGTTACCGCAGATAGAGCAGTAGTTATAAAATTTGCCTATCCTTTCTATAGTGCCTAAAAACAGAGAATCGAGCACAGGATGGATCGGGATAGGAGAAAATTTCTGGACAGATTGAATACCTGCTCCACAAGCCATTATGAGAATAGAGTCTGCATTCCGAATAGAACTATTATTCCTGAATTCCTTTTGCACTATTCTTTCATCACAGGGTACATCCAAGACTGAATAACCGATGATCTCCTTACCTTCGCTTTCCAATTTTGCTCCGAGTTCTTTTACCTGTTTTTCTCCCCCTGTCTGACATAGTGTAGCACATCCTGCACATCCAAATATAAAGAGGTTATCTTCTTCTTTTGTTACTTTCAAGATTTCTGCAAAATCTTTCTCTATTGTTACGATCATACATTCCTCCCCAACAGTTTTTCAACAATCTTTACAGCCTCAACCGCATCATTAGCGTAGCCATTGGCACCGATGGAGTCTGCATATTTTCTGGTAACACATGCGCCCCCAATCAGCACCTTTAGATTGATTTTCCTCCTATGCAACTCCTCGATCAGGTTTTTCATCTCCAACATTGTGGTGGTCATCAGAGCAGAAAGTCCAATTATGTCTGCTCTCTTTGAGATTGCTTCTTCGATGATTTTTTCCGAGGGGATATCTTTTCCAAGGTCGATGACCTCATACCCGTGATTTTCTAACACAGCAATCACTATATTCTTCCCGATGTCATGCAGGTCTCCCCTCACGGTAGCAAATACGATCTTTCCTTTATTAGAAAGACTATCTCTGTGCATACCCATTTCTTCCCTGATTATGTTTGTAGCAATCTTTGCAGACTCTGCCGATAGCATCAACTGGGGTATAAAAACTTCCCCGCGGTTGAATCTTTCACCAACCTCTTTTAAGGCGGGTGTAATCACCTTATCCACCACAGAGAAGGGCTCCATTTCTTTGAGTGATGCTTCTACTAAAGATGGTACTTTCCCCTTATCCCCTTCGATAATTACATCGTATAGACTGTGGTGTGTTTCTTTTACAGAGAGGGGCTGAAAGTATGTGAGAAATCTCTTTACGTGTGGGTCTTTGTTTGCGAGCAAGGCAGAGGAGTAGAGGGTGTTCCACATGGCTTTATCAAATGGGTCCATAAACGCAACATCCAGTCCACGGGAGATTGCCATAGATAAGAGGATAGAGTTTAGAATCTTCCTGTTCGGTAAGCCATAGGAGACATTGCTTATTCCAAGAACTGTGGCTACAGATAATTTGTCTTTTATCTCTTTTAAGGCATCGAGTGTCTGCATAACCGCTTCTGTCTCTGTTGATATACTTAAAGTTAGTGGGTCGATTATTATATCCGATTTGGAGATGCCATACTCAGCACACCATTCTATGATTTTTTTTGCGATCTGAACCCTCTTTTTTGCATTCTTCGGAATGCCTTCTTCATCTATGGTTAACCCTATCAAGGCTGAACCATACCTTTTTATCAGTGGAAGGATTCTTTTCAGTTTTTTCTCTTCACCGGTGGTGGAATTTACCAGAAGTTTACCGGGATATAAAGGAAGCGTCTGCTCGAGTACTCTAATAGAGGTCGTATCGATGGATAGCGGAAGGTCTACTGAATTGGACAGGAGTGAAACCACTTTCGGCATAACTGCTGTTTCATCAGTAGATGGAACGCTCAAATTTACATCGAGTATATCTGCACCTGCCTCTGCCTCCTGAACACCGAGTTGAACGATGGAAGAGAAATCGCCATCTTTTATCGCTTTCTGCAATCTTTTCTTGCCACTCGGATTGATAGACTCACCGATGACTACTGGGAAATCACCAATCTTAACGACCTTTTTTCTTGAACTCACATATGTACAAGAAGGGAGGGTGCGCTTTTTTATTCTCCCTGTAGGGATATTCGGTTTGATGCTCCTGATCTGTTCAGGGGTGGTGCCATACCACCCTCCAATCATATTTGCACCAGTGTCTATCAAATCAGATACAGAGAGCCTCTCCCAATCGAATCGAATGAGGATGGGAAGGGTGGTAAATTGGATTAGCTTTGAAAGTATTCTTTTTGCAGTATTTATATCCCCTTCAAAATCCACACCCACTCCGTCTACTCCCATAGACTCTGTGACTACTGCCACAACTTCTGGGGTAGTTGCTGCTTTTTCAAAATAGAACGTGGCTACTATTGGAAGTGTCGAGTTCTCTTTTGATGCGAGTATGGCGGTCTTTAACTCAACTATATCTTCCATCGCTTCTATTATGATCGCATCCACATCTTCGGATTGAAAAATCTTCACCTGTTCAGCAAAGGCTTTGTAGACATTCTTTGCTGAATCGGTAATCACTTTTCCAGTGGGACCAACGGATGCAGCAACAAATTTAGTCTTAGCAGCCTCTTTAGCAAGTCTTACGCCCTCTCTATTGATTTTTTCAAATCTCCCTTGCAGTTTGAATTCTGATAATTTGATCCTATTACTGTTGAAGGTATTTGTAGTAATCACATCGCATCCCGCTTTTATATATTCGGTATGAATCTTCTTTACAAAAGAGGGGTGAGTTAGGTTGAGAGAATCGGGAAGAGTCTGAAGTCCATATCTTTTGTATTGGGTATGGACTGGACTGTCGAAGACTACAACTCTTCTTCTAATTGTGGATAAAAAACTCTTCATTCGCTCAATTTTTAAGATATAAATAGACTAAAGATTGTCAATAGAGTTGGTAGATATAAATTAGGTTCAAAGCTACATTCTTCACTCAACATTTTAGCAAAGTGGATGTATCCTCTCGGAGATGGTTAGAGCATTGCAAAAGCCCATTCGCTCTTCCTTCAGCAAGGATAATCAACGGAACTATAGTAAATAATTGAATATATTTATAAAAAGTTTTCATTTTTCATACCTCCCTTCAATTTATTTAACTGAAAAACGAAACCCCAAAATAGAATTCCCCAAGCATTTTATGTAATTTCCCCTTAAGTTCAACACCTTCCTCCACTTCATAACTTGGGGAGGAGTCGATAAGTTTGGTGGTCTTATAACCGAGAGTCAGAGTGTAACCATAACCAAAATTTCTCGAGAAAGGGCAATGAATATTTAATTTGAAATACCACCCGAGATAGTCAATTTGACGACTGGGGAAAAATGAACATCTTCACCCACTATATCTTACATGATGGTCTACGCTAAAGTGAGAGTGAACATATTCCATTCCAATAAAGATTGTCCAAGTTTTTTCAGTAGAAAATAATTCTGAATGGCGTTAGCCGACGTAATTCTATATTCTTTTTTCTAAAAACTTCTTTTGTATTTCTTGGATTACACCTCTTGGAGGATTATTCCAGTTAAATCTCTCAAAAATCCAAGTTATACATTCCTCGCATATTTATGCCTATTTGCCAGAAAATCGTTTGAATCATATTCTTTTGAATATTCAAAGTCCTCTTAATGAGTGGAAATGATTATTCATTACATTAATGGAAAGTGAATAAATAGGTTAATTTAATCAGAAATATATTGTCAGAATCTTCTTTTAAAAGAGACTGGATATCATCCTTTAAATTATAAACTCCGGGTCTGTCATAATTCTCCCGGTTTTGTGTCCATACTAAATAGATCAAAGAACCGGGACGATATTCCCAACGTAAAACAATATTCGCCTTAAAAGATTTAAAATTAAAATCCGGATTAGACTCTTGATAATCATATTCTTTAAAATGATAGGTACCCCCTTCCGTTAATTCCTTGAAATGAGAGTAATGTCCTACTGCAATATAAGGTTGAATATACATTTGAAATGATAGTTCAGGAGTGAATCCCCAATCAAGTCGGATTGTGCCTGAGTTTCGTTTTTGGTCCAAGTCTGAAAAAATATATTTTGTGTAATAAGTAGAAACCGCAGAGGAATCCGGAAGGTTATCCACCCATTGCTGATGTGTAAGCATTCTATCAAGGTTAGCGGAAAGAGTCAACTTTATGGAAGGGAAAGGGTTATAAATAAAATCAAGATTGAAACTTCTATAATATCCTCCATCATTAACAGGTTGATAACGCATACCTCCATTTACTCTAATTTTTTTTCTGTCGTCTGACCCGATTCCAAAATAAATATCCTTATATCCATGATATGCAACAGCCGGTCCGCCTCGTGTTTCAAATAAGTCCAACCCATCTGGTGTAATTTGTAACCAGGAGTTAATACTCCAGTAATTAAGAAAAGTAATATCTCCCGTAATATAATATTGTTGAAACAATCTATTCCTTTCGAAATCATAATTTCTTGAAGTCATTAAAGAAAGACTGGACCTTCTGAACCATTTAGTGGGCTGAAACCAGTTATATCCTCCTACAACATGCATGTTGATCACATTTGTACGCGAGGTAAATCCTAAATCATTTGTTTCAAAACCGGGAGAAATGATTCCCAGAGCTGTTTG
>Ga0114921_10001202_pt1 | contig 11782 bp, 14 predicted proteins | sample BentaG_FD_87016 | JGI IMG/M metagenome (GOLD analysis project Ga0114921, IMG submission 87016) | Deep subsurface microbial communities from South Atlantic Ocean to uncover new lineages of life (NeLLi) - Benguela_00093 metaG | ecosystem: Environmental > Aquatic > Marine > Oceanic > Sediment ...
CGAATCCAGAGCGGTCTCTCGTTAGCCGTTATACCTATCCAGACCGATATCGATGGTGGTACCATGCACACAGTGAGATTTGCGGAGGAGCAGCAGCGTTTGATTTTTTGTCCCAAACCGTCAGACGCTGCCCTGGGACTCAGGCGGAGCGCCGGTATAATCGAACTGGTGCGTTCAGGAAGAGCAATTGGGTTCACAAAGGATGACTACCCGATGATCTTCAAAGAGCTATCTGAACACAAAGTAAAACTTTTATCCTCACGTCCAGGGAAGCGTCTAACTGACAAGAGAATTGAAGATGAAGCAGTTCAGGGTATGTTAGCATTGGAGCCTGTTTCTGCATACCCTGATCTGCCCCGAGAGTTGCAGCGATTCTGGCCTCTAGAAACAACCTATATACCAAAGGAGATACGGAGCGTGATTACTGCTGGTTGGATAAAGATGACCGATAGTCAGAAAGTGAGTCTTATCGAGAGTTTGACCACCAAGATGGACCCATTGGAAAGAATCCTCATAGCGAACCAAGAAGCAACTAAAGCGCTGTTATCATAGAGTGATTTTGCTCTTTCCAATCAGTCAGAGTTCAGGTATTTGGCATAGACAACGCAGCTTATTAAATAAAAGCACACGTGAAGGGCACAAGCGCGGTCTCTGTGAGCAGGAGAAATTTGACAGCACGCAAACTATATGAGCGCTATGCAAGCGCTGTGGCATATATTATTGTTGAGACTCCAACTGGCGACGAATCCATAGGTTCTGCCTTTCATGTTGGCGAAGGCGTGTTTATCACAGCACGCCATGTTGTAGACGGTAATAAGATCCTCCATGTTGGTACAACAGTTTCGAGACACGTACCCGATCCTAAAGGCAGTGTAACAATTCACGACAAAGCCGGAAAGTTTAGATATGTTCCTTGTGGTGAAGGCACGCTGCACTCTGGTCCGCACTTCCACCCCAATGACTCAATAGATGTCGCTGCTATCGTGGTCGATGGTCTAGAACCGCCAACCGTACCACTCGGCTCACACCTTGATGACTGGATAAACGACGACGCATTTATCCTTGCTCCTGTTGTAGTGATGGGCTATCCCCCCATCCCATTTTCTCGCGAACCTTTACTGGTAGTGGCCCGGGGTGAAATCAATGCAGTCGTTGACAAATACACGGGCGGTCATCCGCATTTCGTAATCTCTGCCATGCCACGTGGGGGATTTAGCGGCGGTCTTTGTGTTGTCGAATGGGACTTCGCACTTGGAGTTGTCACGGAAGCACTAATACATGATAACAAACCTACGGAACTCGGCTTCATGTCGGTATTGTCAATAGAACCGATTTTTGTATGCCTCGAACATCACGGAATTATTCCCACCGAGCAAAAAGCAGGGTGGGACAGATTTTGGGGTTAACTGTACGGATTCTACTGTGTCAAGGTCATAATAGCGCTTGGATTCTAATTGGTAACTCTACTAGTGGGGTAAAGTCACTTTATGAGTAAAGTAGCAAGCTTCATTTGTGAGCATACAGCAGAATACATTCTTATTCCCAAATTAAAGGAAATCCTTCATAAAAGATTTGATATTGTAACACCAATTTACCCTTGGGCATTAAGAGAGGGTAGTAATATATCTAAAGAACTTCATAAACACGATAAATTCAAAGTAGTAGGTTTATACCCAAGACGTCCTAAATTGGTTTCTGCTACTAACCCAACAATCACGGTCAAAATAAATGAACAAATATTACTTGGAGCACAATCTGGAATGAAACTTGGAATTCCGATTGTTGCTGGATGTCCTTCGGCAAGAAACTTTTGGGAGCTTGGTAATAATCCAAATTGTGTATGGATAAAACTAAATCAAGGTTTTACAGAGACTTTTGAGTTGGAATTAGAACATATTCAATCTTCCAACTATATGAATCAAATGTCGAAATTCATATTTACCAACGAAGAAGATTTGTTGACTTACCTAAGTGAGAAGTCTGAGTTAATGGATTTCACCCATGCGATATCATCTTTTAGGAAAATTAAAATGGATAGTGAAGGAACAGGATTCCATTATCCATTTAGATTTATGGGTGGCTATAAACCAGTTTATTTCCTGCTAAAATAACATCTAATGAGGCTCTTACACCTCAATTCTAACTAAATTAACAAAACAAAAACTCCGGTTGAAAAGAATCTAACTCGCGAGCCCAAACCTATACGGTGAACTGATCCAGCGCTTTGACCCACATCTCAAGATGTGTCATTGGGACATATGGTCTCGCACCAGCACGCGACAGCACCTCTAAGTGGCTGGATACCCATTCTTTGAGTTGCTGGCTATTCTTCAATGAGAGTATTTGCTCCCTCTCCGTCTTATGGACATGCATGAAGTGAGCTCTAAAACCTTGGTGTTTCAGGCTGTCGAATAGCTGTGCTACAACAGCAGGGCGTGGGCTGCTCAGTGTGATGTCACTCAATGCTTGGCTGCAAACAGGACAATTACACAGGTTGACGTCTGTGGAGCTGTATAGGCGACGCGCGTTTGCTTCAACTACTTTGGTATGAGCTTCCGGTATATAGTAGCGGCTAGGTGGAGCGCCTTCACCTCTTTGGGCATCCACATCTCGATATTCGGAGGTACATATTCCTCGTGAGTAACCTGTAAGATTAGCAATGTGCAGCATGGCAGAGAAGCTACCGCCGTAAAGATTGATCACTGGTTTTCCACGGGATGTCAAGTCACGTACTAACCAAGCTAGCCGGGTTAAGTTCACTTCACGTTCGGATCGCTCTTGGAAGTTAGATATCCATAAAAGGCATCCATCGTACTCACTTATGTCCTCCGCTAGCTGGCTCAGTGCTTGGCTGTCACCTAGTAATTCTTTGGCGAGACAGAGAACGATATACACCGGAAGGCCCTCCGTCATTTCTTGGGTCCTCTTTGCTAGCAGTAAATTAACCCGGTACCAGATATCCTCGAGTGTGCGAAAGTAAAAATATGGTGGCACGATGAATTCGGGTAAGGCACCTGCTGGAAAGTCCTCCCCTAGTATGCGGGAATACTCAGCTAGGGATGTTTGCACTGGGCCGCTTTCACTCGCTGTCATCTGGAACTTGATTACATGCTCTACAAGCTGTCCAATTAGTTCCTCTTTGACTTCTGTCCCCGAAACAAAGTCTGATGGTTGAAGCTCACGCCCCTGCACAATATCTTGAACTCCATTCCCGAGCAGGGCTTCTAGTGCTTTATATGATTTAAGCCGCTCGCCATCACTTTCAATGTTGCCGAGATCCTGAGCGAATATGAAGGTCTCTGGATCGACAAAGAATGGCACATTCAGCTCGCGAATCAAGGTACCAGTCCAAACGGGGTGTAGAGCCTGAACATGACCGGCGACTGCCAATCCATCATAAGTGTCATGTTCCCCTTTCAAAAGTGTCCCGTCGGTGGTTGCACTTACCCTGTAATATAGCTTCATCCTTCTATTCCTGACACCTATTACTTTTCAAGCAACGCAGCACTCGTTGTCTCAATGACTGATGGATAAGTTGCGAACGTCTTGCTGGGAGGAACACCTTAGTTGTGCCATCAATTGCTAAGACACCGATACCAAGTTGTTGGAAAGGTTGGCTTCCCAACCTCATGCACAAAGCCTGGGGGAGAGCCACATAGGCTTCATCAGCACACAGTTGGTACATTGAAGCCTGAACGAGAGCGCGCTGCCAATTACGTATTTTCAACTCGACAGCTACCAAGCGGTCATGGCCAAAGCCGACCACATCAATACGCTTTGTCAGCAGCGGAACTTCTGTCTCGGTATATAGATCTAAGTCCTGCAGAAATGACACCACAAGGGGAGTCATCTCTTTCTCTGCTATCATTACTCCTCCAACACAACGGCTTCATGAAAGACTTTGAACTGAGTATCCTTGGTAATCACTCTATGGCCTCCAATGCGGGCCATCGCTATTAATATGCAATCTATAAGGCTTGTACCTGAGATAGCCTCGCGTTGGCGAATCTCCCCAGCAAGTATAGCAATAGGTTCCTCCACAATAGGTTCCACAACACTGACATCCCGAATGAACGATATATGCTCATCAAAGTCACTGCGTCCCTGTTGCTCGTACCTCCGCTTCATTTCTGCGATGACTAACGTGGATGTTATCAGCGTTTCCTCTGAGTCAACATATTCGGCAACACGGTGTCCTATGGAGCTTTTCCTAAAGTACTCCATCCAAGCTGAGGTATCCATCACAAAACCCATAGACCCGTTACTACTGGACATCCTCCTGATCCTCCTCAAAGGGAGCCAAATCGGGAGCTATCCCGAACATACTTCGCTTCGGCTTACTTCTAGCAAGCTTGGACTTGGAAGCGTATTGAGGATACCTAGAATAAACATACTGGACAAGCTCCAACTGTGAGATCCGCCCAAAGCGTTTCTTAATCAACTCTAGAGATTCCTGTTCCTTGGGTGCTAGCCTGCGATAAAGAACCTCGGCAACCCGCAGACCACGCTCTGTCAGGTAAAAACTGGCCATCCACTTCGGAGTACCTGTCGATTCTTCTCTAGATGGCCCATATTCCGCCCACTCATGTGCTATTTCCTCGGGATGCTGAAAGTCCTCCTGCTCAATCTTCACTAGGTCTCGTTGCTCTAGTGCTCGAGTATAATCGAGAACCCGTGGAGTCCATGGGCCAAAATCGTACGGCTCATAAGCGTACTCCTGTTCGAGTTGGCTGAATCCGCCTTCTTTTACCAGAAGAAACAGCAGCTTAGTTAGTCGTAGCATTCCCCTGATTGGTTTACTATTCTGTGCATACAGTAAAGCCATTAACAAATCTAAACCACTCTGTACAGACATATGACCACACCTCACAATTGATCGACTGCCGTCCCTGGGAATGTGTCATCATCTTGCGACCAATCGCTGCTACCGGATTGCACAGCTTACCCACTATTTTACGGTAGAAGCAGTTGTCAGTCCAATTGCCGTCTTGCCCTCTAATGTTATCCATGGGCACGTATTTCAAACCCCAACTTTTGCAAAATACGGTACGCATTAACCGTACTCCACTCAATCTTGGGTGTTCCAGTGGCTGCAGCTAGCACCTGTAACACTGGATACTCCTGTCCGTGTATCTCGACCCCATACTTGGTCACCCGCTCAGGCGTAACATTTACTAGGCTGGCTTCGACCCTAGTGTGAGACAGACTGAATGTCTTGCCCCTATTTGTCACTGGAATCTCACGTGGATGAATCATCACAATCATCACTATTACAATTACTACAACAATTTTAATCCATTATTTCTGACTTGTCAATAGGGTGGCGTGCTTCTATTGTGGATATCCAGCTCCAAAATGAGACCGGGCAAAAGAGTAAAGGGACGACCAATCATCCAAAGAAGTGATACTACGGGAGGACAGGTTTGTCTCCAGCCACCTAGACGAAGCATCAGTGGGGTTGGCATAAGCCTAATCCGCAGTTAAGCAGTAGCTCAACATATTTAACTTAGGCATCGAACATTCTGACGGATTGTTACCTTAGTTTCTACCTAATACTACCTCCCTCCCCAAAGTCGCAACCACATTCCGCACCGGGGGTTCATCGCCATTCTGGGCATTGACAAACCTCCCAAAAGGACTATAATACGGCTCTAACATATGAAACCTTAAAACAATAGATATTAGGTTTAGGAAGATGTGATGAAACAAGGGCACTGGAACCGCTAAGTAATAAGGCGGTGGCTGGTGCCCTTTTGGTTTGAACGGGGGGGTTCTCTAACAAGGGGCAAAGCGCAAGGACTTAATACTTTACTATCTATACTACTGTGCTTGCAAAAGAAGAAATAGACATGGCAACTCTGTTAATGCGTATGTATATTAACAGGTTGGGATATGCGTGTTGCACCGTAAAGTTAAATTCCTATTCTACGGTGTGAAGAGTAGTAACTCTGTGGTGGATGGGCGTAAATGAACATCACACGTCGTGAGACGGAGATTATTAACCTTCTATTTCAAGGACTGACGAATCAGGAAATTGGTGAAAAATTACACTTGAGTCCGTTGACCCCTCGTAACTACCTCAGCCAATTGCTCATCAAATACGAGGCTCGGAACCGTACACACTTAATCGTAAGGTACATAGCTATACGCCGGCAGCAGCATAAAAGCATCTCACCCCAGCTAAATACTCTCCGATGGAATCATACGTAAAATAGGTATATTTGTCATCTAGACAAAATGTGGGGGGATTGATAATGTAGCTTTGAACACAACAAGGAGGTGCAATATGGAACGCGGGCAGCGAAGAGGCCCTGAGACTGATCCGGGTGAGCGTGGCCGGTTAAAGCGCCTACAAAGAGAGGTCGGCAGGGTTGTGGAAAGCGATGCCTTTGTGGATGCTATTGTGGAAGCCCATAGAGATGAAAAGGCGAAGGCAGCGTTAAAGGCTAATCCTAAGGCTCATCTTAAGGGCAAAGGAGTCGCTATACCTGATGAAGCGGATGTCGAAGTAACCGAGGAATCCCCGTGGTGTATAGGGATCTGCTTCGGTTGGTGGATCTTTAGGTGGTGCATTTGGATTTGTGGTTGAGATACCTAGCGTTTCAGACTTCACAAGTCAAGCAGACTCCGCAAAATGGTAATTTGTGTGCTATGACGGGCGAACGTGTGTGAGCATAGCATTCATAGAAGTACGTGACCCTTCAAAAAGGGAATGTTGGTTAAAGCAGGGACAAACTCCTTCACATGGGGGTGAGGGTTAACTGCATAATACCGTAAAGCTGTCGCACGCCAAACTAGTTATCGATGTTCTAGGTATTGACAATATGAAGAAATAGGACTAGAATCAACTCACCTTACGTGAAATAGTACTCAAAAAACGACGTGTTAGGGGAAGGTGACGGAGATGTAGTGAGGGTATCGGAATCGCAATATATATGGCGATAGCTGATACTCTTTTTGTTTAAGTTGGACATTCGGGAAATACCGTTATAAAAACAATAATATGAACTAGGGTGTGGGAGATGAGTGAGATGATAAGGGTACTGGAATCGTTGAGAGATATGGCGACAGCTGATACCCTTTTTATTTAACCGAGACACCGGGAGAATAACCTTAAGAAATAGTTGGGTGGGTTATGGAAGATGGATGGGTTGGAAGAGAGCACTAGACTCGCTATCTATTAGCGGCAGCTGGCATCTTTTTTTGGTTACAAGCGGATTGTGCGAACCCTTGGTTCGCGGATACGCTGTCAAGTGCCAGTTTAGCCAGATTATCAGACAATTTGCGAAATAAACCTTGGGAAAGGAGGTTAATCGAGATGTCAACAGAATCAAAAAACTGGAAAGTAATAGGTAAAGTCCTCGATGCTGAAACACAGGAAGGCATCCAGAATCTGCTTGTGGAGGTGTTTGATCAGGACAGAAGCCTTGAAGAAAGGCTGGGCTCGACCATCACTGACGCCAGCGGCGAGTTTGGTGTAGAGTTTACTGAAGAGGACTTCCAGGCTGCTTACGAGCGGGATGTTACGGAGATCAAGCCAGATCTTTTCTGTCGAGTCCGGTCGGCGGAAGGGGAGCTGCTGGCCCAAACAGAGGTTCGCCATGAAGCGGGTCGTGAGGAAGCCTTTCTCATTCTTATCGACAAAAGCCCTGAAAATACCCGTGCGCGCTTCAAGACAGACCACGCCATCCTGACCCGGGCTAATGATACCCTGGCCGTAATCGCACGACGATACTATCGAATAGAAGCGGAAGACAAGGAGGGTGCCCAAGACAGGTTACAAGCCGTCATCGCGCGGCTCAAGCAAGTAAACACTGGCCTGGCTGATTTGGGGGATAATGCCCCGATTGTGCTGGGAGCCGAGGTCAGCATTGCTCGGGTTCCCGACGTCATAATTGCACAAAATATCATGAACCGCGATGTGTACATCAAGCAACTTGGCAAACTGGGCATGGGTGGTGATGCTGCCAAAATCTTTGTTGATTACCTCAATATAAAGGGAATTCTAGGGCTGGCGGGATTTGATTATGGGGACATCATTACTCGGTTGCCAAGTTTGCAAGAAAATCGATGTGTGGATCAAGCGGTAGTAACCAGCATTGAACTCAAAGATATTTTCAAGTGGGTGACCCAGTCTAAATTCATGGCCAGAGTGGCGACGCCCAAAGAGCCTTCTGTTGCACGGTTGCGCCTTATCAAAAACACGCAGGGAAATCTGGCAAAAATCGTCGCCAAGTCTACTCCAAAGGTCGTGGTTTTTGATCCAGGTATTTTAGGCAATATCTTTCAAAACTCACGGCTGCAAACTGTGAAGGCGCTGCTGCGCAAGGCCGGCATTTGCGACATCTCCAAGGTGGGAACGCTGCGTCTCACCCATAACCTTGACCTGCAATTCGGCCTATACCTACCTGCCCCTACTTTCCTGGTGGATCCCGAGTACCTTAACTGGCTGCAATTGCGGTTCACCGACGTTGATATTTCCACCTTCAGCCACACCCATGTTGCCTCAATTGATTGGCCAACAAATGAGGCGGTAATGATTACCACTGAGTTGGACTTAACCGACAAGCGGATTAGCATTGATCGCACCATTGACACCTTTTACATCATTACCCAGCGAATCATTTACGGCGAAGGCGCAGAGATTACATACAATCCTATACCACTGGTACCTGCCACGGAGTACACACGTCGCGCAACGGATGGCGTTAGCTATAACCGTTACGTGTACGCGGGTGGCGGCCACCATGCCTATGATGGTGGCGACGGTCAGCCTGGCGAGGTAGGTTATGGTGGCAACGATGGTCACCCGGCACCCAGCGTGGAAATCTACACGTTGGAGCTTCCGGGAGGTCTTCCTGATATTGACTTAAATGGACAACCGGGCGGCCGTGGCGGTCGTGGACAACAGGGAGGCAATGGTGGCAATGGTTCAAGGGGACGTCCTTCTCATGGCCACTGGTACTGCGGGTGTGAGCATGGCCCAGGATTTGGTGGTGACGGTGGAGATGGTAGAAAGGGTGGTATGGGCGGCATAGGTGGAGCTGGTGGTAGAGGCGGGAGTTTGACAGTTGGCATCTTGACCGGAAACATGGCTCAGGTTTACTCCCGGCCTACTCATTTGTTACTAGGCGGCGGGCCGCGTGTGTCTCCAGGTCCACGAGGCTTCGGTGGTAATCGTGGTCTCGGTGGTCTGGCGGGCACCGATGCTGCCTGGAACTGGTGCAGTTCCCGCCCGGAGCGGCGAGGGAATGATGGCCATGCAGGAGCAATTGGAGATGAATATCCTCTGCATTCGGACCCGAACTTAGCGGCCAATGGCATCACCACTGGTCATGGTGCAGAGGGGGATCCCGGCATCCTTAACCCGCCAGTTCTCTACACGCGAGATGAATGGAACCTGCTCTTAAACCAGCCCTGGATTCTGCGCCTTGACCCCCACCGCAGTGTGCCCAGCAAGTCCGCCACAGAAGACAGGCAATTTGTACTGGTGGAAGGAGAGAACCTCACCTCGACAGACACAATCTATGTTGATGGAGGGCTGGTTGCTACCACATTCCTATCGGACACGGTTTTACGATTCGAGGTTGAATTCGACTTTCAGGGCGGCGGTCACTCCGTTTATGTGCGCCAAACAGATGGTGATGAGAGCAACCGACGGACGCTCACTGTGCTGCCACGACTCGACGAAGCCTCGCCTACGGATGTCATCCCAGGGCAGGAAGTGACTCTCAGCGGCCACGCATTTCAGCCGGCCGCTCGAGTGGAATTTGCCGGTCTCAACCTTACAGCCAGCACTGTGAACCGCGACGAGATCCGCTTCTCCATCCCCAGCCAATCGCAGTTGATAGACGCTGGCATCACCGCCGGCACCTACCCGGTGAAGGTAATCAACGACGATGGCGAGCAAACCGACCCGCTGGATCTGGAGTTGAGTATCCCGTTTACGCGGATCCTAGTACCGGTGGTGGTCCACCGCATTTTCAGTGAGGACGACCCAGCTCTCGGAACCAATGCTACGGAAGCCGACATCCGCGACTTTTTTGAAAATTCCGATACGCAGACCCAGCGCATCGGTTACACGGTGAATCATCTTCTGAGTCAGGCGGGTATTCAGTCTGTACTCGCTGAAATCCAGGATCACCAAGTTCGAGACGACTGGGTTTCATTGCCGTTTCCTACCGACAACCTGCGGACGCTAAGCGGTATGTTCAACGTGGACTTTCAACTTAACATCTATTTGCTCATCAGCTTTGATGTAGCCTTCGCCTGGGGTGGCAGCGACGTTACACCTGGTGACACTGACCAGACCGGTGCAGTCTGGATGCCTGATCTTATAGATATTGGAGCAGGGAATAATACGCGCAATAACTGGCAGACATATATTAATGCATTGTCTCATGAGATTGGCCACTTTCTTACCCTGCCTCACTTCTGTAATAATCCTGATCCAGCGACATCGCGAACTGGTGTAGCTTGTGTAGTAGCCGATGATGATAAAATCATGCATCCAATCGTTGGAGCAACTAGGATCGTCTGGGTTAATGACGAACATAATGAAAAACGTGCGCGTGCTACTTCCTACGACATAAGCTAGAAAGGAGTTAAACAATGGAGATAAGTCGAGAATATGTAATTAATATGCTAAAACAAGTGGATTTTGATCCCACAGCCTTTGATTTCCTTCGTAGTCGGGCGAGTGATGTTAGATCTGTTTTGCTTGAAGTGGCCAAAGGGGAAGCGGAAGAGGCTGATGACTACATGCGGAAGAATGCCATCGCTATGCTCGGCACGGCGGGTGACGAGACGTGTGTGGACGCGCTCGTGGAACTGTTGAGCCATGAGCGGACGGAGTTTCGAGCCAATGCCATTCGCAGCTTGGGAAAGATTGGCACTGCCAAGGCTGCCACTGGTTTGAAAAGCAAGCTTAGCAAGGCGGAGCTTCCAGCTACCGAGGGGAAAATCATTGTGGCGGCTCTCGCACAAATCGGCGAGGCGGACTCGGCCGATGCCATCAAGGGATTCCGCAAGCGATTTGCGGCAGAGAAGAAAGAAAGCCCTAGCCTCGAACGAGATCTTCAAGAAATGGACAATACGATTAGCAAGCTGCAGGCCAAAAGCCAGTAAGAACATCTCTGTGCTGTGTTGCTCTAAACTGTCATATTCGGACACACCAAGGTGCCGCAATATGAGCCGAATCAGTGACGGATGCGGAACTCATTTTGATCCGGATGTAGTAGATGCTTTCTTTTCTGCCAAAGGCAAGATACTGGCCATTAGGGAAGAATACAAGGACGAAGGCGAGAGTCTCCTCACCCAGAGGGTCGGACAAGAAGTTCGACATGATGCGCCTCCATGCGTAGTTTCTAGTCGACAGGGCGAAGTGGGTGGCACACTACTCAGCGAGGCAAGAGGAGGAACACAGCGAGATGTCCAGTAAAACAGTTCTTATCGCTGACGATGAGCGAACCGTCAGACACACGATACGCAAGATACTAGGTGATGAATACGTGGTGTTGGAGGCAGCGGACGGAGAGTCGGCTGTGGAGATGGCAAGCGCACACAAACCAGACCTTATCCTGATGGACATTATGATGCCAAAAATGGACGGCTATACCGCTTGCTCTTTAATTAGAGCCGACGGAGCGACTAAGGCAATACCTATAGTTATGCTTACTGGCGTCGACCACGAACTTAACAAAAAGCTTGCCAAAGAGATAGGGGCTGATGGATATATAACCAAGCCATTCGACTTACGGGACCTGATGACTGCGATCCGCCA
>Ga0114921_10001203_pt1 | contig 11768 bp, 17 predicted proteins | sample BentaG_FD_87016 | JGI IMG/M metagenome (GOLD analysis project Ga0114921, IMG submission 87016) | Deep subsurface microbial communities from South Atlantic Ocean to uncover new lineages of life (NeLLi) - Benguela_00093 metaG | ecosystem: Environmental > Aquatic > Marine > Oceanic > Sediment ...
CTGCCTCTGTCTTCGATTCCTCTGGGTGCGCAGGTTCACGACGTGGAGCTGTCGCCCGGCAAGGGCGGTCAGATGTGCCGGAGCGCCGGATCGTCGGCCCAGCTGATCGCCAGAGAGGGGAAGTTCGCGACCCTGCGCTTGCCCTCGGGCGAGATGCGCATGGTCTACGTGGGCTGCCGCGCGACCATCGGCCAGGTGGGAAACGTGGACCACGCCAACATCACCTTGGGGAAAGCCGGTCGGATGCGGTGGATGGGACGCCGCCCCAAAGTGCGCGGAAAGGCAATGAGCCCCCGCGATCACCCCCACGGCGGCGGCGAAGGACGCAACCCGGTAGGACGCAAGATGCCCATGTCGCGATGGGGCAAACCCACCCGAGGGGTGAAGACGCGCAGCCGGCACAAAGCGAGCGATGCGTTGATCGTTCGGCGTCGAGGCCAGAAACGGTAGGGTGAGTTTGCCTTTGAGGGTCGGGCTTGAAAGGTCTCAGCTATCATGGCAAGATCATTGAAGAAAGGGCCGTTTGCAGACGATCACCTCGTCCGCAAGATTGAGGCGCTCAATGAATCAGGTCAGAAGCGTGTCATCAAGACCTGGTCGCGGCGATCCACAATCTTGCCCGAGATGATCGGCCATACGATCGCCGTTCATGACGGCAGGAAGCACGTGCCGGTGTTCATCACCGAGGACATGGTGGGGCACAAGCTCGGCGAGTTCGCGCCGACGCGCCATTTTCGCGGGCACGGCGCCCACACCGAGCGGTCGACGGCACTCAGATAGGAGAAGGCGGAAGCGTTATCGTCATGCCAGAGGCGAGAGCAACAGCGCGATATGTGCGGGTTTCGCCGCGCAAGGCGCGGCGGGTGATCGATCTCATCCGCGGCTGCGACCTAAAGGAGGCGCGGGGCATACTACGTCTGGCGCTGAGCCCGACCGCACGCACGATCTTGAAGGTACTGGACTCGGCCGCTGCCAATGCCGAGGCCAACCACGACATGGATCACGATTTCTTGTGGGTCTCGCGATGTTACGTCGACGGTGGGCCGAGCATGCGCAGGCTGCGGATCGGCTCCATCGGACGCGGCGGGATCATCCGCCGGCGGATGGCTCATATCACCGTGATCCTCGATGAGCGCGAGGAGCTGCGGGAGGCGGACCGCGAGGAGGCGCGTCGCCGAAGGCGACGGCGCGAGGCGCCGGCGGCCAAGCCCGAGCCAGAGGCGGCCGCACGCGGCGAGGCAGAGCCGGCAGCGGCGCCAGAAGCGGCCGCCGCCGAGACCCCGGCTGAGGAGGTGGCACCGGCGGCGGAGGTCGACGAGGCCGCGGAGGCCGGTGGCAAGGACGTTGAGGCCGAGGGCGCAGAATCACCCCCCGCCCCGGACTCGCCCGAAGGCGAAGGAGAGAAAGCATAATGGGCCAGAAGGTACACCCCGTTGGCTTGCGGTTAGGGATCATCAAAGACTGGGAGAGCCGGTGGTTCGCCAACCGCGAGTACACCCGGTTCGTGCTCGAGGACGAGCGCGTGCGGCGCTATCTGCGCCGGCGTTTCGCGCGCGGCACCATGCCCGAAGGCGACGGCCGGGGGCGCGGCCGGTCGCGCGGCTTCGACGGCGGCATCGGCACCATCGAGATCGAGCGCGCCGCCCAGAACCTGAAGGTCACTATCCACACCGCCAAGCCCGGCATCATCATCGGTCGAGGCGGACGTGGCGTCGACGATCTGCGCGCCGAGATCGAACGCCTTACCGACCGCGTGGTTCATCTCACCGTGCAGGAGGTGCGTCAGCCCGAGCTGCAAGCCCAGCTCGTCGCAGAAAGCATCGCCTCCCAGATCGAGAAGCGGATCGCCTTCAAGCGCGCGATCCGCCAGGCGGTCACCCGCTCCACGCGCGCGGGCGCCCAGGGCATCAGGGCTATCTGCGCCGGGCGGCTGGGCGGCGCCGAGATGGCGCGGCGCTACAGTCACCGCGAAGGCAAAATCCCATTGCATACTTTGCGGGCGGACATCGACTACGGGTTCACCGAGGCCCGTACGTCCCAGGGGAACGTTGGCATCAAGGTTTGGATTTACCGCGGCGACATCCTTCCCGAGGCCAAGGAGAAGCCCCCCACGCCGCCTCCTCCGCAGGAGCGCGAGGTCCGCGAGCCGCGGCGGCCGAAGGTCCGCCGCGTGCCAGCGGAGGAAGTTGAGGCCATGCGCGCCGAGGCCGCGGCAGCGGCCGAGGCGGCGAGCACGCTGGAGCCTGAGGCGGCGCCGCCCGAGGGACCCGAGGCCGGGGCTGCTGCGGAGGCTGGCGAGACCTCCTCCGAGGCCGGGGCTGCTGCGGAGGCCGGGGAGACCTCCCCCGAGGCCGGGGCTGCTGTGGAGGCCGGCGAGACCTCCTCCGAGAGCGCGGAGAGCCCGGAGAGCGCGGAGCCGACCGTCTCCGCGGATGCGGATTCGGAAGAGGAGAAGAGATAACTCGCATGCTGATGCCATCGAAGGTCAAGTATCGAAAATGGCAGCGGGGTCACCGGCGGGGCAAAGCCCAACGCGGCAACACGATTGCGATCGGCGAGTACGGCCTTCAGGCGTTGGAATCTTGTTGGATGACCAGCCGTCAGATCGAGGCGGCTCGGGTGGCCATGACGCGCCACGTCAAGCGCGCTGGCAAGGTCTGGATCCGCGTGTTTCCCGACCATCCGGTGACCGTCAAGCCGGCCGAGACCCGGATGGGCAGCGGCAAGGGCTCGCCTGAGTACTGGGTGGCGGTGGTCAAGCCCGGGCGCATCTTGTTCGAGATGGCCGGCGTCGACGCTCAGGCGGCCAAGGATGCGATGACTCTGGCCGCCCGCAAACTGCCGATCAAGACGCGGTTCGTGGCCCGAGAAGAGAGGGTCCTGGGTGGCTAAGGCGAGCGTGCTGCGAGAACAGAGCGACCAGGAGCTGCAGGATCAGCTGACGCAGCTGCGGGACGAGCTGTTTCGCCTGCGGTTCCAGCGGGCGACCAAACAGCTCGACAAGGAAGATCGGTTCAGACACGTGCGCAAGGACATCGCGCGGATCCTGACCATCCTCCAGGAACGTGGAGCAGGCGGGGTGGAGTAGACGATGGCAGACACGGAGCGGGCGAGACGCAAGGTCCGGGAGGGCCGGGTGGTGAGCGATCGCATGGACAAGACGGTGGTGGTCGCCGTCGAACGGCGCGTCGCCCACCCCCGCTACCACCGGGTCGCCACCCGGACGGCTAAGTACAAGGCCCATGACGAAGAGAATGCCTGTCATATCGGCGACCGGGTGCGGATCATGGAGACCCGGCCGCTGAGCGGTCAGAAGTGCTGGCGTATCATAGAGATCCTCGACCGGGCGCAGTAGTCCGGCTCGGGAGGTTCACCCGGCAATGAAAAAGTACGAAACCGAGAGCATCCGCAACGTTGCGCTGATCGGGCACATGGGCGCGGGCAAGACCTCGCTGTCCGAGGCCATGCTCTTCATCACCGGTCTTGCCGACCGCCTGGGCAGCGTCGACGCCGGCACCACGGTGAGCGATTCCGACGCCGACGAGATCGAGCGCAAGATCTCGCTGACCGGTGCGCTGCTGCCTCTGGAATGGCGCGACCACAAAGTCAACCTGATCGACGCCCCGGGATACTCCGATTTCATCGGCGAAGTGATAGGCGCTCTGCACGTCTGCGATGGCTGTGTGCTGGTGGTGGACGCCGTTGCGGGGGTGGAAGTCGATGCCGAGCGCTACTGGGCGATGGCCGGCGAGCGTGGTCTGGGCCGGCTGATCGTGATCAACAAACTCGACAAGGAACACGCCGATTTCGAGCGGACACTGAGCCAAATCCGGGAGCAGCTGGGATCTCGGCCGGTTCCGCTGCAGATACCGATTGGCCAGGAGACGTCGTTCTCGGGGATGGTCGACCTGCTGCGGCAGAAGGCGATCACCGGCAGCGATAACGCCGTGCAAGAGGGCAATCCGCCGGCCGACATGGCCGATGCCATCGCCGGATATCGGGAGCAGATGATCGAGGCGGCGGCCGAGGCCGAGGATTCCCTGACCGAGAAGTACCTCGACGAGGGCGGCCTGACCGATCAAGAGGTGGCGCGCGGCCTGCGAGTCGCGGCCTGCGGCGGGCAAGCGGTGCCGGTGCTGTGCGCGGCGGCGACCAAGCCGAGCGGCGCCCGTGCGCTGCTCGATGCCATCGTTAACTACTTACCATCCCCCGGAGACCGAGCGCCGGTGACCGGCACGCACCCCGACAGCGGGGACGAGGAATCGCGCCCACCGTCGCCCGATGCCCCGATGGCGGCGCAGATCTTCAAGACCGCGGCCGATCCCTACGCCGGAAGGCTGACCTATTTCCGAACCTTCTCGGGCAGCCTCCACAGCGACGCCCCGGCGTATAATGCCATTCGCCGGGCGCGGGAGCGGGTGGGCCAGGTTTACGTCCCTCGCGGCAAGGGGCAAGAGGCGGTCCCCGCCATTCCGGCGGGCGACATCGGCGTGGTGGCCAAGCTTCACGAATCGACCACCGGTGAGACTCTGTGCGACGAGAGCAAGCCCATCGTGTTGCCGGCAATCGACTTCCCCGCCCCATTGCTGGCGGTCTCGATCCGCGCTCGGAGCAAGACCGACGAGGACAAGTTGGGCAATGTGCTGTCGCGGCTGGTGGAGGAGGACCCCACCCTGCGGGTGACCCACGATGCGCAGACCCGCGAGACCATCCTGGCGGGAATGGGCGATCTCCACCTCACCGTCGCGCTGGACCGCATCCAGCGCAAGTTCGGCGTGGCGGTCGAGCGGGGCGAGCCGACGGTGGCCTACCGTGAGACGATTCGTGGCGAGGCCTCGGTGCAGGCCAAGTACAAGAAGCAGACCGGCGGCCGCGGCCAGTACGCCGACGTATGGGTCAAGGCGGAGCCGCTGGAGCATGGCGCCGGCTTCGAATTCGTGGACCGGATCGTCGGCGGGGTGGTGCCGCGCAACTTCATCCCCTCCGTCGAAAAGGGGATCCGCGAGGCGATGGAGCGAGGCATCGTCGCCGGTTATCCGGTGGTCGATCTGCGTGCCACCCTTTATGACGGATCCTATCACAACGTCGATTCCTCCGACATCGCTTTCAAGATCGCCGGATCGATGGCCATCCAAAAGGCCGTCGCCGAAGCCAGGCCTGCGCTGCTGGAGCCCATTGTGTCGGTTGAGGTAGCCGCGTCCGAGCAGTACATGGGCGACATCATGGGCAGCCTCAACGGCAAGCGGGGCCGTATCCTGGGGATGGAGCCGGTGGGCAACAAGCAGGTGATCCGAGCCCTGGTGCCCCAGGCGGAGATGTTTACCTATGCCAACGAACTGCGGTCCCTGACCCAGGGGCGGGCAAGCTACACCATGACGTTCTCGCACTACGAGGAAGTACCCGAGCACCTCGCTCAGCGGGTGATCGACGAAAAGCGCGCGGCGCGGGAGAAGGAGCGCTGAGGAGGTCACTGTGATCGGCTTGGGCACTCGCCTCAAAGTCGCCGACAACTCGGGCGCGCGTGTGGTCGAATGTATCCGCGTGCTCAAGGGGCACGCGCGCAACTATGCGCAGATCGGCGACAGCTTCGTCGGTTCGGTCAAACAGGTGGCGCCGAACGCGCCCATCAAGAAGGGCCAGATCGTGCGCTGCGTAGTGGTGCGGACCACCCGGCCCTTGCAGCGGCCGGACGGGTCGTTCATCCGATTCGACGAGAATGCGGCGGTGCTGATCAACGAGCAGAAGAACCCGACGGGGACGCGCATCTTCGGGCCTGTCGCGCGGGAGCTGCGCGACAGGGATTTCATGAAGATCGTCTCGCTGGCACCGGAAGTGGTCTAGGGGGCTGGTCGCATGGCACAGCGCATGGACATTCGTAAAGGCGACGAGGTCTACATCATGACCGGGCGCGACCGCCAGGCGCGGCTGGAGGAGATGTCGGTCGGTGACCGCGAAAAGCTCGACGAGCGCGAGAAGCGCATCGAGGCCGAGCGGCGGCTGGGCCGCCGGAGCAAGGTGATCGGGGTCATCCCGGACAAGCGCCAGGTGCTGGTGGATGGCGTTAACGTGATCACCAAGCACGCGCGTGCCACCGGTCGCACCACTCGCGCCGCGCAGATGCAGACGGGTCGCATCCAGCAGCCGGGCCCGATCCACGTTTCCAACGTGATGCTGGTCTGTCCCCGCTGCGGGCGGCCCACGCGGGTGCGACGGCTCCGACCGCACGACGAGCAGCGCCACCCGGGGGAGAAGTACCCGGGCAAGCCGATCCGCATCTGCCGCAGGTGCAAGGAATACATCGACGAGGTCTGAACCGATGGCGGACGCCAAGGCCAAAAAAAAGAAGAAGGCCGAGCAGGCCGCCCCGGCCGAACAGCCTGCGGCGCCGGAGGAGCGCGTCGTGCCCCGGCTCAAGGTGCGCTACCTCGAGGAGGTGGTATCGGCGCTCGTGCGCGAGTTCGGGTACAGCAATCCCATGCAGGCCCCGCGCATGTCGAAGGTCTGCGTCAATATGGGCGTGGGAACCGCCATCCAGGATCCCAAGACGCTGGAGGCGGCGGTCGAGGAGCTGGCCCAGATCAGCGGCCAGCGGCCCGCAATCACCCGGGCCAAGCGGTCCATCGCCTCCTTTCGGCTGCGGGAGAAGACGCCGATCGGATGTAGAGTGACGCTGCGGGGCGACCGCATGTATGAGTTCCTGGATCGGCTGTTCAACGCCGCGCTGCCGCGGATTCGAGACTTCCGCGGCCTGGCGACTCGCGCGGTCGACGGGCATGGGAACTACAGCCTGGGAATTCGCGAGCAGACCATCTTCCCGGAGCTCGACCTGGAGAAGGTCGATCGTATTCGCGGTATGGACATTACTCTGGTGACGACAGCCAAGACCGACGAGGAGGCGCGGGCTCTGCTGCGTATGTTGGGGCTCCCGCTTCGCGAGGCGTAGAGGGAGGATTTGGCGTGGCCAAGAAGGCGTTGATTATCAAAGCAATGCGACCGCCCAAGTTTCGGTCGCGAGTGGTGCGGCGCTGTCAACTGTGCGGCCGGCCGCGCGCCTACATGCGCCGCTTCGGCATGTGCCGCATCTGCGTCCGCGCTCAAGCACTCCGGGGATTGCTGCCCGGCGTCACCAAGTCGAGCTGGTAGGCAGGAGGAGCTGATGCCGACCACCGATCCCCTGGCCGACCTGCTGGTGCGAATTCGAAACGGGATGCGTGCCAAGCTCGATCAGGTCAGCGTACCGGCGTCGCGGATGAAACTCGAGATCGTCAGGATCCTGAAGTCCGAAGGATACCTCCAGAAGTATGAGATGATCGACGACAAGAAGCAGGGCACGCTGCGGCTGACCCTGCGCTACGGACCAAAGCGGGAACCGGTCATCCGCGGGCTCAAGCGGATTAGCCGCCCGGGCGTGCGCATCTACGTCGGCGTCAACGAGATCCCGCGTGTCATGGGCGGGATGGGCACGGTGGTGCTCTCCACGTCGCGGGGGCTCTTGACCGGTCGTGAAGCCCGGCGGCGTCGCATCGGCGGCGAGGTTCTCTGCACGGTCTGGTAAGGAGTGTTATTATGTCGCGCGTCGGCAAACTGCCCATTGCGATCCCGGACGGGGTCACAGTACAGATAGAGAATGGCGAGTGTCGGGTGACGGGGCCCAAGGGCACCTTGAGCCAGCGCATCCCCGAGCCCATCACGCTGCGCGTCGAAGACGGCCGAATCCTAGTTGAGCGTCCCAACGATCAGAGTCGGGTGCGGGCGCTGCACGGCCTCGCCCGGGCGCTTACGGCCAACATGGTACGCGGCGTCACCGAGGGCTATCGCAGGGTGATGCGGCTGCACGGGATGGGCTACCGGGCTCAGGTGCAGGGCAACAAGTTGGTGCTCAGCCTGGGGTACTCACATCTCATCGAGGTCCATCCGCCGGAGGGGATTACCATCTCCGCGGAGCCGTCGACGCCGACGCTCGAGAACCAGTTCATGGCGGCGCGCATCGTCGTTGAGGGCATTGACAAGCATATGGTGGGTCAGGTCGCCGCCAAGATCCGAGCGCAAAAGAAGCCCGAGCCCTACAAGGGCAAGGGCATTCGATATGAGGGGGAGGTTGTTCGCCGCAAGGCCGGTAAGGCCGCGGTCGGCATCGGTCGCTAATGGACAGGGAGAGGGCAACGTGTCCGCAATAGTCGAACTGACACGTCGGGAACGGCGACACCGCCGCGTCCGAAAGCGGGTGTTGGGTACCGCCGAACGGCCTCGGCTCTGCGTGTTTCGCAGCCTGCGCCACATCTACGCACAGGTCGTTGACGATGAGAGTAGCCGGGTGTTGGCCGCCGCGGGAACACTCGATCCCGCCCTGCGCCAATCGCTGGCAGGCACGGGCAACGCCGAGGCCGCCCGCGCGGTGGGTGAATTGATCGCGAAGCGAGCGCGGGAGGCCGGCGTCGAACGGGCAGCGTTCGACCGCGGCGGATATCTCTATCACGGCCGGGTCAAGGCCTTGGCCGAGGGCGCCCGCGCGGGGGGGCTGGAATTTTGATGCGGAGGGAGACGAGAATGGCCAGAGCGACGGTGGCCGAGACCGATTTCGAAGAACGCGTAGTCTCCCTCAACCGCGTGCAGAAGGTGCACAAGGGCGGCCGAACGCTGCGCTGGAGCGCACTAGTGGTGGTTGGCAACGGGGACGGGACGGTGGGGGTCGGCCTGGGGAAGGCCAACGAGGTTCCCAATGCCATCCGCAAGGGCGCTGACGACGCTCGCAAGAACTTGATGGTCATCCCGCTGGTGGGCACCACCATCCCCCACGAGATCACCACCAAATTCGGCGCTGCCAAGGTTATGCTCAAGCCGGCCGGGCCCGGCACCGGCGTGATTGCGGGCGGCGCCATTCGGGCCATCATGGAGGCGGCGGGAGTCAAGGACGTGCTGACCAAGTCGCTGGGCTCGGCTAACCCGATTAATATGGCCCGGGCGACGGTCAAGGCGATTCGGGAATTGCGCACGGCCGATCAGGTGGCCGAGGCGAGGGGCAAGACCGTCGCCGAGATCACCGGCCGGCGCGAGCCCGAACCGGCCCCCGAGCCGGTGGGGACGGCCGCGGGGGAACCCGAGATGGCGGCTGACGCCGAACCCGGCGCCGATGTCACCGGCGAGGTCGAGTGATGGCACGGATTCAAGTGAGCCTGGTTCGTAGTCTCAACGGGCGACCGGCCGATCAGCGGGCCACGGTTCGGGCACTCGGCCTGACCCGCATGCATTCAACCGTGATTCACGACGACACTCCTTCGATTCGGGGCATGGTGCGCAAGGTGCGACACCTGCTGCGGGTCGAGGAGGCCGCGGTCGCCGCGGAGGCTGTCGCCGAACCGGCCCCCGAGCCCGAGGCCGGGGGCGATGAGGAAGCGGAGTAACCGATGGCGATTCGACTGGGACAACTCTCGCCGGGCCGCGGTGCGCGACATCGCAGCAAGCGCGTCGGCCGCGGCATGGGCTCCGGCCACGGCAAGACCGCCACTCGCGGCATGAAGGGGCAGAAGGCGCGCTACAGTGTGCGCCCGGGATTCGAGGGGGGCCAGACGCCGCTCACCCTGCGCCTGCGCAAGCGCAAGGGGCTGTCCAAGACGGCCATGCCCCAGGGGCGATTTCGCAAGGAGTATGCGGCCGTCAACGTCGGCCGCCTGGAGCGCTTCGATGCCGACGCGGTGATCACGCCGGAGGCGCTATTGGAGTCCCGGGTGATCCGCAAGGTCGGCGACGGGCTGCGCGTTCTGGGCGTCGGCGAGGTCACCAAGCCGCTCACGGTGCGGGCGCATCACTTTAGCAAGGCCGCACGCGCCAAACTGCTGGCGGCTGGGGGCAAAGTCGAGGTGATCTGAGATGTTGGGCTCGCTGATCGCGGCGTTTAAACTGCCCGACCTGAGACGGCGCATTCTGTTCGTCTTCGCGATGTTCGCCATCTTCGTGGTCTGCCTGCACGTCCCGGTGCCCAACATCAACCGCAAGGCCATGGAGGACCTCGTGGAGCGGGGCGGCGCTCTGTTCGGGTTGTTCGACGTGTTCTCTGGCGGCGCGTTCCGGCGGTTCTCCATCCTGGCCATGAGCGTGACGCCGTACATCAACGCCTCGATCATTTTCCAGCTGCTGACGATGGCCTGGCCGCGGCTGGAGCAGTTGGCCAAGGAGGGCGAGACCGGACGCAAGAAGATCGGCCAGTACACCCGTTACCTCACCGTGGTTCTGGCAGTATTCCAGGCCACGGGCCTGGTCCTGATGCTGGCCCGCATGCGGCCGCCCATCGTCACCACCAGCGACATCCCCGCGATCGTGGGAATGGTGATCACCCTGACCGCGGGCACCTGTTTCCTGATGTGGCTCGGCGAGCAAATCACCGACCAGGGCATCGGCAACGGCATCTCGCTCATCATCTTCGGCGGGATTATGGCGAGGATGCCCTACGACATCTCCCGCACTATCGTGTTCGTGCAGGAGGGTGCCTTGAGCCTGGGCAGTGTCGTACTGCTCGCCATCATCTTCCTGTTCACCGTCGCCGGCATCATCGTCATCCAACAGGCCCAGCGCAAGATCCCTATCCAGCACGCCAAGCGGGTGGTGGGCACGCGCATGTACGGCGGTGCCAGCACCTATCTGCCGCTGCGGGTCAACATGGCCGGGGTGATCCCCATCATCTTCGCTATCTCGGTCGTCTACTTGCCGGGGACCATCGCCCAGTTCACGCCGGTCCCGCGCAAGTGGGAGCCGATCAAGGACATGATCGTGGCCATGTTCAATCCGCAGGTCGGCGAGGTCCCGTGGACCGCGATCGTCGGCTCGTTGATCTACTTTATGCTGGTAATCTTCTTCACTTACTTCTACACGGCGGTAACGTTCAACGTGCCCGATGTGGCCGACAACCTGAAAAAATCGGGCTCGTTCATCCCGGGCATTCGTCCCGGCCGGCCGACGGCCGAATTCCTCGACCGCGTGCTCTCCCGGATCACCGTCGCAGGCGCGCTCTTCCTGGGCGTGATCGCGCTCTTGCAATACTGGGTGCCCGTGATCACGAAGGTCCAGACCTTCACCCTCGTGGGCGGCACCTCCCTGCTCATCGTCGTCGGCGTTGCGCTGGAGACCATGCAGCAGATCGAGGCGCACCTGCTGATGCGCCATTACGAAGGGTTCATAAAGTAATGCGGCTGGTTCTGCTGGGGCCGCCCGGTGCCGGCAAGGGCACCCAGGCGGCCCGGCTGTCGAGCGAGTGGCGCCTTCCCCATCTGGCCACCGGCGATATGCTGCGCGCGGCCAGGCGTGCCGACACGCCTCTGGGCCGGCAGGCGCAGGCCTATATGGATCGGGGCGATCTGGTCCCCGACGATGTCATCATGGAGATGATGCAGGAGCGGCTCCAGCAACACGATTGCGCGGACGGGTTCATCCTCGATGGCTTCCCGCGCACGCTGGCGCAGGCTGAGGGTCTGGACCGAATCCTGGCCCGCCTGGGCCGCCCGCTCGATGCCGTCTTCGACTTGGCGGTCGCCGAGGAGGAGCTGATCCGCCGTCTCTCGGGCCGGCGGGTTTGCCCGGCCTGCGACCGCATCTATCACGTCGACACCATGTCGCCTCAGCGCGAGGGCATCTGCGACAACTGCGGCGCCGCGCTGGTGCAGCGGGAGGATGACCGTCCCGAGGCGATTCGCAACCGGCTTCACGTTTACCAGGAAGAAACGGCGCCGTTGATCCAGTATTATCAGAGCCGGGGGCTGCTGCGCGCGGTTGAGGGC
>Ga0114921_10001204_pt1 | contig 11768 bp, 11 predicted proteins | sample BentaG_FD_87016 | JGI IMG/M metagenome (GOLD analysis project Ga0114921, IMG submission 87016) | Deep subsurface microbial communities from South Atlantic Ocean to uncover new lineages of life (NeLLi) - Benguela_00093 metaG | ecosystem: Environmental > Aquatic > Marine > Oceanic > Sediment ...
TAGAATATAAGTATAAAAATGGGGAAATTAAAAAAGACAACGCATATAAGACCTTCTTACATCTTAAAAAAGCTTACGAATATTACTATGCTAACGTAACAGCTGAAAAAATTCTATTCTACCTCTTTTTGAAAATCTGATGTTGTATTATGTAAAATTTTCAGGAGTACAACATCCGCTTGATTCTTCATTTAATCCGAGGAAAAATGAACTGGTTTTATGTGAAGTAAATGGAGAACATTTTATTGGAAACACTGGTGAAAAAACCCATGCCAAACTTAAACCTAAAGGAAAAATATTGCGCCCGATATATGATAGTGAAAAAGAGAAACTGAAAAGTTTTAGAATAGATGAAGATAGGGCTTTTGAACTCTGTGTAAAAAGAATTGAGCACCATGATCTGCCCATGAAATTGGTAGGTGTTGACAAAGAATGGGATGGTAAAAGATATAAATTCTACTTCCTCGCAAATAAAAGGGTAGATTTCCGTGAACTTGTGAAGGACCTAAAAGAAGAATTTGATGCAACAATAGAGTTAAGACATATAGGTGTACGTGATTATTCAGGTTACCTTGGAGGGCTTGGATTATGTGGTAGACCTTTCTGCTGCAACGTCTTCCTGACAGAAAAGGAATCAATTCAACTCGAAGCAGCCAGAGATCAGGACATATATATAAACCCTTCAAAAATATCTGGACCCTGCTGTAGATTACTTTGCTGTTTAGCATATGAACATGAATTCTATAAAGAAGAATTGAATAAATACCCGGGACGTGGAGAGAAAGTTACTACCGAAAAGGGAACAGGCACAGTGCTCCATAGAAATATTATTACAAATGTCATCACTATAACTTATGAAGATGAAATTCAGGAAGAAATCTTATTGATGGAACTGAAAAGAAAAGGAGAAAAATGGTTCAAAATCATAAAAAGAAAATGAATGAAAAAATTATTGTAACTGATGCTCTACCATATGCAAACGGTCCCATTCATATAGGTCATCTTGCAGGTGTTCACCTTCCAGCAGATATATATACAAGATTTCTTAGAATGAAAGGATGTGACGTAATTCACATATGTGGTACAGATGAAAATGGTGTTCCAATATCACTTACAGCTGAAAAACAGAATATTACCCCTAAATCCCTTGTGGTTCACTACCATAAAATGATAAAAGAATCATTGGGGAAATTAGGGATAGAATTTGATAATTTCTCCGGCACATCCAGGGAATTGCATCATGAACTTGCGCAGGACTTTTTCCTTAAATTGTACGATAAGGGATATATAGAACCTAAAATTAGCGAAGAACTTTACTGTCCTAATTGTGATAAATTTCTGCCTGATCGTTATGTTGAAGGAACATGTCCCTACTGTGGATATGAAAAAGCTAGGGGAGATTCCTGTGAATCATGTGGAAGCTGGTTAGAACCAGAACAACTCCGGGAATCACGCTGTAAAATATGTGGTACTTCACCAGAAAAGAGAGAAACAAAACACTGGTATTTATTGCTTGACAGATTTCAAAAAGAACTGGAAAAATGGTTAGAAAATAAGAAATGGAAGAAAAATGTGAGGAAATACCTAAAAGGTTGGCTCGATGAAGGTCTTAAACCTAGACCCATTACAAGAGACATGACTTGGGGTGTAGATGTTCCTTTGGAGGAAGCAAATGGAAAAGTCATCTATGTCTGGTTTGAAGCACCACTGGGCTATATATCATCCACAATTGAATGGGCCAAGAGAATAGGAGAACCAGATAAATGGAAGGAATATTGGCAGAATAAAGATACTAAGTTGGTCCATTTTATAGGAAAAGACAATATCGTATTTCATGGTATCATATGGCCTGCTACTCTTATGGGATATGGCAATTATGTACTTCCAACAGATATTCCAGGCAATGAATTCTTAAACCTGGAAGGACAGAAAATATCAACTAGTAATAACTGGGCCGTTTGGTTACATGAATATTTAGACGATTTTGAACCAGATTTTCTCAGATATTATGTAGCTTCTATAATCCCTGAAAAGAAGGATTCTGATTTCAAATGGATAGAATTACAGGAAAGAGTAAATGCAGAATTAATCAACACATTAGGAAATTTTGTTAACAGAACATTGAAATTTATAGAAATATATTTCGGTAAAAGAATACCAAAAGCAGGTGTAATTAAAAATAATGATAAAAAGTTATTAAAAAAAATAAATGATCTTATAGAAAGAATTGATGAATCAATGACATCTTTCCATTTCCGTCGTGGGCTCAAATACTTTATAGAAATCTCTTCAGAAGGTAATCGCTATTATGATAAAATGGAACCATGGTTTACTCGAAATAAAGATAAAGTAAGGACGGCAACTACGCTACATTTATGTTCGCAAATCGTTTATGTATTGGCCAACATAGGTGAATTATTTATACCTTTTGGAGCAAGAAAAATTCTTTCTATGTTGAATCTCGAAGGAAAGAAATGGGATGAAATTAAGGAGACAAAAATACCACAAGATCACACAATAGGTATTGTAAAACCTTTGTATAAAAAAATTGAGGATCATGAAATACAAAAACAAATAAGGAGGCTTAAGGTGTCGAATATTAGTTTTGATGATTTCAGGAAGATGGAATTGAAGGTCGGTATAATTGAAGAAGTAGAAGAGATTAAAGGAGCAGATAAACTTTACAAATTAATTGTCGATACTGGAGAAAAACGCACTCTAGTAGCAGGTATTAAGGAGCAGTACACAGCAGAAGATTTAAAGGGACTCCGAATAGTCGTAGTAACAAACCTTGAACCTGTCACAATAAGAGGGGTTCACTCTGATGGAATGCTTCTTGCCGCCATAGATAATGAGGATATATCAATCATAATTCCAGATCAGGATATAAAACCTGGTTCTATCGTTTCATAGTGAGACTAGCCAATGCCCTAATCGTATGGTCTGCTGTTCTATTAGGTGCTTATCTTTCATCTGGAAATATTAATTTAGCCTCTCTACTTTCTGGATTTTCTATAAGTTTATTAGCAATTGGTGGATATCTGCTTAATGATTATTTTGACGTTGCAGTAGATAAAATAAATCAACCAAACAGGCTTATTCCTTCTGGTAGATTAACGTGTAAACACGCCTTAATTTATTCAATTATCTGTTTCTTTATTGCAAATGGGATATTTATCATTTTAAATTTAAATCTTCTATACATTGGCTTGGGTATCTCTGTTTTATTGTTTATTTACACACCTTTTCTAAAGCCACGACCTCTAATTGGAAACATTGTGGTTTCTCTACTTCTTAGTACAACTTTTCCTATAGGAGCTTTAGCTATTTCAGGTAAAATGAAAGAAATTATATTCCCGGTTATATTCGCCTTTCTTTTAAATCTTCCTCGTGAAATTCTTAAAGATGGCGAGGACATAGCTGGTGATCTACGGGTTGGTCTTCGAACATTTCCAATAGTATTTGGTCTTAAAAAAACCCGTTGTCTTGTTATAACACTTCTATCGTTGCTTTCTCTTTCATTAATTTTTGCTTCATTCTATTACGGATTATTATTTACACTTATCGTCTTCGTTGGAATGATTCTACCTTTTATAATTATTAGTATAAAATCAAAAATTTCTCCTGGGTGGTTTAGAAGTTCACAATTGATACTCAAAATATCTATGATACCTGGATTAATTGCCCTATTACTCTCTACTATTAAATGAAAACAATTATATTAGGTATAGTCCAGGGTCTTACAGAATTCTTACCTATATCAAGCTCCGGTCATTTAGTGCTCTTAAAAATACTTATGGGGTTGAAAACCCCTGGGGTTATACTAGAAGTTTCATTACATTTTGGCACATTACTCGCTATAATCACCTACTTTAGAAAAAGAATATTAAGTTATTTAACTAAAGAAAGAATATCGCTTATAATAATTGGAACACTCCCAATATTTTTTGTTGGATTATTGTTAAAAGATAAAATAGAATTGATGTTTACTAATCCTATCTTAGTGCTTTCAATGTTATTTATAACCGGGAGTATGTTATTATTAACCCTGAAGGAAAAATTTGGAGGTAAACTCAATATTAAAACTGCTTTTATAATTGGAATTGCTCAAAGTGTTGCACTTATACCAGGAATTTCCCGCTCTGGATTTACAGTGGCAACTGCACTCATGCTTGGGATAGAAAGAGAAGAGTCCTTTGAATTTTCATTCATTCTTGCCATACCTGCATTATTAGGAGCATTTACTCTCGAGTTAATTAATTTTAAATTTATTGAATTAAATTATATTCAATTAATAAATGGAACTATAGCTGCTTTTCTGATAGGGCTTTTTGCTTTATGGGTATTTTATAAAAGTATAAAGAAAAAGAACTTGTACTACTTTACTTATTATCTTTACTTTGTGTCTGTTACTGGTATTCTTCTTTTTCTATCCTCTCGATCTCCTTTCTAATAAATTCTTGCATAGGACGGTTTCTTGGCATAATAAGAGATCCTGCAATCCAATCCCATTCCTCTTCCCTCATTCCATAATTTTCATATACTGCGGTTTGTTTTTTCTGCCAGTCTTCTTGAATCCCTTTCCACTCTGCAATTACTTCGGGATGCTTCTCTTTAAACTCTCTATCATTAAGTTCGTTCATATCTAATGAAATATTACGCTTTTCTCTAAAATCTTCAATAATAACCGCCTCTTCTTCTACAGCTTTTGTTAGAGCAGCTGACACCCTCGCATACCTTTTTGCCATTTCTCTGGTTACTATCTTATCTTTTGGAGGTATGAAGGTAGTCTGTGAAGGTGGATTATTATCACATCCTATTATATAGAAACTGATAAATATTAATATTAAGAAAGCCATATTTTTCATTTGCTTCACCTTACCTCCTTTTAGTTCATATTATTTCCTTCTTCATTTCTGTCAAGCCCCTCAAGAATCTCTTCTCTAATGAATCTAAAAGCTTCCTCCTTAGTCCTGATTTCACCCTCTTCATATGCATTCTGGACCCTGGTAAGTATCCTACCAAATGTTGGTCCTGGTTCCATATCAAAATGTTCAATTAGGTCCTTCCCCTGAAGAAGTGGTTTTTCAACCTCATCCTTCGAAGTAAAATAGTATTTCACAATTTCATTACAAACATTTATTAAATGTTTATCCTCTCCTCCGCAGGATGCCATTTGATCCGCGATGGTTATTAGAGACAATCCAATAACATCCTCTCCTAACCTGAATACCATTCTTCTCTTAGCTCTCTCTGTTAGTTCTTTCTGTGTTGCAAGAAGATGTATCCACATATGATTTTCGATTAAAAGAGAAATAAAGCCTCTTTCAGAATAAGAAAATTTGAGTTCTTTTAATCTCTTATCAATCCATTCGGAAGCTAATTTATCATGACCGTAGAAATGAACTTCGTTACCTTTTACCTCCATTGTATCAGGTTTCTTAATATCATGAAGTAAGCTCGCCAATTTTAATTCAATTCGCTTATTTTTTAGATATCCTTCTATCTTCCTCTGATACTTTCCAAATAGGGATAGGTCTTTGATAATTGATTCTAACATATTTAGCGTAAGTATAGAATGCTCTAATAAATTCTCTGTAACCTTGCCTCCTTCTACATTTTTCATTTGAAGAAATCCTGGGAAAATTATATCGAAAATTTCGGGAATTATTGCAAGTCTTGAATTCTCCTGACTGAATATTAATATGAGTTCAGTATGTAGACGTTCTGCTGCACATGCTTCTAACCCATTAGCATATTCCTTTAAGAGACTTACAGTTTTATCTTCTATCTCAAACTCAAACTCAGCCCTAAATCGTAATCCCCGAAGAATCCTTATCTTATCTTCCACGATATTCTTCCTACCTATAGCTTTTATAACACCATTCTCAAGATCTTTTACTCCATTAAAAGGATCAATAAATCGTTTATCTAACAGATTATATGCCATTGCATTAATTGTATAATCTCTTCTCGCCAGGTCATCAAGTATCTCTGTTGTACCTAAACCCATTACATCTATAGTGAAATTGTCCATCATGACCCGATATTCATCCATATCTTTTTTAAGATGGAAGGATTTACCAAGTGCCCTTGCAAAATCTTCCCCTTTACCACTCACTACAATATCAATATCCCTAATTTCTCTTTCAAGAAGAATATCACGCAAGATCCCCCCGACAATATAGACCTGCTTATTTGCTCTTTCTGCATATTCACGTATCTTTTTTATTGGTCTTATTCTTCGCAAGATACTTTCGAGAGAGCGTTTTTTAAGCATTTAATTTATTCCTGTATATTACTAACCCAACTACAAAAAGTAGAAACAACCATCCAAACAAATCACCTATCCTTGCATAGACTGTGAATCCTTTCACCAGTGGAATCTTTTCTGTAATACGTGCCTCATTGTAAATTGTGGTTCTTTTAATTGTTCTCCCAAAAGGGTCAGAAATCAATGATACCCCGGTATTTGCTGACCTCAATAATGGTCTTCTGAATTCAATAGAGCGAAAAATAGCCATCTGTGCATGCTGATATGGAGCAGATGTATTCCCGAACCAGCCATCCTCTGTTATATTCACCAGGAAATCTACATCTCTAAGTACAAATATTCTAATAAGTTGTGAAAAAATTGCTTCATAGCAAATAGATACAGAAAATTTACCCCAACCAACATCAAAAACCGTATAAATTTGTCCTGGAGTAAAATGCCCTTGTCCAAGCTGAATCTTACTAAAGAGAGGTATTACATCATCAAAGGGGAATCTCTCAACAAATGGAACTAAAAATATTTTTCTGTAACCATCTATAACTCCTGTTGAATCAACCAATGCTGCTCCATTATAATGATACTGCTTTCTGTTCTTTACCTCAAAATCTGGCATTCCTACAATAATATAGGCGTTTTTATCATCAGCAAGGGAAGAAAAGAAACTGCTCGCTCCTTCGCTTTGTGTGAGTGAATAAGGAGATGCAGTCTCTGGCAAAATATACAAATCAGACTTTGGCGCATTAAGAAACATCCTTTCAATTCTTTCCTCTCTCATTTTTCTATAACCAAATCTCTTTTCTTCAGGTAAAACATTAGGCTGTAAAATAGTCACCGTTATTTCCCCTGGACTCCTGTATCCTCTAAGTATTATAACTTCAGAATACAGAAAAGGAAAAACTATAATGCCAATAAGTAAATATAGATAAATCTTAGCTGACTTTTTATTAATAATATACCTATCTATTAGTATAAACAAAAGTATATTTATGAAAACTACCCAGAGAGTTACCAGGGGAATACCACCAAGTGAGGCAAATTGAACAAGATGTATAAGGTTCCCCTGCGAATAACCCAGGGACCCCCATGGAAATCCAAATACTGATGAAAGACTTCTAAAAAATTCTAATCCCGAAAAAACCAAGGGAAACAGATATATTCGATTTAACTTTTTTAATTTCTTATATAAAAGTCCTCCTAATCCAAAAAAACAGGAAAGATATAATAAAAGTAAAAAATAACCGGAGACCATCTGTAGCAATATTGGACTGCCTACATTAGAGAAAGGAACCCAGAAGAGTAGGGTTGCAAAGAATGTGATTCCCATTGTAAATCCTTTTAGGAATGGATATTTCTCATCAGAGAGTGAATAAAAAAGAGGTATAAATGCAACCCATGCAAAAAGTGATAATTTATATGGAGCAAATGATAATGTAAGAACAAATCCACCAAGTGCAGGAAGTAAAAAACGAGAAAATGTTTTCACTAAAGCAAAATCTCCTTCTCTTCCTCTGCTGAACGATATGCAGCATCAATTATTATAGCAACTTCATATGCATCTTGCCAACCATGTTGTGGTACAGATCTATTCCCTACATAATCTATGAATCTTTCTAACATGTTATAATAGGATTCTTTTATTGGATGCTTTGGAATATTGGAAGGTGTTAAATCAATCACTCTGTTATTTTCTAATTTCTTTATTTTCAATGGATTGAGCAGTGCCACTCCATCAGACCCGTAAAGATTAAAATAGGTGAAGTCTTTCTCAAATAGAAGAGTCCATCCAACCTCAATCATAAGATAGCTTCCATCTCTATATCGAAGAAAAATTATACCTGAATCTTCTATCCTATCAGTAGTATGAAAACCAGCCACAACACTTGAAACATCTAGACCTACTAACCACGATACATACCCAAGTATTTGTATTCCCAGAGTCATAATTGCACCACCTCCAGACTTAAGTGGATCACTCCTCCATCCGTCTCTTTCTTCATGCAAAGATTTAAGCCAGCCTGCCTTTGCAAAGGAGAGTCGACCTAACTCACCTTTAGAAATTAAATCTTTTAATATCTGAACATCTGGTCTAAAACGCCCGTTAAAAGCAGACATTAAAATATTATCGGAAGCATCAACAACCTTCCCGAGGTCATTAACTTCATTGGCGTCAAGCCCGAGAGGCATCTCACATAGTACATCTTTCCCATACTCTATTGCAGAAATTGACATTGGAGTATGAAGATAGTTAGGAGTTGCAATAATTACTACATCTATATTTGCTTCCCTCAACATCTGCTCATAATCTGTATAAATTTCTCCAATATAATACCGGTTTGAAAGCACATCCACCTTTTCCCTGTTGGATTCACAAACGGCTACAAGCTTGAGTTCCTTACTCTGCTCAATTACAGGCAAGTATTCAACCTGGGTAACAGCACCTGCTCCAACAAGTCCAACTTTTATTTCATTATTCATCCAGTCCTCCGGTTATCACTCGGTTATCTCTTATTTCTATCTTACCTTTTGCAAATAGTTCAATAGCCTCCGCATAAATCCTATGTTCCTCAGCCAGTATTCGTTTTGAAAGAGTTTCTTCTGTGTCATCCTTATACACAGGTACTACCGCCTGGAGTATTATTGGTCCTCCATCAACATCACCTGTTACAAAATGCACTGTAGCTCCAGAAAACCTCACTCCATATTCTAAAGCCTGTTTTTGTGCATGAAGACCCTTAAAGGATGGTAGTAGAGCAGGGTGAATATTCATCAACCTCCATTTAAACTCATTTAAAAAATTTTCTTTTATTATTTTCATAAACCCTGCCAAACACACAAGGTCTACTTTATATTCATTTAATACCTTTATATACTCAACCTCAGCTTCTCCAACAAGCACAGGCTTTGTTGTGCAAGGGTCAATATATATGGCAGGGATACCTGCTTTACGAGCTCGCTTTAAAGCATAAGCATCTGGATTATCAGATAAAACAACTGCCACTTTAGCATCGATTTCTCCCGATACAGACTTATCTATTAATGATTGAAGATTTGTCCCCCTTCCAGAGACTAAAACACCAAGATTAAGGGACATTGGGTTCCTCCTCTGTAATTGAAAAATATAAATCTTCAAGTGTTGAAGATGGAGTTTTAAGGAGTTTTTCCATACTGCCTACCTCAATTAGTTTTCCCTCATCTATAACTCCTACTCTATCAGAAATTTCTTCTGCAACATCAAGGGAATGCGTTGACATAAAGACTGTAACACCATTTCTTACACGTTCTCGAAGTATTTTTTTTACTATCCTTGCAGAAACTGGATCTAATCCAACCATTGGCTCGTCAATAACAATAACTTCTGGATTATGTATCAACGCCTGAATAAATATGACTTTTTGCCTCATTCCATGAGAATACATAGATGCAGGAAGATCGATCCAATCCCCAATACGAAATACATCGATTAAGCTCTCCATTCCCATTGTAATATCCTTTTGCTCCATCCTGTATAATCTTGAAACAAAAATAATGAATTCTCGACCGGTGAGTTCAGGATATAAAAATGGCTGGTCAGGTATATAAGAAATTATCTCCTTGGCCTTTTCAGGGAATTCTGAAACGTCAATACCATTAATAAAAATCTTTCCTACACTTGGTTTGATTAAACCAGTTATCATTTTGACTGTCGTGGTCTTTCCTGCACCATTTGGTCCAAGTAAAGTAAACAGCTCACCATCTGGTATTTTTAAATTCAGGTCTTTAACAGCATAAAGTTTTCCAAATGTCCTGGTTACATTTTGCAATTCAATCATATTCAAGAACTGATATTTTTAATTTGTTTATCACCTTATAGAGTTTTGCCTGCTCTTCAAATCCACCATACTCCAGTTTTATATGTGTTGGATCCGCTATAAATTGTCCAAAAGTTGGATCAGAAGCCATCCATCTACCACCCATAAATATACCTATCCATGCATGGTAGTAAAAAGCTCCCCCAACGTAAACAATCCCGACTTCCACCCTTGCTGGAATTCCTACTGCGCGAAGTAGTGCAACGGCAAGTGATGAATGCTCATTACAATCGCCTTCTCTTAAACTTAACGCATCAAGTGCATTGGGAATCGAAAAAGTAGGGCTATCTTTTAATGTTGTATCAACAAATGCAATAATTCTCTTTGCAGCCCCCCATCCTTTTTTATCCCCAATAACTATCAAAGCTGTCTCCTTCACTATCTTATTATCACAGGGTATGAAAGGAGTAGGTTTTCGAAAGGATTCTATATCTTCTGGTATCTCTTCTGAATCACCTGGTCCTATTTTCTTTATTGTAAGGACATTCCCAACGATTTTTTGACGATCATCTTCAATTCGAAGACCTGTAAGGTCAACATTTTCAAGACGAACCTTAAGCATTTCTAGTTCTCTTGGATTTTGAATCCCTTTATCTGGTCTTATTGCATACGAATCATACAACTTAAAACCTGATGCTCCTATATCAGAAAGATCTGCAAAAGGTTCCCTTTTCATAACAAGTCCTATTGGAGACTCTTGCCTTAACAGTTTTCCCTCTAGAGATACCCAGAAGAATATCTCAATACCTGTTTGATAAACTGCATATTTGGTGGTTGTGACACCATCCAATGTGTCAGTGCCCAGATTCTTAACAGTTATATCAAAAATAGATTGAAGAGTTGGGTCAAAAAATTGAAATGTACCTGTTTTCCCAGTCTTAACCATTCCCTCAATAGTCGCGGGCATATAGGAAGATTTAAGAGGGATCTCCATTTTTCGTTTCCCTCCCACACTCTCCACCTCCACAATCAACTTATCACCTTTTCTTTCTCCAAAAGCATTAAATATATAATCGCCTGACACCCAACGGAAATGAAAGTCCTTAAGATTATAATCTCTATCAGTGTTAGCAGCCACCTGATAACTAACTTCTCTTCCTATTTCTCCCATGGGTGACATCTTAATATATGTATTGGAATACACCCTGAATCCATCTTCGGTTGAATCAATCCTTGAAGCAAGATATCCTACTTTGTGTCCTTTAAGGTATATACCCATCCATTCAACATTTGCACCTTTGGTAAAGAAGTCTTCCGGGAATACATCTTTTACTTCTGGCTCACTCCTTATAAGAAAGAAGATTGCTCCTGCACCTATTATAATAAGAAGTACAGGAAGCACAAATTTTAATTTATTCAAGTTTTCACCTTCTTTTTGAGAATAATAAGATTGGATAAAAGAAAGTCAAGGGACGGTCGCTTTGCTCCATTGAAGAATGAGATAGGACGCAAATTTACGCAGATTTAAAATGATTAAAAGTTATATAACTAATCAAAAACCATAATAACTCTATAAACTCGACAAACCCAACAAACCCTATGAAACCTCTCGCAAAGCTCGCAAAGATATTCTAAAAATAGTTGAATAGTTGAATAATCAAATAGTTGATTAGTTAAAAAACCAACAAACTCTATAAATTCAAAAA
>Ga0114921_10001205_pt1 | contig 11760 bp, 10 predicted proteins | sample BentaG_FD_87016 | JGI IMG/M metagenome (GOLD analysis project Ga0114921, IMG submission 87016) | Deep subsurface microbial communities from South Atlantic Ocean to uncover new lineages of life (NeLLi) - Benguela_00093 metaG | ecosystem: Environmental > Aquatic > Marine > Oceanic > Sediment ...
CAACAAAGCAAAATCAAGAGGAAGATGCTGATGAGAAAAAGAGAGTCAACCGCGAGAGATAAGACTTGCGAAAGGAGGAAAAAAAAATGGGACTTCCTCTGTCAAATGTGAGAATTCTTGATCTTGCTGCAATGATTGCAGGCCCTTACGCTACATTTCTTTTAGCTGATCTGGGTGCGGAGGTAATTAAGATCGAAAAACCCGGCATGGGTGAAGCTGCAAGGGGAATACCCCCTCATTTTTTTCAGGGCGAAAGTGCCTATTTTATCGCCATGAATCGGAACAAACGAAGTATGACCCTCGATTTGAAAACTCCGAGAGCCAGGGAGATTTTTTACGAGCTGGCAAAAAATTCAGACGTCGTGCTTGACAATTTCAGGCCAGGAGTGGTCAAAAAACTGGGAGTCGATTATGATAACCTGAAAAAGATAAACCCGAGGATCATTTGCTGTTCGATCTCTGGATATGGTCAAACAGGTCCATTCAAAGACCGACCAGCCTTTGATCTGATGGTTCAAGCCAGGGGGGGCATTATGAGCTTTACAGGGGAACCTGGACGAAGGCCTGTGAAAATGGGTGCCCCCATAGCCGATTTAGCGGGTGGTCTGTTTGCTGTTAACGGGATACTTGCTGCTCTTTACCAGAGGAAACAAACCGGTCGAGGCCAAAATATCGATATCGCTTTATTGGACTGCCAGATTTCCTTGCTCACCTACAGGGCTCAGTATTATTTTGTTGGAGATGAAATTGCACAGCCTGTCGGATCAGGACATACTTCCCTTAAGCCACTTGGAGATTTCAAAACAAAAACCTTTGATATTGTTATTGATTGCCATACACAAAAGCACTTTAATGAATTGTGCAATGCAATTGGAAAGCCGGAAATGGCTGATGATGCAAGGTTTAATAGCCGGGAAAATCGATTGACGAATAAGGGAGAGTTATATGATATTCTGGAACGGGAATTCTTTAAGAAGACGGGGGAGGAGTGGCTGGAACTATTAGACAAGAGGATTCCAATAGGCCCCATCAATACCGTGGATAAAGCGCTCTCAGATCCTCAGGTACTGAGTCGCAACATGGTTGTGGAAACTGATTATGGAAACGGCAAAAAATTGAAGATTCTGGGCAATCCCATCAAGATGTCTGAGATTGATGAAGAAATATTCAAAGCCCCGCCTCGATTGGGTGAAGACACTGAGCAGATTTTGAAAGACATCTTAAAGTATTCACCTAAGGAAATAGAGGAATTAAGAAACGGGAAAATCATTTAGTTTTTTCAAAGCTACTAACCAGGGAGTGTGGCAATGAGCGAAGAGACGAAAGAAAAGGAAAAGCGTTTGGAAGGCAATGACGATAGAAAAGAAACCAACACGGGAGTCAGTGTTAAATTATATTACGGCCCCGAGGATATTTCGTCTTTTGAGTACAATCGTTGCCTTGGAAATCCAGGCGAATATCCTTACACCCGTGGGATATATCCCACGATGTATCGTGGAAAACTCTGGACCATGCGACAGTATTCAGGCTTTTCGACCTCAGAAAATACAAACAGCCGGTTTAAGTTTCTCCTGGAGCAGGGCCAGACAGGACTCAGCCTCGCTCTTGATCTGCCGACACAGCTGGGCCTGGATTCAGATGATCCACTTGCCAAGGATGATGCTGGGAGGCTGGGGGTGGCCATTGATACCCTCAGAGACATGGAAGAGATGTTTGATGGAATCCCCCTGGATAAGATCAGCACTTCATTTACGGTTAACTCAACAGCCAGTATTATTTTGGCCATGTATGTGGCAACCGCCGAAAAGCAGGGCGTCGAACCAAGCAAATTACGAGGAACGATTCAAAATGATATCATCAAGGAGTATATCGCCCGGGGAACCTACATCTTTCCTCCTGAACCTTCCATTCGATTAATTGGGGATACAATTGAATATTGTATCGAGCACATTCCCAGATTCAATTCTGTTAGCGTCTCTGGGACCCATATCTGTGAATGCGGAGCCACTCCAGCCCAGGGGGTAGCCTACCCGTTCCTGACAGGAGTTGCCTATCTTAAGGAGGTCCTAAGCCGAGGCTATACCATTGATGAAATTGCACCGCTTCTTTCTTTTCATTTAATTGCTGGTGGGGTTCAGTTCAATTTTTTTCAGGAAATTGCAAAATTGAGGGCTGCCCGCCGGTTGTGGGCAAAGATCATGAAAGAGCGGTTTCATTCTGAAAGTGAAAGATCGATGCGACTTAGGTTTTCTACCGGAGGGATGGGCGGGGGTATGACCGAACAGCAGCCCCTGAACAACATTGCGCGTATTTCCTTCTATGCTCTTGCTGCAGGGCTTGCTGGATCCCAATCCATGAATCTTCCCTGTTTTGACGAGGCCTATGCCATTCCTACGGATGAAGCCATTCGGACGTCCTTGAGAATTCAACAGATTATCGCATACGAAATCGGTATACCAGATGTAGTTGATCCATTGGGGGGTTCTTACTACGTCGAGTCCTTGACTGATTTCTTTGAAAAAGAGATAGCCGCAGAGATGGAGAGAATTGACTCATTAGGCGGCATCCTTAGGTGTGTGGAAGATGGAACGATTCAAAGGCAACTGGCAGATCAGGCATACCAGGTGCAAAAAAAGCTTGAGTCAGGAGAAATGATCAAGGTAGGGGTGAATCGATTCCAGATTGATGAAGAAGATCGGGAGCTGGAGGTGTTTGAGGTGGATCCTGAAACGCTCTCCAGGCAGATGACTCGGCTGGATCTGATCAAGTCCGAGCGGGACAACCAAAAGGTGGAGAGTGCTCTAGTGGCACTCAAAAAGGCTGCTCTCGAAAGGGAAAACCTGATGCCCTGCCTCCTTGATGCGGTGAAGACCTATGCCACGGTGGGAGAAATTGTTGGTCAGCTCAAGGAGATCTATGGAGAGGCAAAGCAAGTGAGCATTTTTTGAAAGGAGTGATTGATGCCACACAGAAGACCTATAAGAGTTTTGATCGCAAAGCCCGGATTGGACGGTCACGATAACGGCGCAAAAATAGTAGCCAGATTGCTGAAGGATGCTGGCATGGAAGTAATCTACACAGGGATTAGGCAGACCGTCGATGCCGTCTTGCGAACTGCCGTTCAGGAGGACGTCGATGTGATCGGATTAAGCATTCTATCTGGCAGCCATCTCTCCATCTGCAAGGAATTAGTGGAGAAAATGAAGAAAGAAAATATTGATGATAAGATGGTTGCTGTGGGGGGCATCATTCCCAGAAAGGACGTGAACCGCTTAAAGGAGATGGGGGTTGCCGAGATATTCGGGCCCAGCTCTACAACTAAAGAAATTGTTCGGTTTATCCAAGATGAGGTTCAAAAAAGAGACGAGATTGGAGGCACCAGGAGGCAGTAAGCCTCCCGTGTTTTTCAGATAAGGGGGTTGGAAATTGAGTGACAAAAATAAGGTTGATATTTTGAGAGCCAGGAGAAAAGAGGCTGAGTTAGGTGGAGGTCTGGAAAGGATTGAAAAACAGCACAAGAAGGGTAAACTCACGGCCCGCGAGAGATTGGATCTGTTGTTGGACCCTGGCAGCTTCTCTGAGCTTGGTATTTTCATCACCGGCCAACTCACCTCCTTTGGTGAGGAGGAGAAGAGATTCTATGGAGACGGTGTGGTAACGGGCTCGGGATTGATCAATGGGAGAAGGGTATATGTATTCGCACAAGATTTTACGGTAATGGGGGGTTCTTTGGGGGAACAGCATGCCAAGAAGATCTGTTTGGTGATGGATAAGGCGATCCAGACAGGCAGCCCGATAATCGGGCTTATCGACTCTGGTGGAGCAAGAATCCAGGAAGGTCTGGGCCATTACGGATCCCTTTTTTACCGGAATACGCTGGCAGCAGGTGTTGTCCCCCAGATTTCTGCTATTCTGGGCCCTTGCGCAGGTGGGGCCGTTTACTCTCCAGCCCTAAGTGACTTTGTGTTTATGGTGGAGGGAATCAGCCGGATGCATATAACAGGTCCCCAGGTGATTAAAGCGGTAACAGGGGAAGAGGTCACCTCAGAAGAGCTGGGTGGGGCAGCGGTTCATCATACCCGAAGTGGGGTCGCCCATTTTGTATCAAAGACAGAGAAGGAATGTCTCGATCTGGTGAAAGAACTCTTGAGTTATCTCCCGTCCAACAACCGAGGACTTCCTCCCACCAACTTCACCGAGGACCCTATCGGACGGATGGAAGAAAGCCTGGAAAGCCTGATTCCTGAGGATCCCAAAAAACCCTATGACATGAAGAAACTGATCCGCTGGGTAGTTGATGATCAAAAATTTCTTGAGGTCCAGGAGGGATTTGCCAAGAATATAATTATTTGCCTTGCCCGGCTCAATGGGAACACCATTGGCATTATCGCCAACCAACCCCTTGTTTTCGCCGGTTGTCTCGACATCAATGCCTCAGACAAGGCAGCACGATTTATTCGATTCTGTGATGCCTTTGGAATTCCTATTGTCAATTTTGTGGACTGTCCCGGATATCTTCCCGGAACCCAGCAGGAATATGGGGGAATCATTCGCCACGGTGCAAAGATGCTGTATGCCTATTCCGAGGCCACGGTGCCACGAGTCTCGATTATAACTCGAAAGATTTACGGAGGAGCTATGTCGGGAATGGCGGTCAGCAAGTTAGTTGGAACGGATCTGACGGCAGCATTGCCCTCGGCAGAGATTGCCATTATGGGTCCCGAAGGGGCTGCAAATATCATTTTCAAAGATGAAATTGAAAAGGCTGAGAATCCTGAAGTGGCAAGGGAGGAGAAAGTTAGGCTATACCGAGAACAGTTTGCGACCCCCTATGTGGCAGCGGAAAAAGGATGGATTGATACCATTGTTGAGGCGAAACAGATTCGCCCCTTTCTGATCACATCTCTTGAAAGGCTCAGCGGAAAACAAGAGATAAGACCTAAGAAGAAGCATGGAACCATACCTCTCTGAGTTATGGAGGGAAAGTTAGTTTTGATTGAGGAGTAAGCATATGTTAGAGAAACTTGATCATATAGGAATCGCAGTAAAGGATCTTGACCAGGCAATGAAGCTCTATCAGGAAGTATTTGGGATCAAACCCAGCCTTGTCTATGAATCTTCTTATACCAAGGCAAAGATTGCCTTTTTTCCAATAGGTGAGGTCAGAATTGAATTAATACAACCCGTTAATCCTGACAGTGTAATGGGAAGGTTCTTGGAGAAGAAGGGTGAGGGCATCCATCATATAGCATACAAGGTGAAGGATGTGGAGAAGTCGCTCGGCGAATTGGAAATGAAAGGGATCCAACTCATTGATAGAAAGTCAAGGAAAGTAAGAGAGAATGAGAGAGTGGGCTTTCTGAATCCCAAAAGTACTAATGGTGTGTTGATTGAGTTGGTCCAAGAAGATTAGCTATAATGATTTTTACCTTATTTTTTAACTCTAAAAGCCCACATCGATTTCTTAAATTAATGTATAGTGCCTTTAACAAATCGTACCTCATACTATTAACTGTTGTCAGGAAAACTCTTAAGATGGTAGGTGTGAAGGGACCATTGAGAGGATTATGATATGGGTATACTAACTATAAGAGAACCGTGGAAGAAGGTATTGGCCACGGGTGCTGAGGCCTTTGCGAGAGGTGCGCTCGAAGCCGGCATTGGTTACTTCGCCACCTACCCCGGGACCCCTGCCTCCGGGGTGGGAGATAGTATCGCAGAGATCCAAAAAGAGCTTAAAGGTCTATATTTTGAGTACAGCATGAATGAGAAAATAGCTACGGAAGGAGCAATTGGGGCTGCATGGGGTGGAGTTCGTGCCATGGTGGCCATGAAGCTCGCCGGTTTCAACGTGGCTACAGATGCCCTCTTTACCGTTAGCAGGGGAGAGGTAAGTGGTTTGGTGATTGTGCATGGTTCGGATCCGGGACAGCAAAGTTCAGGAACCGAACAGGACAACCGCTTTTATGCTCCCTTTATGCACTATCCAGTGCTCCAACCAAGCAGCGTACAGGAGGCAAAGGACTTTGTTATCAAGGCATTTGAGCTTTCAGAGAGATTCACCCTCCCCTTTATCCTGGACACTCCCAGCGCACTCTTACATGGCTCAGGGGAACTTGAGTTGGGGATTCTACCGAAAACCTTCCCGTCAACAGGCAAGTTGAGGCCTCATTTCGAAAAGACGGTACATGACGTTAATCTAGGAAGACCCGGTAGACACAAGGTGCTCCTTAACAGGGAGGCAGAGGTTAAAGAATACGCTACTGAAAGTGATCTCAACAGGGTAATAGAAGGTGATGCCGGCTGGGGCATCATTACATGCGGCATGGCTTTTGGTTACACTATGGAAGCCCTCGACATACTTGGGCTCAAGAATGTTTCTGTCCTCAAGCTGGGTATGGTCTATCCGCTTTCGCCGCACTGCGTTGGCAAATTTCTTAAAGGCCTCAAGAGAGTCGTTATCGTTGAAGAAGGTGAGGGCTTTTTAGAGGGCCAAATCAAGGCGATAGCCTACGATCTTGGGCTTAAAGTTCCCTTGGTAGGCAAGGAATGGATTTCGCCCGTGGGCATGTTGTCGTCATCCAGGGTTGCCGTGGATCTCAGCAAGGGCTTGGGTCTGCTCCTCCCGAGACAGTTCAAGAATCTTCCTGGTGAATTCATTGAAGATACTGAAAGGCTGGCAGGCTCGCTTGCCTTCCCAAGTGGCGGGAGCATACCCATGCCTCTCTTCGACGCGCCACGTAGGGTGCGGACCTTTTGTGTTGGTTGCCCTCATCGAGGCTCTGCTTATGCAATCAAAAAGGCTACCAAAGGAAAAGTTATTGTCAGTACAGACATCGGGTGCTATGCAATGATGGAGGGCCCCCCCTTCCAACTGGGAGATTTTAAGATCTGCATGGGGGGAGGTATTGGTGCTGCCCAGGGCGTGAGCCGTAAAACCCATGATACCCCTGTGATAGCATTCATAGGAGATTCCACCCTATTTCATGCCGGGTTGCCAGCAGTCCTGAATGCCGCCTATCATGATGCAAATGTCCTTCTTATGGTGTTCGACAACAGGTGGACGGCCATGACCGGTCACCAGCCTACCCCAAGCACAGAAGAGACGACTGATGGGAAACCCTTAAGAAACGTGGATATTGCCAAACTTCTCAGAGGCCTTGGGGTTAAATGGGTGAAAACGGTGAATCCCTTCCAACCTGACAAGGTAGAGGCAGTGATAAAAGCGGGTCTCAAGAAGCCGGGATTCAAAGCAATTGTGGCAGAAGGAGAGTGCGCCTTACAAAGCGCGAGAAGAAACAGTGTTCTGGGGGTAAAACCGAAGGTCACCTACCACATTGACACCGAAAAATGCAAGATGTGTGACATATGCTTTGTTGATCTTGGCTGCCCTGCTATCGTGGCCCAGCAGGCAGAGGACGGCTCCGACATCTATGCAATAGACCCGGGCCTATGCACTCAGTGTGGTGCATGTATAAGCGTGTGTCCCTCTGATGCTATCGTAGCCAGTCCATGCGGGAGAGAAAATGATGAGGCACTTTAATATCATAATTTGTGGAGTCGGAGGTACTGGCGTAATAGGCCTTGGCGAGTTGCTCAGAGAAGCAGCCAGGCTTGAAGGTTGTAGAGTACTTTCAGCCGAGACACGAGGGTCGGGCCAAAGAGGCGGGCCAGCCACTGCCTCCGTACGATATACTACCCTGGATGAGAACGAAGATTACACCGATCGTACAGCCCTCTGGTCAGGCTCTGTTGGGGTTGGCGGCGCTGACCTGATGATTGCTACTGAGGTTGCCGAGGCACTTCGGAATGCACACTACCTATCGGAGAAGTCAAGGGTCATCTTAAATACCTTCACCCTCATGCCTAAACAGACGAGGCAAGAAATGAAGTCAAAGAGTTTGAAATACCCCTCCATTGAAGAAGTTGTAGCTCTGCTCCATAAGCTAACTCCCCACGTGTATATGGCCAACGCAAGCGATATGAGCATGAAACACTTCGGCAGCTACCGCATGACAAATGCCCTCTTGGTGGGTTTGGCCCTCGCCCGGGGCTTGCTGCCCTTGAAAAAGGATATTGTAAAGAGCCTGCTACAAGGAGATGCAAAAGATGCCTTGGAATTAGGCTTCCAAGGTCAAAGCCGCTCGGAATCTGAGCAAAATTTTCACTAGGCGATGCCTCTATGCTAGAAGAGCCTCTGTGCCTGTAGCGTCAACTCCACTCGAAAGTCTGGATGAGCTATAGCGATGAGTTCTTCAGCTCTTTGCCTGCGAGATTTACCTAAAAGTTTAGCAATGCCATGCTCGGTCACAACATAGTCGACAAATGTCCAAGGTATACTTACTATGGTTCCTGGCTCAAAGGTGGACACAATCCGTGAGACCGTACCACTGGAGGCTGTAGAGCGGAGGACGGAGATGGAACACCCCCCCTTGGAAAGAACTGAGCCAATGCCGAAATCCACCTGACCTCCCGCCCCGCCGAACATGTGGGTACCTACGGAATCCGCAGCGATTTGCCCAGCAAGGTCGATGGCGAGGGTGCCATTAATGGCTACCATTCGATCGTTAGAGGCAATAACTCGGATGTCATTGATATAAGAGCTGCTACGAACCTCAAAAATTGGATTTCCATCAATAAAGGCAATATCCTCTTCGTTTTCAATCCATCTGAAACCCGAGTTCACACACTTACCGGGATGAAGATTCTTGCATTTTCCGGTAACAATGCCCCGCCTGACCAATTCCAAGAGCTCAGGGCCGATTATGGGAGAATGGATGCCAAGGTCACGCCTATCATCAAATGCTCCCAGGCCGAGAAGGGAGGAGACCAAACCAGGGCCCAGCTCAATAGTATCTCCATCACGAACTATTGTAGATACATATTCCGCTATCTGCTTATCAAGAGGGGTATGTCTCTGTTCCGGCTCTTGAATAGCGACCGGGATGTGCTCCACAAAGAAATCAATATCCGAGATATGAATATAATTGTCTCCGGGTGTTCGCACGATCATGGCAGGGCTGTCGCTCACCTCAGCGAGCACCTTCTTAGCCCTTATTGTATAATCCTTTTTGTGAGAGAGGTACAAACCAAAGCTACAGAAGCCATGCTTGTCAGGCGGAGACACTACAATCATTACTACATCTATGTCTTGAGCCTTTCGGCGGGCATCATACTCCCCCTTGAAACGAAGACCATAGAGGAAAGGCATGAGATCCAGTCCCTTTTCTCTCATGGCTTTTGCACCAACACCTGCCGGCTGAGTGTCCAAAATGACATCAAACGTATCGCCAAAATCCCCGCTAAGCCAACCTATGTCAAATCGAGGCATACGAATCAAAACCTTAACATTTTTAAGCTCATTCTTCCTGTTTATAAGGGCTCTGGACAGGGCTTGAGCCTCGGTGGCTACAGGAATAACCACGGTATCCCCGGATTCAATAATCTTGACCGCTTGCTTCGGGGACACAAATTTCCTCTTGTACTCTTCTTTCCAATTCACGATATAACCCCCCCCTTTTTTTCTGATTGGCTGCCTTGTTTATATAGGTATTCCATATTTCCTGTCATCTTACTAGAGCGTAGAGTAATTTTCATATAGTTTCAACGTCGGATATTTTCCATAAGAAGCATCAAGGTTACTTTACCTTAGATTGAAGCAACAAAAATGGCTATTAAAAGCCTCTCAAAGGAGAAGGGATTTTATGCCCGAAAATGAGACAAGCATCAAGCGCAAAACCTAATCTAAGCAATTCAATGTCCTTATCTCTTCCCAGTGTTTAACTATCTTTTCTTAACACCTCGTAAAGGTGAGAGCCTCGATATTGAATATGGTATACTTTTTTGTTAGAGTGCGTCAGGAAGAAACAATAGGTTATTGTGACAGGTAAGGAAGATTCTATGGGGAAGACTATAGCGGAAAAGATTCTCGGGCAACATGCCGGGCGAGATGTAAAAGCAGGAGATTTTGTGCTGGCAAAAGTAGACGTGCTGATGGGCAATGATGGATCGCTTCCTCTTGTCTTTGAAGCCTCAAAAAAAATGATGTCATTTGGGGTTCGTTCCCCGAAAAGTACCTTCATGGTTCTGGATCATTACTGCCCCAGTCCCAGCAAGGAGGTATCACGGCTTCATGAGGAAATTCGCGATTTTGCCAGAAGATACGACTGTCTTCTTTATGACTGTGGAGAAGGCATCTGTCATCGGTTGCTGCCTGAGAATGGGCATGTTCTTCCCGGAATGCTCGTTGTGGGGGCAGACTCCCATACTGTTACTTACGGGGGCTTGAACCTCTTTGCCACAGGGGTAGGTTCAACAGACCTCGCCGTAGCCATGAACTGGGGGGTGCTTTGGTTCCGCGTACCTGAAACGATTCTCCTTAAAATTGATGGCGGGCTTCCAAAGGGCCTCTGCGCAAAGGATATTGCCCTTTTTATCATCGGTTCAGTCGATTCAAGTGGGGCCAACTCCCGCTCGATTGAATTTAGAGGTCAGGCAATTGATGAGATGAATATAGAGGGTAGACTTACCCTTTGCAACATGATGGTTGAGATGGGGGCTAAGTCAGCAATCATGCCATATGATGAAATGACCGATTGCTGGCTTAACCGGCTAGGGATCAACGGGGATTTTCAACCCGTAAAGGCCGATGATGATGCAGAGAATGAAAGAGAGATCTCATATGATATATCTGAAATGGAACCTCAGATCGCCTTTCCCCATCAGGTAGACTATGTTCAACCCATATCCAGGTCAACGGGAATCCCTATAGATATGGCTTTTCTGGGCACCTGTACAAATGGTGGGCCTGAAGATCTTAAGATAGCAGCAAGGATATTAAAAAAAAGAAGGGTCCATTCGAGGGTACGATTCATAGTTTCTCCTTCAAGCAGGAATGTAGTCAAAGAGGCATTGGCATATGGATTTTATCAAACCTTAATCGAAAGTGGGGCTGTAATCAATCCACCAGGATGTGGGCCTTGTGTAGGCGCCCATGGAGGCATACCGGCCGATCATACCAATGTTTTGTCCACAGCAAACAGAAACTTTTTGGGTCGAATGGGAAATCGTGAGGCAAACATCTATCTCTGCTCGCCAGCAACCCTGGCGGCCTCTGCTATAAGGGGTGAAATCACGGATCCACGGGAGTTCCTGGAATGACCGGGATAGCACATAAATTTGGAGATGATATCAATACGGATTACATCATTTCTTCCAGCAGAAAACGGGATACTATAGACCCACAAAAGCTCGCCCGGTTTCTGATGGAGGACATTCGTCCGGGATTCGGCCTTCAGGTCAAAAAAGGGGATTTCCTTGTTGCAGGAAAAAACTTCGGATGCGGGTCTGCCATGGAGATAGCTCCTTTGGTGATAGTATTCGCGGGGGTAAAGGCCGTCATTGCCAAGTCCTACGCCCGATCCTTTTATCGAAATGCCATTAACCTCGGGCTCCTGATCGTTGAGGCAGATACCGATCCGATTGACGAGGGAGACCTCTTAGAGCTGGAAAATTTGTGTATAATCCATGATCTCACCACGGGAGAAATGATCAAAGCTAAGCCATTTCCGCCCCTGATCAAGGAGATCCTGGATGCAGGAGGGATCATTTCCTATCTGGAAAGAAAATATCCCATGCCACCGGTTTAAGGGCTGCTGGAAAATCTCACCTTTCACTTTTTTGGGTTGAAAAGATTGGATTGAACCCCTGGCCTTCCCTGAGGGCTTCATCTGATCTGTATACCATCTCAAGGCCCAATTA
>Ga0114921_10001206_pt1 | contig 11759 bp, 11 predicted proteins | sample BentaG_FD_87016 | JGI IMG/M metagenome (GOLD analysis project Ga0114921, IMG submission 87016) | Deep subsurface microbial communities from South Atlantic Ocean to uncover new lineages of life (NeLLi) - Benguela_00093 metaG | ecosystem: Environmental > Aquatic > Marine > Oceanic > Sediment ...
AAGGGTAAAGTTGATGTCTTAAGAAATATGGGATTAATATTCAAGGAGCAGAACTCTTACCAAAAGGCTTTAAAACAATTTGAAAATGCATTCGAAATATTTGAACAACTTGAGGATTTAAACAATCAAGCGTCTATCCTTACTATTATTGGACAAATCTATTTAGATCAAAGAAACTTTGCAACATCGTTAAATAATTTTGAAGAAGCTTTCCGAATTTATGGAGAAACGGAAAATCCTGAAGGAACTGCAGAAACCTTAAAAAATATTGGAAACTACTACGCTGAACAGGCTAATTTTAAAGACGCTTTAAGTAGATATGAAGATGCTTTTGAAATTATTAAAAAAATAGGGATAGTTGAGAAAAAAGCAGAACTTTTAAATATGATCGGAGTAATTTTCCAAGATCAAGGGGATTATTCACATGCTCTAGAAAAATTCGAGGAAGCATTTGAAATTTTCAGTAAAAACAATAATATGGAAGGTAAAATAGAAAGTCTCTATTTGATTGGTAAAAATTATCACTATACTGGGAAAGATAGCATAGCTTTAGAAAAGTTTGAGGAAGCGATTAAAATTGCTGAACAGATTGGAAACTTGCATAGAAAAGCGGTTTGTTTGAAGATTTCAGGCAAAATATTTCGAGATCAATGGGATCTTGTTGAATCTTTAAAACGTTATGAAGAAGCCCTACTTATTGCAGATCAATTGGGCCATTCAATAGAACAAGTTGAAATCCTTAATGTCATCGGAGAGATTTATCAAGCCCAAAAGCACTATCCCGAGGCCGTAAGGAGATATAACGAAGCAATCTATGTTACAGAAAGCTTAGGGAATCTTGAAATTAAAGCGGATATTTTTACGAGCATTGGAGACATATATTTTGACGAAGAAAATTATCTCGAAGCATTAAAGTTATACGAAGAAGCTTTAAAAATTGACGATCAACTCGGAAACATGAAGGGAAAAGCTCGAAGGCTCTTATGTATCGGCAATATATTCCTTGTCCGTAAGAAATTCCCCGAAGTTTTGAATAGATACAAAGAAGCTCTTGAAATTGAAGAAAAAGTGGGAAATCTTACAAATCAAGCAACAATTATTCGAAAGATTGGCGACATATTTAAGGATCAAGAGCATTATCAAGAGGCTTTGAAATGGTATGAAGAAGCATATAAACTTTTTGACGAAATCGAGAACCTTGAAGGTAATGCGGATTGCTTTGAAAGCATAGGTTTAATCTATCAAGATTTGGATAATTATCCCGAAGCTCTCAAATGGAACAGTGAAGCTTTTAAAATTTCGGAACAAATTTATGATGAAGAAAGAAAAGCGCGAATTCTTTGTAGAATTGGTGTGCTCTTTCATAAACAAGGAGTGTATAAAGATGCATTCAAGAAATATAATTCTGCACTTGAAATCTTTGATCAAATTGGTGACCTAATTGGTAAAACATTCTGTTTAAATAAAGTAGGGTTAGTGTATCAAGAGCGTGGTGATTATAACCAAGCACTTAAGTGGTACGATCGTGGAACAAAACTCTTTAAAGTTCTAGGTCCATCAAAAGAGAGAGCTGAAAATCTGTTTAATACTGCTATGATCTATAGAGATCAGGGATTATATCTTGACGCGCTGAAGACATTCGAAGAATCTTTGAATGTAGATGATGAAATAAAGAACTATACTAGAAAAGCAGAAAGCCTTAATAACATAGGTTTAATTTATTTAGATGAAGGTAATTACTCTGTTGCGTTAAAACGATTCGAAGAAGCAGCACAAATCGCAGAACGGGGTGAAGACAGGAAAAACAACGCCAACTATTTGAATAATGTAGGTTTAGCCTATCTAAATGAGGGTAAATATACCGATGCATGGAAAAAATGTAATCAAGCCCTTAAAATATACGAAGAGCTTGAAGATCATGAAGGAATAGCTGAAAGTCAATATAGATTAGGATTAACTTATCTAGAACAGAAATCGTATGCTGAAGCTTTAAAAAACCATCAGAACGCGCTTAATACGCTTCTTGAAGCAGGTTTAGAAAAGTCTCCCATTGTAAAGACGCTTAAAAGCAATATAAAATTAATAAAAAGTAAAACCAAATAGAAATTTAATTCCTATTTTTAAATTTATTTCATTTTTATTTCTGAATCGCTATAGTTATTTCATGTTGTGGTTTTGTTTTAATTCTCAAGAACAACCAAGGTAAAACTTTATCAAATATAATGTAAAGATAAGGCGCTCCTTGGTTAAACATTAAAATGGTATCGTATATCAAAAAAAAGATACCTGTAGGCCGTATTCCTGAAATCAAAAGTGGAAATTCCATGAAAAAAGCTCCTGTACAACCAATTAGAAATACATAAAGGACTTTTTTTGGGTTTTTACTTCCAAATTTATTTGTTCCATAGATAAGATACAAGATAAAATACCCCACCAAAAAATTCACTATCCAAACTACCATTTGAGTATCCATGTAGCGCACGGAATCAACTATAGTGTCATTAAGTGGGATCCAGAACGAGAGAAAAGGTACTAATAACCAAGATGCAAAAAAAACGAATGTAAACATTATTATCTCTTTTGAATTTCTTTTTACAAAGTTTTCAAACATTATCCAAAGCCAACCAAAGGCAAACAGAGCGTAAGAAAAAGTCATCATGAAGTCTGCTCCAAATTTAGCCCAAAAATAATTTCCTAAAGGGCGTGGTATGTAAATTCCTCCAATCCAATACTCTCTAATAAATGTTCCCGAAGGGTAATCAGAATTTGCTGGTATATTAAACCATACAATCGCATCAATAAAATACACTATAATACCAGTTATTACTCCAAATTTAAGTGGGTTCCATTTCTTATACTTTATTAGGAGAGCAATCCAAAAAGTAAGAAAAATGCTATCTATAAAAATGTAATCGTATTCAAATTTTCTAATAGCTTGGGTAAATGATTCAATTATATTATTTAACAAAAACATCCCTATTTGTAAAATTATAGATAAAAATTTTTTATTCCTATAAAGATATATTGGTTTTAAAAAAAATGAGTTTGGTAAGACATTTAAATTTAGGAAAGAAAATTTGCACTTCCTTTAAAGCTCTTAAGCTCTTAAGGGTGATTCATATCCATATGTCTTTTAATGAAGCTCAATACTTCGCTTGCAGGTTTTATAATACCAAAATGACCTTCGCATAGTATATCTGCATTCAAATCTAAGAGTTTTTGCATTGATTTTTGATAATCGTCAAGATTAGATCCAAACGACTTATAAAAGGGTCCGTGAATATCTTGACCGAAAAGAACTTTGGTATTGTCAACTTCTACCAGAATAGAAATAGATCCTGGGGTGTGCCCTGGAGTGTGAATGCACTGGAATTCGTACATACCTAATCGGAAGCTTTCTAAGGCTCCTTTAAATCTTCTTTCTAATTTAACTGGTTTATATTCAACCCTATACCAAGAAGCGGCTGTTTTAGTATCATGACCTTTTTCTTCTATGGCATCAGCATCCAAATCGTGAGCATAGAATTTAACTTGCTTATTCAAAGTTTTCAAGTCAGAGCAAGCTGCTGTATGGTCTATGTGAAAATGAGTTAAAATGCAGTGTTTAATATCTCTTAGATTTAATCCTAACTTACTAATTTTTTTAATTAATTCAATTTTCATTCCACAATCGATTAAAACAAGACCATTCTCACTTTTCGTGTCTAATAAATAGACTGAACAGCCTGAATCGCCAACATGGTAAATGTTTTTGATAATTTCTTTCATTTAAATTGTTCCTCTCTGAAATTCATATTGTTTCCAAAAAAATTGGAATAAAAGTAAAAAAAAAATTTATTTTATATTATTCCGTTTTTTGTAAAATCTTGTATATAGAAATATCGTGACAATTGTAGCCGCTCCAGTTGAAAAGAGAACATCAGAAGCATAATGAGCACCAACCGCTATCCGGGAGAACCCTACAAATAAACCCCATCCAATAACTAAAATAATAGTCAATAATCTAAGTGGATCGGTATTTTTACGGTCTTTAACGACTATTAGCAACGGTAAAAACATCCATCCCATTGCAGTATGCCCTGATGGAAACGAGCTACCTCCTGCAGATACGCCTGGTGGTAAAAACCATGGAGTAAAATTGGTATATAATAGATCTAAATCTCTAAAACGAATCCTACCACACAAAATTTTAGTAATCTGGACAAATACGAGGGGATTAATAACTGCTAAAAGTGCAATTATGCCGGATATCTTTCTAAAATTCTTCCAGTCTTTATTCCAAGTTATTATTACGTAAAGTGTTAATGATATAATTAAGCTCCATCCAGTTTTGATATAACTTTCATCTCCTATTAACAATATAAACAAAACTCCGATAATTATTCCGACATAAGCTGGGATCTTTTGCAGCATTAAATTTGTAAAGAGACTTCCAAGTAAAGTTCCTAAGGCTATAGCAATAAAAGCATACCCTGGTGTTTCACCGTAATCGGCTCCAAAAATTCCCCAGATGGATGTTTCATCAACTACTGCAATTGAAATTGCTAAATCGTAAAAACCAAAAATTATAGCGAGAACTAGCCAAGTTAAAAGCGCTATTATTGTTATTTTTTTAATTTCTGACCATGTATTTATTTTTAACATCTTCTTATTTCACTTCAAATAATACATATCTGTAATTTGATAAAAAATAATTAATATAGAAATTTAAATTACCTATCTTACTTAAATGATAAGCAAAAATTGATGAAAATGAGCGACACTCAAGATAATACATTCGAGAAAAATTCCTCTTCAAGTAAATTAAAAAGTTATATCAAAAATATTTTTAGTTTTTCTCAATATGACGCAAAAACGATTTTTTATATACTCATTTTTATACTACTCGTTATCCTTTCACTAGTTCTACTCTATTATATCTATTTCGTAGATGGTACGATCCTTTATCGAGTTGTAATTGATTGGTTTGTTAATCCCATCTATTTTTTAGGTTTTTGGGGTATTCTTTTATTTATAATTATAATGGCTATCCAAGGACTCATCGTCCCGATTCCTTCTGAAATCGTTCTTCTTGCTACAGGGATAATATGGGGGCTATTCGGTGGTGGTATAATGGGAATTATTGGGTCTATGGCAGCAGCTTTATTATGTTTCTATATCAGCAAAAAGGGAGGACGCCCGCTGGTCAAAAAATTTGTAGGAGAAAAAGCTATAGATTTAGCAGATAACTTTATTCATAAATATGGTATGGGGGCAATTATAATCGCTCGTTTTTTACCCTTTATAGCATTTGATCCTATAAGCTACACTTCTGGTTTAGTTGATATGGATATTAAAAAGTATAGTATTGGAACTTTTATCGGTTCAATCCCTCGAGCTTTTTTCTATTCATGGTTAGGTTCAACATTAGGGATCAATCCTCCTGTAAATTTAGCAAAACTACCGTTAGCAGAAATTGAAGCACAATCTGCGTTCTTTAATAATGTCTTGTTGATAATACTGGCTTTACTAATCGTTATGTTTTTGGCCTATTACCTTACGAGTAGATATTACGGGAAAAAAGCAGAAAATAAAACCACTAATTAGAGACTATTCGATTTTTATCAAATTTATTAAGAAATAATGACTTTCATTTTTATTATTTCTAAAAGTTTATTAAAACTGAGAATGAAATACAAAGGAATAAAAAAATTGTGTGAAAAATATGATGAAAGAAAAATACTCTAAGTCTATAATAAAATGTGTTAGTAATTTAGGGATTTTTATTCATAGTATTACACTTTCACTAGCAATTATCTACTTTATTTTCCCCGTGAATTCCCTTTTATACGATTTGTTTGGTTATACTTTAATCTCCTCCTGGCTTCTAAATGCAATTCTTATCTACGCCTTAGATAGATCGCTGAATAAAAGTGTTCAGATCGGAAAAAAACTAAATAAAATCTCTTACTATTATCTCGCATTATTTATCGCAAGCATACTTCTTATGGTCTTTGGTGTAATTTTTACAAACTTCATAATAAGTGGAATTGTCTTAATGCTGGGAAATATAATGATAATTTTTGGTTTCCTATTCACTACAATTTATGGATTACATTTCTGCATTATGACTTATACTAATATTAATACTCGAGGTGTATGGAAGTTTGAATAAACCAAAAATAGTGAAATATTTAAAGCATTTTTTACGAATTTTATGCTACATCACATTGTTTGTTGGTATTATATTTACAATAATTTTGTTAATTCCAATAAGGACCAGTCTAACCTCAGCGATATCCTATTTTATCGCCCAAATCACCGGTTTCCTAATGTTTCTATATTTACCAACTACTCTACTCCTTTTAAAATTAACTCAGAAAAAACGCTTTAAAAATTGGAATAGACTTTCAATTTTGATTGTCGGACTTTCTATAACTATTATAAATGCCTTACCTCTTATGTCAGTACCATTTACAGTTCAAACTGCAGAGAGTGAGTTTAATGTGGCATATGGATCAGATTGGAGGTCTCAAATCCCTCAATCTGCTGAAAATTATTTTTTACCAACCCAATTTAATCTTTACAATTATTTCTTAGGATTCCCTCACAAAGATTGTAATTTTGAAACCGATATTTTATATTACGATGACGATGGAATTCGGTTGTATTTCGATGTGTATTATCCAAAAGGTAATGTTGCAGATTTGCCCGGAAATGGTAGTATCATAATAAAGATCCATGGAGGAGGTTGGCAATACGGTGATAAAAGTTTGGGAAATGTTCTCGTGTTAAGTAAATATCTTGCGTCTCAAGGATATATTGTTTTTGATATCCAATATGGATTGTTTGATTCAGGAGGTTCTACTTTTATCCCCACTCCAGATTATGTAAAAGGTAATTTTACTTTACACGATATGGTATATCAAATAGGTAATTTTACAAAACTTCTTGAAACAACATATGCCAGCACCTATAATGCCAATCTAAATTCAGTCTTCTTTATGGGGTTATCAGCGGGAGCGCACTTAACAGGCGTAGTCGGTTTAGGATACAACGATCCTTATTTCGCGGGAAATTTTAGTAATGCTCTAACCATTAAGGGAATAATTCCAGTTTACCCCCCTGATATTGCACTTTCCTATTTACTACCAGGAGATCCGAGTTCAAACCCGTTAGCGTTCGAAAAATTTACTCCCAGTAATTTGGCCGATTCGAATGATCCCCCAGCTATAATATTTCAAGGTTTAAACGATGATTTAGTGTCACTAGACAATGCTCAAAGAATTAAAAATTCATTAATTAATGAAGGTGTAGATTGTATGCTATTAACATTTCCTTTTGCAGCACATGCTAGCGATCTTATCGTAGGAAACAGTTATTCTCAAGTCTGGGTGTATTATTTAGAGAGATTTCTCTATCTCGAACATTAATAATACTTCTATTTTTCTTTTAATTGAGATTTATATTTTACATATATGATTGTGATATTATTCATTTTTTTAATTTTTGTAATTTGATTTTTATGTATGAAAAATAATAAAAATTTAGTAATGGAAAAGGAATTGCTGAAAGAGGACCATACCTCCTTATCAAAATTATACAATGATCTCAATAAAGCGATAAATTCTAATAATATTCAATCCATATGGGAACTCTCTAAAACCATAACAAGATATCACTTTAGACATAGCGAAATTTAATAAAATTCTTTGATTCCTTAAACTAAATAATAGCTATCTACAGTTTTTTATAACATTTATCGCTCTATATTGTGGAGTTTTTAAGAGATATAGCAGAAGTGCTTTTAAAGTCTAAAACATGTTCTCCGTACAAAATTATATAAAGCTAAAACCTACTAGAGTGATGGTTGAATATATTTAATATTAAAAAAGGGGTTTTTTAATATATGATTTTAACGGCGGGGGATTATGAAAATATGTTGAAGGACGGTTTAATACAAAATTTAAACTGGTTAGAAGAAGAATTCAACTTTTTATTTAACTCTAAGGAGCGTAATTATTCTCAGGAAGATAGAGCTCTTGCCCATCAGATTATTAAAGACATTACTGAAAGTATTCATTGTTCTGAGGACGTGAGATTAGAGGAATTATTAATCGATACTTTAAAATCAATCAAAAGTATTTATCCCGAATTATTTTAATTTTTTAAAGCTTTTTTTAACAATAGAATTTATTATTGAATTTCCTTATTTTATTATATAATTATCAAATTTCTAAATGATAAACCTTATTATATTAGAGTTGTCGCGTAAAGACCCACTATAATGGAACGATTAATTATTGTTCATTGGAATAAGAGTACTGGACCAATACCAATAATTCAATATCCTCCAGAAGGAGCATATCCTTCGAAAGATGTTTTTTTAAAGATTTGGGCCCAACATGAATTGAATAAGGAGAACTCGTTAATAGAACTTAACTCGGTATTAGGAAAAAAAGATCGAAGCGTAATATCTGTTATACAAGAGTACGAAAGTGAAATTTACTTCTTAGTGCTAATAATCGCATCTAAAAGTAAAGTGAATGAGATAATTTCTTCAGATATTTTAGCTGTTATAACGAAAAACCTGTTAGAGCTTATAAACACAAACAAAATAACTAGAGCTATCTCTGAAGCGTTTAATACGATAAAAAATTATAGTAAACTGGAAGGAGAAGATTTAATTACCTTTTTTCAAGAAAAAATAAAAGTCACAATTTTACAGATTCTCCGGAACGGAGTGATTTCTAAAACCGAATTAAGTAAAATATTGCGACAAGAATACGGCTTCTCAACCATCAATATAGATTTATTATTAATATCTTTTCTTCGAGAAAAATTAATTCTGAAAAAATTTGTTCCCGGGAGCAAGGAATGTTATTTTTTAATTAAAGACTTATCATATTTGCGAATACCCCCTAAAAAATTACCTGATGAAAAAACAGATGAAAAAGCTGCGAGCAAGTTTAAAGATGAATTCGTTAAATTTTATTCTAACTATAACTGCAACCAAGAAATAGACAGTAAAGTAATTGTCAGGTTCTTAGGTGATAATGATGTGTATAACCTAATTCGGACTCTGAGAAAAAATGAGTTAACGGTAAACGATTGTCTTAATTGTTTGAATAATAGAGAGGACCTATTTGAAGAATTACTTGAAAAAAAAATTATCTTTGAAGCTAAAGGGATTGTGTATCTCTTTACTGATATTCGATTTATAAAATTCACTCCTTACTACATAATAAAAACTTTACCCTCTCGTTATAAGAACCAAGAAATATCTTTAGATCAATACTTAAATCATTTAGAAATCTTGATAGGTCAACTTAAAGACAAATTGTTATATCTAGATTATACGGTTATTTAACTACTCGAATCTGATAATTTCTTAGATAAATTTATTTTTATTTTTAATCTGTATAAATAAAATATTCAATTTAGTGAAAACAAAATCAAATTTACTTGATACAATAACAAGTATATTAAATGGTTATTATAGATGTGTCGAGTATTTCTTCGTCTGATGGTGCTTTTCCGTCCCCGTAGATATGATAGAGTACTGTTCTGCGAGCACATTCATGAAAACTACGGTAAATCTCCTTTTGTTGCTCAAAAAGTGCACAAGAAGTGTAGATTAATGGATTCCACCTGTATAATTTATTACCTGGTTCGTACCATAATTTTTCATCTTTTAAAATAAGTTTGAAATCTTCTTCGACAATAATATTATCAAGATCTCGTTTATTTAACATGACAATCATAGGAATTTCGTTAATTAATCTATTTCTTGCCATGTTCTTCAATTCTAACAAAGATTCGATATTATCTTCTAAAAATTTAGTTTGTGATTCTATTACTAAAATAACTGCGTCAGTTTGATCGTTAGTCCTAGCGAAAATTTTTCTTCTTAAAGGAGAGAAACCCTTTTGGCCAGCAACAGTATAAACACGGTAAAAAACCTTTTTTTGCTTGGTAGACTGAAAAAGACCTCGATCAAAATATAAAGTAGCACCGCTATCTTTTTCAATTATTTGGAGTTCACCAATCGGAACAATGTCTTTTTTGCTTTCCTTGGTTATTTTATACAAAGTTTTTAAAATCGTTGTTTTTCCTGAGCCTCCCATACCCCAATACACTATTTTCAAATAGACTTTCCCATCTTTATATAATACCATTCAAATTACTCCAAAAAAAATATACTATACTGTTGATTTTTGCTTATATGCGCTTTCTTATAATATTTACTAATGTAGTTTATAAATTAAATTTATTCTAAATAAATATTTTTTCAAATCACTACTAATTATATTTGTATAGTTCCTAATTATTTATATGATCAATAAATCTTATAATCACTAATAATTATAATCAATTAAGCTCTCTAAGAAACTGAAATATTCCAACTAAAAATGGATTTTATTTAAAAAATGGATGATCACACCGAACAGGATTGGAATTGGGAATTTTACGAGTCTCTCGTAGAAGATGTTGATGAAAATAAAAATATCATACAGTGTATTGCGTGTGGGAAGTGCGTTGGTGATTGTCCTGCTTCAAAAGTATCTAAATTTAATAGTCGAAAAATTATTAAAAAGGTTCTTCGTGGAGATAAAAGCGTTTTAAGAGATTCAGATATCTGGCATTGCTATTTATGCGAGCGATGTAAGCGAGTATGTCCTAAAGAGAATATAAATATACCCCTGCTTATCATAAATCTAAGGAACGAGTCGTTCAAGAGAGGTTACGGCCCCCGTTATAACGATTTAAGGAAATATGTTGAAATGTCAGAAAGATACCTAACTAAAGGGACAGTATTAGAAGAACCGTTAGGAGAAAATTTACCACAAAATAGAATCGAAGAACTAAACGTAATATGCGATTTTGCGCGTATAAAATATGTGTTTAAAGCGAGCAAAGAGAAACAGAAACCAAAAAGAAAAAAATCTCAAGGATAAAATGAATTTCAATAGTTTAGCTTTAGATCTCTATGAAATAGAAAAGGACTACCCCGAAAATCCTTTAGAATATTTCAAAGAAAAAAAATTATGTTTATTCAAAGCATGCCTTGAAAAATATTTCCCAGGCGTACGGTGGGGATTTCAAGATCTATTAGAAGAACTTCAGTTGGAATCAAGAACGTGTCTAAATCAATCCTGTTGTAGTGGAACTTTTTTCCAGAGAAATCTTATAACTCGAGCTCAATTTTCTGCGATTAACGAAAGAAACCTAAGCGAAATGAACCAACAGGCAGATGTAGCTTTCTTCAGTTGTAATGGATGCTACAATTCCCTTCTTAGAGGAAGAGATTTTTTAAAAAACCCTGAAGTAAGAGTAAAAACTCAGGACATCTTAAATTCAGTTCGTAAAAAAGTTGACGGGGAAATATACCCCGGAAAATACGAGATTTTGGAAAATCCTAAGCTAAAACTGGTTCATGATTTGGATTTTTTGTACCTTATACGGAATGATGTTCTTAACACCCTAAAGTTCGATTTAAGGGACCTTAATGTTGCCGTTCATTATGGTTGCCACTATTTAAATCTCTCGAGGGATAAAAAAACGTTAGGTAGCTATTTAGGAAGTAAAACCAAACTTGAAGAACTTATTAAACTTTTTGGTGGTAATCCTGTAGATTACCAAGAAAGAGAAAGCTGTTGTGGATGGGGTGCTAGTCAATTGTTAATTAATCCTCGCGAAGCACTTAAAGTCACCTACGATAAATTAAAAAGTGCTGAAAATGTAGGAGCCGACTTTCTTTTGATGCCTTGCCCAACCTG
>Ga0114921_10001207_pt1 | contig 11756 bp, 16 predicted proteins | sample BentaG_FD_87016 | JGI IMG/M metagenome (GOLD analysis project Ga0114921, IMG submission 87016) | Deep subsurface microbial communities from South Atlantic Ocean to uncover new lineages of life (NeLLi) - Benguela_00093 metaG | ecosystem: Environmental > Aquatic > Marine > Oceanic > Sediment ...
ACAAATGAATTTTTACCATTTATAAGAATGTTGTCACCCTGCTTTTCTATTTTTATTTCATTGGTGTCGACATTAGCAAAACCTCCGACAACGTCACCGGTTGCAGCGGGAGGTAAATATTTTTTCTTCATATCGTCACTGCCGAATTTTAAAATCGGATACGCAAAGAAGGCGTTATGAGTGGCGATGATTATAGCGGTCGATGTGCAGACCTTACTAATTTCTTCAAGTGAAACGACGAGCCCAATCAAATCTAATGCTGCGCCGCCCATATCCTCAGGAATAACCGCTCCCAGTATGCCCATCTCAGCAAGTTGTTTTATATTATCTAATGGCAGACTGCACGCCTTATCAAGTTCGTCAACTTTTTCCAAAATAACCTGTTGGGCAAATTTTTTCAATTCATTTTGTAGTAATATACATTCTTGGTTAAGTTCCATTATTTCTCCTTTCCTTCTCCCTCTCTTTTATTCCCATCTCGCGAGTGAGCTCGAGTGCAATAACTGCTCGTTGAATTTCATTGGTCCCCTCATAGATTTGACTAATCTTCGCATCACGTAGCATCTTCTCAACATGATAGTCTTTTAACACACCATAGGGGCCTAAAAGTTCAATCGCCTCGGTAGTAACCTTCATTGCTACATCAGAAGGGTATAGTTTGGAAAACGATGCTTCCTTTGTGACATTTTTTGCTCCAGAATCAATCATTCGTGCGGCGGCAAATATTAAGGCACGTGCCGCTTCTATTTCGGTTGCCATATCCGCCACCTTTTTTTGAACATATTGATTTTTTAAGAGATTGCGTTTATAAGTAAAGTCCAATACTGCTTCATAAGCCCCCTGGGCGACACCGAGAGCAATCGCCCCCACACCCGGTCGTGCCCGATCAAAGTTCCGCATCGTGTAAATGAAACCAAAACCTTCTTTACCCATTAAATTTTCTTTCGCTACCCTACAATCTTCAAAAACAAGCTCTGTAGTAGTTGATGTTCTAATTCCCAATTTGTCCTCTTCTTAGCCAAAAGAAAATCCAGGCGTTCCTTTTTCGACAATGAATGCCGAGATGCCACGTGCCCCCCTGGATTTATCAGTGGAAGCTAATATTACGTATACATCAGCAATACTACCATTAGAGATAAATTGTTTTACCCCGTTTAAAATATAAAAGTCGCCATCTTTCTGTGCTGTAGTCTGAATATTTGCCACGTCACTTCCTGCCTGTGCCTCAGTAAGACCAAAGGCGCAGAGCAATTCACCTGTTGCAATTTTGGGCAGGTATTTTTTCTTCTGCGCCGGGCTAGCAAAATAGGTGATGGGCCCTGAACCCAAGGCACCAACTGCGTAGGCAGTAGCAACACCAGCACAGATCCGCGCAACCTCTTCGCAGGCAATACACATATCCATAATCTTGGCACCGGTGCCACCATACTCTTTCGGGATAAAAATTTTAAACATACCCTGTTTTCCTATCTCTTTTATTATCTCAGCAGGGAATTCTGCTTTTTCATCAAGTTCATCACGAACTGGCAGAACTAATGTTTCGGCTATTGTGCGCGCTTTCTCTTTTAATGCCTTCTCTTCATCATTTAAAAAATAGTCCATTAGACCTCCTCCTTATATAAATACCTCCCCCTCCTTTATCCTCCCCCTCCTTTATCCTCCCCCTCCTTGAGGGAGAGGAAGGTGGTGGTGAAAAATAGTCCATTAAATTCCTCCCTACATATAGTTTTTGGTTATTAGTTCTAAGGCATAGCGGCTCGCCCTGTTAAATACAAGAAATTTTTATCTTTGACCACTTTTACCTTTTTATTAAACTTATCTCCTTCTGATACTATCATTTCTTCTTTATTATTTAACGGGGCTCGTCTCGAGCTCGATGTCGAGAGAGTTACCGTAACCGTTTAACGATTTTTTTATAGTTTAATAAATTTCGCCGTAAAGTCAAGGTCAGACAGATAAAGTATATTAATCTTGACATCTACGGCAATATGAATATTATTTATAGATGTCTCTAATCCTTTTCTTGGTGATAGCAGGCATTGAAGCCGAGGCCTACGACACACCAAATGATGATGGATCAAGTATAACCACAACGTGGACCACCGATACGAAATTCGAATCTTTTGAAATCTTAAGAAGTGAAAATCCCGAAGAAGGATTTGAAAAAATTTATGAAGTAAATAAGAAAACGTCGAGATACATCGATAGCCAGGTTCAGGGTGGAGTACAATATTATTATAAAATCAAGGGCCAAAGTGCAGATATAGAATTACTATCAGAGGCGGTTGGCCCTGTAAAAGCCATGGCGCAAATTTTCAATACGGGTCGTTCCAATATTGCTATATGTATTTTCATTCTCTTTTTTGCTATTATCTATTACATTACTCGGGCACGGCGAGGTGAAAAATTATTTATAAGAAAGATTCCCGGTATAAGCGCAATAGAGGAGGCGATTGGCCGTGCTACAGAAATGGGTAAACCAGTACTGTATGTTCCAGGAATCATGGATATTGATGAACCCGAAACAATTGCATCAATGAGTATACTGGGAAGAATTGCAGAAAAGACAGCAGAGTATGGTACACCATTATATGTTCCCACAAGCAAGGCAATGGTAATGAGTATGGCACAACAGGTAGTAAAGGAATCTGCAATCAAAGTCGGGAGACCTGATTGGTTTAACGCCGATAATATTAGATATTTGACCGATGATCAATTCGGTTACGTGTCGGCAGTCGATGGTATTATGGTGCGGGAAAAACCCGCGACCAATTTCTACCTGGGAAAATTCTATGCTGAATCACTCATCCTGGCCGAGACGGGATTTTCCACTGGGGCAATTCAGATTGCCGGAACTGCATTGCCTGACCAATTACCATTCTTTGTGGCTGCCTGTGATTATACCCTGCTTGGCGAAGAACTCTATGCAGCAAGTGCCTATTTATCACAGGAGCCAACTCAACTCGGTTCGTTAAAAGGACAGGATTTTGGTAAACTAATCTTTGTCATTGTCGTCGTCATTGGAGTCCTCACCAGACTCCTGGGGACTGAGTTTTTCTACAATTTATTTAATACGATGCCGTAATGAAACGGACCTTGCCAATAGTAATCGTCTTTGCCTGCGGTTTTTTTATGATTATCGCCTTTTTTATCCCACTAAGAGGTTTTCAGGATGTTTCTCAAACCTTACAAAACTGGTATATTGGCGTAATTGCATTCTTTGTCTTCATCGGTATCTTTAATCTTGTGAAGGTAAATGTTGACAAGATCCAGAGAAGATTGAGGGATTGGCAGTATAATGTAATTTTACTTATTTTCTTAGCTATTATGATGATAGCAGGTTTTGTTGGTAGGCCTGGGGGCGGCGTGTTTCTTTATCTTTTTGAAAATTTTCATATTCCTCTGGGCGCGACGATGTTTTCACTTCTTGCATTCTTTGTCGCCTCAGCAGCATTTCGCGCCTTTAGGGCAAGGACACCCGAGGCAACACTATTACTTATTGCCGCAGTCTTGGTTATGATCGGCAGGGTGCCTATCGGATATTATATCTGGCATGGATTTCCTGATCTTGTTGAATGGATAATGACTGTACCAAATACCGCGGCAAAGAGAGGTATTCTTTTTGGCGCTGATTTGGGGTTAATTTCAATGGCCTTGCGGGTGCTTTTAGGTATTGAGAGAAGTTATATGGGCGGAGGGAAAGAATGAAGAAACACCTAAATGCCAAAATACCTAAATACCTAAAGAGGGTTGTATGAATATACTTGATCGGCTGGTAAAATTTGATAGAAGGATACTCTTTGTGTTTGTGGCATTGGCAGTAATCATTCCTCTCCTCATCCCAATCGGCTTACCGGTTGATATTACTAGACCGGTTAAGCATGTCTACGATAGGGTAGAATCACTTCCCGAAGGTTCAATCGTCGTTGTCTCAGTGGATTATGACCCGGGAAGTGAAGCAGAGTTGTACCCTGCTACAGAGGCATTCTTAGAACACTGCTTTCGCAAAAACCTACGCGTCTACATGATGGGCTTATGGCCAGCTGGCCCTAAGCTGGGTAATATGGCGTTGGAACAGATCGCACCGAAATATAACAAGGAATATGGGGTTGACTATATTAATATTGGTTATAGACCTGGTGGGCCAGTGATGCTCGTGAGTCTTGGAAGAAATGTAGCAGATCTTGTGAGGACTGACTACGCAGGAACACCAATCGATTCATTACCTTTAGGCCGCGCAGTAAAATCAGCACGAGATATGGATTTAGTTATGACATTATCTGCAGGTGACCCAGGCGTGCTTCATTGGATCATATATTTTAGCGCTCGATACGGCACTCCGATTGCAACCGCTACAACTGCAATCATGGCACCTCAACAGTATCCGTATCTCAGTTCCAGGCAATTAATTGGACTTTTAGGTGGATTAAAAGGTGCAGCAGAGTATGAAACCTTGGTTGAAAGAAAGGCAAGGGCTGTTGCCGGAATGGATTCACAGTCGATTGTCCATCTGCTTTTGGTGGCTTTTATTATTCTGGGTAATATGGTTCTGTTATATCAGAGGAGAAAGAAATAATGTCTGTAAATGTCGGCGTCTGGATTGCGTCGTTATTAACGCTTGCGATTTATTCTTTTCTCTATAAAGATAATCCATTTTATAAGATCGCAGAAAATATATTCGTCGGTGTATCTGCTGGATATTGGGCGGTCATTCTATGGTTCGATTTTACCTGGCCGAATCTTTTCGAACCTTTAATCAGGCAAGGTAATTTTATCTACTTGATACCAATAATAGTCGGCCTTATGATGTTTGCACCCTTAATTCATAAAATAAGTTGGCTTATTCGCATCCCACTTACTTTCACCATGGGCGTTGCCATGTCCTTGGTGATTCTTCAACGAATCCAGGGTGAAATCTTCCCTCAACTCCAGGCAACATTTCTACCACTCAGTGGTGTTTCTCCCGCCCAGTTGATTTCAAATCTATTGATTATTGTCGGTGTCATCACGACATTGATATACTTTTATTTCTCAAAGGCGCACAAGGGGATTCTCGGCGTTGGGGCAAAATTGGGCATTTGGTTTATGATGATTGCATTTGGTGCATCATTTGGTTATACGGTTATGGCACGTATTTCTCTCTTAATCGGCAGGGTATATTTTTTGCTCCATAATTGGTTGGGGTTAATATAATGGCTAGTTTTGAAGTAAATCTCGAAGAATTTAATCTCGCTGATGTGTTACACTTCCTCTCGCGCGTTAAAAAAACTGGTGTTTTGAAAATAACCGGCAAAACTTCTGGTGAAGTATACCTGAAGGATGGCCTCGTTGTGCATGCTACAAATGGTACAAAAAATGGTATGGATGCGCTGTATAATCTCTCTTTTGTTGAATTGAGCAAAGGGAGTTTCGAGCCCAATGTGAAAGTTCCAGAGCAGACTATTGCTGCAGATTTTGGAAAGTTATATGAAGATATTGAAAAAAGACGAATTGAACTTCGGGAGATTAAGAAAAGCCTGCCATCAATGGATGCGGTGCTCACCAAGTCAACAAAAGAGTTGGAATCATCGGTTGCCCTGCGAAGAACCGATTGGCATATTCTCGCCCTAATCGATGGTAAGAAAAAATTGAGTGATGTCATTATTGCATCAAAGATCGGCGGTTATGAGGCGACCAAGACTATTGTTTGGTTGATAGAACAGGGGTTGATTTACGAACCAAAGGAAGCAGAAAAAGTTACCTCAGGAATCGTCCAATATCTTGACGCTTTTTTTGAGGACTTCGGCAAAAATGGTTTGGAATGGTTGAAAAAATGGCAGGAGTTGAGCCCTGATAATAAGAAAATCATCGATGCCTTGAGTATTGATGAAGAGTCGCTGAAAATAGCTCCCAAGGCAGAAATAAAACCTGGGGCAATTGAGAAATTTTTTGAAACATTTGAGGAATACATAAAACTTGAGGGACCAAAGGTATACGGAAAACTTCTCTTTAAAAAGAAGTTCGAATATTTCAAACAGAAACTCGATGCAGCATAGGCCTTCAGATGCGTTATGGAAACGTTAGACAAACTTCCCGGAATTATTGGGTATGCCTTGATTAACCCCGAGGATGGTTCCATTGAAGAACTGAAGGGTTCCTCAAGTGCACCCATCGGTGACTTAACGGCCTTCTTTTCATCTGCGAGTGATGCAATAAAAAGTAACCTGTCATTAGGTACTATTAAGTACATATCTCTCTGTTACGGTGCTCACAGACTTGTGGTCTTCCCTCACGAGGCAAAGTATCTCGGTGTCGAGATTGAAAAAGATAATGACCCGGTTGAATTTATTAAGAAATTTAGATTGGCCATTACCGGCATCACAAAACCAAAATTTGTAATCCCCCGTAGTATGAGTTCAAAGATTAAACAGATTAATGTCGTCGTTGAAGAATTTGGGGGACAAGAAAATAAGAGCCACTGGCTCCAGCTTCTCAATCAGGGCCTGGGAATTCTTGGGGGTGACATTTTACCTTACGTCGGAATCGTTGAAGGTGAACTTGCCTTTAAGACTAAACCGCCAGAAGATAAAGAGGACGAGTTCATTCAAGGACTGCGTGCAATCATAGATTTTTTGGCAAAAAAAGCAGTGGAAGAGATGGGTTCATCACAAGCCAGAGCTAAGATACACGCAGTTATTGAAAAGATGAGGTGACATGGAACAGAATATATTGAATGCGTTCGAAGAGAAAGGACTGGTCTGTTCTTTCGTTGCCTCAAAGTCAGGTAAAACAGATGTCTCGGTGACGGGTGAACCATTAAAGAATAAAATTTCTCAGATGGCAACGGTAATTTTTGAAACAATTGGGGTTATTGGCGAAATAAAAATTGATACGATAGAAATGATAGGAGAATCAAAGGGACTCCTTATGGAATTGGAAGAAAAAAATTTTGTAGGAGGCCTATTCAACCAGGCTGAAAATCTTACACTCGCGAATTTGTGGGCGCGTATCAGCGAATTGAAAGACCAGTTAACCGCAGCAGCATCAAGGAAAAGATCAGAGATTAAATTAGAGGCAAATGTTTTAGATAAAATAAGGGCAATCGTAGGAGATTACCTGGGGGACTTCTCTGAACGAATTTACCAGAACCAACTAAAGAAGCAAAATATTAAACCCGAAGAATTTCACGATGAGGATGCTCATATACTCATTTTTGGTCTTGGCAAGGCAGCGGGTATGATTATTGGACCAACAAAAGGTCGCGAAATGACAAATAAACTACTCGCACTGTTAAAATGATAAATATTGAAAAGTTTTACGTTGATCGTTATACGGCATGGCCGCCCGTATCGTTGTTCGTTTAATGGCTTCGTTACATTTTCTATTTATGAACCGATTAACGATGCCGTATCACGAAACGGGCTTCGATGCCGATCACCTTTTGACGATGCCTTTTTAAAAGGAGATCTATGATTTGCATTTTTTTGGTGTGCGCGCCATTTGGTATTGAGCCTGCAACATATCGAACACTGGCAATTATCCCCAACTATCTTCTGGTTCTTGGCGCAATTCTACTGTGGCTCGCCTTTATCATTCTGGGAATCATCGCACGTCGTTACGAAATTGTTCTCAGCGAAAGGACTGATTGGCAGTTTATGATTTTTGCTCCTACTGGCATTCTCATTTTCGCTATCATTCAGTTATTATATTGTGGTATCGGAGGAAAGATGATGTTGCCGAAGGGAGGGATAAATTATATTGCGTATGGTTTGTTTCTCCTTTCCGGAATATTATCGCTGATCGCCAATTTCAGATTTTATGAGGTCACTAGAGGGAAATGATAAGAAACCCTAAATCCGAAATCCTAAATCCTCTACCCCGTGAAATACTTTTTTCATTTATTTCACAGGGTTCACCCCGTGAAATAGGAGATAAGCTATGAGGGTTAAAGAGATTAGAAAAATAGTATTGTTCATTGGAATAGGTATTATCAAAAAAGGAAGAGGTATTTCACAGGGTAAACAATACCTAAATCTCAATTTTCAAAATTATAAACGTTTTGATCATTTGGGTTTGGAGCATTTGGATTTGTTTAGTATTTCGATATTAGGATTTAGAATTTACAAAAGGAGTGATTATGAAGGCAGATATTCCAGCTGAGATACTATTGATTGTGGCAATTTTATTGGTCGTAGTCTCTTTAATTATTTATGGATTGATAATCAAGAGGCTATTGGTCCTCATTAAGGGTAAAGGTATATGGATTTTCCCAATTATTGGAAGTGTCTTTCTCATCGCCTTGGCGATTTTCCATATTTATCGAATGCTCTTCTATTTCCCCTTACTTGGAATTGCTGGGCCAGCTGATTTATTCGATTTAATCATCGGTTCTCTGAGCCTTTCCCGTATTGAAAGCTTTCTCTTATTAGGTTCAGGTATATTTTCTGTTATTGGTGGCTTCCTCTACTATCTGGCAAGTTCACGGTAAAGTCACCAATTTTGCGAGTCAATATTGTGGGTTGACAATTAATAAATTTTTAATATAATCGGTTGTCTGTGATAAACTTGACTTTTTTCTCTAAATAATTATAATATATAATAATGAAAGGAGGAAGAGTATGATAAGAGATTTCCAGATGGGAACCGAAGGTGGTGGTGGTTTTGTAATGTGGTTTTTGCTCATATGTATCGTTGTGGGCATCGGACTGATATTGGAACGTCTATACAGTCTTTATGTAAAGGCCCGCCTCAATCCGAGAACTTTTTTAGATACCTTGACTTCAACGGTTGACTCCCAGAATGTTAATGCAGGCATTGCCTTGTGTGACCAAACACCTGCCCCTGTAGCAAAAATTCTGAGGTCGGTTTTAGAAAAGGCTAATCAAGGTAAGGATGCAATGGAAGAAATGGTAGCACGCAGCGCCGCCATCGAATTGGCTTTTCTTGATCGTGGAATGGCACTACTCGGAGGTCTCACCACTGTTGCCCCATTCCTTGGATTCTTGGGCACGGTGATGGGTATGATTACCGCCTTTGCAGCAATTGCTATAGCTGGTGAAGTTGAGCCAACAATCGTGGCGAGCGGAATCTCTGCCGCCCTCATAACGACAAAATGGGGATTGATGATTGCAACGCCGCTTGCTATAATCCATATTCTCTTTACAGGAAAGGTTGATGGGTACACTAGAGAAATGGAAGAGGCGGCAAGTGGTCTTATTGATTATTTAATTGAACATCCCAAAGGGCAGAAATAATGGAACTGAGAAAGAAGCGAAAAATTAAATTCAATATCCCGACCGCTTCAATGGGTGATGTAGCATTTTTGATTCTTATCTTCTTTTTGACAACAACCGTTTTTACCAAGGACAAGGGGTTAAAAATGCTCTTGCCCGAGAGTACAGAAGAAGAAGAAAAAGTTCAGGTAAAGCCTGAAAATATCGTTACGATCGCAATCAATCCTGTAGGAGAAATCAAGATAAAGACAACCGGTATCGAGGAGTACATATCCCCCGGGGAATACGATAAAATCAGAACAATCACTGAGCAACGATTACTTGAGCGTGATACGCTCCTCGTTGTTTCACTGCGGACAAGTAAGGATACACCATATAAAAATATGGTTAAGGTACTTGATCAATTAAAACTTTGTAAGGTTACGATGCCGGATGGTCGGGAGGTACGGGCAAATAAGATTAGTCTCATACCAACGAGTGAGGAGTGATGAGAAAAAGTATTATCAGAAGGTTTAAAAAAGCCCCTGAAATACCCATGGCATCAACCGCAGACATTGCATTTCTCCTTATTCTCTTTTTTATGATAACAACGGTCTTTCGCGTGACAACGTTGCACCTGAAAATTAAACTCCCCCAGGCGAGGTCCACCGAGAGAATTTTGATACGCCGTAATGTGGCCTACGTTCAGGTGGATGCCAACCGTAAGATATACATCGACGACAATATTGTCCCTGCAGATCGTGTTGCCGACGTGCTAGCCCCAAAGGTGAGGCAGAAGGAAGAAGAGGGGGAACACCTTACCACCATTCTCAATGTAGATGAAACAGTGAACTATGGGACGGTCGACGTAATCCTCGACCAATTAAAGGATGCAGAGGCATTTAGGATAACCTTTGCTACTGAATTTGAGAGGTAGAGATGCAAGACCATAAGCTAATGTACGGGGTATACATCAGGGCTGGAATGTTCTCCAGTATTATCATCGTCATTCTCCTCTTTCTCTTTGTTCCTTATGCTGAGCCTGAACCTTTTAAATTAAAAAAGGATATCGTGACAATGGTAGAGGAGATTTCGGCAATGATGGAAAAGTTTGAAGAACCACCTCCGGAGGAAAGGCCTAAGGTGGCGGTTGAGGCAGAGAGTGAAGTTGAAGAGGCAGTTGAAACTATTGCAGCTACTGAATTCGAAGAAGATTTAATTAGAACAATGCCCACCGGCCCGGAGATCGAAATTGTTCCGTATTATAAGGTAGAGGTGAAGCCTAAACCTATTTTCATCCCACGGCCTCAATATCCAGACTTGGCACGACAGGCTGGAATTGAAGGGAAGACAGTGGTTAAGGCATTGGTTGACATTGACGGCAGCATCATCGCTGCCAAGATTTTGAAATCGAGTGGCAATCAGATGCTGGATCAAGCTGCACTGGCTGCTGCGAGGAAGTCAAAATTTACCCCAGCAAAGCAGCGGGACAAATTCGTACGGGTTTGGGTGGCAATCCCAGTAACATTCATATTGACCGGAGGATAGAGTATTTCGGCACTTGACAATCTTCAAAATTTCAATATAATATGCTAGAAAGGAGGTGATGCGACAAAGACAATAAGAAGATGTGAGATTCAAGAAACAGATACTACACGTACTGTCGTAAAGACATAGAACACATAAGAAGGAAAGGAGGAGTAATGAAAAAAATCCTTCTAAGCATTGTGGTTATCGTAGGCATGCTCATCATAACCTGCGGTAACCCTCCCTACGAGGTGTTCTACGAAGGAACACCAGAGGATGACGAAGCAATTATTAGTATACTCGATGCGAACCCCGAATACATAGAAACGGGTGATAAGTTCATTGCTATGTATACTTCAGTAACGCTTCCTGATGTTGAGTTTCCTCTAGAGGATAGCTTTCTCCGTGTGGACTCGCCACTTGTAAAAGTGCTTATAGACAGTTTTGCTGATACTCTCGTGGAAATGACACGTTTTAAAGACCTGTGGTATGGAAAGGATACTACATGCACTGTATTCCTTTATGACACGTTTAGCGTCATGGCCTTAACACAAGTTGCAAGGAAATATACAGCTCATTATGACATCCCGCTTATTGGTAATGTTGTTATTGATACTATCACTGGTGACACAATATCATATGATACCCTGACATGGCAAATAGGCACAATAGACATTGATTCTATATCTTACGATGATTATGAAGATGTCACTGCCGAAGGCTTAAAACATATTTTCTTTGAACCTGTAAGGGATACAACAGCCGAACCAGATACTAATCTGGTGACTGGTGAACTCGTATATCCGATAAAGGAACCGCTTGAGTGGATACTGAAAAGAATATCCTATGGAAACTACGGTTACCCTGATAGAGGCGCTGATCGTCCACTCATCAATTATGTCGTACTACAGCAAGTCGGGAGTCTGAGGGCCGATACAATCTGGTCTTCAAATACTGACGAGGAATTTACCGGTCATGCAATGGATAGATTTAGAGCGGTTGATTCTCTTTTAGAATATGCAGAAAATTCTGAACTTG
>Ga0114921_10001208_pt1 | contig 11754 bp, 7 predicted proteins | sample BentaG_FD_87016 | JGI IMG/M metagenome (GOLD analysis project Ga0114921, IMG submission 87016) | Deep subsurface microbial communities from South Atlantic Ocean to uncover new lineages of life (NeLLi) - Benguela_00093 metaG | ecosystem: Environmental > Aquatic > Marine > Oceanic > Sediment ...
GCTATTATGAAAATTGTTGCTGTGGCTATGAAGACATATATTAGGCTTCGGATATTTTGCGTGTGCTCAAATAAGAGAGAAGTATAATTTGTTTGCAGTTCAGAATAATCCAGCAGATGTTCCTGATAAGATGCGTTCAATGCGCCATAACTTTCTAGCAGTTGGATGTGGTTGTCTAGAAGTGTGCCGTGGTTGCTCAAGAGTTCGTGAGTTGTCAAGTTTAATGTGCTATAGCTCTCTAGTAGTTGAAGGTAATTACTTAGAAGCATACTTTGGTTATTCAGGAGTTCATGGTATGTAGAGTTCAAGTCGTCGAAGTCTATTTGCAATTTAGTGCATTTGTTGAGGAGTTCGTTGTAAAGGTACAGTAGCTTGGAGGAAATTATTGTGATGGTGTGAGTGCTGTGGATGTATGTGAAATATAGATAGACGTGTGCGTTGTCTGAAACATCAAGTAAGGTTGGAGTGATCTCTTCTTCGTCAAGCAGCACAATAGATGGATAATCCATCAAGTCGGTGGGAGTCGCAACCCTGCAGAAACCAACACTACCATCTTTGCCTGTGACGCTGAAGCTTATTATTTTGTTTCCTGTTTCTGTCCCAACTTCAAATCTGAAATCAGAGATTGTTGAACTTCTAAGCATCGTTTCTTTTATGGGAGTTTTTAGAACGTGTGCTGAGCATATATTTTAAGTAAATTAAACTAATAGGCGAGTCGTCATTGTGGTGAGTGCAATGAACACACCGAAAGCTACAAATGATTCAGTCTTCTCAGAAGCTGTCAGCTAAGATTTTTGAATTTTCCGGGCGAGCGCTTGTTCGTTTCGGGATGTAATTTAGATGTCTTGTCAACTTTTTTCCCTTGGAGCAGGGTTACTGGTCACCACTGGTTTCTGCCGTTTTCGGTTCCCATGCCGTTAGGGTGGCATGTGCAATTTATTAGTGAAAGTTTTGCTGTTCTGGTTGTCAACTTGGCAACTAGGTTGGGGACTGTTTTGGGACTGGCTGGTTTGATTTTGTTAATGTATTATAAGAATCGTGTTTTTTCCAGTGTTATCTTGTTGGTTTCAACTGGTTTATCTTTTGCCTCTGTGGTCGTTTTCTTTCAGCTCCGTTGGTCCTTTAAATAGGCGTGTATATGGTTTTGGCGGGTGGTTTCTTAAAAGTTATCAGCTTTATTTTGGAGAGCTTGGTGCAGCTAATTGTTGAAGATGAGGATGAAGAGTCAGAGGTTTAGTTTTAAGAAATTCTTAGATTTTAATTTCGTATGTACCTTTTGCAACGTTTCCTGCGTCAGTTGTTCTTTTTGTCTGCTGCCATTTTCTTGTTCTTCAGCTTTGTTTCTCTGGTTAATGTTACCTATGCACTACGTTCCATGAACATTTTCTCAATGCTTAGTTTCTCATAAGAGCAAGATGGCTAAGAGCTCTAAGACAGCTAAAACACCCCAACAAAATTCTATTCTATGTCTTAATTTTAGAATGGAAAACCTTTTAAATCTGAGTATCACAACTATAGAAAGACTGATGTTAAAGAGGAATAAAAATGAAAAAATCTGTAATAGCAATATTAACGGCTGCAATAATCACACTATCTTTCCTAGGACCTATGCTTTTCATTTCAACGGTGCAAGCGCAAGATCCTGCAGATTGGTATAAGACTATAAATGGTGTTCTAAGTAGCGATTATTACTCGCTTTATCCGTATGCGACTGAGAGCTTGGACATTGGAATTTCAAAGTACGGTGAGATGATAGATGGTACTCACCCTCTACCCGATGTTGGACTACAGTATCCAGGATATGAAGAGGTTGGGACATACGACCAAACACTTGAGACTTCGCGTGATCCCTTCGCTAACGAGGGAATATCCAAGAACCTGTGGCTTAACGGATGGTTGCTAGAGGTACGATACACTCATAGAACCAAAAGGGACAGGAGATTGCTTGCCGCGGCGATGTTCGCTGACATGACCTCTTTTGGAAAAGACTGGCTGAATGGACACCCATTGCCGCTTGAAAACTCTCCGTTTGGAGGGAGGAAGACAACTGGTTACGTTGAGACAGAGCCTCTGCAAGTGCTTTATGATGGGCCAAGGCGTTTCGTAGCTTTGTGCACAAACCACATTTATGACTGGCACGACGGGAACGAGGACGGTGTTGTGGATCACCCAGACGAAACATGGCCGATTATCGACTTGAAGCTCACATTCATATTCAACAAGGTTAAGAAAGAAGTCATAATACTCAAAGACGTCAAAATTGCAATAAGCGGGAAGGAGCTGGATTCCCCGCTTGACGTGCAGTTCAGCAACAGGGAAGAGTGGGATCTTGGACCAGAACCGGACTGGGCAAGCTACGCGCACTTCTACCATCAAGAGTGGCCGACCTGTTATGGTCCAGAGTGGCATCTAGCGAATGGCATAATGAGGGAATACGTCTACAAGGACGCGGGGGAGATTCCGGGCGTACCTGTATTGGACAGTCGCGATCCATATGGTCCTCCGATAGTTGACGGTTCTGTTAGGGTTTACGTCAACGGTGAATTCAAGGAAGAAGGAATAGACTATTACCTTGACTATGACACAGGAGCCATTACATGGTACATGTATGTTGCGCCTACGGATGAGGTGGAAGTGGTCTACAAACTGTACAAAATTGAAACGTTAGGAGTGGGTGTCCCCCACTTATACGATGTAGCTCAGATAATAAGCTCTGACCTCAAATACGTTGGCTGGAAGGCTTTCTGGCCAACACTGTCGGACTATACAGTGGACGGCTGGACAATGTCATTCATACCGCTGATCAACGTAAGTCAACCCAACATCATTCCAACTGAGCCTGAAATCCCATTTGTTATAGGAGAATGGGACTTCATGCTTGGCAAGGGATACCCAGAACAGTTCAGAGGAGTTGAGGTCGTCGGACTAACCGACTGGCACGATGCGGACGATGAAAACATCATAGATGGCGTACACACAAATATAATTGACAAAGAGGTTCAATATCAACTGGACGAAGTATTCAATCCATGGGACCTGTTAAGTGCGGTGCACAAGAAAACTACGAGGTGGGTAGAGTTCTTCGATGGAGACGGAACAACAACAACCTTTACACTGGCGTGGCTTCCTTTGGAAGTCGTTTGGGACGAATACTGCAGTTTCGCTGAAAGAGTTATGTGTGACTGTGACGATAGTGGCGGTTTCGACCCCGACGAGGTTCTAGTAAGAGACGTGGATTACACCATTAACTTCACCACAGGGGTCATAAATTTCACAGTGGCTCCGCCTTTGGGCGTGGAAAACATAAAAGTGTTGTACTCCACAGATAATGTATACGAAGTCGTTGACGACAATTTGTTTGGTCCTGGACGCTACGAGTGGTTCGTTGTTGGAAGAGACGCCCACAGCGTTGACTCGCTTGGAACAGGCTACGTCACTGCAACGTTGAAACAGAAGAACGTGACGATAGGCAGAGGCGGCATGGATATAATCTTTGAAGAGTCTGGTATACAGAGCGTACCAAGCATCTTGCACAAGTTTGGCACAGGTAATGCACTGGCAGACTACCACTTCGACTACGCTGGCGGAGATCACAGGACAGCTCTAAAAGATGATTGGTGCGACAGAATAAGCGTCTATACAACTTGGCCTATATCCAGCTCGAACATAATAACGCTCGGAGGACCGCTTATAAACGGTCTAACATGGTACGTAAACGACTTCAATGAAGCCTACTACGGTACCTCTGACTTCGCTTACTATGGAGTAGGGGCGGTTAACGCTCTAACCTGCTGGAATAAGAACTACTACTACTCAACCGAAGATACAGGGTACGCAGCTATCTCAACATATAAAGACATCAACGGCACCGTCATTCTCTCGCTGTGGGGCGTGTGGGGCAGGGATACATACTACGCAGGCCAGTGGTTCCACGATCACATTGAGTATTTACAAGGACTCAATCCGTGTGTTACAAGCATCATCCTGGAGATAGACTACACGGATCCAGAACACCCAGCCTTTAGTGTCGTTGAACATCTAGGCACTATCAGCGAAAAACTTCCGATACACCCAGATCCATAAAGACACAAGACCTTCCTTCTTTTTTTGTTTTTCTCTTTTTTTAGAGAAAGATTTATTTTTAAAAGTAGAACAGCATTCAAACTGAAGTGAGGGCACCTGTGAGAGTTTCAGTCATATTACCAACCTTCAACCGCTGCTTTACCTTGCCTCAAACAGTAGACTCTCTATTATCTCAAACGCATAAGGAATGGGAACTCATAATCATAGATGATGGATCAACAAGTGATACAGAAAAGGTGATTCAGCCATACATAACCGAAAATATTCAATATGTTAAAACACCACACAGGGGGACACCGTACGCATGGAACCTCGGCGTGAAAAAATCAAAACACAGCTATCTTTTCTTAACAGGAGACGACGTAATCCTACATCCAAACTGCCTCGCCATGCTCGCAGAAACACTTCAAAGCGTTGAAAACAAAAATTTAGGAGCCATCACCCCTAGACTGATCTACACAGCAGATCTAACCAATCCCGAAGAAGAAAAGGCAGACAAGAAATACGCATACATAGATCCATATACTGGGGACGTAGCCGGATCATTCAACATAAAAATGAAAAAAACTCAAGAAGTCCCAATTATTCATGGTTATTCATTGGTGCGAAAAGAAGCGTTCCTCGACATCGGCGGATTTGATGAGAAAACATACAAAGGCAACTATTACCGCGAAGAAACTGATCTCTGGCTACGTCTTAGAAATAAAGGCTATAAACTGTATTATGAACCAAAAGCAAAAATCTACTGCCAAAAAAGTCTCACGAGAGGAGGACAATGGTCAAACGTAGGTGGAAAAATTCTAACCTATGAATACTACGTCATTCGCAATCATAAAGAATTTCTAAAAAAGTTCCATGGAAAAGAAAGATTTTTTATGCTTCCCACATTCATAATTCGAAGGCTGTATGTAAGGTTGGTTCAAACGTATGAGCGCATCCAAAACCACTAAAAAAGCTCCGACAAGAACAACAAGTTTCATACAAAAACAAGTTACAAAACTAACAAAATTGACAGAAGACTTCCGCGAGCCAAAAATTTATCTCCTCCTCCTCTTAGCGGCCACCATCCGCTTTTCTCTCGCTCCTGTCACTGAACACCGATGGGACATGTATATTTGGAGACTGAACCAAGTATTCGTATACCATTATCAAGTTAACCCTTTTTGGGTGCCGCCAAAAGCACCCCCTGAATTTGTCTGGAGCTACCCTCCGCTTTGGCTTCTAACACTCCTACTCGTCTACCCCACGTATTATTTTGCATGTTCGCCATCGTTACCTGCCAATGTTAGTGAGTTGTGGCAGACTTGGGTTGACAACCCAAACATGTACTTTGAGGCCTACCAGTCATTTGTCTCGTGCGCTCGTCCGATACTAAGTCTAATCAACAAGACGCCTATCATAATCGCCGACCTATTAATCGCTTTGACCCTCTATAAACTTACAAAACCAACCTCGAAAAAGTATGCCTACTACGCATTTTGCGCGTGGCTCTTTAATCCCTACACTATTTGGATTTCATCAGTTTGGGGGATGTTTGACGCGATTCCCACCCTTTTTGTGTTATTATCCCTTCACTTTATGTTAGTTAAAAAATATGTTTACTCCGCTTTTCTTTTAGCAACCTCGGTGCTATTCAAGTTATATTCGATCATGCTTATTCCATTAATGTTTTTAATGATCTATAAAAGAAGGGAGAAAACCCAAGCAGTCAAATATCTTCTGATTTCAATCTGTTTAGTCTCGCTGACAATCTTCGCAACCTATGCAATTGCGGCTTCTCTTTCAGGTCAGAACCCGCTAACTCTCTCAACTAAGCTAATGTTTAACCTTTTTTACAAACGAGCCTCCCCCGATTGGGAGGGTAAAAACATGTTCCAAAACCTAACACCGCTTGTGGCTCTTAACGAACTGTTTAAGAACCAAAATGTAAGCACGAATATCCCGGTTTCACCCTTGCTGATGGGCATTGCCTTGCTATGCATAATGGTTTCTATTTTCAAAAAAAATACTCTTTCCAAACAAGATATTATAACATATATGGTTGTAGTGCATTTCGCTATTTATCTTACCTATGGTGTTGTTAATGAACAATTTTTTATCTGGATCCTACCGTTGCTATTATTCTTAGCTGCCGAAAAAAAGAGCGCCTCACTGAGGTACTTTTACTGGGCAATAAGCATATTCGTTGTTTTCTACATTACTTAACGTTATGACATATCCTATTTTATATCGCCTCACTTCTTACAAGACACCCTTGAGCTTCCAATCCGACAACTAGATCCATTAATCCTTGCTTGGATAGTTGGCATATTATATTTAGTGGGTATCAAACTTGCCCTTTGGAAATCTAATTCGGAGAAAGAAACCCGTTGAAAAAGCATGGTTGGTTCAAACTGGTTGCAGCTGGTTTACTTATAAGACTGTTTTTTTCCTTCTGGACGGGTAATCCCCACGACTTCGAAACATTTGTTAGGGTGGGATATTTCGTCGCAAATGGAGCAAGTCCCGTCCTGTCAAAGTACCCTTATGTTGAGGGACTTGGCCAGCCAACCTACCCTTATGTTTCAGGCATAGGATATCTCCCAGCTTGGGGTCTGTACTTGGCCTCCGCTTTCAAGATATACGAAACTTTTCCATTTTCACCTTGTTTTTACTATTTTCTGATAAAGCTTCTTCCTATACTAGGAGATTTAGCAACGACTTACATAATATACCTTCTCATTGTGAATTTTGGTGATGTTGTAAAGAAAACGGAAAAAGAAAAAATGTCTCTGAGTTTTTTCCTATGTCCATTCGTTGTTTTCATAAGCTCAGTTTGGGGTATGTTCGACTCCATACCCCTTCTGTTTACTCTTCTTTCACTGCTACTCATACTATCCAACAGAACATATTGGAGCGCTTTCTCTCTTGGATTAGGAATATACTTCAAGGTGATCCCCATAATATACCTTCCAATTCAGCTACTTTTCATCAATCGGAAGAGAGGACCGAAAGAAACAATAATGTACCTTCTGATCGCCTTAATAGTTCCCTTTCTACTGACGTTGATACCCGTCATCTTCTATGGGTGGACAATTTCTGAAACCGCCGTAACCGTACTCAGTCAAACCCAAACAACAGGCGATGGACTAATCTATTGGAACATAAACGCCTTTTTAAGAGATGTGTCTCCAAACGTATTCCGTCAAGAACTCCTCAACTCCTTTTTTACATTTCCACTAGTCCGCTACTTGTGGATTCTAGGTTTGATGGCAGGTTATATTTCATACTATAAATATCAACAGAGAGTTTTCACCAACTTTGATCAAACCGAAAATTTAAATGCAATGTTAAAGGGCTTCTCATTTGCAACAATTGGTTTCTTGTTAACAAGAACGTTCATACCTGAACAATTTGTTCTATACTTGTTGCCTACAATAATTATATTATCAACTAATAAGTCAATTCAGAGGTATTATAAGCTTATTTGGGCTCTCGCATTGACTTTTGCTTTCGTTAATCTTTATCCATTCGCCTTTGCATATCTCCTCAACATAAATTTCTGGACAGCATTTAATTATCTAGCAACTACGCAACCATTCTCTACACTAAGGTATGCAACACGCTTTATAATAGCGGTTCTTTTTGGTTATTATCTGCTAAAAACGTTCTCAAAGCTGGTTAGAAACAATGAAAAAGCCGTTTAATATCCTAAAAGATAAAAGAACGCAATACTGTGTAATTATCTGGATATTGCTGATTAAGATTTTTGAAATTGCCATAAGCCTAATGTCAGAAATTGAGTCCCTGCGTTTCTTTGCAGTTTTAGGTTTTGAAAGTCTTTCACCTGTTGCTAACCTCGTTTGGAACGGGCTTGTTATCTTCACAGTATTGTGGCTCATCTATAGATTATTGAAAGACATGTTCAAACTCTCTATTATCTGGCGGCCACTATCCAGAAAGGAACTATTTGGCTTAGTAATACTGGTAATCTGGGTGATCTCAGCCGCCATCACAGCGTTACAGTTCGCAATACTCGCCACAGTACCTTTGGCCAATCCAAAACTAGAAGTCTCAAGATATTACACGCCTTTTTACATGGAGAGCAACGATTCATCTACTTTGGTGATGCTTAATGATGTGGAAGAAAATAAAGTCACTCTAGATCTCTCAAGGTCGGTATTTGCTGACCCTCTGTCAATTTATGAAATGGGACAAGCTTCGGAATATGGAACCAAATATGTTGGCGCCAGTTATTTCAACGTTGAAAACTCGTCCCTCGGACAAAAAACGATTGAGCTGAGATTTTGCGGAAATGGTACCGATCAGATTGAGGGATGGTTTGCTTACAGAATAAGATTAGAAAATCCTATTCCAATGAGTGAGAATTTGACTGTTTTATTACTTCTAAAACTTATTCAATCTTCGGATAGCTCTGCGTGGATGTGGTATAAAATAGATTTACTAAATGAGGAAAACTTTACCTATAGCATAGTTTTTAAATTCCATGATGTCCCCGGAAACTATGTATGCAAGAATGAAGACGGCACAATAAGTTATTATCTCATTGGAAGCGTGGTTAATTGGAAATTTTATCAGTTCAATCTCAACAACTTATTTTCCACAAGTTTTTCCCAGAAACCATGTTACATAACGGGTGTTGAATATGTTATAGGCGCTGAATCTGATAATGATATTAAAGCATGCTTTCTCTTAGCAAAAATATCTCCTAACCCGCTCGAAATCAACGATGTAGAGATAAAAGATGTAAGACCAACGATTACGCTCGAGTGTGATAATGTTATAAAAATCAAGGGTGTACATCTAGGAAAACTTCTGGTGACATCTAGTGTCCCTTTAGAAAAGGAAAATGTAAACTTTCAATTGGCGTTGCTCGGAATATCAAGAATCGAAAGTTATAGATGGAATATGGGAGAGGGTTCAAACGAAACCCTTCACAAAGTCCAGATGACTTTTGATGTGACAAGACAAGCTAAGAGATTAATTCTAGACAGTAACGATATAACATCTCAAATCCAGGAATCAACTGTTTATTCATTGGATTTGGATACTTCTTCAGAAGAAGTAACTTTTGTCGTTATGAGTGAAATCGATGCTTATTTCGTAGCAGTAGTAATTTTGGTTCCAATAATAGCCTTTTTTGCTTACGTTGTATTCTATTTGACCAGAAGGATTCTCAAATAAGGTTTTCATATGGTTCTAAATGGTATTTGTTAGATTTTACACCAACACACTACTAACACTACTATTTCACACAATTTGCGTCTGACGTTTTTTCTTTAATTTAGCCTTATTTTTCATTTTCTCACGATATTTGAAACGGAATTTTACCGTCAGGCACCGTAGAAAGGCGTTTTTTGTTGTTTTAAAGTAGTATCATGGAAAATCTTAAATGCTCAATAGTAGGGTAGGATAGGTAGAAAACGTGGTTATAACATGCCTAAACCATGTCTATCTTTCAGATTAAGCGAAGATGTCATAAAAATTCTTAAGAAATAAGGTTGTAAAACTGAACATTGAACAAAGCGACATTAGCGATTATTCAATACATCGTTTGGTGTATTCTCCTGTGTCTATTTGCATACCTTCTCATTAAGGCTATATGGGAAAAAGATAAAACTTGGGATTAATTTTTCTGACTAGTAAATATTTCTCTCATGACGTCTTTTCCTTCTTTAATAAGCCTTAAAATGTAGCGCGCGCGGTTTTGCATTGTCTTTTTAGTGACAAGTTTGTTCGCTAACAATCCTGTTATCATTAGGCTTAACAATGTTCCAATAATGTAAACAATGAAGATGAGTAGAATATCAAACCATGACATAGTGCGACTCTCTTTAAATTTGCTTATGGGACATATAAAGAGAATGCCTATCAACATGAGAAAAGCGATTGAAAGCAATAACATAGACGAAAAATCGAATTCTCCGTTTTCATCTTCATCTTTCTTCATGAAACGTGAAGGAGATAATTTTCTACAGTCAAAATTTTTTTCCTCAATTCTTTTAGATCTGTCTCATAGGAATTGAGACATACCGAAAGATTTGCTAGTATGGTTTTCTAACAACTACTCTGATATGTTAGTTTACGGTTTTCTCTAAAAATTTTTAAAAGTTAAAAGTGACCTTGTAGATATGAAGAACGGCGCGCGGGAGTGTGGTAAGTATAGGCTTGTATCGGGTGATGAGTAAAAAAAACAGACGATCGAAATCATTCACGATTAGTATTGGAATCTGTGCTTATAACGAAGAGAAGAATATCGAAGCTTTGCTTGGGAATCTTTTGACCGAACAAGATTTGCCTCACAGTTCAGAAATCATCGTTATTTGCTCAGGATGTACGGACAGAACTCCTAAGATTGTCGAAGAGTTCACCAGAAAAGATGAGAGAGTAAAATTGATTCTGGAACAAGAGAGGAGAGGAAAGGCGCCAGCGCTGAATCGAATCCTTAACCTTTATCGAGGGAAGACACTCGTTCATCTTGATGCTGACCACATTCCAAAGCCGGACGCTATTAACATGTTGTTGAAACATTTTGATGATCCAAAAGTGGGCGCTGTTTCGGGACATCAAATACCTATTCAAGTTAATAATTTTATGGGAAAAATAAGTAGTGTTGTTTGGGGGTTACACAGTGAAACTCAACGTTACTATCATCTAAAAGGCCAAGCCCAACATCTTGGAGGAGTTTTATTCGCAATTAAACGAGGGATATGCGATCGAATCCCAGAAGACATCGTGAACGACGACGCATACATGGGGGTGGTATGCAGGATGAACAACTATAAAGTGTCATTTGAAGAGAAAGCGGTAGCTCTTTTCCGAGGGCCGGAAACTATATCCGACTATATAAATCAAAGGAGGAGAGTTATATATGGACATTTAAAGGTCAAAAAAGAGACAAAAATCGCTCCGCTAGTCTTAGAAGCCAGTCCTTCAAGTGTTAAAATTGCCATAATATTACGATGGTTTAAAAAGAATTGGAATATGATTCATTATCTTCTAGCAGCTAGTTTTTTGGAGATTGCTGTAAATATTCTAGCGAGAATTGACTTTAAGAAGGGGAAAAATATTCATAAAATATGGAAAATAGCAACGACGACCAAAAGAGGACTATAGTTCTTTTTCTTGCAGCGTGTGCCTTTAAGCGTTGGAGGGCGTCACTTAACCTTCAAACCAATAAACCAACAGCGTGTACGTTGAAAACTCTTTTAAACTAAACGATTCTAATAGCTAAACCGTTAACTATACGTGGTCCATATGATTGCATCCAAAGCATCCTTCACATCAAATACAAGCAATACAGAAGTGCACGATGAGGGCTACGACAATCCCAGCTGCGCGATAATTTTGCCCACTTTTTGTGAAGCTGAGAATATTGAAAAGATAATCCGCGACATTCAAAAGTTAAAGCTTAATTCCATGTTAGTGGTTATAGACGATTCAAGTCCTGACGGAACCCAAAACATCGTTAGGAAGCTACAACAATACTACAGAAACATAATCTTATTAAACAGACCCCGCAAAATGGGACTCGGAACAGCAATAATAGACGGCTTCCGCCTTCTTCTAGCCCTACCAAAACCGCCCAAATACATAATCACCATGGACGCCGATTATTCACACAACCCCAACGACATCCCAAGACTACTAAAACTCGCCAAAAAAGGCTAC
>Ga0114921_10001209_pt1 | contig 11753 bp, 9 predicted proteins | sample BentaG_FD_87016 | JGI IMG/M metagenome (GOLD analysis project Ga0114921, IMG submission 87016) | Deep subsurface microbial communities from South Atlantic Ocean to uncover new lineages of life (NeLLi) - Benguela_00093 metaG | ecosystem: Environmental > Aquatic > Marine > Oceanic > Sediment ...
CGGATTCATTCGTGGCTGTGCTATTCCGATGCACTTGCGCGATCGGAACTGCCCCCACCAAGATGGCGGGGTTGCAGCCGATGAATTAAAAAGCTCTCAGTTCTGCCCCAGGAAAAGATCGCCGAACTGCTTTTAAAAATTCTCTCATCTTCTCTTGAGAGTAAGGCTTTCTTTTTTCATACTCAGGAACAAGGCAAGTAATTGGCTTAAAATCTTGAAAAAACCATTTAATATCTTGACACTTTGACACCTTGCCCGCCCTCGGCTTCGCCTCGGCGAGGCCGGGGACACTTTGACATACCTTCTTTAGTTGCCTGACCATCTTCGCCAGTGTTTTTTTATCGTGAATTCCCGGAACAACCGTCGTCCGCAACTCAAAAGGGGTTTTTGTTTTTGAGAGTAGTTTGATCGAATCGATGATAATCCCTGGATTAAACTTTTTCTTTCCAATCGCTTGAGTATATTTTTCCTCAAGCGGAGCTTTAAAATCCAAGGCAACGTAATCAATTAATTTCTTCTTTATCAGCCGTTCTAGGACATCGGGAAGAGCACCATTGGTATCGAGCTTGATTTTATAGCCTAATTTCTTGATTTTCCTAATAAATTCTTCTAAATCTGGCTGGACAGTCGGCTCTCCCCCGGTGATCACCACCCCATCAAGAACCTTTTTTCTTTTTTTTAAAAAGCTTAAGATGATACGCTGAGAGATGGTGGGCAGATTGCCCAAAATTAAATCTCGATTAAAACAAAAAGGGCAACGGAAATTACAATCTTTAACAAAGACAATGGCAGCGATGTGGGCGGGAAAATCAACGAGAGTGACCTTTTGGAATCCGCCAATCTTCATCTTCAGAAGTAAAACTAAGCGATAACAAACTCTTTTCTATCCTCAAACTCAGCCTGTTTACCATCATTCCATTGTTGAACCGGGCGTAAATAACCAACCACTCGAGAAAAAATCTCGGTTGACTCTCCACATTCAGGGCAAACTTCGTGTTTGCCTTTAAGATAGCCATGACTTGAGCAAATACTAAAGGTGGGGGTTAAAGTGTAATAAGGTAGGCGATAATTCTCCGCAATCCTTTTGACTAAAAGTTTGACTGCTTCTCCATTTTGAACCGCTTCCCCCAAAAAACCGTGAAGAACAGTTCCTCCGGTATATTTTGTCTGGAGCTCGTCCTGAAGTTCGAGCGCCTCAAAAATATCATCAGTGTAACCAACCGGAAGGTGAGTTGAATTGGTATAGTATGGCTCCGCTCCCTTTTCTTGATAATCCTTTTCATTGGCAACAATAATTTTGGGATAGAGTTTTTTATCAAATTTGGCAAAACGGTAGGTTGTCCCTTCAGCCGGCGTCGCCTCAAGATTGAAAAGCTCATTTGTCTTTTCTTGAAACTCGCCTAATTTCTTTCTCATAAAATTCAAAACTTTAAGAGCAAATCTCTTTCCTTTTTTGCTCCCGATATCACCCCCCATAAAATTCAAAAGACTCTCATTCATCCCATTAAGCCCAATGGTGTTGAAGTGATTGCGCCAATATCCTCCAAAGCGTTTTTTAATTCCGCCCAGATAGAATCGGGAATAGGGATGAAGACCACGCTCAGTAAAGCTCTCCAGAACTTGTCGTTTTGTTAATAAAGAGTCCCGGGCGATTTCCATCAGCCGCTCTAATCGGGCAAAATAGTCCTTTTCGTCCTTAGCCAAAAAGCCAATCCGAGCCATATTAATCGTCACCACTCCGATACTGCCGGTTAAGGGGTTAGAGCCGAAGTAACTCCCACCCCGCTTTTTCAGTTCCCTTTTATCCAAACGCAAGCGACAACACATTGAGCGGGCATCTTCTGGCTTCATATCAGAATTAATAAAATTAGAGAAGTAGGGAATTCCGTATCTGGCCGTCATTTCCCAAATTGATTTCAGCACTCCGTTCCCCCATTCAAAGTCACGGGTGATATTGTAGGTCGGAATTGGCCAGGTAAAAACTCTTCCCTGGGCGTCACCTTCAAGCATTACCTCGGCAAAAGCCTGATTAATTAAATTCATTTCTTTTTGGAAATCTTGATATTGTTTATTGAGAGGTTGACCGCCAACGATGGCCGCTTCATTTGCTAAGGTTCTTGGCACCGTCAGGTCTAAAGTAAGGTTGGTAAAGGGCGCCTGAAAACCAACCCGGGTGGGAACATTCAGGTTAAAGACAAACTCTTGGATGGCTTGCTTAATTTCCTTATAAGCCAATCTGTCCTTCCAAACCAAAGGCGCTAAGAGAGTATCAAAATTAGAAACCGCGTTCGCTCCGGCTGACTCCCCCTGCATGGTATAAAGAAAATTGGCTAATTGTCCTAAGGCTGTCCGAAGATGCTTGGCTGGTTTGGAAGAAATCTTTCCCGGTACACCGGTAAAACCCTTAGTTAAAAGGTCTTGAAAATCCCAACCAACACAATAAGGCGCCAATAGTTGAAGATTGTGGAGATGAAAATCGCCACTATTGTGAGCGTGGCGGACTTCTTTTGGATAAAGTTGATTAAGCCAATAACGAGAAGAAATCTCTGAGGCTACATGGTTATTGAGTCCCTGGAGAGAATAAGCCATGTTGCTGTTTTCTCTAATCCGCCAGTCAGTACCGTTAATATAGTTACCCATTAGCTCATCCGTGTCGATTAAGGATTTAACATCCCGAATTTTATTGTGAAGGTCTCGATAAAGAATATAAGCTTTGGCGGTGGTATAATGCCCATGGCGCATTAAGACAGCTTCGACAACATCCTGAATTTGCTCAACCGTGGCAAGGGTATGACCGTTAGAGCGCTTCTCTAAAACTTCAACCACTTTATTAGAAAGATATTGAGCTCTTTTTCTATCTTTTCCACCCACTGCCTCCGCCGCTTTCCAAATTGCATTGGTAATCTTTTTCTGATTAAAAGGAACAATGCGCCCGTCACGCTTTCTGATTTTTTTGATCGTCAATTTTAATCTTCTAGCCATAATAGAGTTCAAAAAAAGAAAAAATCCAACAGGAATTCCCCGAAGGAATGCTGAGATTATCTTACCACCCAACTAATAGGAGCCGTCAAGCCGAAAAAAATATATCAAACTATATCAAGAGAAAATTCCTAATTTCTAATATCTAATTTCTAATCAAATCCCAATGTCCAAATAACCAATGACCAAAAATTTTAGGTCAATTAGAAATTAGGTCAATTCGTCATTCTCCTAATATCTCCATCACCTGCTGGTAGCCCCGGCGGGAATATTCAAGAGCACTGTCAATCACTGGCCTGGCTTGATCACCAACTTTTTCTCGAGCATTCAGAAGAGCTTCTTCATGTTTCAAAGTTGCACCAGAAAGTCTTTGCAAAAGTTCAGCCGTATCTATGCCTTTTTCTCGGGCCACCTTTTCTTGATTAACGGCTCTTTCTAAATATTTCTCCGCTTTGGTAATCGTCGTTACCGCTAAATTGGCTTTGCCTTTATCAATCAGCTGCTGAGCGGCCAGGAGTCTTTTATCGGCAAACTTAAGTAAAAGCTCGGCTTTTTTCAAAGGATTGGTGGTCAAGAAAAGCCAAATCCGGTCCCGAATCATTTTGATTTTATAAAGAAAATGATCAGGTAAAATTCCCGGGTAAATTGTTCCGCCCCAATGCAGGTCGTACTCAACTGGCTTTTTTACCTCTGGCATCGCTTCTTCTACGCTTTCAGTCGCCTCTTCGTCTTCAGTTACTTCAAATTCCAATTTCTCAGATTGGAGGTTGGGAGCAATCATTTGAGCTGAAGTCTTGTAAACAGAGGCAGTTAAAATTCCGAAGGCAAAAAATAAAGCGGCGACGATTAAAAAGATTCTTTTAAACATTGGTCCTGATCACCCCCTTTCGTTTAGTCATCCTTCCTAATAAAGACTTATACAACAATCTCTGCTTTCTTTCAAGAGAAGAATGCTCAAAAGCTCACTCCTTGACAAGCTATCTGCTCTATGATATAGGATAAAACAAACGATAACTGCCCCTAAAGCAGTTGTTTTTTTATTAAAGATTCATTTAAGAAAATGCGTCGCAGTCCAGAACAAAGACCAATTAATCAAGAACAAAACCAGGAAACATCTAGAACTATCTCTGTTGAGAAAGTGTTGGAAGCAATTGAGCAATCTTCTCTTCTTTCGATTCAAAGAGAATCTCTTAGAAAATCTATTTTAGAAATCCCAGAAGAAGATGAAGAACCTCAGCCAAAAGATATAGAACTTCAAGTAGTTAGGGCTATAATAGAAGGATTTCTCAACATCCCAATAGCCAAATTAGAAGGAAAGGATCGAGTGAAACTTGAACAAGAACTTGGCCGAGTTATTCCTGGTTTTACCCTCAGCAAGGTGTAAAAGAGGAGGGACAATCAACTCTTGCTGGCAACAAATCTTTCAAAACTCCGATCATAGGTCTTCTCAACGTCTGGGGAGAAACAACAAGCTGGCAGCTCATTCCTGCTCAAATGATACTTAAGACAATCGCAGCATTTTCCTTTTCTTGAACAGCCAGGATAGGTACAGGGGCAATCCTTTAAAATCTCCTCAATTTTGCACTCCATGATTCAGTTTCTAGTAACTTGTTAACTAGCAACTAGTTACCTAAAAAGGACGATCGGCCAGGACCAAAAGACATGCAACAAAATGCTAGAAACAAGATTCTCGGTTCTGGCAAAAACAAAAGCGGAGGCAAAACCATAGATAAAAATAAAAAGAAGGTAGGCCAACATCACTAGCGGTCGGTAGCTCAAAACAAAAACGCCGACGGGAAGATAAATAAGAGTAAAAAGGAAAGCAGAGACGATATTGGCTAACCACTCGCTTTTCCAAATCCGCCAAAGACGAGTGAAGATATAACCGCGGAAAACGGTTTCCTCTGAAATAGCGGTAATAAAAGAAAGTCCCACGACCCCTAAAAAGGCTAAGGGGGTATAATCTAAAGAAATCAAGCTTAAGCCACGGTATTTAAGAATGTTAGTCAAAAGTCCTTCAAGGGCAAAAACAATTCCCAAACCTATTCCCCAATAAAGAGACTTAGTCAGATTTTTCTTGGTGAACCCAAGGGAAGTCAATTTTTCTTTTTCAACCTTCTTAACTAACCAGAAAGTCGGTACTAACCAGATAAGCGGCTTTAAGATTAGCTCTTCCACCCAAACTGGCAAAATTTCAGGAAAATAACGATAAATTGCCCAGAAAACAAAAATAAAAGAAAAAAGAGCTAGGACATGTTTTAAGGAAGGCTTCTGGCGATGAAAAATCCGGTCAAAAATTTTTTGAAAAATCATCTGTCGCAAGTCAAATTATGCGTTGTCCCGACGTCCGTCGGGACTGCCGATAATTTTTCCTTTCAGTCAAAATTATAACCATATCAATGCTATAATGTCAAAGACATTATCGAGGCCAACGAAACCCCGCGACTACTGGCGCGGGGCGAAGTGCCGAAGTATAATATCAAGCGATGGCAAGAAAGAAAAGAAAAATCAAGTTAAAAAAGTTAGCCAATTTTATCAAGTTAATTAAGAAACCGAAAACTAATCTCGACCGCTTATTCTCTCGGTATCTTAATAAGCTCAGTTTTATTCCTAAAAAGCAGCGCCAAAAAATAGCTCAAGGCTGGCCTCTCTTTGTTGTTTGTTGTTTGTTGCTTGTTGCTTTATTCATTTATATCTTTAAAGACCTTCCCCTTCCTACCCGTCTTGCTTCTTATCCCTTTCCTGCCTCGACCCTCATTTTGGATCGGGATGGGGAATTGCTTTATGAGATTTATACCGAAAAAAATCGGGTGCCGGTGAAACTTGAAGGGCTACCTGAATACATCAAGTGGGCCACGGTAGCCAGTGAGGATAAAGACTTTTATCGCCACCGTGGGTTTTCTTTTCGGGGTATTGCAAGAGCCGCTTACAACATTGTCTTCCGCCGCACCCTTCAGGGAGGTTCAACCATCACCCAGCAACTGGTGAAAAATGCCCTTTTAACCCCAGAGCGAACTGTCCGGCGGAAAATTAGAGAAGCAATGTTAGCTTTTGCTACCGAAATCATCTATTCTAAAGACCAACTTCTTGAAATGTATTTAAATCAAGTCCCCTATGGCGGTACCGCCTGGGGAATCGAAGCGGCCGCCCAAGCCTATTTTGCCAAACACGCTGCCGATTTAACTTTAGCTGAAGCGGCCCTCTTAGCTGGCTTGCCAGCAGCCCCCACCCGCTTTTCTCCCTTTGGGGCCCATCCAGAATTGGCTAAAGGTCGTCAAGAAAGAGTCCTGAAAGCCATGGTGAGAGATGGATATATTACCGAGGAAGAGATGAAGCAAGCCGCCGAGGAGGAATTGAGATTCGCTCCAGCAACCACAGGAATCAAAGCACCTCATTTTGTCCTTTGGGTCAAGGAGTTGTTGGTTGAGCAATATGGAGAAAGAGTGGTAGAACAAGGAGGATTGAAGGTCATCACCACCCTTGATCTTGATTTACAAAATTTTGCTCAAGAAGCTGTGGCAACCCAAGTAGCAAAATTAAAAAATCGGAAAGTAAGTAATGGGGCAGCTTTGGTAACTAACCCCAAAACCGGAGAAATTTTGGCCATGGTAGGCTCCCATGATTATTTTGACACCGAACACGGAGGCAATGTTAATGTCACTCTTCGTCCCCGTCAGCCTGGGTCGGCGATTAAACCTCTCAATTACGCCCTAGCTTTTGAGAAAAAAATCGTCACCCCGGCCACCCTCATTAACGACATCCCTACCTGTTTTGTTGTTACTGGCCAGCCTCTTTACTGTCCGGTGAATTATGACGGCAGCTTCCGGGGACCCATCCAAGCACGCTTTGCCTTAGGCAATTCCATCAATCTTTCGGCGGTTAAGGTTTTGGCTTTAAATGGGTTAGAAGATTTCATTGCCAAAGCTTCGGAAATGGGCATTACCACTTTCAAAGATCCAGCCCAGTATGGTCTCTCTTTGACTTTGGGCGGGGGTGAGGTGACAATGTACGACATGGCGACTGCTTTTTCCGCTTTTGCTAATTTGGGAGTGAGACAAGATCTTTATGCCATCCAGAAGGTTGAAGATTTGTCAGGCAAAGTGATTTATGAGCAGCAAGAAACCGAAGGTCCCCGAGTTTTGCCCATGGAAGTCGCCTACTTAGTCAGTCATATTCTCCTGGATAATAACGCCCGGGCCGGAGGTTTCGGGGCTGGCTCTTATTTGGTGGTGCGAAATCATCCTGAGGTCTCTGTCAAAACAGGAACGACTAATGATCATCGTGATGCTTGGACCATTGGCTTCACTTCTTCGCGGCTGGCTACGGTTTGGGTGGGCAATAACGACAATACTCCTATGGCTTATGGTATGGCGGGAGCTATCGGAGCGGCACCTGCTTGGAACCAAATTATGAGTTATGTCTTAGAAGACAAAGAACAGGAGTGGCCTTTGAGACCTGAAGGAATCGTCGGGGGGCATGTTTGTGCTTTGTCTGGTAAAGCTCCGAATCCGGAATCTCCTTGCGAATCTCGATTCGAATATTTTCTTAAAGGGACTATTCCTTCAGAAACGGAAAATTTGAAACAAATGATTGAGGTCGATAAAACAACTGGTCAAATGGCGACTGACAAAATTCCACCGGAAAACAAAGAACCGCAGGAACACCTGGTTGTTTACGATCTCTTAAACATCCCTTATTGCCTCGACTGCTCTCCGCCAACCGAACGAGTGATTGTCAAATTCCCCCTTCAAATTGAAGCTGAAATAGAGTAAAATAGGAAGCTGATGGGGGTCAGACGGCGTGGCGTCATTTACTCCGCCAAGAAACTTCGACCCAAGCAGCCATCTGCCCCGAGTTTTTTTGGCCAACTGAAGAAGAAAAGCCCTTTGCGGCGGCTTGCTTTCGTCCTAGAATCCATTGGGAAGCCGATTTACTGGACGTTATTAATAGGGATAGCAGTTGCCCGCCTTGTCGGCAGGCAGGTTAGCTATACGTCCTTAGTAATCAAAAAAGCGCTTACACATTTTTTTGCTTACGCCGCATTTTGTGTAAGGCGATTCCGCTTTCCCCGAATCAAACCACCAAAAATCAAGCTCCCAGCAATCAAACCCCCCAAAATCAGATTTCCAACCCTAAAAATCCCGAAAATCACTCTCCCTCGTCTGACAAAAAAATGGCTCGCTTTCCTCATTAGTCTTTGTCTCTTGCTCTTTGCCGGTTACTTAGTTTATTCTCAAGTGCTTAAAAATCTCCCTCATCCTAATAGTCTGGTTACCCGAGAGCGGATTATTTCCACCAAGATCTTAGACCGGAATGGTGAACTTTTATATAAAATCTATCGGAACCAAAATCGAACTTTAGTCAGATTAGAAGATATTCCTGTAAGTTTAATCCAATCCACCATCGCCATCGAAGACGCGGAATTTTATCACCATTATGGCTTTTCTCCTAAAGGCATCGTTCGCTCATTCCTTCGCAATCTTCGTGGCGGCAAACTTTATGGAGGCTCCACCATTACCCAACAGTTGGTCAAAAACGCTCTTTTATCGCCTGAACGGACCTTTAGAAGAAAAGCCCGAGAGATCACTCTTGCTTTTGGTACTGAAATTATTTTCTCTAAAGACGAGATTCTTCAGATGTATCTTAATGAGGTTGGCTATGGTGGGGCTGCTTATGGGGCAGAAGAAGCCAGTCAGATGTACTTTGGCAAATCGGTCCGTGATTTAACCTTGGCCGAAGCAGCTTTATTAGCCGGCTTGCCGGCCTCTCCCACCACTTATTCTCCTTTTGGGGCCCATCCGGAAAAAGCCAAGGAAAGACAGGCGTTGGCTTTAAGAAGAATGGTAGAAGAAGAATTTATCACCCAAGGACAGGCAGAAAAGGCCAGGGCGGAAGAGCTTCATTTTTCTTCCCAACGGACAGATATTAAGGCCCCTCATTTTGTCATGTATCTCAAAGAGCTTTTAGTGGAGAAATACGGCCAGCAAATGGTGGAAGAAGGGGGGCTGGAGGTGAAGACTTCACTTGATTTAGCCACTCAAAAGATGGCCCAAAAAATTGTCAGTGAAGAAATTAAAAAACTGGCTGGCCTGAAAGTTACCAATGGTGCGACTTTGGTTACTGATCCGGCTACAGGGGAAATTTTGGCCATGGTTGGCTCCCGCGATTATTTCGATATTGCCAATGATGGCAATGTTAATGTCACTCTTCGTCCTCGCCAGCCGGGTTCGGCGATTAAACCGGTCAATTATTCTTTAGCTTTGGAAAATGGTTTTACCCCTGCCACCATTCTCTCCGATACGCCAATAACCTATCGCCTTCCCGGGCAGAAGCCTTATTCACCCCGAAACTATGATGGTCGCTTCCGTGGTAATATTCCTCTCCGGGTCGCTCTGGCTTCCTCTTATAATGTCCCGGCAGTAAAAGTCCTTTCTGCTTTAGGGGTTAAGAATATGGTAGAAAGAGGACAAGAAATGGGGATTACTACTTGGGAAGACCCTTCTCGGTTTGGTCTTTCCCTAACCTTAGGTGGCGGTGATGTCAAGATGGTAGACATGGCTGTTGTTTACGGAATTTTGGCTAATTTAGGCATGAGGGTCGATTTAAATCCGATTTTGGAGGTCAGGAATTATAAAGGTGAGGTGTTGGACTCAGAAGTCAAGAGTCAGGAGTTAGGAGTCAAACGGGTTTTACCACCTAATATTGCTTATATCCTGACCGATATTCTCTCTGACAATGTCGCCCGAACCCCGGCTTTTGGCCCCAATTCAGTTTTGGTAATTCCCGACCACCCCCATGTAGCGGTGAAAACGGGCACGACCCAAAATCTGAGAGATAACTGGACGATTGGTTACACCCCAGATTATTTAGTGGGCGTTTGGGTGGGGAATAATGATAATACACCTATGAGTCACGTCGCTTCAGGCATAACTGGGGCTTCACCGATTTGGCAGCAAATCATGGCCAGTCTGCTTAAAGATATGCCTGACAAAGAATTCCCCAAACCAGAAGACCTAAGCCAAGTGGAAATTTGCTCCCTCACTGGCACCCTCCCCTGTCAAGGTTGTCCGACTAAAACCGAACTTTTCCTCCCCGGCACCGAACCAAAAAACCACTGTGATTCAGAGAAAATTAAGGAGATTTTGGAGAAGAAAGAAGAAAAATCTTCCTAAAGAGAAAGCTCCATCAAATAAGCGTCGGCGCCATCGGGGTAATATTTTTTCAGAGTCTCGACTATCTCAAAGTGAAAACTTTGGAAGAATCTAATTGAGCCTTCGTTGTTCGTCCGAACTTCAACTTGAACCTGTTTGATTTCCTCCTTTTTAAAATAATTTAAAATATAGGCAGCTAATTGCTGCCCCACCCCTTCCCGGCGATATTTGGAATCAACGGCAATGGAAGCAATTTTTCCCTTTTTGTCCGTTATCCCACTAACAACATATCCGGTCACTTTTTCATTGATTTCGGCCACAATAAATCCCTCGGGTTGATGTTGAGCGTAATATTTAAACCGCGAGGCTGGCCAGGGGTCAATGGCAAAAGAAAGTCTCTCGATTTTCAAAACCTCTTGCAGGTCGGGCAGTTCAAATTGGCGCAAAAAGACTTCAAGATTTTTCATCTAGTCTCAAACTCCCAAACTATTTTAGCAATTTCCGGTAAAACTTGATTAGCTTCGGCTTCACGGGCATCTTTGGAAATAATGACTAAGATAAAGGGGTTTTGGCTGAAAATAATGCCCGCATCGGAAAAAGAACCCAGCTCATTACCAATTTTATGGGCCACTCTAATTCCTTCGGGGATTCCAGCCGGAATCCGGTCTTCAAATTCGGTGTCGGTGAGAAAACCAAGAATTTCTTCTCGGTGTTCACTGGAAATGAATCCTCCCTGATAGAGCTCTTGGAAAATTAAGCTGATGTCTGCTGGATTTGTTTCATTTTCTGCCAAGGAGGTCTTTCTCATCCCTAAATCATCAATTGTCTTTTGAATCTTCTTTTCTCCTAAAACCCTTACCAGCTGATTAAAGGAAGCATTGTCTGAGCGCTTCCCCATCGCCTCGGCCATTTTTCGGTAATCAGCCAGCTCAAGATTGTCTTTCTCCCCCTCTTGATAAAGAGTTAACATCACCGGAAGTTTAATCAAAGAGGCAGCCGGAAAAACTTCATTCTGATGAAGCCCATATTTAACCTGCTCATCTAAGCGATAAACATAAACGCCGTAAGTCCCGCGTAAATCTTGGGTTAAAGACTCAACTTCATTGAGCGCTGGAGTGGGATCAAACCTCTCAGGAAGAGTAGAAATTACGACCGGAGAAGTGATTCTTTGCCAAAAAAGCGGTACTTCAGTTTTCAAATAAAAGAGAAGGCTAGCGAAAGCTGTTAAAAGAAAAAGGCCGACAATTGCCCACCGTCCATCAACAAAGGGGGGTTTTAGTTTCTTTTTTCTTATTTTTTTAACTTCTGGTAGTTCTCGCTGAGCTGGCTTAAAAATCATTTTAACAAGTAGTATGAATCAGGGCGTTGACCCGCTTTCCTTCAGTAATTAGCTGATTGTACTCCTTCACCACTCTTGGGGTTAAAACTAGCCTCAGCTTAATCCCCAATTTTGATATTTGATTTTTGAATTTTTCATTTACTTTTAAAATTCCACTCCAACCACTGGCAATCAAAATCACCTCCGGATTTCCCGACACAAGCAGCTTTTGCTCCCAATCCGCCACCACATGATCAGTTCCGTATTCTTCTTTCACTCGCTCGACCTCCCGGAGAATAGTTTTC
>Ga0114921_10001210_pt1 | contig 11748 bp, 10 predicted proteins | sample BentaG_FD_87016 | JGI IMG/M metagenome (GOLD analysis project Ga0114921, IMG submission 87016) | Deep subsurface microbial communities from South Atlantic Ocean to uncover new lineages of life (NeLLi) - Benguela_00093 metaG | ecosystem: Environmental > Aquatic > Marine > Oceanic > Sediment ...
GTCCGGAGTATGTGAGGTCGTACTCCTCGACGAGTTCCTGCATCTTTCTGAATAGGCCGAGATTCCACTCCTTCTCTCCCATCTTGTGGCCGGACCTCGCCCTCTCAGCCACCTCAAGTAGACTGATCACAAGCCATACCTCCTCAAATCTAATATTCCTTCAAGTTCATAAGTTGTTTGCCACTCTCCCAATCCAAGAAGGTCGAACATTTATTCCTTAAATAACATGGATAGCGCACGCGCTAACTAGAGCGACTATAGCCAGTATTATTTTTGTTGCACGCGCAATATTTATGCTGATCCTCTTAGATACGAGATCTAGATAGCTACTCTAATGGTGAGACGATGACTGATGAGTATTTCCGAAACGGTTATTGAAGAATATGTTAAGGATCTTTTAGAAGCTGAGAATACACAAGTTCCAATTGAACCAATTACAAAAAAGTATCAAGCCTAAATACAGAAGACGCATATAAAATTCAGTTAAAACTTATCGAGGAAAAGAAGAAGCGTGGAGAAGTAATTATTGGTAAGAAGGTGGGCTTAACCAGCAAAGCGATGCAAGAGTTGGCAGGCATCAATGAACCAGACTATGGGTTCTTAACTGACCGCATGGTTGTGTTAGAAGACTTTCCTATCAAGCTCTCTGAACTCATTAGACCAGCTGTTGAAGCTGAGATAGCTTTCGTATTGAAGGATGACCTAACTAGTCCTGGCGTGCTTGTTTCGGACGTTCTTCAAGCCACTGACTTCATCATGCCATCCTTGGAGATAATTGATGGAAGAACCAAGCGTGATACAGGTGAGTGGAGGGTGGAGAACTCGATATTGGATAATGCGGGTACAGGTCGTGTGGTGTTTGGTGGTAAACGGTGTTCGATTGATGACGTTGATTTGAGGTGTTTAGGTTTAATCTTTGAGAAGAATGGGGAAGTTGTCTCTACGGCTGCTGGTGCTGCTGTGTATGGTAATCCTGTTCAGGCGGTTACATGGTTGGCTAACAAGCTTTCAGGATTTGGGGCTACTTTGTATGCTGGGGAGACGATTTTATCGGGGTCTTTGATTGCTGCAGTTAGGGCTAATAAGGGTGACTTCTTTACAGCAACGTTTGATCATATTGGTTCTGTGAAAGTGAAGTTTATAGAGTAAGTCAGACTAGTCTCTAGTAAAGGTGAAAACGTGTAATAACACGAGTTAGCCAGCTTAGTATGGGAAGATCAACGATGGACCTTAGTGAATTACGTATAGATGGTAAAAGGCTGCAAAATACCCTTGAGGAAATGGCTACAATCGGTGCAACGCCTGGCGGCGGGGTACAGCGTCTGGCCTTAACCGACGAAGACAAGCAGGCACGAGACTTATTTGTACAATGGTTGCAGGACCTCAACTTGAAGGTAACGATTGATGAAATGGGAAATATCTTCGGGAAACGCGAAGGCACGAATGATGACCTTCCACCTATTGTCAGTGGCTCACATCTTGACTCTCAACCAAAAGGTGGACGCTTCGATGGCGTCCTCGGCGTTATGGGTCCTCTCGAAGTATTGAGAACCCTCCATGAGAACAACATCGAGACAATTCGATCTATTGTCATTGTGGACTGGACCAATGAGGAAGGTTCCCGCTTTGCACCCTGCATGGTGGGTTCAGGAGTCTGGGCAGGTGCACTTGATAGGGATTGGGTATACCAAAGAACCGCTCTCAATGACACACGGTTCATCGATGAACTGGAACGAATAGGTTATCGGGGAGAAACAGCAACAACAAAGTGGCCGATTCACGCGTATTATGAATATCACATTGAGCAAGGCCCCATTCTTGAGATAGAACGGAAAATTATCGGTGCACCAAAAGGGATCTTGTGTCTCCATTGGTATGACATCTATCTGGAAGGAGAAGCCAACCAAGTAGGACCAACGCCCATGGAGGGTCGACATGATGCACTGTGCGCTGCTGCAGAAATGATTCTCAAGGTCAATCGTTTACCTGAGAAGAAGGGCGGAAACCTGGTCGCCACCGTTGGTGAAATCCAGAATTATCCCAATTCGAGAAACATTATACCTGATAAGGTGCACTTTACGGTGGACATCAGGTCTTGGGATGATGTTCATGCATTGAATGCGTGGTATGACTTACGGAGAGATTTTGAGGTGATAGCTGATCAAAGAGGCTGTCCGATCAATATAGAGGAAACGTGGCGAGTGGAGCATGCTCGCTTTGATGAAAGGTTGGTCAAGCGTGTATTAGATACGGCAGAAGAGCTGGAGCATTCCAATCTGTATATGTTTAGCGGGGCGGGTCATGATGCCAGCTATATGAACCAGATTGCAGCGACCGCAATGATCTTTGTGCCCAGCCTTGACGGCAGGAGTCATGTCGAGGTTGAAAATACCAGTTGGAAAGATTGTGAGGCTGGAGCCAATGTGTTGTTACACTGTATGCTCAAATCTGCAAATGAAACTGGCTAGCTAGTTACATGATTTTGTGTTTTTCGTTTAAGTCGTGTGAATTTGTATACACCTATTGTGGTAAGTAGATTAGTGATAATTATGATGATGAAAGCGATTTGTTGAAACATATCTGAATATGGAAGATTGTAAGACAAGAATACGACGGAAAGAACGGTTTCGTTCAAGCCTCTAGCTAGAACAACCGAAAGTAGAGACCTTTCAGATCGTAGTGAGCTTCGAATTGTTGTTATATAAATAACGAAAATCCGCATTACTACTAGAAGTATCGAGAGTATTGCTCCATAGAGGATCCATAATGGGTTAGAAACATTGACGGTCACTCCGATGTACACGAAAAAGAAGGTCCTAACTAGAAAAGCTAAATCAGATTCAAAATGAATCATATACTCATCTAACGCGGTATTTTCTGCCTCTACATCGATAATTCGAAAAATTAAGCGTTCATTGCCAAGTACTAATCCAAAAAGTAAAGCAGAGAGAGCACCATTTCCTCCTAAATACTCTGAAATGTAATATGAGACAAAAAGAACTGCTATAGTCAACATTGATGCATAGGCTTCTCTTTTTATCTTTGACAGGACTTTAAACCAAAAGAGGCCAAACATAAATCCAATGACGGCCCCTACACAAAAACGCGCAGCAATATCTTGTACAATATCAAATAGGTTAAATGAGCCTGAAGCAACTATTCCTATTAAAGCTAAAAAAGATACTACCTGAAACACATTGTTCAGTGTTGACTCCAGGGTTATCACGGTCGTAACCTCTTCCTTTAGCTTGATAGAACGAATGATAGGGATAAGAACAGCAGCACTGTTCCCAGATATCATGATCCCAAACAGGGCACCATATAGAGGAGATATCTCAATAGACATGAAAAAGACGATTACGGCTATTGTGCCAAAAAACAAGTTGAGGAGGGTTATCATTAAGGCTCGGGGCGTTTCTCGAAAGGTCTTTTGTAGATTCATAGCGAGTCCTGCTTCGAAAAGAATGAGAATGGTCGCTAAATCTGCCAAATAAGGTGCATATCCAGCAATATCTTCAGTTTTGACAAAGTTAAATATCGGTCCGACTAAAAATCCTAAAAGAATTAAAAACAAAATTCCAGGTAAACCGGTTCTAGTAAATTGATAATTGCTAAGAAATCCAATAATGATTATTAGGCTGACTAACAATAAACCAATAGCGACAACTTCACTCATGAAATCTATTTTTCGTTTTTAGATATATATCCTTTACGAATTATTTAATAAAAATAATATTTAAGAGTACCAAAGAAAAAATATGGATGATTAATCATATCTCGACGTTTTTAGGTTTCTATTCGCATGTTAGGGTGGTCTCTAATGTCAATCTGGTTTACAGTCTTAGAAATCCACGTTCTCTTCGATGTACAGTTAACTAGCCTTTACGCCCAAATTAAAAAGATAGAAAATGTTGTGTGTTTAGGTGCTTGTAGCATACCTCTCATCATGGAATATCTCTTTAAATGGCTTTCTGGATTTCTTTTCAGGGCTCACGTCAGGTACTCCAATAGGTAACAGGTTTATGACAGTCATCTCCTTTGGAATATCTAACAGACCTTTGACATCTTCCTCGGTGAATGCTCCAATCCAGCATGTTCCATATCCCAGGCTCCAAGCAGACAACACCATGTGCTCAACTGCTATCATCACATCCCTCTCAGCCCATCTCTCGTATACCTGAGGTGATTTTTTATCCATAGCCAACGCGACTATTATAACACCGGCATTAGATATCCAGCTCTGGTTTCGAGCGATTTTCCCCAATCTATCCTTTGTATCGGGATCCCTTACGACGATGAAACGCCATGGCTGCTTATTACCGGCACTGGGCGCTTGTTGAGCCGCCTCGAGTATTTTCTTCAAGTGCTCTTCTTGTAACGGCTCAGGTTTAAATCTTCGAATGCTTCTTCTGGTTCGTATTGCTTCTATTACTTCCATAATGATCAGGGAATAACCAACTCGACGGTTTATATTCTAATCGATTTCCGCGGGATCAACAAACAGCTAGCTAGCTATGAATGAATCTACAATCGACAATAAACGATTTTTTTCTATGAGACTTAGTCCTTCACTTAGACGCGCAGTTGTAACAAGTAGTTACCATGCATCAAGTTGCTCTAGAGAGAGAAAAAATGTCGATATCGTTTGAAATAGACTAGCTAGCTTCTAGTGAAAATATATCTTATTTTTTTTCTTGTTCCTTCTTTTCTCTCCAGTTTACTAATCGTTTTAAGAGCTAGCTAGCGCTGCCAGCTGGTATTTACCCCATCGAATGACTTTTACATGTAAACTAGGTTAAGAGATTTAAAGTGTGAAGAGAAGTGTGATTTAACATTGATGTGTCGATAATGCTGTGGCTCTGCAATCACACCAGCCAATATAAGCAATACAAACTGAAAACTAAGGCTATTGTGAATTAAGGTTTTATAGTCCTATGGGTCTTATTTATTATCCAAGAAAAAGCCTCGAGTTGTTGAAATTGTATGATCTTCTAGTTAAGGATGGAGTAGTTATTGACCCATCCCAAGGTCTCCACGAGAAAAGAGACATCGCGATCACTAAAGGCATAATCGAGTTGATGGAAAAAGATATCCCATCAGACAAAGCCAGGGAGATAATCGATGCATCTGAACACATCGTCACACCAGGGTTAATTGACATCCACGTCCATGTCTATCCCGGAGTCAGCCACTACGGCATAGACGCAGATACCCACTCCCTCGCTCAAGGCGTGACCACTGTCATGGATGCAGGTTCGTCTGGAGCAGATACTTTCGAAGGATTTCGTAGGTACGTAGTGAACGTTTCAGACACGAGAATCGTGGCCTTCCTAAACATCTCGACCATGGGGATGATCTCCCCCCGTGTAGGAGAGCTGGAAAACCTAAGATTTGCGGATGTGGAGAGGGCTGTTGAGGTTATCGAGCGGAATAGGGATGTTATTCAAGGCGTCAAGGTCCGGATGTCAAGGTCTATCGTAGGGGATAACGGGATTCAACCCCTTCTCCTAGCAAAGAGGGCGTCGGAAGCGGTGAAGATGCCGATTATGGTGCATGTAGGAAACACTCCTATGCCCCTCGCTGATATCTTAGGGGAAATGAGGCGTGGAGACATATTGACTCACTGCTTCCATGGTTCAGAGAATGGCATCCTAGACGACCAAGGCAACATACTCGACGCGGTCAGGGAAGCAGTGAAGAAAGGCGTTAACTTGGATGTTGGCCATGGTCGAGGAAGCTTCAGCTTCAACGTGGCGGAGAAAGCATTGGCTCAAGGTGTGTCGCCTCAAACCATTAGCAGCGATCTCCATCACTACAATGTCTTCGGCCCGGTCTATAGTTTAGCGACAACAGTCTCCAAATTCCTCTACCTCGGACTATCATTGGACGAAGCTCTGACTAAGGTGACTTTAACGCCTGCGAAGCTTCTTGGAATCGACGAGGAGCTGGGAAACCTTAGAAAGGGAAGTATAGCTGATGTTTCCATTTTTGAATTGAAGAAGGGTAATTTCTCCTTCTTGGACACCGTTGGGAAGGTAGTGATAGGTAATAGACTTCTGAAACCTGCCGCTGTAGTAAAGGGTGGTAAAGTTTATTCTGGGAGACTAAAGGTTGAAAGGTAGTCGCTAAAAGACCGGGAAAAAAGATACCCTTTAAAAAAATAATGGGCTGGCTTAAATCCCTCTTCAAAACCATAATACTATGTTTAAACAAACACTATAGTATAATCTGTGATAAAGCATAGGAGTTCTGTTAAATTAATAGTGTGATATGAATAGAGCATCATATGAAGGGCATTTGATTAGGGTAGTAGGAAGACCTTCTTAGGCTATTGCAGGCAGGACTTCCTCTCCGAATAGTTCCATGTTATCCATGTAAAAGAATCTGGGGGTCAGCAGACTCACGCCCTTAGCAATGTACTTCTCTAAAAACTCTGTTACTGTTTTTGGGGTTCCGTATGCTCCGCCTAATTGCTTACGCTGGTCTTCAGCATTGACCCCAAACCAATTGGCTAATCTTTTTAGTCTGAACTCTGCTTCCTCGTTGTCGCGACCTACGACAACTGAGACTCCAACTCCCTTCTTTATCTCATCGTAGTCTCTACCAACATCTTTACAATGCCGTTTGAGAGCTGTTAACTTCTGGTCAAGAGTTTTCAAATCGTTAGCAAAGAAGTGGCAAATGTCAGCGTGTTTTGCAACTATCCTCAATGTTACCTTCTCTCCCCCTCCACCAATTAATATTGGGACAGGAACTTGCACGGGTTGGGGTGAGTTAAGAGCGTTTTCGACTTTGAATATTTTACCATGGTAAGTCGTACGCTCATTTACGAACATACTCTTACATATTTCAACGGTTTCCTCAAGACCTCTCAGACGTTCACGAGCAGGAGGATATCTACCAAAGTAATCATTGAATTCCGTCTCGTGCCAGCCAGCTCCAATGCCAAACACAAGTCTTCCCCCAGAGATTATGTCAACAGTTGTCGCCATCTTAGCTAAAACCGCTGGAGCCCTATAGGCATAACATGTTACTAATGGGGCTATTCCGATCTTGTTTGTAACGGCGGCTAAACCAGCCAGAGTAGTCCAGCATTCAAGAGGATGACGATCGGGCCTGTTAGGCTGCCTCATGCTCATGAAGTGGTCGGTTATCATAAAAATATCATAATTAAGAGCCTCAGCTCTGAGGCAATAGCGTTTCATCTCTTCGAAGTCCCTACCCTCAGGCCAGATAAACGCTCCAAACGAGACATCAGAAACCATATTCAATCACCAAACGATAATGTGTATCAGATAATTGGTCAAAGCACTATTATATCTTTCCTACTCGAAAAATGGATAATTCGATCTATATTTTTTAAGTGAGGAGTAAGATTAAAAAATAAGTTACCTGACTCGCATGAAATCTCTATAAGCCCAGCTTTTATCCATGCTACCCTTGAGCCCAAGGGCCTACATCGAAGTTTTAAGTTATTTATCTCAGGGTCATGTCTATGACTACCCGCTCAACATGTTCCCTACCACTCTCCACAAGCTCTACGCCCTCATTGACGTCTTGGAGAGGAATGCGGTGAGTTATCGACTGGGAGAGGTCGATTTTCCTCGCCTCCATGAGCTGGATGACTTGCTGGAGCTCGAAGCGCGTGTGATCCCCTGAAACCATGAGCCGACCTTCTCTTAGACCCCAGTATTCAGCTTGAAGGGGCGTTGTCTGGAGCCCCACACTCACTGCTGTGCCAGTCGCGTAACGATTCCTACCCTTTATGGCTTTGATAGCCTGCTCCATAGCCTTAGGAGAACCTGAGCATTCTATCGCAACATCAACGCCCCAGCCATCAGTCGCCTTTTCAACAGCCTCTAGGACATTATCTCTAGTGGCGTTCACAACTAAGTCCGCCCCATACCTCTGAGCTTCCTCCAGCTTTGAGTCAATCACATCGACAGCCATCACCTTACCCGCACCAAAGAATTTAGCCCACATCACTGCGTGTAAGCCAACCCCGCCCACTCCAAAAACTAGAGCTGTATCACCCACTTTAAGACCTGAGATTTTCACTGAGTGATAAGGGGTGGAGACCGCGCAGGCAGCTATTGCACCCCACTCAAAGGGCACATTATCCGCCATCTTCAAGGCGCTTCGTGCTGGAACCTTGATGTACTCTGCAAAGGTGCCATCCACATGACTGCCAATCGACTGCCTGTGACGACAACGATTATCATAACCCTGCAAGCAAGGCTTACAATTACCACAAGAGATGATATAGTGGATGACCACATGATCACCCACTTTAATGTGGGTCACATCACTCCCTACCTCCTTCACTACACCCGCGCCCTCATGACCTAGGGTTAGGGGGATTATGTAGGGTGAGAACACGCCAGAATGATAGTGGACATCAGTACCGCATATACCTGATGCCTTAATCGCAACTAACACCTCATCAGGCTCTATGACAGGTACATCGATCTTTTCAACAGCAAACGGCTTACCAGCCTCTACAAACCTAGCAGCTAACATGGAGGTGGTCTTAGGTTTCTCGTTATATTTAATTTTCGGTTACTTGTTTTACCTGTGACTTAAACACGTTTTCGAATATCTAATTATCGAGTTCTATAGTTTTTTAAGTGTGCTATAACATTGATCTCGAAAATCTTAGTTTTCCACTAGCTAGTTATGAAAATATTCAAAAATCCCACAACCAATAATAACCTAGACCATACTAACAAATAACTAATGAAAAGCTAGCAAGCGATTTATTGAGGATTTATAGCCAAAAGAAGCATAACATGCCTAAATTATGAATTTTATATGGTGGGGTGGGGGGGATTTGAACCCTCGAGCTCCAACGCCCCAGGCTGGAATCATAGACCATACTATCCGTCTCAAATATAGACACAGAAGGCCTATATCTTGAAGACTCTAGACGACCACCCCATGTAAGCTGAAGATAGAATGTCTCTGCAAGATATAAAAATTACCTTATGAAATAATCGTCTTGATTGTCCTCATATTGTTTACAGCGACTCACTGTTTTTCACATTCAAGTTCAATTTGAAGTGCCGTACTTTTCAGCTTCTAAATCGAAAGCAAGTAAAAAATAAACAAGCGACATGGATTTGGAAAATAAGTGAAAGAAGACGGGGGATATATGAAACACTAGTTGTTGAGAACGTTTTACCAACCAACTAGATGTCGTGACACACGATTTTTTACGACATGCTGCTTTCCCATCTATTGGTGGAACAATACCTGAGGTTTATGCAAGGTCGTTATGTTCAGACCGCTTGAAAATGAATTAGAACGAGTTAGCTAGCAGATTACAATTGGTTGATGGGTGAGACGCCTTTATCCGAGCCACCTCGGCCTCCCTGACAGGAAGTCGGTTAGAACCCGGGTAAACTCCTCGTTTGACGCAGCGAAATCAATGATTTCCTCGTTGACTTTAAGGTCCAAGGAGGCCGGTATCACGTCGATGAACTTGTTTGCGACCCCCGCCTCCTTGCCACCATTCTTCAGTTTTTCTTGAAGAAGCGCCACTGCGTCGCTATAACGTCTTTTCATGCCTACCACCCAGCGAGTGCCTTCAATCCATGGACCGATTACAGTGGTATCCGCAGTCACGTGTTTCTCTAGAAAATTATTTGCTTCTCGAGAATCGAAGGAGGGGCCTAGATGGCGTTTGGTGGAGGGGATGACACGGGATTCCAGTCCGAAGATGAGAGCATTCACCTGCTCTTCGTCGCTCCAAGCAGCAGTCTTCAACACCTGGAACCCGTGGTGAACTAGAAGGCTTCGAAGGGACCGCATTGACTTATAAAGCTGCCCCCACAGTACGTCGGGCACCAGTCTCCCCCCTGCAAAGAATAAGACTATCACATCAAAGTCTAGATGGGTAAATCGTTCCCTGAGACGTGCGGACGAGAGCGGCTTCGTCGGGGGATAGAATAGTGAGAATCGGGGTCTTTCAAGGAAGGTTCTGGACGCAGTGATCAACTCGCCAAGTCGCTCCGTAGAAACGGCGGCAGCTACATTTCGACGATGATCGACGGGATCAACAACGATTAACGGGGCATCAAAGAGCAGCTTAACCTCGCGTATTCGTCGCGCATACAGGTTCTCAATGTCAATTACCTCACCAATAGTCCACTGTGAAGTCCGCTTCAGGGTTTTGAGGAAGGAGGAGTAGTTCAGAATCAAGAGTTCACAGAGGTATCCGCTGAAGCCACCGACCCTGATCTCAGCGCCATAGACTCCGATTCCACGCATAAACTGCTTAAGGAGACGCACCTCGTTTGCTGCTTGCGGCTCAAGGTGCTTCGTTACGTAAGAGGTGTGGAGAGGGGTTCTATCGACGGAGGAAATCGCGTTCCCCGCCCACTCGATTTTGAAGCAGGGGACGAAATCTAATTTATACCCATCTACCTCTGCTTTGAGGTAGGGGTGCTCCGCGTAGGCCTCCACCCACTTCGTCCCGAGAAAGGATTTCACGACGTCAAGAACTTTTGGAAAGACTTCCTTTGTCTGGGTCTTTGGGAGCGAGATGAATACGTCGATATCCTTTTCTCCAGAAATCCACGTATCCTTTGCTGTCGAACCTTGTATGTTAACATCGGCGTCTACTCCTGACCTCTGAAGTTCTTCGTTTAAGGTCGTTACTAAGTGTTCAGAGAATTGGAGGAGCTCCCTTCTCTCGCTTGCACTGGGTTCCACCAGCTCAAGAACCCGGTCACAAACCTCTTGTAGCGCGCTCTCTTTCTCACGTTCCAGCATACGCGGCTCCTGCCTTCGCTTCATTGGTTGGAAATACTCCATAAACGACGGGACGCAATCTTTCCTCGAGTCAAAGGAGACAACACTCGATATGATTTAAGCATCTTTAAGATATGTTTGTGAAATTAGTTACCCCTACGGAAGATAATGATTCCTATTCCTTTTCTCCCATACCGATACTTATCTACCCTCTTGCTTGTGTACTATTAGCAATGACACATGGCAAATAATGATACATAACCCATAATATAGTTCAGGTTAATGGTGTTGTCTCGGTGGGTTGGTTTGAGCGAAACAGGGTCAGAAGAACGATGGCTGAGCAAGCCCAGTTCTCACGATCCATTTCGCCCACGTTTCTGATGTACGATTGGGTATTTAACAGTTATGTCGGGGTGTTAGTTGGCTAAGCTGGCTAACTATGAAGATGCTTGCGTTTTTATATTTACAACGTTAGTACTAATCAAGAATAACTCTAAGATTATACTAACTAATAAAAACGAAATTATGTTGAATAGGTATACTTGATTATTTTTATCTATACATCAACTAAGAGCTAGTTGTTAGTAGCTAGCTAGCTTTAACTAGCAAGTTTTTTTTCTTTTTTGTCTACGCTTGGTGGATAGGTTTCCCCCCTTCTCCTGATCGTAGCTAGCTTGCAGAGTTCCTGGCACGGAAGGAATCTGTATATCGATTACATGAACAAAGGAGGGGATGTGACGCTATAAGCGAGCTAATGTTTGACTTAAAGATTGAATTTGTTCGACAACTTTTGGCTCATCTTCCCAACGGTGAAACAGTTGATTAGTAATCTTCCAACTTCTTAAGCCCTCTTCTCCGTAAACTCGATAAAATGAGCCTACTTTACAGATGTGCCCGTAACCACATTTATAACAGGGAAAGATTTCGGATGTGTAGCAAACACTCCCTTTAAAGACTGCACGATACGCCGTCATCCGTTTCTTGATAGCTTCGACA
>Ga0114921_10001211_pt1 | contig 11746 bp, 13 predicted proteins | sample BentaG_FD_87016 | JGI IMG/M metagenome (GOLD analysis project Ga0114921, IMG submission 87016) | Deep subsurface microbial communities from South Atlantic Ocean to uncover new lineages of life (NeLLi) - Benguela_00093 metaG | ecosystem: Environmental > Aquatic > Marine > Oceanic > Sediment ...
AAAGATGAAGCGTAACGCAGCAGTTGGACTTTTTACGAAGCCGTCATTCTTAGTGAAGCGAACTTTAGAATGGTCAAAAATTCTTTTCAGTGAGCGAAAGGGAATTTGGGCAACAGACCGCGAAGCACTGAAGCGATGGGACAAGGGAGTACTCCAGAACTCAGGAAAATTCCCATTCAAAACCAAAGTTTTGTGAATCCGGGAGAATACTGGCGTCCCTGAGCGTAACCCGCTGGAGAAGTGGGGACCCTTCGTGGATATGCTTGCTTCTTCGTGAGAAGTGGAAATACCAGGCCATTGGAGATGAGATGGTGAAAATGGCACAAAGGGTCAATGGGGAAATAATAAAAATAAAGAGATGAATATCGGAGTTCAGCTTATGGAAATTCTATTTTACCTTCAACGTCGTAAAGAAAAGTCCGATGATAGTTTTGGCATCTCGAATCTCGCCCCTTTTGATCATCTCCAATGCCTCTTCCAATGCAATGGGTTTCACATCCAGTATTTCGTCCGTATCGAGATTTTGGCGGCCCGAGGTAAGGCCGGTAGCCAAGAAGATGTGTATATGCTCATCTGAATAGCCGGGCACTGGGTAGATCTCACCTATTTTTTGGAATACGTGAGCCCGATAACCCACCTCCTCGGGAAGCTCCCTTTTGGCACATTCAATGGGGCTCTCCCCTGGATTTATGGTTCCCGCGGGGACCTCCCAAAGAAACTGTCCCACGGCATGCCGATATTGCTTGATCATGACCACCCTACGGTCGGCAAGAAGAGGGACGATGGCTGCAGCCCCGGGATGATGGATAATTTCTAATTCGACCGTCTCCCCATTGGGCAACGTCAGCCGCTCTTTGGAGAGGCGAAATACTTTACCTTTATGGAGATCCCATACCTCATGCGGAACGATACCCATCTCATCCTCCTGAGTATTACAAACATGCTCTCCAACAACCCATTATCCCAATTTCGTGAATTCGCCGCCCTTGTTAAACATACGCTAAGAGAGGAAAATAGTTAAAAAATCGTTTTATTTCACCAGACTGTATAAAATAATCAAGAAATGGTTTTATCTTTATTAGATTAACTCCCTTAAATTTAAGAATTTTTTTGTAAGAAAATTTCATTTTCCCTCTTGACAATTGGCATATTTAGTGATAAATAAAAGATAAAATACCAAATATTGGGGGAAGTTAAGCCATGAGCTATATCATCTGCGGAAAACGAAAGGGTAATCCCAAGGTCAACGTCGAAGTTTGCAGGAGAAAATGTAAGCATGCCAACCAATGCAAATCCTACAAGGAATACCTCGGCATTGCCCAGACCCTCCAAGAGGAAAAGGACAATTTACGAAATCATCGTATTTCACCTTGATCTCTACCCTTCGGTTTGTATCAGCCCCCCTTCTACTCCCTAAAAACCTTTGCCGAATCTCCCCCACAAAGACTATTCCGGGGGAACCCCCCAATCCCCAAACTCATATTGCAGGATGCTGAGTATGGCCACTCCCGCCGTCTCTGACCGCAGGATCCGGGGTCCCAGACCCACGGGGATGAATCCCCTCTCTCTTGCTGCGGAGATCTCGCCTTCGCAAAAACCCCCCTCAGGCCCAACGAGGAAGAGGAATTTCCCCGAATTCTTATCGATTTCCCTCATCCTTTCTTTCAAGGAACTCCCCTCCTTCTCCCAGAGAATCAACTTTACAAAATCACGAAAGGGCGACTCTAAGATTGACCCGAGATCACGGATACCTCCAACCCGGGGGGGAATAACCCGCCCACACTGTTTAGCCGATTCTATCACGATCCTCTTCCAACGATTCCATCTCCTCTCCGCCTGTTCCCCGCCCAATATCGGAATCGTCCTCAACGAAATGAATGGGAAAATAGCCGAGACACCCATTTCAGTGGTTTTCTGCAATACATAATCCATCTTACCCCCCTTCAAAAGGCCTTGCCCTAAGATGACATCGATGGGGGATTCCCTCCGGGGGGTGTTCGTCTTTCCGATTTTCACCGTTATCCGATGGTGCCTTTGGCTCTCAATGGTCCCCCAATACTCCATTCCCTTCCCATCGAAGAGGACAATCTCATTCCCCTCCTTTAACCTGAGGACCTTTTGGATATGCCTCGCCTCGGCTCCCGAAATCTCTATTTTATCTCCCATCCAGTGGGGGGTTTCCACATAGAAGCGCGACACTGATCTCCCTCATGCCTTGTTTAAAACCACACAGGCCCAACCGCCTTCCAGGGATACCTCCGCCAAGGCAAAAGACCCGTTGGGGAAGAGTTTTTTCACGAGGTCCACCTCTCCATCTAAGAGCCCGGAAAGGATGAGGGTACCTCCAGCCGAAACCCGGTCCATCAGGTGATACCTCATCTCCTCGATGGTCTTCGCATCGATATTTGCGACAACCACATCGAATTGTTCCCGTATCTGAGAGATGGTTGCTTTTCTCACTCGAATCCTCCCCTTCAATCCATTCATGCGAATATTTTTCCTCGCATTATCAATGGCCCTTTGGTCGACGTCTGTACCCGTGACATGCCGCGCACCCAATTTGGCCGCCGCAATACTGAGAATCCCCGATCCCGTGCCCACATCCAAGACCGAGTGAGGTGTTTTCCCGCCTCTCCTTGGGAAATCACGTATGCCGGTAAAGGCTTTTTCCAGTGCCCGAAGGCAAAGCCGCGTGGTTGGATGAGTCCCCGTTCCAAAGGCCATTCCCGGCTCGATATCGATGACGATCATCTCCCTCGGCCTTAGATTGATCCATGGGGGTTTAACGACAATCCGGCTTCCCAGCTGGGAGGGCTTGAAGAAGGCCCTCCAGCGCGTCATCCAATCCTTATCAGCTATAGGGTGAACCGCTACATCAGATGGGCAAATCTCAGGGAAGAATTCCCGTATAGCCTCCAAATAGCGAGAAATGGATCGAGCTTCAAGCATGAGCGGATAGGGAAAATAGGCTTTGATTATTTCGAACCCCTCTTTCTCCTCTGCGTCTTCAAAAACAATCCCGCTGGAACCCCTTTCCATAAGGAAATTGGCCAAGGCCTCCTGGGCCTCCTTTGGAATGGTAACCCTAACCTCCCCCCATTTCATCATAGGCGCCATATTCCTCTTGTTTCGACGTCCCCTTTTCGTAACTGCCAAAGGGCTTTGGGGGTTCATCTTATCACACAAATGGATTTCCTCAAGGAGAAATCCCACGTGGATTTAAAAGGAACCAAAATCCACCGCCTAAATTTGGAGACCTGAAAATAGAAGTGAGATTTGAATTTATCACTAGAGTTCACAATGAAAAATGCCCGTAGAGCGAACATTACGAAATTTCTGGGGAACCCATTTCCTTGACAATTCATGGAGGTATATCCTATAATTTCACTTAAAAATTTCAATAGTTATGTTTCTGGAGTTTCCTGAGTTTCAAGGGAACACCGTTGTCCATGAGCCAGTTGCGGCAAAGTTCCTGAGATCCTATGGAACAAAGGGGTTAGAAAAATACTCCTCATAAAAGTCAGGAAACTCCAGTTATGTTTCCCACGGTGGAATGAGCCTGCTTCGTTAAGAGATGGAAGTTCAACGTGAGATTATTTATTACCTTCGAGGGCATAGAAGGAAGCGGTAAAACGACGCAGATTCACCTGCTGAGGGATTATGTGGAACGGAAGGGATATCGATGTCAAATTACCCGTGAACCTGGCGGTTGTCGAATTGGGGATAAAATCAGGGATATTCTCATGGACTCAAGTAACGAAAACCTGACGCCCCTGAGCGAATTACTCCTCATCATGGCCAATCGTGCACAGCACGTTACGGAGGTGATCGAGCCCGCCTTGAGGGATCAACGGATTTTAATCTGTGATCGGTTTCACGATGCGACGGTGGCCTATCAAGGGTTTGCACGCGGAGTGGCCCTCGATTTGATCGAGAGGCTCAACCAAACAGTTGCCGGGGAGCTGAAACCTGATCTGACGATTTTACTGGACTGTCCGGTCGAAGTAGGGCTAGAGAGGGCTAGGGAAAGAATGGCGAACGAAAACGTATCGTGGAAGGAGGGCAGGTTCGAAGGAGAACAAAGGGATTTCCATCAGAGGGTGAGGGATGCTTATCTCACAATCGCCAAAGCCGAACCTCACCGGATTACGGTCGTGGATGGATCACGGGATGAGCATACCGTTGAGCGGGAAATCCAACAATTCGTCAATCCTCTTTTGAAATGACTCATTGGTGGCTGAGATGTCTTTCAAGGAGATTATCGGACACGATAGGCAGATAGAACATCTCCGAAATGCCATGAGGAATGGGCGGGTCGCCCACGCCTACCTTTTTCTGGGTAAGGAGGGAATTGGAAAAAAAATGGTTGCCCTCAACCTGGCAAAGACCCTCAATTGCCCTCGTGGTAACCAAGACTCCTGTGATGAATGCCCTTCCTGCCTGAAGGTAGATCATCTTCATCATCCCGACGTCATTTTGGTAGGGCCGCAGGGTCAATGGATTCGAATCGACCAAATCAGGGATCTCCAGAGGGAGTTGAGTCACAGGCCTTATGAGGGGAAGAGGAGGGTCTGTATTCTGACGGGTTCGGATCGAATGAGGCAGGAAGCGGCCAATGCACTATTAAAAATTCTGGAGGAACCTCCCCTTCACACCGTGCTGATCCTCCTTGCCGCCAATGTAGATCTCATGCTCCCCACCATTACCTCTCGCTGTCAAAGGATTCCCTTTAATCCACTACCCCTTGAACGAATAACGGAGCTTATTCGTTCAAGGTTGCCGCTGAAAAAAGAGGAAGCTCACATTCTGGCCTCCCTTGCCGATGGGAGCCTGGGGAAGGCATTGCAGATGGACCTGGATTTTGTCCTGCGGATGAGGAGGGAGATCATCGGAAAAATCATCGACCTTCCCTCTTATGGGGCTGAGCAAATATTGGGTTTAGCCGAGGAATTGGCCACCAGGAATGACGACCTACCTATGCTTTTAACCATGATCCATGCGTGGTATAGAGACCTCTTGACCTATAAGGAGAGGGGAAGCGGTGCTCAGTTGATTAACATCGACCTTTCGCACGAGATCCAAAAGGTGGCCCCAGGGACGGATACTCCATCCCTGATCCATCGCATGGAGGTCATCCAGGGAGCCTTATGGAACTTGGATCGAAATGCCAATCGGCAAATAACCCTGGAGGCAATGCTCCTGGATTTGGGCAGAACCGGAAACCTCCATGCCGATATATGGAGTTGATGAGATGGCTAGGGTTGTCGGCGTGAAGCTTTATGATGGCAAAATTTATGAATTCGACGCCTTGGATATGGAACTCAAACTGGACGATAGGGTTTTAGTGGAGACGGAAAAGGGGCGATTTCTGGGAAAGGTGGCCGTTGAACCGAGGGAGAAGGAGACGCGGCTCCTCCTGAAAATCCTCCGACCAGTCCTTCGGAGGGCAACCGAGGAGGACTTGAAACAGGATGAAAAGAATGTTGAGACGCAGAAAGAGGGACTCGATTTCTGCCTACAACGGATAAGGGCCAGGGAACTACCCATGAAACTGGTCCGGGTCGAATTCTTGTTCGATCGGAGCAAGGCCATCTTCTATTTTACCTCGGAAAAGAGGGTTGACTTCAGGGAACTGGTAAAGGACTTGGCCTCCAAATACCATACCAGAATTGAGATGAGACAGATTGGTGTCAGAGATGAAGCCAAGATGGTTGGGGGGACGGGGAGCTGTGGTCGCGAGCTCTGTTGTTATCGTTTTCTCAAAACCTTTGACCTGGTATCCGTTCGCATGGCCAAGGAACAGAACCTCGCCCTCAATCCAGAAAAAATTTCAGGCGTATGTGGTCGGCTCATGTGTTGCCTAGCCTTTGAACATGAAATTTACTCCCAACTCAGGAAGGACCTCCCCAAGCTCGGAAAGCGGATCGAGACAAAATTCGGGCAAGGAAAGGTGATTCGACAAAACATCCTCGCTCAGACGGTTACCCTTCAATTGGAGAATGGAGTCGAAATGACCGTCAATGTATCCGACCTCTAAGGGAAAACCACGGGAGATGTCAGGGAAGTTTTACATCACCACCCCAATCTACTATGTGAATGATGTCCCTCACATCGGGCATGCATACACTACCATTGTGGCCGATGTCCTGAGCCGGTTCTATCGACAATCGGGTTTTGAAACCTTTTTTCTGACGGGAACGGACGAGCACGGTAACAAGGTACTCCAGGCCGCGGAGGCAGCGGGCAAAACGCCCAAGGCGTATGCGGACCAAATCAGCGCCTTGTTCAAAGACCTCTGGCCCCAGTTGAACATCTCCAACGACTACTTCATTCGCACCACCGATGATAAACACAAGAAGGTAGTTCAACTTATCCTCCAGAAAGTCCATGATAACGGGGACCTCTATTTCGGGGAATACGGTGGATATTACTGCTTCGGTTGCGAACGCTTCTATACCCAGGGGGAACTGGTGGATGGGAAATGCCCGGATCACCAGAAGGAACCTCAATTCATTAAGGAAAAAAATTATTTCTTTAAGATGAGCAAATATCAGAGTTGGCTAATCAACCACATCGAGGAGCATGAGGATTTTATCCGGCCTGAGATCTACCGAAATAAGATCCTTTCCTTCCTTCAGGAACCACTGGAGGATCTCTGTATCTCCCGTCCCAAAAGCAGGCTTTCATGGGGTATTCCCCTCCCCTTCGATCCGGAGTATGTGACCTATGTATGGTTCGATGCCCTTATCAACTATATCTCGGCCTTGGATTACCCCTCGGGGAGCACCTTCCAAAAATTCTGGCCAGTGGCCGAACACCTCATAGCAAAGGATATTCTCATCCCCCATGGGATCTATTGGCCAACCATGCTCCGGGCCGCGGGCATTCCCCCATACAAAAGGCTCAATGTCCATGGGTACTGGAATATCAAGGAAAGCAAGATGTCCAAAAGCCTGGGAAACATCATCAGACCCTTAGCGGTAAAGGAGAAATACGGTCTGGATTCCTTTCGGTACTTCCTCATGAGGGAGATGGCCTTCGGCCTCGATTCGAACTTCAGCGAAGATGCGCTCGTCCGGCGCATCAACTCAGACCTCGCCAATGACTTGGGAAACCTGCTCAGCCGGACCATGGCCATGGTGATCAAATACTTCGGGGGAAAGGCTCAATCGCCGGGCCCCACAGAAACCATCGATGGGGGCCTCAGGGAAGGAGCTTCGTCCGTCGTTGAGGAGGTGGAGGTTTTTATGGGGGAGATGGCTTTCAATAAAGTCCTCATCTCCACCTGGAAACTCATCGCCAAGGTCAATCAATATTTGGACCAGACTGCACCCTGGTCCCTCGCCAAGGAAAAAAAACGACAAACGAGACTGGCTACCGTATTATATAACGCCCTGGAATCACTAAGGATTATTGCCATCATGATCTACCCGGTTATGCCCCAAACGGGCGTTGAGATATGGCGTCAGATCGGCCTGGGGGCCCAGCTTCCAGAACAAGAATTTAGCCGGGCCAAAATCTGGGGCCAATATAGAGCTGGCTCCACGGTAGAAAGGACAAAGGCCCTCTTTCCCAGGGTTGAAACCCCCAAAGAGTAAGTCCTTCGATTCATAAGTTCGATGACGAACCTATTCACTCAGGACTTAGTGTTGACTTCGGCGAGCTCAGTCGAGCCGAGTGAGCAAAGGTGTGCATTCTGCTTATAAAAATACGTCACAATATTTGCGAATCGAAGCACTAAGGACGGGTCGAATGAGCGCTAAGACCACGAGAATACCACAGAGGGTCGGATCGATACTGGAAAAGACCCTGAAGAATATGTCGTTGGATAGAAAATTGAAGGAGCATGAAGTCTGGAATGTCTGGAACAGTGTAGTGGGTGAGCACGTGTCGAGCCACGCTCAACCCGACTTCATGAGGAATAAGATCCTCTTCGTAAGGGTTTCCAGCTCTCCGTGGATGCAGCAACTTTGTTACATGAGCAAGGGAATCGTTGAGGCACTCAATAAGAGACTGGGCGCGCCCATCGTCGAGGAGATCCGTTTCAAATTGGGAGAGGTTGATCCTCCGTGCAGAGGAACCCCAACTCCTTCGCCATCCTCAAATCCCGTTCCGTCCCCGGGGAAGGCCATCTCGAAGGAGATTCAAAAAAGCCTCTCCCCTATCAAGGATATGCAAATGAGGGAGATTCTCGAAAGGGTAATACTTAAGGACCTGGGGAGGCGGGAGGGAAAAGATTCCTGATTATCGCCTCGGTGCAACCCCTTTCTTCGATGGGATTTCTCGATAGACTTCCTTGAGGGGAATCCCCTTGGCCTCGGCGATTCTCTTACAATCCTCAAACTCGGGCATTACGTTAACGATCCGACCCCTCTGGTCAGTGGAGACCTTGAGCCTCACCGTGCCATATTTGGTCTCCACCTCTTCCATTCTTCGACTCAATTTTGCCCTTCGGACGGGATAGAGGCGCACCCCGATGGAGGTCGATTCCCTGAAAAGGGTATCGATGATCGTATCAACCTCCGCTTCGTGGCTGAGGACTCTGATCGTAATGCCAGGGCGGTTCTTCTTCATCTGGATGGGAGTGAAGGTCACGTCCAGAGCTCCCGCTTCGGGAAGCCTCTCCATGAGGTAGCCATGAATTTCGGGGGACATATCGTCAATATCGGTCTCCACTACCCAAACTCGATCTCCCTCCCACGCTCCTTCACCCTCCCCTAAGATAATTCTCAATACGTTCGGGATTTCCTCGAATACCCTATCGCCCACCCCATACCCCACCCTTTCGATTCTCATCTGGGGAATGTTACCGAAGCCGGCGGAAAAGGAGGTTAAAATGGCTGCCCCTGTAGGCGTAACCATTTCTTCATTCAAAGAGGAAGAGTAGATGGGAATCCCCTTGAGTATCTCGAGGGTGGCCGGTGCTGGAATGGGTAATCGCCCATGTTGCCCCCGAACAAACCCAGATCCCACGGGAATTCTCGAGGCGAATACCCGCTCAATCGCCAGGTGGTTCATCCCAACAGCAGCCCCTACCACATCTACGATGGAGTCAAGCGCACCGATTTCGTGAAAGTGAACCTCATCGATCTTTTCATCGTGAATCCTTGCCTCGGCCAAGGCCAATCGATGGAACATATCAAGGCTCCTCTCTTTCACCGGCAGACCCAAAGGGCTCTCTTCGATCATCCGTTTAATTTCCCGATAGGAACGTTGAGGGCCTTCCTTCCCCCGGGCCTTCACCTTCGCATGGGTCCCATAGATCTTCATCCTTTCATCGCGTCTTAGCTCTATGTCGAATGGTTCAACCCCCACCTTTGCCACCTCCTCGCGGAGGACGGACTCCGGCAAACCGACATCGATCAAGGCCCCGAGGACCATGTTCCCGCTGATACCGGAGAAGCAATCGAGATAACACACCCTCATGCCGAACCACCTTTCCCTCGAACGGCGAAAGTATCCGTGGACATCAGCTTCCCACCTCCACGCGAACGGATACCCCTGTTCTTACCGTCTTCAGCACTTTGGGATCGCCAACTACCTTTCCGAAGACGTTCACCGGACTGGCTGGCTTGATTTCATCCCCTCGACTGTTTGGCGTTGGGCCGAAAAAAATGCAGAATGCGTTACCGGGCGGCCAATACCCCATATCTCCCAGTTCCACAACCTCCCGGGCCGAATCCTCCAATTCGGCCTGGACCGGAGTGGAGAAATAGATTTCATCCCCCCATGTATTAACCTGGGATTCAAAGGGAAGGTCCTTCCAGATGAGATCAGCTGTCCTTGTCTCATTCAATTCACCATACACCTCCACTTCGCCCACCGTAACCTTAATCCTCCTGCTCATCGTCCCTCCTCCCCAACCTCACTCTCCGGCCTGCCCGCCTTTTCGGAATCAATTTCCCCCTCCACCTCTCCCTCATCGATGGGCTCGAATTCATCGTAAAGGCTTCGATCCTGAACCCCCATATCGGCAAAGATTGTCTCCAACTCAATTTCGTAAGGTCTACCGCTTCCCCCCCTTCTATGACGAGTTTGGACCCGAATTAAGAGGAAACCCAGGGCAAGCAGAAGATAGCTTGGAGCCTCCTTGATGGCTACTTCAAGGGTGGTCGGAACTGCTCCGGTCTTGAGCCAATCCGTGAGGAAGACCCTTAGGGTATTAATCAATAAAATCCCGAGGATAACGTAGTAGGCCAAAAGCGTCTTCCGAATATTCCCGGACAATGTACCCACCAATTCCCCGTGGATTCTCCTGAAATGCTTCCAACTCTTTGAAATGGATCTGAGGATTTCATTGCGAACATCCTCATCTTGCGCATGAATTTTGAGGGTTATCTGTTTATCGTTTCGAAAGTGGAGATATCTCCGAAAGAAGGTATCCATTTCCTGAGTTATCGAGTCGTAATTCCTTACATTCCGGTAAATACAAAAGGCCACAAGGACAACCAACACAAGGGTAATCCATTCATCCAGTCCTAAGAGTGCAAATAATAACGGCTTGATGGGCTGGAGATATGAGATAAGCCAATGTTCAGCAGGGGATCCGATCATATTCTTTCTAAAGCCTTAGACGCGAGAAGACCCCTTGACCTACCACTTCTATTTCCTAGACCGTCCCTTCCCGGTCCCTGTTGACGAGGCTGGCCACGTATCCGGCCCCAAACCCATTATCGATGTTGACCACGGAAATCCCTGATGCACAGGAGTTGAGCATGGCAAGTAAGGCTGCAATCCCTCCAAAACTGGCCCCATAACCCACGCTCGTGGGGACGGCGATGACGGGCCGGTCAACCAATCCCCCGACAACGCTTGGTAGGGCACCTTCCATTCCCGCAACGACGATGATCACGTTGGCCAATTGGATCATCTCGCCCTTGCTCAATAACCTATGAATCCCGGAAATTCCCACATCGTAGAGCCGTTCCACTTGATTGCCCATCACCTCCGCGGTAAGAGCCGCCTCTTCGGCCACTGGAATGTCAGAGGTTCCCGCACTAATCACCAGAATGAGCCCTTTCCCCACGACCTCAACCTCATGATTCATGAGGGTAATGATCCCGGGGATAGGGTGATAACGTGCCTCAGGGATCGACCTCTGAATCGCCAATCCCTTTCTCTTGCGGACCCTGGTTACGAGGACATTATCCCCCTGTTGTTTCATCCGCTGGATGATTGCTATGATTTGTTCGCTCGATTTGCCCTCACCCAGGATTACCTCGGGAAATCCCCTCCGCAGGGCACGGTGATGATCGATGGTGGCATAACCAATATCCTCGAAGGGAAAGCCTTTCAGGGTGACCAAGGCATCACGGATTTCGATCTTCCCCGCCTTTATGTCCTCGAGCAATTTCTCCAATCGTTTTATATTCATCTCTCTTGAATTCTAAGCACTCTATTCGGCTAAAGTCAAGTAATATCAATGGATCTGAACCTCTCCAATCGCCCTTTTCCTTGACAAAGGGGGTTAAAAGGGATAGCCTGACGTGAGCCGGGACCTATTGTAAAGGTAAAGGAGGAGTGCAATGAACAGGACAGGGATAGTCAGGGATGAAAGATATATCGAACATATTACCGATGATTATCACCCGGAAAACCCCAATAGGCTCAGGTCAATCTATGCCATGCTCCAGCAGAAGGATATGGAGGGGTTCTTTACGGAAATCCCGCCACGGCTTGCCACCAGGGAAGAACTTGAGATGGTCCACCTTCCTTCCTATATTGACCTCATCGCCTCTACCGCGGG
>Ga0114921_10001212_pt1 | contig 11741 bp, 7 predicted proteins | sample BentaG_FD_87016 | JGI IMG/M metagenome (GOLD analysis project Ga0114921, IMG submission 87016) | Deep subsurface microbial communities from South Atlantic Ocean to uncover new lineages of life (NeLLi) - Benguela_00093 metaG | ecosystem: Environmental > Aquatic > Marine > Oceanic > Sediment ...
GAGGAAATCCCCGAGCCAAGTACTTCGGGAGATGTATGACGAGAGCTTGGGTGAGATCGGCAGACACGTGTTTGACGTTGTTGATCAAACCTTAGAGGACGGAAAGATGGGCGTGCTCTTCCTCAACCCCCTCCTCAAAATCTTCTTCCCCGAAAAACTGCGGGTCATCAGGCTGTTCCCTTTCGACCCTCAAGACTATCTAATCCGACATCGCGTGATGTTGATGAAGGGAAATTCAACGTAACTAACTAAGGAAAATTTTTCGAAGATGTGCTTTTTCATCCTATAAAAACTACAGTTCGATGAGGAAGCACATCTCCGTAAGCCCAAGCATAAGAAGGTAAACCTGCGGAAAGCAGATGTACCTGCTAACTAGTTACAGTCTTCATCCTGTCCCTGAGTATACGCGGGTTCGCAAGGGCCTGAGTTCTCTCTTAATCGTTTTCCTTTCAAATTTAGGTGTTCTTAAGGTGGGCGATTATTTTATCCGCTATGATTGTCGTGGCACGTCTCTGGCTTTCCTCTGTCTGCCCGCCAATGTGGGGTGTACAGATAACGTTTCGCAGTGTGACCAAGTTCAAATCTTTGGGTGGTTCCACTGTATACACGTCTAACGCTGCGCCCGCTAGTTTTCCTGATCGAAGGGCGTCCCCCAAGGCGTCTTCATCGACGATGGCTCCTCTTGCCGTGTTAATCAAATAGGATCCTTCCTTCATCAGGTGTAGTTCTTCTTTTCCGATCATGTGCTGCGTTTGACGGGTTGAGGGGGTGTGTATAGTAACGACGTCGCTTCGCGTGAGCAGTTCCCTAAGAGGAACGGACTCCCCCGCAAGTTCAGTTAGGAGCTTGGGGTCAGGGGGGGTACGGGTTGTGATGAGGATCTTCATTCCGAGGGCTTTAGCGATCTTCGCAACCTTTTTCCCGATGTTTCCCAGACCCAGTATCCCTAGGGTTTTGCCTTCCAGCTGCCATCCCTTTAGCTGCTGCTTCGCCCACTGCCCCTCCTTCATCGTACGGTCTGCGTAGGGAAGGCGTCGCGCCAAAGAAATCAGTAAGCCGATCGTTAATTCCGCTACGGCTTCGGTGGGGGCTTCGGGTGAATTAAACACGGCGATGTTTCTCTTCTTCGCTGCGTTGATGTCGATGTTATCTAATCCCACGCCAGCCCGACCAATCGCCTTTAAGCGTCGTCCCCTGCTAATCACCTCTGCCGTGACCGCGGTGCGGCTTCTCACGACGATGACGTCATAGGTGGACACAAGCCTCTTCAACTCTTCGTTTGAAACCTTGGGTTTCACATCAACGGTGAATCCAGCCCGCTTCAGGCGTTCAATCCCGTCTTTGTGGATGGGGTCGCAGACTAGGACCTTTATTTTCTGTTTCAAAACATCTCCTCTTCAGGTTCTGTCAAGTTCAGCTAAGCTCGCGCCTAGGGCTGTCAGCATTAAGGCTATGTCGTCAAATTCAATGTGGCCCATATTCCCAATTCTGAAGGTCTTATGTTGCACTTCGCCGTAACCTTTGGCGAGTTCAAACCCCCGTTCCCGCGTTTTTTGGTAGATCTCGACGCCATCCACGCTTCTTGGCGCGTTTACGCAGGTCACGGTTGGGCTTTCGCAACCCTTCTTCGGGAACATGGTTAACCCGAGACCCTGAACCCCCGCTCGGATTCTGCTATTCCGCTCGCAATACGTCTCAAAGTACCTCTCTTTCCCGCCCCAGCTCTCGATCAACGTTAAAACTCGATGTAAACCGGCTATTTGAGGTATCACCGATGTCATGGGGGTACCCGCCGTCCGTTGATGGCGTTCCCACCGGGTGAAGTCGAAGTACCAGCCTTTGTTGGTGACTGCAGCCGATCGTTTCAAAGCCGCTTCACTTACGCTCCCCATACCCAAGCCGGGGGGGACGCCAAAGCATTTTTGGGAACTCGCGAAACACACGTCTAGTCCCCAATGATCAACCTTGATCTCGGTGCCCCCCATGGAGCTGACGGCGTCAACGAGCAGGAGCTTACCGTGCTTCTTCACCACGTCAGCAAGTTTCTGTAGAGGGTTTATCACGCCCGTGCTGGTTTCGTTGTGGATTATGGCGACTGCGTCGACGCCTTGACTTCTCAGCAACCAGTCATCCAGGAGATCTGGTTCGATGGGTTCCCCCAGCGGAGCAGTGATCGTCTCCACCGTTTTTCCGTTTGACGTGGCTACCTCCGCGAATCGCTTGCCGAAGCTCCCGTTGACGCAGCAAAGCATTTTAGTGTCCACGCAGTTTCTGACCGCGCCTTCCATAAAGCCCGTGCCGGTGCTGGAAAACAGGTAGACCTGACTTTCCGTCTCCAAAAACTGTTGCAACAGGGTTACAGTTTCCCGATGTAGTCGTTTGTACTCGTCACTTCGGTGACTGAACATTTGTCGCCTCATTTCCTCTAAAACTTCAGGGTAGCAGGCAACAGGGCCAACCGTAAACAACTTCAAAAAATACGCCTCCTCAACGGGAGTTCCTTACAACCCCCTCTTTCGGAAAGTGCCTCCACGCTAAAGCAGGAGTTACTGAAACAAGAATATATCGGTTTCCGCCCTTTGATCTGACAAGCAGTAACCACTTCTTTTCGTGTAAAGCCGATGTCGACTGCTCTCATCAAGAAGCGTTCAATGGCCTTCTTTGAGGGCACGGCTGTGAGAGGCATCGACGTCGTTGATTAGAACGTTTATAAGAAAAGAGAATCGTTGTAGTCTTTGAATGTGCGGACGAGGGATTTTCAATGCTTGACATAAAACTGCTGCGGGAGAACCCGGAACTTGTTCGAGCCAATTTAAAGAGGAGGGGGGATCCTCAACACCTCCAATTGCTTGATGGGTTAGTGGAACACGATACCCTCTGGCGACGGTCTCTGACCAAGTTAAATGAGTTCCGACACGAGAAAAACGTGTTAGCTCCCGAGATTGCACGCTTGATGAAGGAGAAGAAGGATGCTGAGGCACAGATCAGTCTTGTGCGGGAATTATCGGAAAAAATTGAGGGGTTAGAACGCGAGGTGGCAGTGCACGCGGACCAGACGAGGAACGCGTTGTTAACCCTTCCCAATCTGTTACATGACTCCGTTCCGTTCGGAGAGGATGACAGGGACAACGTGGTGGTGAAGGTGGTTGGTGAACCGCCAACCTTTGACTTCGAGGCCAAGAATCATCTGGACATCGCGTTGAACCTAGACATGATCGACATGGAGCGAGCGGCGAAGACCGCGGGCCACGGCTTCGTTTATCTGAAGGGGGGACTGGCTCGGTTGGACTACGCCGTGTTAACCTATACCATGGATTTTCTGATGAAGCGAGGGTACCTCCTGATAGAGCCGCCGTACATGATGCGGAGAAAACCCTACCTCGGCGTAACCGATCTGGACTTCTTTGGTGACCAATTGTACAAGATCGAGGACGACGACTTGTACCTCATCGCGACCAGTGAACACCCCATGGCAGCCTTCTACATGGACGAGGTGATCAACCAAAGCGAGCTACCCATAAAATTCGCTGGCGTCAGCACCAATTTTCGAAAGGAGGTCGGTGCCCACGGCAAGTACACGCGGGGACTCTTCCGCATGCACCAATTCAACAAAGTGGAACAATTCATCTTTTGCCTGCCTGAGGACTCGTGGACCCTTCACGAGGAGTTAGAGGAGAACTCTGAGGCGCTCTACCGAAGTCTGGGCCTCTGCTTCCGAGTCGTCAACGTATGCACCGGTGACATCGGCTCGATCGCCGCCAAGAAGTATGACATCGAGGTGTGGATGGCGGATGGGGAATACCGCGAGGTGGGCTCCAACTCAAATTGTACGGATTATCAGGCGAGGCGACTGAATGTGCGGTATCGGGTAAAAGAGGGACAGGCCCCTGAGGGCTTCGTCCACACCCTGAATAACACGGCTATTGCGACCAGCCGAACCCTGATAGCGATTCTTGAACAATATCAGCAAAAAGACGGTTCGGTCCTAATCCCCACACCATTACAGCCCTATATGGGGGGCCTCAAGCGGTTAGCGTAGATTTAAATGCTGCCATAAGAAGGTGTATAGAAAGTTATCGTCGTGGTAATCGTTAAAAGAGACACGCTACCGGTCTTTGAGGTTTGGATTTGAGATGGGTTTCACGATTCTTCATCCCCGCATCACTCTTGAGATCACACTTGAAGAAGTAGACACGTTACTTTTTCACGAGCAGGTTTTAGAGAGCCTTCTCCGCGGACTCGTTACAGAACTGGTCTCGGATCAATGTCTCAGGCACCCGATTATCGTTGATCGGCAGAGCCGTGTTGTGCTCGATGGAACGCATAGATTGACTGCTGCTCGCGAGCTGGGCTGTCGCTTCATCCCCGTCTGCCTCGTGGACTACGACAACCCCAACGTGGTCATCGGCTGCTGGCATCGAGTAATTTCTCCCCGATTAGATATTGAACGGGTGAAGATGGCCATCGAGGACAGCGGATTCCACCTCGAAGAGATGCTTTTAACGGAAGCCCGTGACCTGGTTGAAAAACGCGAAGCGACAGTGTCCCTTGTCTTCAATTCAACCTGCTTCGCGATCCGGGGGACCCACGACGATATCAAGGACATCTACGACGCTATTCAGGAGATAGAACATACGCTTCGTGCGGCAGACTACACCATCCACTACGAGACTGAAAGCGATGCCTTCAACCACCTTGCTTCGGGAGACGGGTGTTCCCTGCTCATAGTGCCCGTAGTCTCAAAGGACGAAGTTATCAACATAGCTTTGAGCGGGCAAGTCTTCAGCTACAAAACCACCCGCCACGTAATCCCCTTGCGACCCCTCTTCGTAAACGCGTCCTTCGAATGGCTGTACAGCCCATTGAGTCCGGAGTGCCTCAATACACGTTTCATGCGACATCTCTCCAAGAAACGGTTCGAGCGGCTCCCGCCGAACCGGATTTTCGATCGCCGCTATGACGAGGAACTCCATGTATTCATGTAACGCCCAACGAATGGCCACTTTATCTGTTCGTAACTCGTGTGGAGAACATAGAAAGGGGAGTAGACACGTGGAAGACTGGTGCCTACTCTTGAGTTTTGTTGGGGTAGGCGCACAGACTTGCGATGGGGCAGATCGTGCAGAGAGGTCGTCGCGGTTTACAGATGTCCCTGCCGAGCTGGATGAGGGCGAAATGTATTTCACCCAGCTTCTTTTCTGGAATTACCTTTTCTAAAGCCGCTCTCGTTCGCTCATAATTTCTTCCCTCGACCAAGCCGATTCTCCCGGATACCCGAAAGATGTTTGTGTCCACTGGCATGACGGGTCGGTTACCCCTGAACGCGAGGAGGATGTCCGCTGTCTTGGGCCCAACTCCCTTCAAGCCCATGAGTTCCTGCCTCGCCTCATCCGTTGGACGTCGGAGAATCGCATCCAGGTCCCCCCCAAACCGTTCGAGAACCGTTTTTGATAGGGCGATTATGCGTCTACTCCGGATCTCGTACAAGCCGGCGACTTCAATGTGGGGTTTGATATCGCTGGGTTGGAGGCGGGCGAGGACGTGAGGCGCCACGTCGTAGTGCGATCGGAGGTTTTGAAAGGCTTGGTACGAGTTTTTATCGGTGGTGTTTTGCGAGAGAAGGGTGGCGATGAGGAGGGGAAAAGCCTCCCTGATGGGATGGTGATGGCGGATGGGAAACCACTCTTCTAAACGCTGAATAATCTCTCCCATCCTTCTCCGTCGTTCATCAATCTCTTTTGGCCACATCTGTACCCTGTTCCTTGTGAAGTTTTTAGGTTTCATATTGAGGTTTTGGCGAAGTCTGTTTCGTATCTAGCTGAGAACCTCAAAATCGTCGTTAAGGATGCAAGTGGCTGAGCTTTGACACTTTCCCCAGCCGTTATCGCAGGCAACACATGACTGGATGTGGAGGGTGTTTAAATGGATTAGCTCTGTCTCGCCCCCTCGCGTCTGGACTCCGCGTAGTACGGTCTGAGTCAGAGTCGCGGTCAAACCATGGAGGTTTGGCCTAGTCTGGATGGCGATGTATCGCATTCAAATCACAACGCAATACTCTTTGTAGTAGCTTGATGCATAATAATGTTAACGTTGATAGTGAAAGGGTGGGTTACGCCGTTTCCCGATAAGACTGGTGCCTCCTCGTCCATCAATGCCATACTCCGCGTTCCAGAAACGTAGAATATATTAACTTCTTCAAATACTTCTCTCTAGGTCTTTTATTCATGAGGGAAATGTTTTGCAGTATGATGTGGTAATTGTCGGCGCAGGTCCGGCAGGCCTCTTCGCGGCGAAGGAGATCGTGGAAAAAAGCCGTTTGAAAACCCTGATTGTCGACATGGGGCTGGACGTTGACGACCGGGTGTGTCCTGCGACCGCCTACAAGAGCTGTACAAAGTGTTCTCCCTGTCACATCATGTGCGGCGTCGGCGGCGCTGGAACCCTTTCCAGCGGCCTATTGAATCTGCGAATTGACATCGGCGGTGACCTCAGTGAATTGGTTGACGAGGCGACCGCGTGGGATCTCGTAAAGTACGTTGACAGCGTCTTTGTCGACAATGGTGCACCCAACAAGATTTACAGCCCCTTGCAAAATGAGACGGAGGATTTGGAACGAAAAGCCGCTGCCGTCGGCGTTAAATTCATTCCCATCCCCCAGAGACACATAGGCACAGACAACGCGCCGAAGGTAATCAAGAGCCTGAAAGAAAGCTTGGAGCGAAAGGGCGTTAAATTCCTCCTAAAAAGGATAGTTTCTCGCCTAGACGTCGGAAGAATTATCCTCAACGGTGAGGAAGAGGTTACCTGTAAATACATTATCGCAGCGCCAGGACGAAGCGGCGCGAACTGGCTCTCCCAAGAAGCCCAGAGATTGAAGATTCCGACGAATTACCAGCCCATCGACATCGGGGTTCGTGTGGAAGTCCCCGCCGTCGTCATGGACCCCATCACACGCATCAGTCGCGACCCCAAATTCCACATCTACACTGACACTTACGATGACTTCGTCAGAACCTTCTGCGTCAATGCCTGGGGCTTCGTCGTCCAGGAAGTGTACGATGACTTCGTCGGCGTGAACGGCCACTCCATGACGGATAAGCTATCAGTAAACACGAACTTCGCTTTCCTCGTACGGGTCGGATTGACCGAACCCCTCGAAGACACCACGGCTTACGGCCGAACCATCGCTCAACAGACGACCACCCTCGGCGGCGGGAAACCGCTGCTCCAGAGGCTGGGCGACTTAAAAGGTGGAAGACGATCCACGTGGGAGCGCCTGCGAAGGGGCAACGTGGAACCCACACTCCAGAATGTAACGCCCGGAGACATTAGCATGGGGCTTCCCCACCGCATCGTCACCGACTTGATCGAGGGACTCGACAAACTGAACCACGTCGTTCCCGGGGTCTCCTCGAACTCGACCCTGATCTACGCGCCCGAAGTCAAGTTTTCAGCGAACCAAATTATAACCGACGACAACCTTGAAACGCCCCTAGAGAACCTGTTTGTAGCTGGCGACGGCGCAGGACTATCACGGGGGTTGGTCACGTCCGCTGCAACGGGAGTCATCGCGGCTTGGGGACTCCTGAAAAAGGCGGGAATCGACACCTCCCTTTAACCTCCATACCCTGCCAGCTAGCGGACCCTCATTATTTCTGTGCTAGAATTAGCCTCAACGCGTGGAAGTGAGGTCTTGGGTCATGATTTTCTTCTTCACGTAGCGTAGTATTTTCTAATATCTTAAACGAACTAAAATGGGTTTTTACATCATCTTCTGTAAAAATAGTGAGCTGGTCTGCCTGTTCTGCTTTCAAAGGTGTTGAGTTTAACTTCAGTGCCCTTACTAAAGCTAGCCAGTCAAGCCTTTTTCTTTGCTTGACCGAATCGTCATTTTATTTGCAGTAGTAGAAAGCTCCAGTCCAAACACGTCAAAACCTGAGTGGGCTAACACTTCCACATTTCTTCCATACCCGCTACCCACAACTAAGATTTTCTGAATATTATGCTCTCGAAAAGCCTTGATCGTGAAGCTCACCGTCGTACTGGATTTGTCACCCCAGATTTTACCCTCTCGGTTAAACCGAAGATCCCAATATGCCATATCTTACCATATTCTATCTACTCAGATAGGGCACTTAATGATTTTTACTGCGAATATATATTGTAAATGATGACTGAAAATTGGATGTATAACCGCTTTCGAATTATTCGGCATTTCTAATTAGCGTATTATAAACGATAAGAAGCATTGTGTGTGGTTTATGCGATCGATGAGGAAGAGCATCTGTGAGTGCGAGGAACGACGGGTGCTATTCTGGGAGGCTATGGCTAGAAAAAAAGTATGGGCTAACAATTCGTATTTAAACCCAAACCGAATAATAAAATCAATGAGGACTCTGCCCAAATACAAAAGAAGTATCCTTTTTTCTGCGATGGAGCATCCTTTGAGGTATAATGCTCGTTTTTTACGAGTTCAACGGAAATGGATAGTAATTAATTGGCTAACAGGTAGGATATGGATGCGTTCAGAAGGACATCTTCAGAAACAAGATTCTTATTAGGGTGCTAGCGCGCGCGCTAATCCCAAATCCATAATAAAAAAGAGGAGGGGGGACAGTTTATTATCTAACTATATTCCTTTTACCAGCTCAATCATTTCTTCTGCTGTGAACCCTGTCAGTATCTCTGTTCTGAGCAGTCCTTTACTACTCCAACTCAGAAAAGCCTTAGAAATTGCCTCTGCATCTGGTGCTTCAACTATTGATACAAGATCGTAACGTCCCATTGTAAAAACAAGTTCTCTTATTTTAACTCCGAATGATGCTAAGAGCTTTGGTCCTTCTTTTAGACTCTCTGGTAAACCCTTTATAGTTTCTATCCTTTTCTGAGTGAAGTTTCCGAGAACTACAAAACGTGGCATTTTATCACCTCCCCTTTTTCTTATTAGTATTTGTATGGCTCCCCACCTCGGAGCCGTTCAAAGTAGCATGATCCGCCCAAAAAAAAGAGCCATAACTACTCCTAGTTAATAGTTGGCAAACCATATATAAACTGTTGAGTTGAGCGGGGACATAGCATCATTTTTTGAGAAGCAAATTTGTGGTTTTATAGGATTAAATATTATTCCTCAACCTTTTTCTTTTTTTACAGCCATTTGTACTCCATCACTCATCTTCCCCTACACACTCGTTTACTCTCTCTTCTATAACACCCACCGCCCAGTTAGCTTGATGCAGAGCTATCTAGCTATTGATGCAATCAATAAGTTTTTTTATATAATCTGCACTCGTTCTGTTTTGTGAGAACTATATGGATTATATCATTATTCATTTCGAGATACCTGCCGAAGATGTTACTAAATTACGATAATTCTACTCCGAGTTGTTTGGGTGGAAGATCGAGCGAGCTCCAGAACCCATCGAATATTACGTAATCGAAACCGTTCCAGTTGATGAGAATATGATGCCAATACGACCTGGGATCAATGGAGGCATATAAGAAAGACGAATTGGATGTGAAGCCTGTCAACTATATTTCTGTAGAGTCTATTGATGACTATGTGGAGAAGCTCAAGGTTTTCGGGGGAATGATTATCCGTTCGAAACAAGAAGTACCTGGTGTCGGTTGGGTCGCTTTAGCGATAGATCCTGAAGGAAATCAATTCGCGATGTTACAACCAATTCAGGCTTGAATGCTATGCAGATCGATCGATTAACGATTGGGTGAAAAAGTCAGTAACGCGTACTTCATTTACTACCCAAGGTTAAAAAGGAATGAAAACAGGGGTGAGAGTATGAGTCAGCAATGGAGTCCACCAGATTGGATGTATCGAAACAGCCGACCTAACGATGACGGCTACTTCGAAAATATGACTCGAGTCATCTTCCAAGGAGGGCTGAATTGGAGAATAATCGATCGAAAATGGCCTAATTTTCGGAAAGCTTTCAGTAATTTTTCGATAGATACCGTTGCCAAATATGATGAGACTGAAGTCGAACAGTTAATGAATGATGCTGGAATTGTCAGAAATCGAGCCAAAATTGTTGCCACCATAACCAATGCAAAACAGTTTCAAACTATAATGAGAAACCACGAATCATTTCGAAGCTATATTGACAGCCTCGATAAATCAGAAAATTATGCTCGCATGGTAAAAGAATTAGCGAAAAAATTCTCTCGGTTAGGACCGTCCTCAGCACGGATATTCCTTTACAGCGTAGGAGAAAACATTACCCACGAAAGCTAGATCTTAGAGAGTTGTGAAAGAGAACTTCTCTACAAAGTCGATTGCTTAAAAATTCCTCACAAGAGAGAATTACAGTTTATGATTCTGAATGAATCTGAGGATTACAGGACATTTTAGACGAATTTCCACCGCCGGCTAGATGAATTTCATCTACCTTCCATGTTTTTCCTTGCCAAGTTTTGCATTTCTTCTTTTGTTTCTAATGTTATACCTCCTTGAGGACATAGCTAGCTAGCAAACACAAATCGATTTGTTACGAAGGGATGGTTCCAGTGAGAAAAAAGCCTTAAACTTATTAGACTTGGTCATGCATTAATTTTAAATGGGGGATATCATGGTTCGTGAAATTACCCAAAATGGTGAAAGACTCTACATATGCGAGGTTTGTAGTTTCTCCTATGAGGAGCGGTCTTGGGCAGAGAAATGCCAGGATTATTGTACGGAGAATAGTGCATGTTCTTTGGAGATTACGAAACATGCGATTCAAATGAGATGATAAAAGATTAAAATTCTACTCCCCAAACCCAAATACTATATTTTAAGCTCTAACCCTTAAACTCAAAGAGAGAATCTCGGCTCTACCTCTTCCCCTCTCAATCTCTCCCTCTAACCCTCTCTCTACCTAGGTCTCTGAACACTAGATGACAAAACCACAACACTCGGAATGTGTGTATGCATATTAACGGTTAAATAGAAACGGCTCGCAAGGTATTACAGGGAGTGAAAAAATGACCGTTGAAATTCATGGGTTTTATGACCCACAATTCGAAAAAATACATGAGACGTTTCATCAAAATTTTAAGGATGAGTTAGAAGTCGGTGCTTCGTGCGCAATAACTATTAATGGTAAATATGTGGTCGATATTTGGGCGGGTCATAAAGATGATGCCAAAACATTACCGTGGGAAAAAGACACCATCGTTAACGTCTATTCAAGCACTAAAGTAATGACCACCCTTTGCGTTCACATGCTTGTGGATAGAGGACTCCTCGATGTCGAACAACCCGTAGCTGAGTATTGGCCTGAGTTTGCTCAGAATGGAAAAGAAAAATTATTGGTGAAGTATCTATTGACTCACACTTCTGGTCTTCCCGGTTGGGACACGCCCCTCACTCAAGAGGACCTCTATGACTGGGATAAAGTCACTGGACTACTTGCTGCCCAAAAACCTTGGTGGGAACCCGGCACGGTTAGTGGATATCATCCATTTACGCAAGGTTATATGTTAGGAGAACTCGTCCGTCGCATTACAGGGAAATCTCTTGGAACTTTTCTCAGGGAAGAAGTAGCTGAACCTTCTGGAGCTGATTTTCATATAGGACTGCCAGAAGAAAATGATAGTAGAGTAGCGGAACTCATTCCTCTCAAAATGCCGGAGGGTAGTGAAATACCTTTTGATCCGAAGTCTATGGCTATGAAGATATTTACCAATCCATTTCAGGATCCTGCACTTTCATTTGTTAAATCTCGTGGATGGTTGGGGGCCGAGATTCC
>Ga0114921_10001213_pt1 | contig 11739 bp, 12 predicted proteins | sample BentaG_FD_87016 | JGI IMG/M metagenome (GOLD analysis project Ga0114921, IMG submission 87016) | Deep subsurface microbial communities from South Atlantic Ocean to uncover new lineages of life (NeLLi) - Benguela_00093 metaG | ecosystem: Environmental > Aquatic > Marine > Oceanic > Sediment ...
AGTGACTGTTTATTGAAAGGAGGCAGTATGGAATTAAAGTTAAAACATTATGAAAAGATAGAAGCAACTGATGTGGAGATGGAGGGTGCGGAGAATGTAAAGGTTCGCTGGCTCATATCAGAAGAAGATGCTCCAAATTTTGCGATGAGGATGTTCGAGTTCGAACCGAAAGGACATACCCCGTTGCATACCCACAACTACGAACATGAAATCTTCATCCTCGAGGGTGAAGGTGTGCTCACATATGAAAAGAAAGAGTATGAATTCAAAAAAGGGGATTTCATCTCCATCCCACCCAATAAAGAACACCAGATCACGAATACAAAAGACAAGTTGAGGCTGCTATGCTTCATCCCTCTGAAACAGTAAAAAAAAGGGTATCGACCATCCCTGAAAGACCCGGTGTTTATCTCTTAAAAGATAAGCATAAAAAAATCATCTACATAGGGAAGGCTAAGAATTTAAAAAACAGGTTAAAAACACATCTCATCGGTTCCCCTTCTGAACATCCGCGTCTCCGTTCACTCTGGTCGAAAATCTCCAATTTTGACTATATCCCGACGGATACGGAAATGGAAGCCCTCATCCTTGAGGCAAATCTCATAAAGATGCATCTCCCAAGATATAATGTGAGACTGAAGGATGATAAAAAGTATCCTTATATCAAGGTAACTGTCAATGAAGATTTTCCGAAGGTATTTCCAACGAGAAACTTGAAAAAGGATGGTTCCATACTCTTTGGCCCCTATACCAATGTGAAAACAATGAAGAGGGCACTCCGCACAGTCAAAAAAATCTTCCCTGTAAGGAACTGTAAACAAACTATCCCCTCTGCAAAGAGACCCTGTTTGAACTTTTATATAAAACGATGTTACGGACCCTGCCAGGGATATATTTCCAAAGAAGAATACAGGTCTATGATAGAAGAAGTCTGCAAATTTCTATCAGGCAAAAATAGGACGGTAGAGAATGAACTTTCTAAATCTATGGAAAGCACATCGAATGAACTTCGATTTGAAGAAGCTGCCAGGATTCGTGACCAGCTGTTGGCTGTAAGGGAGGTGGTGAAACGTCAGAGGGTGGTGTTTAAAGATGAACTTGACCGGGACATTTTGGGTCTGGCAAGGATTAAGAATACAAGTTGTGTAGTTCTTTTACAGATAAGGGATGGGAAGTTAACCGGCCAGGAACACTACATATTAACTCAGACTAAATATACAGATGATGCAGAAGTGGTTGCTACATTTATAAAACAATATTATAAGAGTGCATATTTCATACCCAACGAGATTGTGATACCAACGAAGATAGAAGACACCCCACTCATTGCTCGCTGGCTCTCCGATAAAAAGGGACATAAGGTAAAATTGATTTTACCCAAAAGAGGCGAGAAGCTAAAACTCGTTGACTTTGCCAGAAGAAATGGTTTAGTAATACTTGAAGAAAAGGAGATGAAGGATAAGGCTCGCCTTCCATTCCCAATAAAGGAACTTCAAAGAGTACTATCTCTTGAAAAACCACCCATCACAATTGATGCCTTTGACATATCAGACCTGTTTGGTAAGGATGCATGCGGGTCTTTGGTAGTATTTGAATTTGGCAGACCGAAGAAAAGCAACTACAAAAGATTCAAGATCAAGACCGTCGAATCTATAGACGACTATGCGATGATACAGGAAGTAGTTGGAAGAAGATATAGAAGAATGATTAAAGAGAAAAAGAGTATGCCAGATTTAATACTGATAGATGGTGGAATAGGGCAGGTCAATGTGGCAAAGAGGGTGTTGCAGGATACGGGGATTAGAACCGTGCCTGTTTATGGGCTTGCCAAGAGGCTTGACGAGTTGGTCTTGCCCGATGGTAAAACATTGATGTTACCGCCATCTTCTTATGCATTGAGGTTATTGCAGAGGATAAGGGATGAGGCACACAGATTTGCACTCTCCTATCATCGAATATTGAGGAGCAAAAGGTTAAAGAAATCCATTATGGATGAGATTCCTGGGATTGGTAAGAGTAAAAAAATAGCATTGATAAGATATTTTGGGTCTATTCAAAAAATAAAGGAAGCGAGTGTAGAGGAACTCGAAAAGGTGGATGGTGTGGGCAAATCCCTTGCAGAAAGGGTATATACGTCCCTACATAACACTTATACATAGCGTCATATAACTCTTGCCTACATAGAAAGAATCGGAGAAGTGACCCCATTAGCGGTTTTGATTTCGCTTGACTTTTATCTGTTTTTCTTCTCTAATATGCAAAGATAAAAATAATCGAGTCTGTTAAAGAAATCAAAACCATCGAACAATCCGTATGTGCTGAAAAATCTGCAGGGATGTTTGAAAAACTTCCGAATAAGGAAAAAGTATTAAGATTGTCTAAATTTTACGCTTAGGGAGAGAAATAATGAATAAGAAAGAAGAATTACAAAAATTGGCAAAAAATTGTACCCAAGTCTTAAAAGATAAATACAAAGTGAGAAGAGTATTCCTTGTTGAATCGTTAGTAAAAGGAGTTGTTCATGAAAGGTCAGATATTGACTTGGTAGTAGAGAGCTTACCCCCAAATCTCTATATAAAAGCCCTAACAGAATTGTGGGATCTTCTCCCTGCCAAGATAGATCTAAATCTTATTCCATTTGAGGATGCATTTGAAAGTTTAAAAGAGAAAACCCTCAAAGAAGGAGAACTCATATATGGATAAAGTAAGCTTGGAGAAAGAAATAGAAATTGAAATAGAGAATCTGGAAAGATTGGTCAAAGAAATGGAAGAGATAACTGATAAATCTGCCAATAAATTAGATTTTATAGAAACAAGAGCCGCTGGAAGTATCCTCCACGATTTTTACTGTGGTGTGGAAAAGATTTTTGAAAGGATTGCAGTTCATATAGATGGTAAACTTCCCAAGGGTGAGGATTGGCATACAGAACTTCTTTTAAAAATGGCACAACCCATTAAAGGAATTCGTGACGCAGTGATCAGCAAGAATTTGCTGGAAAGATTTAAAGAATATTTACGCTTCCGTCATCTATTCAGGCACATTTATGGTTTTGAACTTATGGGAAAGATTCAAGGAATTATCCCTGTCATTATCTACTATTCTTAGGGAGTTAGATGTACTTGAGGTATTCAAGGATACTTTGAATAGGTCTACATGAGAGGGGAAAAAGAGTAAACAAAGAGCTTCTGTAGAAGAAATCAGGCAGAAGTTTAATCTAGTTAGAAGGACCGTTCAGCTTGACCTAACAAAATTAGTTAATTTAGGCTTAATAAAGGAGATAGCAAAAAGCAAGACAGATCCTACAAGGCACTATGAATTACTGTGACATTTTACTGTGACAATATGTGACATCTACTGTGACAAATAGTAGAGATTAAAAATCCTTAAGACCATGCATTCCATTGGGGTCAATCTCAATTTAAAATTTTCGTAGTAGCTCAATTTTGTTAAGATTTGACCCCAATATCTTTCTCCTTTGCTTCGGTTTATGAAATCTGTGCTAATCTGTGGAATCTGTGGTTAGTTCCGTGGTTTCTTCTTTCTTGAAAAAGTGGCGAGTAGATAGACGATCTCATCTTGAATTTTCTGGATAGATTCTGCCCTTCCTAAATAGTTATTCATCATCATAGAAAAAGCGAGCACTTCACTGTCGGAAGTCACCACATATCCAGAGAGACAACTCACTCCCCTCATAGTGCCTGTTTTCGCTCTCACCTTTCTTTGGATGGTGTGCATTCGGTTTTTTAGTGTGCCGTCGATGCCTCCTATAGGTAATAGACTCGTATATTCAGGCTGAAGCTCAAAGTCCCTATACATATATTTCAACAAAGTCACTATATCCGAAGGAGAGATGAGATTATACCTTGAAAGTCCTGAGCCATCAGCACCTTTATACCTATCGGGTAGAATTCCTATGGTCATCAGAAATTCCTCTATCGCTTCCAACCCCTTTTTTGATGTTCCCGGCTCACCCTTAACTGAAGCGCCAATGGTCTTGAGAAGTTGTTCAGCCACAAAATTCGAACTCTCTTTCTCCATATAATATAGAATCTCGAACAGAGGTTTTGAGTAGTGAATCGCAAGTTTAAAAACCTCCTCTTCTTGAAGTTTTCCTAACTGAATTATCCCATCCAAATTTATCCCCTCTTTTTCAAGACATTCTTTAAAGAGAGTTGCGGTATACATAGGTGGATCTTCAAGGTTACGGGTGTAATATCTTCCAGGATTTGTAACTGATATAATCCCTCTCACTACTATTATGTTCTTACCCTGTGCAAAGATTCTGTCAACTTCCACACTATCTTGACTTCCACTCATTCCATAGTTTTGAAAGAGAACGAATTCTGTTTTGGGGTTAAACTCCGTATATAATGGGCCTTTTGCCTTTTTGCCAGGCTTCAAAAAGATAGATATTGAATTCTCATTTACAGATAGCGCACCTATCCTTGCACTATACTTTCGAGGTTTCTCATCCCACATCCATCCTTCGCCAAGACGGATATTGTCGAAATAGGTATCATCTGCAATAAGATTACCTGTAATTCTTAAAATACCCTGCCTTTTCAATCTCTTCGCTATAGATATGAGGTCTTCTGTTGTCAAAGAAGGGTCACCAAACCCTTTAATATAGAGACTCCCTCTCATTATTCCATTACTGAGTTGACCGTCCCCATACACAATGGTCTTGAATCTATAATCAGGTTTCAATACTGAAAGGGATGTAGCAGTGGTCAGAAGTTTCATATTGGATGCAGGATTGAACAATCTGTGTGCATTTCGAGCATACAGAGTCTTTCCTGTCTTAACAGAAATAACCTTTACCCCTACATTTGCCCTCGCGAGGAGGGAATCTGAAAGAAGACTATCAATCGTTTCTTGTAGGTTCTCAATCCTACTATTAATGATAGTTCTTCTTAATCCAGGCTTGAAATTTGAGCATGAAAGTATCGATAATAAAAAAATGAGCCATCTAAATTTCAACCGTCTCATAATTTTAAAATTTTTCTGATCTCTTCAGCATGTCTACCATTCGGTGAAGAGTCAAGATATTTCTTATAAAATTTGATGGCTTTTTTGTAGTTGCCACTTCTTTCATAATCTTTACCGAGATAGTAATGGGCTGCTGTATATTTTGGTTCAATTTTAATCGTTTGTTCATATTCTTTAATTGCTTTATCCACCATTTCTTTTCTGTCATAAATCCTGCCCAGAAGAAAATGTGCGCTTGCATATTTAGAATCCAGTTCGATTGTCTTCCTGTATTCAACGGATGCGCTGTCATATTCTCCTAATGTATGCCACACATATCCTAAATAATAATGCGCTTCTGTAAAATCCGGGTTGCACCTGATAGCCTTTTGATAACTCTCAATTGCCTTGTTATATTCACAATTATAAAAATGTGCCCTTCCCTGTCTAAAATGTATTCTGGCATAATAATTAGAATTCGCATCAGCACTCTTTTTCTCTTCCTTTTTTGCACAATTCGTTATCAGCAAAATGAAAAAAACAATTTTTATCCACTTCATTTTAACGACACATTCTCATCTCAGCATCTTCCTGCCGAATGTTAAGACAAAGACCGCTATCATAAACGCACCTATAAAACTCTCAAGCATAGCGAAGAGTCTTGCTATTCCAATCGGCACGAGGTCTCCATAGCCTACTGTTACGAAGGTGATGGTGCTGAAATAGACGGAATTAAAGAAAGTTTTCACATTCTCCCCGAACGGGCCCGAGAGATTGATTTTTAAAAGTATCTCGTTATCATACACACCTGCAAGAGAACTCAATAGTGGAGTGAGAATATACAAAATGGAAAAAAGGAGGACTATTACTCCAGCGGTTCCGAATACATTGAGTGGACGCTCACCATATCCACATATCATATATACCACCCACGACCATAGATACTTGAGGTTGTATTTCAAAACCCATTTACTCGTCTGGAGCAAGTATTTGAGGTCAAAAATTCGTTTCCAATTCTTGAATTTAGATTTTGGTCGCTCACTTTTGAAAAATTTGTGGAAATATCGGTAAGCCATTCGCTGACAGTTCATCTCACGATAGAGATATTCGCCAGCCTCTGTGTAGAAACCCGCCTGATTACAGGTCTCTTTCAATGTTCTATATATCTGTTTCGCTTTGAGAAAATCCTTCTCTTTCTCCTGTGGAAGATTATCGCCAGTTTCAGCCACCCACAGATCTGCACCTCTCAAATCTGTCTGATATAAATTCGCATCTTTGAGGTTTGTTCCGATGAGACTGGCTCGATGAAAATTGGCTCTCAGCAAATTGGCACCTTCTAAATTCGCCTCTCTCAGTCTTGCTTCCTGAACGCAGGCCTCTTTCAATGAGGCACCTTTGAGATTGGAGTTCCATAGCTTTGCCTCTCGAAGATTTGCCCGCCACAGATCGGCATTATACAAATTTGCGTATGCGAAGACAGTCCTTTGAAAATTCGCTCCAGTTAAATTTGCCTTTTCCAAATTTGCATTCGTCAAATCGGCGCCTTCTAAATTTGCGTCGTGTAGATTGACCTTCTTCATATTAGCACCTGCAAGGTTCGCACCTTTCAACTGAATCCCCTCCAAACAAAATCTTTCCAAACTTTTACTCTGTTTTATCCTTTTAATATAACTCTTCTTATCTTTCAAGTGTTGCCAGCAGAAATGTGTTAAACTGAGTGCTAACTTCTCACATCTCTCCCCTCTTGGTCCTATATAAGAACATCTTTCTGTTTTATTCAAACCCATCCTTAGACGACATTATGCAGTAATTTTGGAACTTGTCAATCCCAAAAATTCCGCCATTTTACCATATGATCCATGTAAATATGTATGCTGCTATAACCGCGAATATTGTAAAAGGGAGTCCTATGCGCATAAAATCCCAGAAACTACACTCGTAACCCTTTTTCTTCAACAATCCAACCCCCACTATATTTGCCGATGCACCTATGGGTGTTATGTTTCCACCTAAACATGCTCCAATCAAGATTCCGAATAGGAAGAGAAATGGTGGAATGTCAAATCCATTAGCAAGGGTCTGACCGACAGGGATCATAGCAGTTACATAAGGGACATTATCTACAAATGCAGAGACGAAAACCGAAAACCATACGAGTATGGTATATACGATAAATGTATTACTCACACCAGCTTTCTTTATGAAACTGGCTATCTCATCGATGCATCCTGAATTTTTTAACCCGGCGACCATAACGAAGATTCCCATCAGAAAGAATGTAGTCTCCCAGTCGAAATTTTTTAAAAGACCAATTGCAACGGCCTTGTCTCTTCTACCCTGCCAGAGAAGACCGATAACTCCAAATATCATGCAGATAATACCTGCAAGGTAGGAGAACTCAACATCTACAAAAGATGAGAGTGCAAGTAGTACTATCATTCCAATCAAAAGCCAACTAGGCGTCCAGCTCTCGATTTTAGTCTTTTCAACCTTCCTGACTCTTTGTCTATATTTTTTGAAAATCAAATAGAGGACAACAAAGGATGCAACTGCTCCAATTTCGACGGAGAAGAATATACTCGGTCTGCCGAGCAGGAAAAAGAAATCGTTGAATCTCATTTTTAAAAAGCCTGCCAGTATCATACTCGGCGGGTCGCCTATGAGAGTAGCCGTTCCCTGCAGATTTGATGAGACAGCGATGCCTATTATGAAAGGCACGGGTGATGTGCGAATTTTTTTTGCAATCTCCAATGCAACCGGTGCTACTATCAACACGGTGGCGACATTCTCAACGAACATGGAGATGAAACCAGACAGAATGCAGACCAAAAGCATCGCCACCCCAACACTATTTGAGCGATTGACAAGCAGGTCTGCCAGATATGCAGGGACCTTTGAGTGGATGAAAAGTTCCGAGACCAGAAGCGTTCCACAGAAGATACCTATTACATTCCAATTTATAAATAGAAATCCATACTGTGGTGTAATGATTTTAAATATAAAAAAGAGGATGCCGCCAATCCATACAGCAATTGCCCTGTGTTTGGTTGAAAGGGCAAGAAAGGTATAGACACAGAGAAAGATTATAATGGCGAGCACATCCGGCCTAACCATCTTCAAAAAGACTCTCCTTTTATTGCTATTTGAATTATACCTGCATCGAGTTCGATAATCTTACCTGTGGCTATTTTAAGTTTTTTTTACTTAAAAAGTATCTTTGCCAGTTCCATTTCCAATTCATCTCTCGTCCCTTCAAGAAGTGTCTCAAATGTAGCGTTCATTTCTACATTCCCCTTTCGCAGAATGACCCCTCCACTGAAATTTCCACCCTCATTTGAGAATTGCAACGTGCCCTTCTTACCGGCTTTTTTTATCTCTTTGTTTATCTTTGAGAGAAATTTCGTATCGAGTTTAGCCCTATCCTTTTCCGCAATTATGACTTCCTCATCGCCCACTTCACAGGATTTTAAAATCAAATTTCTGATTATGGTCTGATATTCCTTTTTCGGTCTGTTAACGAGACTCTCAATTGACTTTTTGAAGGCTTCATCGATTATAACTGTTTTCTCTTTCAAAATCTCGTTTCTCATGTGCATCTTAGAGAGGGCGAGAATTTTACTTTTTTCTTCTTTGAATAGTTTTTTTGCCTGTTCTCGGTTCTTTTTTTTAATCTCTTTAGCTTTCAGATGTGCATCTTCACTTATGTGGGCTGCCTTTTCCTCTGCCTCTTTTTTTATTTCAGAAGCTTCCTTCTTTGCTTCTTCAAGTATCCTGGCGGTTACCTTTTCAGTCCCCATCATTCACCTCAGAACTTTATTCCAAAGAAGAGCAAAAATATGGTCACTAAAAGCCCTAAAACAGCATAAGTTTCTACCATAACAGCATAGACTACACCTGCCTTGAACGCCATCTCAGGACGTTTTGCTGCCATCTGTATCCCTGCGGCACATACTTTGCCCTGATGGATTGCCGATAGCAATCCAGCGAAGGCGACTGGCATACACGCACCGAGTATCTGCCATCCCTGCATATAGGTCAATGGAACGATATTCGCACCGAAAAAATTCAACCGAAGCATCACTAAAAATGCACCCAAAAATCCATAGAAACCCTGGGTTCCAGGCAGGACTACCAAGACGAACAATTGTCCATATTTTTCAGGGTCCTCGCTCAACACCCCAGCAGCGGACCGTCCTGAAATGCCAATACCTATTGCCGAACCGATACCTGCCAGAAATGATGCGAGGGCAGCCCCTACAATTGCAACTGCCAAACCAAATGGGTCAGCCATACACGCCTCCTTTTTAAAAATCGTAAAGTATTAACCACAAGATTAACACCAGATTTGTCTTTTATTTTCAGAATTATTTTTATCTTGTTGAAATCTGTCCATACAAGTCCTGAGATGTTCTCTGTGGTTTACTTTCAAGTTATTATTACATATTTATTTTCTATTCTTAATGGTTTGAACTGTTTACCACCCCCTTGAAAGAATTTGGGAAAAAATTCAACATACTGAAGACGCAGTGTGTGAACAAAAGCACCGAGTGTATTTATTGCCAAATTAAAAAGATGTCCTCCAATGAGTACGATCACTGCAAAGATAACACCAACAATCGGTACTCCACCAACGATTCCTGCAATGATATTTACAGCCATCGCTATACCTGCTGTAACCATTCCAAGTGCCATCAAACGGAGATAGGATAGTACATCACCAACATAGAATACAACAGAAAAAATGGTGAATCCTGCCAGCACAAATCGAGCAAATAAAGATTCTTCCTTCTCATATAAAAATTTGAAGAAGAAGATGCACAGCCCTGCTACAGGGGCGATTATTTTACAGTAAGAAATGAATGTTTTAGGAATAATTCCGGCGGCAGAGAGGCCCAAAAGAACCAACGAGTTCAAAAGGACCAACCACATAATTGGTGAGAATAATGCTGGCAGGTATTCTCTTTTCCTCAAATTATCGTAAAGGGCTAAACATAATCCAAACATTATTTGAAAATATCCAAGCCCTACCGCAATGAGGAAAAAGAGCATCGGTGCTTCCATCGGGTCAAAAAGCATAACCGATTTCCTAAAAGATCTCACAGAAGAAAATGGCAGCCGTTTGAAGGCATCACCAAACCATCCCCCTGTTATCGCACCCATTGCTACTGTTGCTATCGCACTTATAAACAGGAGTTGGAGCAGTTTCTTCCCACCTGGAAATTTCTTCATCATTATGAAAGAGAGTACGGCAAGGATTATTCCATATCCTGCATCTGTAAGGCAGAGTCCAAAAAATATCGCAAAGAACGGTGCTAAAAGAGGAGTAGGGTCAAGTTCATAAGAGTGGGGCATCCCATATAACTCTGTGATAAACTCAAATGGTCTGAAAGGCTTCTTATTCTCTAAATCTGTAGGTGGTTCCTCATCCACTTCGGGGCTGACTTTACTCATACTCACTGAGGTAAACTTCTCTAACAGAGATTCCAACTTTTTATAATCCCGCCTTCTTGCCCATCCCTCAATATATACAGCCTCCTTTGTTGCAATGGAATTATTCTCCACGGTTTTTTGAGATATAAGATTTGTATAATGGTCAGAAAGGATTCTAAGTTTTGGTAAATTATTAACCAGTTCACTGCAAGACCTGGATATGGTATCGAGTTCATCCCTCAACTTGGAGAGGTCTTTTTCAAGTTCTGACACAATATCTTTTGGTTTCCCCTTCAATTCGCCAAAATCAACAACCTCAAAATCGAACGCGGAGAGAAACTCTTCAACATCCTGGGCTACTTCTTTTAAATATGCTACGATACAGTAAATCTCTTCTGGAGTTTCAGTGACGATCTCAAAAGAGAAAGCTTCTATCTTGTGAGCAGATTCTTTAACTTTTGATACATTGATATGATTTGATATGAACCCTGAAACAATTCTGGTCTTATCAGTAGATTTAATCTCTTCTAAAGGATAATCCAATTCTATCCAATTGGAGACTAGCTCAATTAAAGAATGGATGTGATTTTCTTCTGTTGCGATTTCTCTCTGTCTCTGTTCATACTCCGCACATTTTTTTATTATTGGAATTGGGTCGAATTTGTTAACTATCTTTTCGAACTCTTCGCTATTTAAAAGAATCTTCGGTTTTAATAATCCTGACAGCACTCCTCCCCTCTCTTCATATTTAGAAAGAAAGGTTATTGTCCGTGAGAGATTTGAGGAGATTTCTTCCAACTCTGGTGTTATTTCGGGAGGGGAAAATTCCGGGTAATCCTTTATGAGATTAGATTCTTTGAGGTCACTTATGTGGACAATGCCTTCTCTCTGTAGTTCTATCAAAAGCCCTTCCTTCTCACTTTTGTGCGTGAGAAGGACAACCTTATCCATAGGAACAATTGCCATATCTATCCGGTTAGCTTTTTCACAACGAGTTCCACTGCGTGAACGAGTTTTGGTTTCGCTTTCTTCTGTATATCTTTGATCTCTTTTTCTTTCTCTTTTTTAATCTCGAGTTTTTCACCTTCGGCTTCTCTTTTTGCTTCTGTTATAGATTCTTCGAGGAGCTTCTTGCCTTTCTCTTCGACCTCTTTAACCGCTCTTTTCGCCTCCTCTTCTGCATCGGTTATTATCTTTTCTGCTTCAACGGATGCTTTTTCGATCATCTGTTCTGCCTTCTTCTCCGTCTCTTTTATCTTTTTTATAATCTCTACACCCATATTTCGAAATTAAAATAAACAAGACTCCTTGTCAAGAAAAATCGACCTATCTCTGGATCC
>Ga0114921_10001214_pt1 | contig 11737 bp, 8 predicted proteins | sample BentaG_FD_87016 | JGI IMG/M metagenome (GOLD analysis project Ga0114921, IMG submission 87016) | Deep subsurface microbial communities from South Atlantic Ocean to uncover new lineages of life (NeLLi) - Benguela_00093 metaG | ecosystem: Environmental > Aquatic > Marine > Oceanic > Sediment ...
ATAAACATGGCATACAAAATTACCGAGGATTGCATTAACTGCGGTGCCTGTGAAGCGGAATGCAAGAATGAGGCCATCAGCGAGGGTGAAGAGATCTACGTTATCGACCCTGATAAATGCACTGAGTGCGTGGGCTGGTTTGAATCATCTAAATGTGCCGAGGTTTGCCCCGTAGACTGTTGCATCCCGGACCCTGACCATAAGGAAACGAAGGAGCAACTTATAGAGAAATGGCGTAAGCAGAATCCAGGCGAGACACCGGTAGAAGGCACATATTAAAGGCGCTTAGCCTTGTTATAGGCGGCGACGACAGCCTCGAGGAGAAGGGAACGAAAGCTTCCCTTTTCTAATTGGAGAAGAACCTCAGCAGTGGTGCTCGCAGTAGAGTAAGCATATCTTCCAACTCAGCAGGGTGATTGCCTGTTTCCCTGACAGCGTGAGCAGAGCTAAGCACTGTTTGTATAATGAGCTTCTCAATCCCTTACCTCACTACGATATTTACCACACGTTTAGGAACATAAATGACATTGCTGACCTTCCTGCCACCAGTATAAACTTTCACCCGCTCTCGTCCCAGTGCTAATTCCTCGGCTTCGGCTTCAGTTATAGAAGCGGGCACAAGCAGCTTATCCCTTAATTTACCATTTATCTGGATAGCCAGCGTGATTTCCTCTTCTTTGGCTATCTCTTCATCAAACTTCGGCCAAGGCTGATTATGAATGCTATAAGGATGCCCTGTCCTGGCCCATAGCTCTTCAGTAAGGTGAGGAGCACTAGGAGCAAGAAGGAGAAGCAAATGCGCAATGGCCTCCTGCCACAAAGAAGCTGAAGCTTTCCTTCCTTCCTGCACTTTGGATAAATAGTTGGTGAACTCCATAAGGCTAGCCAGCATGGTGTTAAAGCGAAACCTTTCCAGGTCCTCAGTTACCCTTTTAATCGTCTTATGAGCAACATGGCGAAGCTCTTTCTCTGCTTTTGGTTCAACCTCCCGGCTAGTATAGCCTCTCTCCACCAAGCTCCACACTCTGTTTAGCCATCTGCTCATACCTACAATGCCGCTATCGCTCCATTCCCCTCCCAGTGCCCAAGGCCCGATAAACATAAGATAAGCACGAACGGCATCGGCACCCAACTCAGCCACATACTCATCTGGAGCAACTACATTGCCCTTGGATTTACTCATCTTACCACCACCGTAGACTATCGTTCCCTGATTGAACAGACGGGTGAATGGCTCATCAAAGTCAACCACGCCCACGTCTCTTAATGCCTTAATGAAAAAACGAGAATATAGAAGATGCAGCACAGCATGTTCAGCACCCCCGGTATACAAATCCACCGGCAGCCAATACTTTATCTTAGCGTTATCGAACGGAGCATCATCCGTCTTGGGACTGGTGTACCTCAAGAAATACCAGTTAGAACACATAAAAGCATCCATGGTATCGGTTTCCCTTCGCCCTGACCCACCACATTTTGGACAGGTCGTATTGACGAACGGTTCACAATACTTGAGGGGGGACTCACCAGTAGGCTTAAACTCAGCGTCAGGTGGAAGTAAAACAGGCAGGTCCTTCTCAGGAACAGGGACCATGCCGCATTTATCGCAATAAACTATAGGTATGGGCGCCCCCCAATAGCGCTGTCTAGAGATAAGCCAATCACGAATACGGTAAGCAATAGTGCGCTTGCCCCACCCTCTTTCTTCCAGTAAGGCACAGATCGCCTCATATCCTCGCTCACCGGGCAAACCGCTGAACTCTCCAGAATTTACCATGGTGCCGTACCCAACATACGGCTCTGCTAATTCTTCGCCCGACCAGTCGGGAGGAGCAATGACAGTTCTAATAGGAAGGTTGAATTTCTTAGCAAACTCGAAGTCCCTTTCATCATGGGCCGGAACCCCCATAACTGCTCCAGTACCGTAGGTTAACAGCGTGTAATCAGTAATCCAGATAGGTATTTTTTCCCCATTCAACCTGTTGACAACATAGCTTCCCAAAAAGACCCCTGTTTTCTCCTTCCCCAGAGCTGTCCGTTCATAGTCAGCCTGTCGCCGGCACCATGCAACATATTCTTCTACCTCAACCTTATGTTCCCGGGTAGTCAGTTGGGGGACTAAAGGATGCTCCGGCGCAAGCAGGAAGAAAGTCACTCCAAAGATGGTGTCGGGACGAGTAGTAAACACCCTTACTTCCTTCCGCCCTACATCCTCATGCTCTAGCCCGAAGGAAATCTCAGCACCTTCGCTCCTACCAATCCAGTTCCGTTGCATTATTTCAATGCGCTCTGGCCAATCTATGCCACTGAAGTCAAGAAGCTCCTCAGCATATTTAGTAATCCCAAGAAACCACTGCTCTAACTCCTTTTTCGTCACCGCTGTACCACACCTCTCGCATACTCCCTCACTCACCACTTGCTCATTAGCCAAAACTGTTTGACATCTGGGACACCAGTTGACCGGTGCTTTAGCCCGATAAGCCAGACCAGCATGATAAAACTTCAAGAAAAACCATTGCGTCCATTTATAATATTCAGGCAGGCAGCTAACCACCTCTCGGCTCCAATCGTAGATCGCTCCCATGCTCTTGAGTTGCCGCCGCATATTCTCTATATTCCCCATTGTCCACTTGTAAGGGTGGACGCCGCGACTTATGGCCGCGTTCTCCGCTGGCAAGCCAAAAGCATCAAAACCCATAGGATGAAGCACATTATACCCTTGCATCCTCTTGAATCTGGCATGGACATCTGAGGGGGCCATAGCATACCAATGTCCAATGTGAAGATCTCCTGAGGGATAGGGAAACATGGTCAAGGCATAGAATTTGGGGTGGCTTTTGTCCTCTGTGACCTCATAAATACCATCAGCATCCCATTTCCTCTGCCACTTCTTTTCAATTTCCTGAGCGTTATATCTCAAAGCCATATTCGCACAATTCTAACTTAATTTAAGGCAAATTAAAAGCTTTTCCATTATAATTGAATCAAGTTCCAGCAACAGCATGAAGAATGAAATGACAAACAAGCATAAACGATATCTACTATCAATTCTTGTATTAGCTTTTCTACTGGTTGGCTCTATTGTCGCATGTGAAAAACAAGCACCTCCGTCACCTCCAGCTATAACCGCCAGACCATCAAGCTTCAGTTTCATTGTTGAACAAGGAGAGCCTAACCCGCCAAGCCAGACATTAAGTATATGGAACTCTAGCAACGGTATGCTAAGCTGGTCAATTAGTGACAGTGCTCCCTGGCTCAGCGTAAGCCCCACCAGTGGCAGCTCCAGCGGAGAGGTAAACGACATAGCCGTATCGGTGAACACCCTCGGTACGAGCACCGGCAGCTATGCCGCAATCATCACCATCGCTGCTCTGGGAGCCTCCAATACTCCCCAGACAATAGTAGTGAACCTGACCATCAATCCACCACCAGTGCAGGAAACAGAACCAACAGCAGAGCAAGTAATTGATGCGTTGGATACTACCAAACTGTTACAAATAGGCTACAGCCATCCTGAGGAAGTGGTTACCGTTGAGGGGGTCATAGTTAGGACCTACTATGCCAAAAATTCCGAAGGGAAACCAACATTCTTAGATTTCCATGACCCGTATGAGGGGTACTTTATGTGTGTAATCTGGCAAGAGGATAAGCAAACCGGCAAGCCTATAAGAGACAAATTTATCGAGGTATTCCCTCCCAATCCTGAAACCTATTTCTTGAATAAGCAGGTGAGAGTAGAAGGTAAAATTGAAATCTACAAAGGAACGCCAGAGATTGTCCTGGATGACCCGTCACAAATTCGGATTGTGGAATATGAAGACGCAGTTGTCACTAAAGTTATCGATGGGGACACGATAGAGATTGAGGGCGGAGTAAAAGTGAGGTACATCGGCATTGATACTCCAGAAATTGGCGAGCCTTACTACCTCGAGGCCACAGAGGCTAATCGCCAACTGGTCGAAGGTAAGAGGATCCGCCTGGAAAAAGATGTCGAGGATAAAGATGAATATGGACGCTTACTCAGATATGTCTGGGTAGCTGAAATAATGGTTAATGCCGAGCTCGTCAGATTAGGCTATGCTTATTCCTATTCCTATCCGCCGAACCTTAAATACCAGGCGCGCTTCCTCCAATTGGAAAGAGAGGCACGAGAACAGAAACGGGGATTGTGGACTGAGTAATGTATGGCAAAGGTAGAACCCTTTGAAAAGCACGCCAGCGAATACGAGGATTGGTTCACCAAGCACAAGTTTGTTTATCAATCGGAGCTTGAAGCAGTAAGGCAGCGTCTGCCCCACAACAAACAGGGGATTGAGATTGGCGTGGGCACAGGACGCTTTGCTGCCCCTTTGGGCATTAGGTTTGGGCTTGAGCCATCCGCTAAAATGAGGGAAATCGCACAGAAAAGAGGGGTTGAGGTAGTTGGCGGTGTCGCAGAAGCAATCCCCTTCAGCGATTCCATATTTGATTTTGCCCTCATGGTCACCACTATTTGTTTTGTTGATGACCTAGAATCTTCATTTAAAGAGGCCTATAGGATACTAAAGCCAGGGGGCTGCCTAATCATAGGCTTTATTGACCGAGATAGTCCAATTGGACAGTCCTACGAAAGATACAAGCAGAACAGTGTATTTTATCGAGCGGCAACTTTCTATTCTGTAGCAGAAGTTGTTTCTATCCTGAAGAAAGCTGGCTTCAGAGATTTAACATTTAGCCAAACCATCTTCAAGAACTTGTCGGATATTGACAGGATCGAGCCGGTAAAATCAGGCTGCGGCGAGGGCTCGTTCGTGGTAGTCAAAGCTATCAAGTAAACTGGACTTCACAACAAACTTCATACCCCAGCTTCATGGGTTGCTATATAATTCGCAGAAGCCGTAGTGGTCATAAGTTATTAGCCAAACCAAGGGCATACCCTTCTTGCAACTATCAAGAAAAGGCGCTAGAAAAAGCGGAATATGAAATTGGACTTAAGTTAACGGAGGAAGGTCACAAATATAAAGTTCTCTTATTGCTGGCAAGGGAGGTAAAAATGGAGAAGACATGGAAGCCAACAACTGCAGGAATCCTAAGCATTATCGCTGGGAGTCTCGGTGCAATCACCGGCATAGTAGTCGCTATAGTGGGAGGAGCAATTGCTGCAGGGCTGAAGTTCATCCCAGCGATACCTGAAATTTTTGGCGCTGTTGCCATTCCTAGGATTATACTGGGGATAGTAGCCATACTAGGTGGCGTCTATGCATTGGAAAGGAGAAAGTGGGGGCTGGCACTTGCGGGGTCTATCTGCTCACTATTCTGCGTTTTCTTTCTCGGCATACCAGCCATTATATTTGTGGCAATGGCGAAAGACGAGTTCGAGCCAAAAAACGGCTAGTAAGTCATATGGATAAGCACCCCAACCTTTTTCTTTTGCTCTGTAAGCCCATTGCGTGGAATTGGCCTTGGGCTAACTTACGATAATCACTGGAGGCAAACAGAAACGCCTATGATTGCACAAAAAATGTCCCAAGTAACCTCACCTTTTCCTTGGTTTCCACCCCCCTCCTTTCAGCTTCCACCTACCTTGTGTCAGGCTTTTTACGTCCCAACACGTTTCACTGTCCGCCTACTCAGTAGTTGGTTCCTCGGCCACCAAATTTCTGCTTGGTTACTTGGAACGTGTATAATATAACATACACATAAGAATTTGTCAAATTTCCAATCTTAACCCTTGAAATGCCATCAGGAATAAAACGCAAAAAGTGCTTACGTGTTGATTTCCTCTGGCTGTTTATGCTATAGATATAGAGCTTGCAAGAAAGCAACAGACAATCGAATCACTCATGCCAGGAAAAATAGCAGCCACAAATATCATAGTGATAGCCGTGTCAGCAGGCGCAACTGTCAAGGCTGGCGGCAAATTAGTCGTTATCGAACGCTGAAAGGGGGTTGAGTTATGAGCGAAGTAATCGGAGGCGCAACGGCACAGAAAATTGAGGAGTGGAAACGTAGAAGGGAGCTTCTCTTGCAGATGGGAGGTCCCAAGGCTATCGAGGAGCGCCATAAAAAGGGACAAATGTCGGCACGGGAAAGGATAGATTATTTCTTCGACCCTGGCACTTTTACAGAGATAGGATTATGGATCAGACACAGAACCACTGCTTTCGGGATGGACAAAAGAGAGGTGCCTGCCGAGGGAATTATCACCGGATTTGGTAAGGTAAACGGAAAACATGTAGTCGCTGGCGCTGAGGATTACACCGCCATGATGGGAACCTTTGGGGAATATCACGGTAAAAAGCTCTCTTACGCCCTTGATTTTGCTAAAAATAAAGGTTGGCCGTTTGTAACCATGAATGACTCTGCGGGTGCCCGACTCCACGAAGGAATGGACACCTTGGAATCCTATGGCTGGACATTCAGATCTCAGATACAGGCTTCAGGAATAATCCCCCAAGTATCCTTATTAATGGGCCCTTGCTTGGGAGGACAGGCTTACCACCCGGTGATGATGGATTTCGTTATCCAAACAAGAAAAACCGGCTTTATGGGCATCGCTGGCCCCGCCTTTGTAAAAACACAAACCGGAGAGGAGATTGGCCTTGATGAGCTCAGTGGCTGGAAGAATCACGCCATTAAATCAGGACAAACGCACATTGTGGCTGAGGATGACAAGGATTGTTTGGATAAATGCAAGGAGCTTTTATCCTTCTTTCCCTCTAATAACAAAAAAAAACCTCCTCGAATAGAGACCAAGGATAGCCCGGAAAGAGAGATTCTCGAACTCGATACTATAATTCCTGATGAGCCAACAAGACCATATAATATGTACCAGATAATCAAGAGGATTGTGGATGAAGGGCAATTCGTTGAAATATTTAAGTATTATGCTACGAACGCAATATGTGGCTTTGCCCGAATGAATGGGCGTCCCGTGGGGATAGTATCCAACCAGCCCATGGTAAAGGCAGGCATCCTGGATATTGATGCCTGTGACAAGTTGGCCAGGTTCATAAGATTTTGTGACCTGTTCAATATTCCTCTCGTCTCACTTACAGATTGCCCTGGCTATATGATTGGCTCTGACCAGGACTGGGCCGGCATACTAAGGCATGGTGCTAAGCTGCTCTATGCCTGGGCCGATGCCACTGTGCCTTTGATTTCGGTCATAATAAGAAAATCCTATGCCGGCGCTCATTATGGAATGCTGGACAAGTCCATCGGTGCTGATTTCGTCTTCGCCTGGCCTACTGCCCAGGTTACCATTGTTGGCGCTGATACTGCCGCCAGCGTTATATTCGCCAGGGAGATAAAGGAGGCGGAAAATCCCAAGGAGGTAAGGGCGGAGAGGATAAAGGAGTACTCTGAGCTCTACGAAAGCCCATATCCCGGTGCGGAGCGAGGCTATATTGATGACATAATCATGCCACATGATACCAGGAAGTATATAAATAATGCACTGGATGTTTTAGAGAACAAGACCGTGGCCAAGCCTTGGAGGAAATACTCTAACATAAATCTCTAAGGGAGGGAGTATGGATTTCAGTTTTAGTAAAGAGCAAAAGAAACTAAGACAAGAAGTACGCAGCTTTTTGGAAGATGAGCTAGCAAGGGAGCTTTGGAAGCCAGCCTGTGATGCTTGGATACAAGCTTATGATCCAGCGTTCACTAAAAGGGTGGCACAGAGGGGTTGGATTGGCTTAACCTGGCCCAAGGAATATGGTGGGCAAGAACGGAGCTTTATAGATCGTTTGATAGTTACCGAGGAAATGCTACGCTATGGGGCGCCAGCAGCTTGTCACTGGTTCGCCGACCGGCAAATAGGTGGCTCAATACTCAAATATGGCTCTGAGGAACAAAAAACAGAATTTCTGCCTAAGATTATAACAGGAGAGATATATGTTGGACTGGGGATGAGTGAACCAGAAGCCGGCTCAGATTTAGCTTCCCTTAAGACAAGAGCTACTGAGGAAAATGATTGTTACGTAGTTAATGGACAGAAGACATGGACCAGCGGTGCTTGGTTTACCAATTATATTTATCTATTAGCCAGAACTGACGTAGACGCTCCCAAACATAGAGGTATAAGTGAATTTATTGTCCCTATGGATCTTCCTGGAATTTCTCGTATCCCCATGATAGATATCACTGGCACAGAGGCTTGGAATGATGTGTTCTTCGATAACGTTCGAGTTCCTAAAATATATATGGTAGGTGAGAAGAATAAGGGTTTCTACCATGTCTTGGAGCAGCTTGCCTATGAGAGAGGTGGAATGGAGAGGTTGATGGGCAACTATCCTCTATTCGATGCCCTCATTAAATTCGCTAAAGAGACAAACTATAATGGGAAAGCTTTATCCCAGGATACCATGATTCGCCATAAGCTAGCACAGCTTCAGGTTGAATTTGAAGTGGGGAGGCTTTTCATGTATAAGGTTGCTATGGTTATGGATGAGGGCCGCGCTCCCACAGTGGAAGCTTCAATGTCTAAGGCCTATGCCACTACTTTTGAGCAGCATCTGGCTAACACTGCCATGGAAATCCTGGGCCCTTACGGATCGCTATGGGCTGGCTCAAAATACGTCCCCTTTGAAGGCCTGGCAGCTCACTCATATCTAGGTTCTAAAGGCTATAGCCTTCAGGCAGGCAGCACCGAAATCTTGAAGAATATCATAGCTACCCGAGGGCTAGGGCTACCTGCTAGCTAAGTAATGAAGTTTAGTTGATAGGAGGGTAAAGTGAATTTAGTGCTTTCTGAAGAGCAGGAGATGCTGAGGAAGGCAGCGCGTGATTTACTCGAGCAAAGGTGCCCCAAAAGCTTCGTCAAACAAATGGAGCAGGACGACAAAGGCTACTCACCAGAGTTATGGGAGGAAATGGCAAATTTAGGCTGGATAGGTCTGGTATTTCCCGAAGAATATAGCGGCAGTGGCATGAGCTTCCTGGACCTCTCGGTATTGCTGGAAGAGATGGGACGCGCCTGTTTACCAGCACCTTTCTTTTCCACTGTGGTTCTCAGTGGTTTGTCTATCCTAGATATTGGCAGTGAGGAGCAAAAGAGGCAATATCTACCTGAGATAGCCAGTGGCAAGGCGATCTTCAGCCTGGCTTTGATTGAACCTGCGCTAGGATATGAGCCCAAGGCGATCGCAGTTGAGGCTAGTCCCGATGGAAATGCTTATGTTGTCAATGGAACCAAATTGTTTGTTCCTTACGCCAACATAGCTGATTGCTTGCTATGTGTGGCCAGAACCAGCAAGCAGGAACAAGGAATTACCATATTTCTAGTGGATGCCAAAAGCCCCGGAATAAAGTATACCGCTCTAGAGACCATGGCTCACGATAAGCTTTGTGAGGTAGTTTTTGATCAAGTGCGAGTGCCAAAGGAGAACATTCTGGGGCAACTAGATAAGGGATGGCCTGAGGTAGAAAAGATAGTGAAAAGGAGCAATGTAGCAAAATGCTGTGAAATAGTTGGCAATCTTCAGTGGGCCTTGGAAGACACTGTTGCTTATGCTAAGGACAGGAAACAATTTGATCGTCCTATTGGCAGCTTCCAAATCTTGCAACACTATTGTGCTGACATATACACCTATGTTGAAGGAGCAAAACTCAGTGCCTACCAGGCAACCTGGATGCTAAGTAATGGATTCCCCTGTGATAAAGAAATTGCAGTGGCCAAATTATGGATAACTGAAGCTTCACCACGTATTTTCAATCTAGCACATCAAATTCATGGAGCCATAGGGGTTACTCAAGAACACGACTTACATTTTTACACCACGCGAGCTAAAGCTATCGAACTCGGTTATGACGAAGCTAATTTATACCGAGAAATGGTAGCCAAAGAGATGGGACTAGCTTAGGTCACTAAGCTTTATTCGCAGACTCCGTTTTGCTTGAGGAAGATGTGACTTGTTTCCTCTTCCCGTGTTATCATAGCTTATAACGACGACAGGGTGCTTGACAATTCGCCTTTGGCTTTTTACAATAGAATAAACCTAAGCTTTGCCTCTCAGTTGTGAAAATAGCCACCGTAGTTTTTGGTTTTGTTATATCCGCAGTAAAGTATGGCTAAGTATGTTTTCGTTACTGGCGGCGTAGTTAGTTCCGTTGGTAAGGGTATTTCAGTAGCTTCTATTGGCAAAATACTGAAAAGCCGCTCTATTTCTGTCTCGGTGCAGAAACTCGACCCTTATCTTAATGTTGACCCGGGGACAATGTCTCCCTACCAGCATGGTGAGGTATTTGTCACCCAGGATGGCGCTGAAACCGATCTGGATTTAGGGCACTATGAAAGATTTATTGGAGTTGATTTGACTCAGGCCTCTAATGTCACGTCAGGCCAAGTGTATTCTTCAGTTATCGCCCAGGAGAGAAAGGGGGATTTTCTAGGAGGTACCATCCAGGTTGTCCCACACGTCACTAATGAGATAAAGAGGCGCATCAGGCAAGTGGCTGAAATTTCAGGAGCTGATGTAGTCATAGTTGAAGTTGGTGGCACAGTAGGCGATATCGAAGGTCAGCCTTTCCTCGAGGCTATCCGCCAGATGAGAAAGAATGAGGGCAGAGATAATGTGTTATACATCCACGTCACCTTTTTACCCCACATTGCCGCCACCGATGAGCTGAAGACCAAGCCCACACAACATAGCGTTAACGAGCTCAGACGCATTGGTATTCAACCCGATGTTATTTTATGTCGCAGCGATAGGCAGATATCTGAAGGCATACAGGATAAGATATCGCTGTTTTGCGATGTCGATAAAGAGGCAGTTATCCCACTGGTTACCAGCGAAACCATCTACGAGGTGCCCTTACTGCTAGAGCAGTACGGATTAGGGAGTTTTATAGTCAATCGCTTGAGGCTGGAGGCCAAGGAGAGCAATCTCGATGACTGGCGTGATATGGTGAACAGGTTGAAAGCTCCCAAGGAACCAGTAACAATCGGCTTGGTAGGGAAATATGTGGAGCTGCAGGATGCCTATTACTCGGTGCGTGAGGCGTTATGTCATGCAGCCCTAACCCACAACCGTGAAGTAAAGATAGAGTGGCTCAGTTCAGAGGAATTGCAACACGGTCATAATAATAAGCTTAGGCAAGTTCAAGGGATAATTGTCCCCGGTGGCTTTGGCTACCGAGGAATCGAAGGCATGATAGAGGCAGCTAGATTTGCCAGAGAAAAAGAGATACCCTACTTTGGCTTATGCCTCGGACTGCAAGTTATGATCATTGAATTTGGACGCCATGTATTTCACAGTCAAGACGTCAACTCCACTGAGTTCAACTCTGATACTGCCTACCCAGTAATCGACTTGCTTCCCAGACAACGAGGTGTTAATCAAAAAGGTGGCACTATGCGGCTAGGAACTTATCCCTGCCATCTGGTACCTGGAACGAAAGCCGCTCGGGCTTATGGCTGTGAAATAGCCTATGAGCGGCATCGCCACCGCTTCGAATTTAATAACACTTTTCGTCAGCCACTGGATGAGGCCGGGATGAGAGCCAGCGGACTGTCACCAGATGGAGAACTGGTGGAAATCACTGAACTCAAGAATCACCCTTGGATGGTATCTTGCCAGTTTCACCCCGAGTTTAGATCTCGCCCTGACTGTCCCCATCCACTGTTTGCAGATTTTATCGGGGCAGCTAAAGAGACACTCATCGAAGGAGCTCAACCAAGCCTGCCCATAACAAGCTAAGGAGGACCAATGAGGTTATTCTTAGATACTGCTAACATAGACCATATCCGCCACGG
>Ga0114921_10001215_pt1 | contig 11735 bp, 9 predicted proteins | sample BentaG_FD_87016 | JGI IMG/M metagenome (GOLD analysis project Ga0114921, IMG submission 87016) | Deep subsurface microbial communities from South Atlantic Ocean to uncover new lineages of life (NeLLi) - Benguela_00093 metaG | ecosystem: Environmental > Aquatic > Marine > Oceanic > Sediment ...
CCTTCTCCCAATCCTTTAAAAATCTCTCGACTCCTAGATCGGTCAACGGATGCTTAACCAATTTCTGTATAACCGCAAAGGGCACAGTCACTACATCTGCTCCGATAAGAGCGGCTTCAACAACATGGAGGGGATGCCTGATACTGGCCACAATCACTTCAGTATCGATTCCATAATTCCCAAACATCATCATTATCTGCTCAATGAGATCCATTCCAGGATGAGAGATATCATCGAGCCGACCGATAAAGGGGCTTACAAAGGCGGCGCCGGCTTTGGCTGCCATCAAAGCTTGGATCGGAGAAAAGACCAAAGTTGTGTTCACCTTTATTCCCGTCTGGGATAATTCTTTAATCGCCTTAAGCCCTTCCAAACCAATTGGAATTTTCACCGCTATGTTATCAGCAATCTTGGCCAGACTCTCTGCTTCCTTTATGATCTCTTTGGATTCAGTGGAAACAGCTTCCACGCTCACAGGACCAGGAACAATTTCACAGATTTCCCTGATCAATTCATCAAACTTTAAATTTTCCTTTGAGACTAAGGTAGGGTTGGTGGTGACTCCATCCAAAATCCCCCAACTCGCGGCTTCCCTTATCTGGTCTAAATTAGCTGTATCCAAAAAAAATTTCATTTGTACCTCCAGAATCAAGTTTATCTAGTTTTTCTAGTTTGTCCTATCTATCCAAAACTAGATAAACTAGTGTACCTTCATTACCGTGTTGGAAAGGGTTCCAATTCCCTCTATCTGGACATCCACCCTGTCTCCGGGAGACATTGGTCCTATTCCTGCTGGGGTACCTGTGGAAATGATATCCCCCGGGTATAAAGTCATGATTTCAGAAACGAATTTCACCAAAAACGTGACAGGAAAAATCAAATTTTTTGTTTTAGCTGATTGCTTTAATTTCCCGTTCAAAAAAGTTTTAATTCTCAGGAGGGAAGGGTCAACATCCGTTGCAATGCAGGGACCTATGGCAGCAAAGGTATCAAAGGATTTGGCTCTGGTAAACTGCCCATCCCTCTCTTGCAGGTTTCGAGCAGTTACATCATTCATACACGTATAGCCTAGAATATACTCTTCTACATTGTCATCATCGCTCAATAAATGGGATTTCTTCTTTATGACTACAGCCAGTTCCCCTTCATAATCCACTCTCTTGGCCATCTTTGGATAAACAATAATATCCCTAGGACCTATGACTGCTGAAGAAGGCTTAAGAAAAATCAGAGGTTCCTTTGGGATTGCTTTACCTCTCTCCATAGCATGATTTTTATAATTCATTCCAATGGCCACAATCTTGGATGGCTTAACCGGAGGCAGGAGAGTGACCTCACTGATGGGAAATCCCTTTTTATCAACTTCAAATCTCTTGAATATCGAGCCTTTCAGAGGAAAAAGATTGTCTTCTCTTAAAACTCCATAGAGAATCCTGTTCTTGCTTTTAAATCGATAAATCTTCATTGCAGTGGTCCTTCTATTAATTCAGATACTGCCTCTGATTTTTTGCTTTCATTTCTGTTTTTATCCATGGCAGTGATAGCATAATGATATCTTTTGTTCTTTTCAACTGCTGTATCGCTATAAACATTTTCTTGGACTGGCTCAGGTGTTAAGAGGGTGTATTCTTCCTGGCCCTCCTCCCTGCGCCAGACTCTGTATCCGAGCAAATCTTTTTCTTGATTGACATCCCAGCTCAAGGAAATAAAATCTCCGCCTCTCATTGACACCAATCCTGTGGGAGCTTCTGGTGCAAAAATGTCTTTGGCTAAAACTTCAAGGGTTTCAGAATCATCGCTTTCCAAAAAAGGAGAAGATTCTGTCGAAGAAGCCCTTATAAAATAATGATAAACCTTGCCAAATATGAAGTCTTTATCACTGTATTTTTTCTCTTTTATCAGGGAAGAGTTTAAAGCACGGGGGAGTTCTTCTTCCCCTTTCTTGTAAACTACATAGCCTTGCACTTTTGCAGGTGTGGAGTCGTCAATGTTCTTCTCAGGCTCTTTCCACTCGATGTCGATTCTGTCTTCATAAACAGTAGATTGCACATCTTGAGGTGGAAGAGAAACAACCCCTGGTTCTGTGGGAATTAAATTTGAGAACTCCGAAACCTTATCTTTCATGTCTTTTATCCTGAGGCCAAAAGTCAACCGCTTTAAGCTCAGATTCTCTTTTGCTAATTTGTATAGATATTCATATTCGATTGAATCCTTTTCCTTTCTCTTCTCATAAATAGGAAATTCCTCCTTCTCTATTATGACCTTGAGCTCAGCCTTATCTTTAAAGGTCTCCAAGGATACTTTAGGTGTTGTTCGCTTTTGCTCTTCGGAAGATTCCTCTTCAGTTTCCTTGGGTTGCTTCTGTTGCTCATAGAGCCAAATTTCGATTTCCTCAATCTCAGATAAAGGACTCCCATCCAAATAAGCAGTGGGATTTGTCCATTTTAAGATTAATGCAGTTCCCCTTTGTCTAGCCTCAAAATTTTTTACTTTCTGAGGAATTCGCTCAACAGGAGCGATAAGAGGCCCCTTTTTTCCACAGAAAATAAAGAAGAGTGCCAGAAAGGCAAAAAAGAGGAAAGAAAAAAATCTCTTCATTAAAGAATGAAGCGCCTCAGGTCTTGGTCTTCGATGATATCCTTAAGCTGCTTCTGTACATATTTTCTGTCAATCAAGATATCTTTTTTCTTCACGTTAGGAGCCAAGAAAGAGATTTCTTCCATGACTTTTTCTATGACGGTATGGAGCCTTCGTGCTCCAATATTTTCGGCGTCTTCATTTACCTTCTCAGCAATGTCAGCGATTTCATCAACAGCATCATCCGTATATTTAACTTTTACTCCTTCAGTTGCTAAAAGAGCGCTGTACTGCTTGATTAGTGCATTCTCGGGTTCGGTCAGTATCTTGATAAAATCTTCCTTATTCAGAGAACCCAGCTCTACTCTGATAGGGAACCTCCCTTGAAGTTCCGGGATAAGGTCTGCTGGTTTGGTAACATGGAAGGCTCCTGCTCCTATAAATAGAATATGGTCTGTTCGCACCAGGCCATAACGGGTGTTGACAGTGGTTCCTTCGATGATAGGAAGAAGATCCCTCTGCACTCCCTCGCGGCTCACATCAGGCCCGCGACCCGATTCCCGGCCCGCGATTTTATCCACCTCATCCAAAAATATGATTCCTGAGTGCTCTACCTTTTCCACAGCCAATCGGGAAATCTGGTCCATATCGATCAGTTTCTTCTGTTCGTCCTCCATCAGATACTCTATGGCTTCCTTTATCTTGACTTTCCGTCTCTTGGTTTTTCCACCTAAGAAACCCGGAATCATCTCTTGTATGTGAATTCCTATCTCTTCAACTCCGCTATCTGAAAAAATCTCAAAAGGAGGAGCCATGCTTTCTTTAACCTCGATCTCTATCTTTCTCTCATCCAGGAGTCCTTCTCTCAACTGCTTTCTCAACTTCTCTCTTGTCTCCAAGAAATGCGTTTGCTCCTCTGCGGCAGTTGGGTCTTCTCTTTTTGTCTTTAAGCGAGGAAGGAGAACATCTAATATTTTTTCTTCGACATTGCTGCGCGCTTTTTCTTTCACTTCCTCAACCTTTTCTGTCTTCACCATGTCGACAGATATGCGGACCAGATCTCTGATCATGGATTCCACATCCCGACCAACATAACCAATTTCTGTAAACTTGCTGGCTTCGATTTTGAGAAAAGGAGAGTAAGTCAGTTTAGCCAGCCTTCGGGATATTTCGGTTTTTCCTACCCCGGTAGGCCCGATCATCAAGATGTTCTTGGGGGCGATCTCATCGGCCAATTCGTGAGGCAGCTTCCGCCTTCGGTACCTGTTGCGTAGGGCTATGGCGACCGCTTTCTTGGCGGCTTTCTGGCCGATGATATATTTATCTAACTCAGTAACAATCTCTTGAGGCGTAAGCTCAATCTCTTTTTTCTCTTTAGACATCTTGTTCAATTTCTGGGGGAGAATGATGGCCATTTAAAGCTCCTCTGTAATAAACTGATCGTTCGTGTAGACACAAATATCTGCGCTAACTTTCATAGCCTCCAGGGCAATTTCTTTGGCGGATAAATCCGTATGCTCTATTAAGGCCCGAGCTGCAGCCAAGGCGTAAGAACCGCCTGAACCGATAGCAATGATCCCATCATCAGGCTCGACAACATCGCCAGTTCCTGAGATCAGAAGAGAATTTTCCTTGTCAGCAACGATTAACAGAGCCTCTAATCTCCGGAGCGCCTTATCCATGCGCCAGTCCTTGGCCAATTCAATGGCGGCCCGCGGAAGATTGCCGTGATATTCTTCGAGTTTGGCTTCAAACCTCGAAAATAAGGCAAAGGCGTCGGAAGTAGCGCCGGCAAATCCAGCCAGCACCTCACCTTTGTAAAGTCTCCTGATTTTATTGGCTTTCTGCTTCAGGATCGTCTCGCCTATACTCACCTGGCCGTCACCGGCTATAGCTAACTTGCCCTTATGACGAACACAGATTATTGTTGTTGAATGTATCATCCAATCACCACTTTCATTTATTAAATATAATTGATGTATCAAATAATTTCAATGTAAATAAAAAGATTGAACATAGATGTTGGAATGTTGGGGTCAGGTCTTATGAAAAAGCCTGACCCCATTGCAGCTATTCCCTAAACGATGGATGTAAAAAAACCTTACGCAAAATTGGAAATATTCATATTTTCCCAATTAGCATCTAAAAGCAATCTATTTGAAAACAATAAGTTACATGAAACTCTGAATATGGGAATCAATCATCTGGATACTGCCCATCTTTACTTAAGAGGCAACAGCGAAAGGGTAATAGGAGAGGTTCTGCAAAGGAGTGGAAAAAGGGACAAAGTCTATGTGGCCACCAAGATGCGTTTTGCTCGGGACAACGAAGAGATGAGGTAAAAAAGGCTATTCAATATGCAGCAGAAAAGGGCGTAGGAATTGTTGCCATGAAGACCCAGGGAGGCAGACGACTTCAAGAGCAAAGCAAGGTGGAAGTCAATCACGAGGCAGCTTTGAAATGGGTCCTGAACGACGAAAACGTTTGTACCACTATTCCTGGAATGACTACCTTCGACCAGCTGGACCTGAACTTCAAGGTCATGGGCAACCTCAAATTAAAAGCTAGTGAAAAGAGAGAGCTTCAGCTTGCTTCGATGCTAAAAGGCATCCTCTACTGTCAGAATTGCCGCTCTTGTGTCCCCACCTGTTCCTATCGAGTTGAAATCCCAACCCTTATGAGAGCTTATATGTATGCTGAAGGATACGGAAATCTCATTCAGGCCAGAATAACTGCGGCTGGGCTTCCCGAGAAGCTTGGGTTAGATATGTGCAGGGATTGCTCTCCATGCACAGCTTCCTGCTGCAAGGGAATAAACATCGACTCAAGACTGAAATCTCTCGTCGCAGAGAGGCTCTATCAAGTTTAAAAATAAGCACAAAAAGAAGACTAAAAGCTGCAGAATTGATGAAATTGCCGAGGAGGAAAATAGAAGTAATCGCCTCTTTTCCCTCCTAAGTTAATAGCGGACCTCGATTTATTCGCTCATCTTAAACAAAGAATCTTCTAGACCAGTGTTGAAACTCACCTCTGTAATAGTTACGCTCAGATATTCTTCGCCATCATTGAAAACGGTGATAGAATGAGCCATCATCATGCCAATGACCTTTTTGTAATCCGAAGCAAATTGCTCTGATTCAACTTCAACACCCATTTGGCCCATAGCCTTAGCTTTGGTTTTATAAATGAGATAAGTCTCAGGATCGATGTAAAGAGTCGCTTTGAAACCGTCAGGAAAAGTCATTTCCAACACAAAATAGTCCTTATCCTCAATTTTCTCTTTTTCTTTGAGAATGAAAGAAAGACCGTATTTTTCTGGATAGAGGATCGAAACTAGGGGCATGGCATCCCTCTTCATTTCAGCAGCCTGTTGTTCAGGCATTTCCTCAATACTCCCAGTCTGAGGGTTGATCTGCCATGCTGTCTTACCGTCGTATGCTTGAGTAACGACCATGCCCATCACCTCAAAATCCATACGCCTTTTATCTGGCTCTTTCTTGTATACAGTTACTGAGCCACTCAATCCTTGCTGGACTAGATCAAAAGTGCCAGACATGGTTATGTCCTTGGTGTTCTCAAAGACTTTTTTGCCGCCTTGAGCTTCGATCATCTTCGCCAATATTTCTTTAGTAGTCTGACATAGCCCAGGAGAAGCTGTTAAGCTGAAGAGAAAAATGCCCAATAAACAAAGTGTGAAAATTCTTTTCATTTTTCTTTCCTCCTATCTACTCAAGTTATTTTAAATAGCTCATTCCTAAATGAATAGGAATTTGTTCCTTATTATCAATTTTTCTCATGATTACCAATTACTACGAGTTTACTTTATAAAAGTTTATTTCATGCGAAAAATTTAAAGTTAAATCTTCCAGTTTCTATTTCGCCTTTTAAGTCAGAGTTATCTTTTGAAGCCCCAAACTTAGTATCCTCTCAGGAATGGCTAGGTTAAGATATCCAGAAAATTACTGGCTTTCAAGGACAGTAAGGCACTTTTTAGCATCTTCTATTTCAGGAATACCAGGGTCAGCCTCTTTCCAGAGGACGAGGAATCTCTGATAATGTTCTATGGCTTTTCCTTTCAAATCTTTCTGCTCATAAATCTTGCCCAGCCTGTAGAAGCTTCGGGCATAGATATCTCCATCCTGCAGCCTGCTTAAAGTAAGAGAAATTATCCTTTCGTATTCTTGCCGAGCCTTCTCTATATCCTCCGCCTTATAGTGGGCGAGCGCTAGAGAGTCGATGAATAAAGGTTGATAATATCTCTGCTCGTCATCCCAGGGAGAAGGCAGCAGAGAGATGGCTTTTGTAAAATAATCAATGGCCTTGGAAAAATTCTCTTTTTCAAGCTCTATCATTCCCTGCAGATGCTGGTAAAACCTTATGGCTTTCCTGTACAGGCTTTTTTTAACCAAATCTTTGAGTTCATCCGCTGTGCTTTTGGCTTCTGCGATCTTTTTCATCCCAAGATAAGACAGTCCTTTGTAATGCAAGGCGAGAATTTGTCTGTATATAAGCTCATTCTTGACAGCATAGCTGAACAATTCAGTATATTCCCTCAAAGCTTCCTCAAATTTTCCAGCCTTGAGATAAGCATGGGCTAAGACTTCATGAAAAACTGGCTTCTGTTCGAGCAAGCTCACTGCTTTCTCAAATTTTCCCTGCGAAAAATATAAAGTGGAAAGGGATATTCTGCCACCAGAGGTAACATTCAGGACTTTCTGGTATTCTTTTTCAGCTTCAATCAAATCTCCTCTCAAATGATAAATATCGCCCTTTAATTTAACTTGCCCGGTATCAGGCCTAAGAGAAACAGCTTTATCCAGCTCAGCAAGGGCAAGGTCATATTTCCTTTGATATATATAAATCAGGGCTAGGACTTCATAGAACCGAGCCTCATCAGGATAAATACCCAGACCACTCTCGAGAACTTGCCCGGCTATGTCGTACATTCCCTTGGACATGTAGGTCTCAGCGAGGTTCCAGTAAGTGATGAAAGTCCCATATTTGTTCTGAAGATTTTCTTTAAATCGCTCTCCAGCCTTATCCCATTCTTCCAAAAACTTATACAGCCTCCCCAGGTTATTATTGGCTATGTTATCTTCCGGATAGAGCTCCAATAATTCCTTGTACGCTTTGATAGCTTTATCGTATGTCTTCTCTGATGTTCCGTAAAAATCTCCTTGGATAATATAGCGTTCTCTATCTGATACTCGATCACTCAATTCGAAAGCCTTTTGGAGTGCACTTTTCCAGACTGGTCTTAAACCCACATTGATAGCTGAACTGGCCATAGATCTGTAAGCCATGGCAAACTGAGGGTCGATATCCACTGCTTTCTTCATGAATGAATAGCTTTTAGGATATTCTCCATTGCTGTGATATTTTCTTCCTAGGCTGTAATATTTGAAAGCCTCGGTTGAGCTGGTGGTAATTTTTCCCACTTCTTTATCGATATCAGTGGCAATCTCTTCCTCTGATAATTTAAAATTTGCCTTGATTCTTCTTGTCAGCTCATCCACCATGGCATAGAAATCCTTCTCTCCTCGCCCCTCTACACTTTCTGAACCGATGAGCTCTCCTGTTCTTGGTTCCTGGAGGGTAACATTGATCCGAAAAGTATCATCAGCCCTTGTGTAGTTTCCTACCAATATGTTTCTGACTCCGCATCGAGCAGCAATTTCTTTTAAGACATCTGAGGAATAGGTCTCTGCTTCTATTTGATTCAGCTGGCTGAGGATATTGAAAATCCTTTCTCCACTTAGCACTCTGATGTATCTAGATTGTGAGAGGTCTGTAATCAGTAGATCAGAGAGGGCGCTTCTCCAATGATCTAGGTTTTCATCTCCAGTATTGTTTTTGAAGTACATGATGGCAATAGAGGGTTTATCAGATGGGATGGGAATAATTTCCCTCTCGATGCTAAAACGCCCGATGATTACTGCTGCAATTATTATAGCGATAATAACTAAGGCTGGGATTAAAAGCTTCTTTACATCAAATGTTACGGTTATCTCTTTTGAAGTGCTAGGCTTTCTCTTGGGGACCATTCGCTCTGTGGTTGGGATGCGTTCCTCTAACTCGTTCAATTCAGAAAGAAGCCTTTCTGCTCCCTGATACCTCTTTTCTTTATCCTTCTCCATACATCTCAATATCAGACGGCTGAGATCCTCGGGAATTCGAGCGTTGATCTCTCTTGGATCTTTAGGTGTTTCGCTCTTGTGCTTCATAGCTATACTTAAAGGCGTCTCTCCTTCAAACGGCAGTCGCCCTGTCACCATCTCATAAAGAATGACTCCCAGCGAATAGACATCAGAACGCTGGTCTGCCTCCTTCGCTTCTGCCTGCTCAGGAGACATATACTCAGGTGTCCCAACCATGGCACCCGCACCTGTTATCCCCTTTGTTTGAAGGGAACGGGCTATCCCAAAATCCATAATCCGAGCATTCCCCCCTTTATCTATCATGATGTTCTGCGGCTTTAAATCGCGGTGCACTACTCCCAACCGTTGAGCTTCAACCAGCCCTTCACAAACTTGCTTGGCAATGTTAATTGTTGTACCCATACTCAGTTGTTTCGTCATGCGAATCATGCTTTTTAGATCCTCACCAGGCACATATTCCATGGTGATGTAGTGGGCTCCTTCTTCTTCGCTCAGATGATACATACGGCAGACATTCTTATGGGAAATTCTGCGGGCCATCTTCAACTCGTTACCAAATCGCTCAATGGTCTTGCTATCTGCGGCGATTTCAGGTTTTATGAGCTTTAAGGCGACTTCTTCGTTTATTTTATTGTCTACGACTCTATAGACTCTGCCCATGCCGCCTTTGCCCAGCTCTTCGATGATCTCGTATCTCTTAGCAAAAGTGGTTCCCCTGGTTAATTCCTTTAAGGGTGTTTGGAGGGTCTTAGTGTGAGAAATTGTGGCTGCTTCGGAGGGATGGAGTGGGGCTGCACAGTTGCCGCAATAGATAGAACCATCCGGACTTTCATATTGGCATTTCGGGCATTTCATCGCTCTCAATTCCTTTTATTTAATCAGTGCCAGAATAATCATTGATTGATAGGTAATCAATTATACCTTAAAGTAAAGAGTAAAGGGTATAGAATAAACGATTTTTCATAAAAATCAAAACACAAAAACCAAGGGCTTCGCAAATCTTAAAAATATAATGTAAAATTAAATAAATTTTAGATGAATATGAAAACAACAATATTTTGAAGTTAAGATAATGGGAATTCCGTATGGATTGATTGGTGATATAATAGCCGTGGCGGTTTCGTTATACGCGTTCTGGATAGCAGAAAATAAAGGGAGGTTTATCATAGCAATAGTAATGATTTTACTATTTGTTTTGCCTTCTCTTTTTCCTGGTCGAGTGCTGAGTATTCTATGTTTTCTGGGGAGGATGATCTTTGCTGTAGGGTGTTATATCTACATTAAATGGCAAAGCAGTTCCTAGATTACACAAAAGTCAATCAAAATTATTTACTGTCAAGGGCTGACACTAAGATATTGTTTAAATTGATTTTCCACAGCAAGGGCAGTAGACAAAATCTGGATTTACAGGCCTTCCACAGTGCGGACACCTTCTTCGCCTTTCAGCTTGCTCTTCCTCCATTCTAAAACCACGTTCATCATAGACAGTATTACAGTTTTCACAGATTAAAAATGGAATCCCTCTCTTAATTGGAAAAAGAGGGATGAAAAAAAGGCTCAAATGATGATCAATCCTCTTAAGATAGACCTTACCAAAGCCGCATGCAGAGCAGGACTTTGGCTGTTCATCAACAAGAATAGTTCTAGGTTGAATCCCGCCAATAAAGAAAAACATCAAGATTATCCTTTACTTAAGCCTTAATCTCCATATTAGGCTTCCTCTTATACTTCTTTCTCTATATAAAAATATATCCTTTTTTTTCATTTCTGCCAATAGGGATCGCATCTCAACTTTTGACAATACAATCTTTCCACAAAGAGATTTGGTGAAATATCATATGTTGAGACGCGATCCCTTTTCTCTTTTCTTCGCTTTTCTTCATAATTTCAAAGTTAATCGGTATCGATAACCTAAATCCTTCAATTTAAACTTCAAAGACCTGACGACCTTGATCTCCGGGATGTTCCACTTGGCAATACAGGCATAGACCTCTTTATGTCCTTGCTTCCGTGCGTACTCGATGATCTCTCTATGGAGTTTCTTTGAAATCCCCTGATTTCTGTAGGGTTTAGAGACAAAAGTGATTTGAAGGAAGAACTCTGGAGGAATCCAGTCAGGTGAAACATGAAGGATGTCGTACATATTGTCGACTTCTGGAGTACCGAGCGATGGATATCCCATAAGATACCCCACGACCTTGTCGTCTACAACAGCAACAAGCGTCTTGTATTTGTTTTCTTTCTTTAAATAGCGGTTCCGATAGTCTTCAATTCCTGATTTGATCTTAACATCCTTGAATTTCTCTGCCAGTCCAGATTCCAGCTCTCTGACCAATCCCAGGACCTGCTCCAAATCCTCGGCCTGGTATTCCCTAATTTTTACATCTAGATCCATTTTTTCAACTCAAGAATTTAAGAAAAACGATTGTGCACCTCATAAAACACATAAATAAGTGCTCCTCTTCAGATATCGGTTTAAGCCAAAAAAAAACCCGGCAACGACCTACTCTCCCACTCAGTCGCCCGAGCAGTACCATCGGCACTAAAGAGCTTAACTTCCGTGTTCGGAATGGGAACGGGTGTTACCTCTTTGTTATGGTTACCGGGATTAAAATCTAGATAAAAAGCGAATTCTAAAAAGGGGATATTCTAAAATGAGGACAGTCCCTTTTCATTGAGAGGGGCTGTCCCCTTCTTATCCCTTTTTTTAACGTTTTTTGCCCTGAATAAAACTTTATGGTCAAGCCTCACGGTCTATTAGTACTGGTTAGCTCAATCCGTTACCGGACTTACACACCCAGCCTATCAACCTTGTAGTCTTCAAGGGACCTTTAGCCCCCGAAAGGGTGGGAAATCTAATCTTAGGGGAAGCTTCCCGCTTATATGCCTTCAGCGGTTATCCCTTCCGAACGTAGCTACCCAGCTATGCCCCTGGCGGGACAACTGGTACACCATAGGTTCGTCCATTCCGGTCCTTTCGTACTAGGAATAGATCCCTTC
>Ga0114921_10001216_pt1 | contig 11730 bp, 9 predicted proteins | sample BentaG_FD_87016 | JGI IMG/M metagenome (GOLD analysis project Ga0114921, IMG submission 87016) | Deep subsurface microbial communities from South Atlantic Ocean to uncover new lineages of life (NeLLi) - Benguela_00093 metaG | ecosystem: Environmental > Aquatic > Marine > Oceanic > Sediment ...
AGTTCCAGGCATTGGGCGCCAGCAGCACGAGAAGGCCACCCGGCCTCAACACACGCGCCAGTTCCTCGAATACCACGTCAGGTGTGGTCAGATGCTCTATCAGCCAGCTGCACAAGATGAGGTCGAAGCAAACGGATGGGAAGGGTAGCCGTTCCAGATCACCTCTCACCAGTCCCTCCAGGCAGCGGTGTTCCATCAGAGATGGCAGGTCGGCATCCAACCCCACCGCCTGCTTAACCTTCTCCCAATAGAGCTCGATGACTCCTCCTCGTCCGCAACCGGCATCCAGCACCGTGGTCTGCGGGGTAACGTATCGTCCCACCAGCCTCGCATACAGGGCCACGCTATCTTCATACCCCGGCCACAGGCTGCGGTAGATGTCTCTATACCTCTCCTGCTTGTCCAGCGGAATCATCTCAAGTTGTCGGTTCTATGCCACGTGCTCGAGCACAGGTTCCTTCTCAAAGCGCAGCCGGCCGTCCTGCAGGCTAACCCTGACCGCGTCTCCGTCGCCAAGCTTCCCCTCCAGCATCTCTTTTGCCAGAGGGTCTTGAAGGTCTCGCTGAATCACCCTCTTCAGCGGCCGAGCGCCATAGACGGGATCATACCCCTCCTCTGCCAGATACCGCTTCGCATCGTCAGTCACGTGCAAGGTTATCTTGTGATCTGCCAGGCGCTTCTCTAGATGGCCCAGCTGGATGTCCACTATCTGCACCAAGTCGTCCACCGACAGCGAGTGGAAGATGATGATCTCGTCAACGCGGTTGAGGAACTCGGGACGGAAATGCTGGTTCAGAGCTTCCAGGACACGGCTGCGCATCTCCTCCTCGTCTTGACCAGCCAGATCACGTATCCACTGGCTGCCAATGTTGGAGGTCATGATCACCACCGTGTTCTTGAAGTTGACGACCCGGCCTTGGCCGTCGGTCAACCGTCCGTCGTCCAATATCTGTAACAGGACGTTGAACACCTCAGGATGCGCCTTCTCCATCTCGTCGAAGAGCATAACCGAATAGGGCTTCCTCCGCACCGCCTCAGTTAGCTGACCGCCTTCTTCATAGCCAACATAGCCAGGAGGTGCGCCGATGAGGCGGGCGACAGTGTGGCGCTCCTGATACTCGGACATGTCCAGGCGGACCATGTTCTCCTCATCATCGAAGAGGAACTCGGCCAACGCCTTGCCCAGCTCTGTCTTGCCCACGCCGGTGGGCCCCAGGAAGATGAAGCTGCCGATGGGTCGGTTCGGGTCCTGCAAGCCAGCCCGCGCCCGTCGTACGGCATTTGCCACGGCCTGGATCGCCTCATCCTGCCCGATGACGCGCAGGTGCAGCCGCTCCTCCATCTTGAGCAGCTTCTCCACCTCACCTTCGATCAGTTTGGAGATGGGAATGCTCGTCCACTTGGACACTACCTCAGCAATGTCTTCGGCATCTACCTCCTCTTTCAGCATGCGCTGATCTGCCTGGAGTTCGCGCAACCGGGTCTCACCCTCCCTCAACTGCGCTTCGAGCTCGGCCAACTGGCCATATCGCAACCGGGCTGCCTGTTCCAGGTCGGCGCGCCGTTCCGCCTGCTCCATCTCGAGTTTGGTTTGCTCTATTCTCTCCTTCTGCTGGCGAATGGCCTGGATGGCGTCCCGCTCCAGCTGCCAATGAGCTTTCATGCGATTGCTTTCCTCTTGGAGCTCGGCCAGCTCCTTCTCCAGACGATCCAACCTCTCCTTGGAGGCCTCATCTTTCTCCTTCTTGAGGGCCTCCCTCTCGATCTCCAGCTGCATGATCTTTCGATCTATCTCGTCCAGTTCTGCCGGCTTACTGTCTATCTCCATGCGCAGCTTCGAAGCAGCCTCATCTATGAGATCAATAGCCTTGTCCGGCAAGAAACGGTCGCTTATGTACCTGTCTGACAAGGTAGCAGCGGCGATGACCGCTGAGTCCTGGATGCGCACCCCGTGGTGCACCTCGTACCTTTCCTTCAAGCCTCGCAAGATGGAGATTGTCTCCTCCACTGTTGGCTCATCAATCAGGATAGGCTGAAAGCGCCGCTCGAGAGCCGCGTCCTTCTCTATGTATTGCCGGTACTCATCGATCGTGGTGGCGCCAATGGCATGCAGTTCGCCCCGCGCCAGCATAGGCTTGAGCATATTACTGGCGTCCATGGCCCCCTGAGCCGCACCTGCACCCACCACGGTGTGCAGCTCATCTATGAACAGGATTATCTGCCCTTCAGACTCAGTTATCTCATTGAGAACCGCCTTCAGCCGCTCCTCGAACTCGCCGCGGAACTTGGCCCCCGCGATCAGCGCCCCCAGATCCAGCGCCACTACCTGCTTGTCCTTGAGCCCTTCGGGAACGTCGCCCCGCACAACGCGTTGAGCCAGCCCCTCCGCGATTGCTGTCTTGCCAACACCAGGGTCGCCGATGAGCACCGGGTTGTTCTTGGTGCGGCGAGAAAGAACTTGGATCACGCGGCGAATCTCGTCGTCGCGGCCTATGACCGGGTCCAGTTTCCCCTGCCGCGCAAGCTGAGTCAGGTCACGGCTGTACTTCTCCAACGCCTGATACTTCCCTTCGGGATTGGCGTCGGTCACCCGTTGTGAACCTCGGATGCTGGTCAACACCTGGTAGATGCTCTCCCGGGTGACACCCAGATCCTTCAGTATCTTCAAAGCGGCACCCTTGGCCCGCTCATCGGCGATGCCGATGAGCAGATGCTCCGTCGAGATGTACTCATCTCGCAGACGCCCTGCTTCCTCAGTGGCGACACCGACAACTTGCTGCAGACTGGGGGAGATGTATACCTGGGCGGCAGCCCCGTGAACTTGAGGCATCCTGCCCAGTTCATCCTCCAACCTTTGTCTCACCAAGCCCGGATCAACCTCAAGCTTGCGCATAATCTGGGGAGCAATACCCCCCTCCTGGGTGAGCAGAGCCAGGAGCAGGTGTTCAGGTTCTATCTGACTGTGATTATGAGTTCTGGCCAACTCCTGAGCGGCAGCAACCGCTCCCTGGGCCTTTTCAGTGAATCTGTTCAAATCCATTATCTACAAGTCTCCTCCGGTACGGATTCTCTCTAGGACATGTCCTCCAGAAGGCCACGCAGGCGCGCTGTCTCCTCTTCAAACTCAGCGCGCACCCGGTCCATCTCCTTCTGCATCTCCTCCATTCTGCGCCTCATGTTGAATATCACCTCTACCCCCGCCAGGTTGACTCCCAAATCAGCCACCAAGCGGACTATGGCCCGCAATCGCTCCACCTCTCTGGGAGAGTACAGGCGCCGGTTGCCCTCGGAACGGTGGGGCATGATCAAGCCCACGCGCTCGTAATAGCGCAGCGTCTGTGGATGCAAGTCCACTATCTTGGCGACCACACTGATCACATAGCAAGGTTCATCGTACAACGGATCTCCATTCTCCATTCATCTCACCTCCTTGGCTGGCTACGAAGGCATCCAAGATCGACAGACTGGCCTAGCGCATGCTTGCCAATTCCCGAAACAGCTTCTTCTCGCCATCTGTTAGGTTCTGGGGCACTTCCACCCTCACCTTGGCATAGAGATCCCCCCTCTCCTGAGGGTCCTTCAGGTGGGGCATGCCCTGGTTTCTCAAGCGAAAGGTCTTGCCGCTTTCCGTCTCCGGCGGGATCTTGAGCATAGCTCCTCCCTTGAGGGTGGGCACTCTCACCTCACCTCCCAGGATGGCAGTATAGAGATCAACAGGAACCTCGCAAGACAGGTCATTTCCTTTGCGCTCGAAAGTTCTGTGGCGCAGGACCTTGACCTTCAGATACAGGTCCCCTTTGACCGTGCCGCCGAATCCCTCTCCCCCTTCGCCTCTCATGCGGACCTTGGAGCCAGAGTTCACGCCCGCGGGGATCTTGACTTCCAGGCGACGTCCATCCTTCTGAAAGACCCTGATAGTCCCAGAAAAGGCCTCCTCAAGGGTGACCTCCACCTCCTGCTCATAGTCCTGACCTTGAACCTCCCGGGGCTGCCCTCGTGCTCCCCAAGTTGCGCCGCCACGTTGGCCCAGCCCCCCGAAAATGGCGCTGAAGAAGTCGGAGAAGCCGCCACCGCCGCCGAAGATCTCACTCAGATCAGCGTATTCCACGTGCACGCGGGCCCCACCGGGCTGCGCGTACCACTGGGTCCAATCGAACCCGCCTGGCTCACCACCCGCCCGCTGCCATTGACGCCACCTGGCGCCCAATTGATCGAACTTCTTTCGCTTCTCGGAGTCGCTGAGCACCTCATGGGCCTCATTGATCTCCTTGAACTGCTGCTCCGCCCCTTCGTCACCAGGATTGACATCGGGATGGCACTTCCGGGCCAGCTTGCGGTAGGCCTTCCTGATCTCCTTTTCACTGGCGTTCCTGTCCACTCCCAGTATCTTGTAGTAATCCTTGTACTCCATGCTCCCCTACCCCAGATCCCGTCAGATGCCCTATTCGCCTGCTTCTATTATACCACTTACTGACACTTCTGTCAAGTTTATAGTGATATTACTTGAGTCCCCTATTGTATAGCGACTTGACAAAGGTCCTAAACTATGATGTGATGCAAACGAAAGAATCCCAGGGGTTCAGAAATCCAGATGGAAAGGAGCGTCTACCACGAGCATCGTACGTTGGGAACCGTTCCGTGACTTCATAACCTTGCGAGAGGCGATGGATCGGCTCTTCGAGGAGAGCTTCATCGGTCCGCGCCGCAGAGAGTGGTCGGCTCCCACCGAGGGCACCCTCGCGCTAGACATGTACCAGACCGAGGACAGCATCGTGGTAAAGAGTACTGTCCCCGGCGTGAAGCCGGACGACATTGACATCACCATCAGCGGTAATACTCTCAGCATCTCGGCGGAGACCACGGAAGAGGAGGAGGTCAAGGAGGCGAACTACATCCGTAGCGAGCGGCGCCTTGGCTCCTTCTCTCGCTCAGTCGTTTTGCCCGAAGGCGTCGACCCAGACAAGCCGGAAGTAACCTTCGATGACGGCATCCTCACCCTGACTGTCCCCAAGGTGGCGGAGGCCAAACTCAAGGTTATCAAGATCAAGGGGCAGAAGAAACAGGACACACTCCACACAGACTGCCAATTCAAGAGGAGCGGGCCCTCGGGCCCGCTCCTGCGTTTGAGTGTGAGACATCTATTATCGTAGAAGCGCCCTGCTACAAGCCCATGACGAGCCGGGTGAATCTCTCGTCGCTTCGGATGCTGTCAAAGTCCTCATCGGCTCTGGCATCGTGGCGGAAGCCCGGCCGCAACACTATCGCCCTTTCCAGAGACTCCACGGCCTGTCGAGCTTTCTTCAACAAGGAGTACGCGCACGCAAGGTTGTAGTGCGCGGTGGCGTCAGCCGGATCCAGCTTCGTCGCTTGGCGGCAGTCCTCCAACGCCTCTCTGAGGAGCCCAAGCTCCATACGGACCACGCCCCGATTCAGATGAGCTCTAGCATACCCAGGCTCCAACGCAATGGTTTTGGTGTGCTCTTCAACCGCCTCTTCATACCGACCCAGGTTGGCATATGCCACACCCAGGTTCGTGTGGGCCAAAGCCAAACTGCCGTCCAGTTCCAGGGCCCGCCTGTGATCCTGAGCAGCCCTCTCATGTTGCCCCAACATATCATAGGCCACGCCGCGGTTGGTATAGGGCAGAGGATCGTCCGGGTCGAGCTCGACAGCCTTATCGCAATCAGCGGTAGCCCGCTCATAATCGCCCAGGTCTATGTAATTCTTGCCCCGGTTGACGTAGCCGAGGGCATAATCTGCTGACAACTCGATAGCCTTGTTGTAGTCGGCCAAGGCCCTTTCATAGTCGCCCTTCTCATTGCAAGCCACCCCTCTGTTGACGTAGGCCAGGACGTACTCATCATCCAACTCGATGGCCATGCTATGATCTCGGATCGCTTGGTCGTACTGGCCCAGATTCCGGTGAGCCACGCCGCGATTGGTGTGGGGCAGAGGATCCTCAGGGTCCAGTTCGATGGCTTTGCTGTGATCTTCTATCTCCTTCCGGAGGCGCCCCGTTTCGCCATAGGCGATACCCCGGTCGATGTGAACCAGCGCGAAATCCGGCCTCAGTTCCAAAGCCCTCGTGTAGTCTCTGATAGCCTGCTCGTAGGCCTTTCGCTCGGCATAGATCAGCCCCCGGCGGTAGTACGCCTCCGCGTCCTGAGGGTCCTCCTCGGTGGCCTTGGTCAGCTCCCAAATCTCCCTGATGTCCTCCGGTACCGGTTCCTTGGGACCTCGCAGCGCCTTGATCACATAGAAGACTGTTTCTCCTGCAACTACTGCCACGAGAATACCCACCACTAGTACCAGTTCAGTCACCATCTCGCTCTCCCCCGTTTTCCCGAGTCGTTGCGGCATCCAATGCTGGCCTGGAAGAGGGCATTCAGTGCGTTTGCATGGGCGCAGGTAAGAACGGAAGGACTTGCAGAGGAATTGGGGGAACGCACCTGGGCAGACATCGGGTCCGCCGCTGTGCTGACGGCAGGAAACCCTATCACCCAAGCTCCGTGCGATGAAAAGTCCACCCTTTTCATGGCACCTCCCCGATGAGGACTCAAGCGTGACGTCTATGCTAGCAACACTATTATACCACACCTGGAAGGATATTGCAACGAGTTGACAGTCCGTTCCCTGAAAATTTGAGAAATGCACTCAAATTTGGTAAGATTAGTATAATAAGAATAGCGACAACATCTTTGCAAAGCTGAAAGGTTAGTGAGATGCGAGAATCAGAGAAGTGGGTAGCCGACGAACTGCAAAGAATGTATTCCGAGATGCATCGTATGATCAGGCAGTTTGTACCGAAGGAACAGTGGAACGATATCCTGCGGCACAAGGGTTGGCGTCCACCCACCGACGTTTACGAGACCGATACCTCCGCCGTCGTTAGGGTGGAGATAGCAGGCGTGGAGAAGAGAGACATAGAGGTATCCTTCGCCAACCGCGTCCTGACCGTCACGGGAACTCGTTGTGATCCTGCAAACAAGCTCACTTATCAGCAGATGGAGATCAAATATGGAGGCTTCAGGACCGACGTCTTTCTGCCCTGGGCCGTAAAGGATAAGGATATCGAGGCGAGCTACGAAGACGGATTCTTGGTGATAATACTGCCCAAGGCCAGAGGCAGGCACAAAGTGCCCATAGTCATTATCGAGGAGAGTGCGGAATGAGTATCCAAGGGAAAGGCTTACTCAGTATGATATTACAGACCAACGAGGAGCAGACGGAAGTCGAGCAGGAAGGCGAAAATGGCAAATCGGCAATCCCGGCCGAGCTTCCCATCTTGCCCTTGCGCCAGACAGTCGTCTATCCTTTGACGTTTTTGCCTCTCAACATAGAACGACCCGAATCCGTCAAACTGATCGATGACGTGGTTCTGGGAGACCGGATGGTCGGCCTGGTGACTGTGAAGAACGTGGATGCGGATCGAGTCACTCCGGAAGACCTGTATTCGGTGGGCACGGCGGCAGTGGTCCACCGTGCCGTCAAGTCACCGACGGGCAGCGTGGGAGTGATCGTCCAGGGTATAGAGCGCATCAAGCCGACGGAGTTCATTCAGACGGAGCCGTATTTGCAGGCCAGTATAGAGGTAATCCCCGACGACGGAGAGCAGGAGAGTCTGGAAGTGGAAGCTCTGTCACGAAACACGATGGACCTCTTCCAGCGCTTGGTCTCGCTGGTTTCCTACCTGCCCAATGAGCTAATGATGGCAGTATTGAATACCGAGGCTCCCCGCCAACTCCTGTATCTGGTCGCCAACGCCGTGCGCATGGACACGGAGGCGGCCCAGCAGCTACTGGAGATTGACTCGGTGAAGGACAAACTGCACAGGCTGAACGCAATCCTGAGCAGAGAATTGGAGGTTCTGGAGCTTGGTCAGAAGATCAGGGCTGAAGCCCAGTCCGATATCGAGAAAACGCAAAGGGAGTATTTCCTGCGGCAGCAACTCAAGGCCATCCAAAAGGAGCTGGGCGAAGAGGATGAACAGGGCAAGGAAGTCAACGAACTAAGGGAGAAGATCGAGACAGCGGGTATGTCCGAAGAGGCGAAGAAGGAAGCCCTGCGGGAGTTGGACCGGCTTTCTAGCATGCCTCAGGCAGCCGCCGAATACTCGGTGATCAGAACCTATCTGGGTTGGCTTATCGAGCTCCCCTGGCAGGTGAGCACCGAAGACAACCTGGATATCAATCCGGCTCGTGAGATACTCGACGAGGATCACTACGACCTAGAGGAGATAAAAGAACGCATCCTGGAGTACCTGGCAGTGCGCAAGCTGCGCCTGGAACGAGAAGAAGGCGAGGGAGCCAAGGAATCCAAGGGCGCCATCCTGAACTTCGTAGGCCCCCCCGGCACAGGTAAGACCTCACTGGGCAGATCAATAGCCCGGGCTCTCGGGAGGGAGTTCATCCGCATGTCGCTGGGTGGCATGCGGGATGAGGCGGAGATCAGAGGGCACCGCCGGACCTACATCGGCGCCCTCCCCGGCCGGATCATCCAGTCCATCAAGCGCTCCGGGTCGAAGAACCCGGTATTCATGCTCGATGAGGTGGACAAAATCGGCTCCGATTTCCGTGGGGATCCCTCCTCAGCATTGCTGGAGGTACTTGACCCCGAGCAGAACTTCTCTTTCCGTGACCACTATCTGGACGTGGATTGGGACCTGTCGCCGGTGATGTTCATCACCACGGCCAACGTGCTGTACACCATACCTCCTCCTCTGTTGGACCGGATGGAGACCATCGAGCTGGACGGGTACACCGAAGAGGAGAAACTCAAGATAGCACAGCGTTATCTGATTCCCCGGCAAATAGAGGCCAACAGTCTGCGTGAGGGTGAAGTAGAGTTCGAGGAAGATGCACTGCGCCTGATCATCAGGGAGTACACCCGGGAGGCAGGGCTGCGCAATCTGGAGCGGGAGATTGGCTCGGTCTGTCGCAAGGTTGCGACCAGGATCGCTGCCGGCGAAGAAGGTACGGTAGTGGTCACCAGGGATAACGTCTCCGACTTCCTGGGCAAGCCAAAGTTCTACAACGAGGCAGCGGAGCGCACCGAGGTGCCCGGGGTGGCTACCGGCCTTGTGGTGACCTCCACTGGGGGAGACATCACCTTCATCGAGGCCACGAAGATGCAGGGCAGCAAAGGGCTGACCCTCACCGGGAAACTGGGCGACGTGATGAAGGAATCGGCTCAGGCCGCCCTGAGCTACGTACGCTCTCGGGCCAAGGAACTGAACATCGACGAAGGTTTCTTCGACGAGACCGACCTGCACATCCATTTCCCCGCCGGGGCCATCCCCAAAGACGGCCCTTCCGCCGGCGTGAGCATAGCCACGGCGTTGGTGTCCCTCCTGACCGATACACCGGTCAAATGCGATGTGGGCATGACGGGTGAGATCACCCTGCGGGGGCGCGTCCTGCCCATCGGCGGGGTGAAGCAGAAGATCCTGGCCGCAGCCAGAGTCGGGCTGAAAACCGTCATCCTGCCCAGGCATAACGAGAAGCACCTCGATGAATTGCCCGAAGAGGTGCGCAACGGCTTGAATTTTGTCCTGGTGGATACCATGGACGAGGTTCTGGAGGCGGCCCTCGGCGATGGCTTCGTGAGGGGCGAGTGCGAGTGATCAGCGTCGGCGTACTGACGGCCAGCGACTTGGGCTCGAGGGGCGAGCGGAAGGATCTGAGCGGCCCGACAATCATAGACATAGTCACTGAGAGACTGGACGCCAAGGTCAAGAAGTACGAGATCGTACCAGACGAAAGCGAGCAGATTCAGGCGGCCCTCATCGAGTGGGTCGACGCCCTGGACCTGGATCTGATCCTCACCACCGGCGGAACGGGCTTCGCCCCTCGTGATGTGACCCCCGAGGCCACGAAAGCGGTGATAGATCGGGAGGCCCCGGGGCTGGCGGAGGCGATGCGGGCCGAGAGCATGAAGGTGACGCCGCATGGCATGTTGTCCCGGGCGGTGGCCGGGATCCGCAGGCAGACCTTGATCGTGAACCTGCCGGGGAGCCAGAAGGCGGTAGAAGAGACCCTGAACGCGATCCTCCCCGCCCTGCCACATGCCATCGAACTCCTGAGGGCCAGACCCCGAGCCGACCAACACCACCAGTACGAGAAATGATCGAATGCCGGGCAGTCCGCCCGGCATTCGTCTGGCAGTGCGGTAGATGCGTTCCTTGCAGGAGCATGTCCGAAGAAGCCAGCAGTACATCGGATAGGATAGTACAGATGGTGCAGGGAAGCTGGAAGGACTTCACAGACGACAAGGTTCTCAAGTGGTTGAAGGAGCCATCCTACCCCAGCATCCGGTGCTACACCCTGCGCCATCTGCTGGATGGCCCGCAAGCGGACGAAGAGGTAGTGGCCGCCCGCGAAGCGATCCTGACCGAGGGGCCGGGGGCTGAGATACTGGCCCGCCAGCGACCCGACGGCAGCTGGCTGGAGGAGGAGAACGCCTACAACCCGCTGTACAAGAGCAGCGTATGGCAGCTCGTCTTCCTGTCCGAGCTGGGGGCCGAGGGGAATGATGAGCGCATCAGGCGCGGAGTAGACCACGTGCTGAACACGATGCAGGCCTCCGATGGCTCCTTCCCAAGTCTGGGCAAGTATTCCGGCAACCTGATGTGCATGGAGGGCCAGACGATCAGGGCGCTCCTACGCCTGGGATACGGGGGTGACGAGCGCGTGCGGCGGGGTCTTGACTTCCTGGTCGCCACGGTCCAAGCTGGCAAGCACGAATGTCGCTACAACAACGACGTACCCTGCTCTTGGGGGGCCGTCAAGGCGCTACGCGCCCTGGTAGAGGTGCCGCGCAATCAGCGCTCAGGAGAGATCGAGACGGTCATTCGGAAGACCGCCGAGTTCCTAGCTGACGGCGACCTGGCTAATGCCAACTACCCGACCCCGAAGGGGCAAATCAGCAAACACTGGTTCCAGCTATCGTTCCCCCGCAGCTACCACTCGGACATCCTGGAGGCAATGGCGGCCCTCGACGCCGCGGGCTACGCAGGGGATGAACGGTTGCGTCCCGCCGTTGATTTCATCGTTGACCAGAGGAAGCTGCTCAAACGCCAGGGACAGGAGCCGATCAACGCCTGGAAGAGCCAGCACGTCCTCACGGGTAAGCTCTTGGTGGACCTGGACTGGCGCTCCCGTGGCGGGCCGAGCAAGTGGATCACGTTGCTGGCCCTCATGGTGCTCAAGGACTGGTACGGCCCTCAGCAATGAAATGCCGCCCAGCATAGGAGCAACGCCTCCCAACAGGCTGTCACATTCTGCCGTTCCTCTGTGGCCTGAAGGCCACAGCTCTTGAAGCCGTCTCGACTACACTACGGCCTGAAGGCCGTAGTGTCCCACCCATCATCGACGAGCTGGGCTCCACACAAGCGGATATCCTGCCTTGTCCAATCCCTCGCGCAGGTTGGGAGGCCACACGCCCAGGCTCAGGTAGGGCCGCTCCCCGCGTCAATCCGACAACGTCGCCGTTGACCGCCGACTTGCTCTACCCAAGCGACATAGGTAGTATTACAGACACGTCCAGATTCCAAGAGGAGCAGCCTCATCCGATGACCAGACGTTCGAAAGTTGCGGTGTTGTTCACCAGACCGGAAACCGTGTTGGAAGACTATGGACGCCTGCTGGAACTAGCGGGTGTACAGGACGCCCTCGATTCAAAGGCTCCGACTATCCTCAAGGATAACATCTCCTGGCACTACCCGTTTCCCAG
>Ga0114921_10001217_pt1 | contig 11725 bp, 11 predicted proteins | sample BentaG_FD_87016 | JGI IMG/M metagenome (GOLD analysis project Ga0114921, IMG submission 87016) | Deep subsurface microbial communities from South Atlantic Ocean to uncover new lineages of life (NeLLi) - Benguela_00093 metaG | ecosystem: Environmental > Aquatic > Marine > Oceanic > Sediment ...
GAAGCAGCAATAAGCAAGGTTTTATGTTTAATTTCACCTAATTTTTTTAAAGTATAGTGCGTTTTCATAGCTTCTGCTTGATTTATGATGTCTTCTGGTCTTGATGGATTTTTCGTACTCTCTCTTATCAAATCTTCCATAGAAAACGCGTTATAATATTTTTTGGTTGGATTAGCTTCCATTTCTTTCCTAAATTTTATGTGAAAAACCCATTTAGATTTTTGTTTGAACGCCTTTAGAGGGTTATGTTTCAAAGTATCCACTTCCTCAAGACGCCCATTTTTAGGGATTTCAACCCAATCTTTATCTGCTCTACCGTAATTAGTTGCAATCAAGACTAATCTTTCAACATTTTCTGGATAGAGAAGAGCAAAATTTTGTGCGATCATCCCGCCAAAAGATCTACCAATAACATGAGCTTTCTTTATTTTAAGAAAATCCATTAAACCATTGATATCTGCTGCAAGCATCTTCATAGTATATGGAATATTAGGCCGATCACTTTCTCCAGTTCCACGCAAATCAAAAGTTATTACTTTAAATTTCTTGCTAATTTCGACAACTTGAGGTTTCCACATTTCTTTTTTAGCGCCATAACCGTGAATTAAGATAATGGGAAAACCAGTCCCATAAACGCGGTAAGATAACTTTACACCATTTGTAATTGCAAAGCTCATGATTTCAAATTTATTCTTTAATGATTGCTACAATAATATAATTGAGAATTTAAAAAACGTTTCCATTTGATTATTGAATTTGAATATTAACAAGTTTTTATTTACTTTCCTGTAAAAGATTAAATAGGAAAGCTCAGATATATTTAGCAGTATTTATTTGTTATATTTAAAAATTTTTAATTATCTTTTTACACTATAAATACATTCAAACTAATAAAACAGTAAACTATCAAAAGGCTTTAGGTAATTATGGCAGATTATTCACAAATTTTACAGAACCTTGAATTTATTAATATCAGTACAGATCAATACACAATATTCGAGTGGAAACCGCCAAGATCGCATAAGAGTTTTATTCTAGATTTAAACATTGTGAAAAAGAATCCTGTAAGCAATATCTTTTTTCACATATTTAAAGGGAATATGAAAATTGTCCATATCCGATTGAAGAACTTGATTTATACTGCAGGTTCTAATAACGAAGTTCAGTTTCAATTGTTAGAAGCGTTAATTGAACGTGTATCTGAGATTTTTAACGAGATATACGACATAGGGTCATATATTAAGTATGACAATTTCTCTACCACTATTCTAAACCCTTTTAAAGAAGAGATTGATAAGATTATTGATAACTTCAATTCACTAAACTCGGTTGTGGATCTTAAGGTACCTTGTATGGTTTGTAATAGCATACTTACAGTAATCGTTAAGAGAAGTTTTATAGATAATGCTGAATCTTATCCTGTACCTCTCGTTTATAATCATAAAGGGCATGCGATTTTATGCTTCATAGATAAAAATTATGACATTAGAGGAGTAGAGTTAGTAAATATAACGGGATAAATCTTGTTGTGTTTCTACAAATAATTAATAAATTTATTTTCTTAACATTAAATATGGCAGAAGATAAGAAACAAGATAATAATTTCTTTTTTCAAGAAGTAATTAAAAAGACGAAAACGGGTATTACATTCCCTAAAGAATTGAGAGAAGCGTTATTTGATGAAGATGGAGAGGTCTTCTTTAAACTTGTTGTACCTAGCGAAAAAGATAAGATTATCTTAGAAATTTTATCTGATGTGGAAGCAAAGACTCTATCTGAAAAAGTTTCAGAGAAAAAACCTAAGATAACAAAACAAGCTTCAGAAAAAAGGAAGGAAAAGGGAACATCGGAAAAAATAGCTCCAAATTGGAGCGAATATTTCGTGTACGATTTTAAGAATAGAGAAAAAGTTCAACCAATTTTAGAATCGGCCTTTTACAAGTTTGCAGAAACTCCAGTTAATCTAGATGATGCTATGGGTAGGATTAAATACGCTTTAGTTTCATTTTTAACAGCAACCAAAACCGAAAACGCTAAGTTGTATTTTTCTATAATAAAACTCCTTATTGATGTAATAGAAAGGTTTGATCAACCAAATTTGATTGATTGGATCTTTGAAAAAATTGTGCCTAATATAAAAAGCAAATTTCTTTACGAACTAGCGCTTCTCGAGCTCTTAGAGATTAGTTTAAAAACAAAACGATTTGAAAAAGCTGAACTATTTATATTCTATGTTTTAAGGAATATAGACGATTATCCTCAGACGGAACTTTATAACATTTTCAATTCTTTTAAACAACTCGTGAAAAAAGTGCGCTACATTGAAAGAACTGACAAAATTGATCTTTTATTGAAAGAAAAATTGATGGAATACGGAGAAGGAGTCGAGGATAACGATTATAAAATCCAAATCGTGGAGTTTTTGGAGGATTTAAATTATATTGAGCTTGCTTACGGACTCGCTAAAGCAATACAAAAAGGGTTACCACCTGATAGCGTAAAAGTAGGCGAGATTAGGAAAATAGTGAAGCGGTTGTATACCGCTCCGATAACAGAAGATAAAATCAATTAGAGAGAATTTTAAAAGCTTAGTCGTCCTTTATTTTATTTTCCTCATCTTCCTCTTTTTCTTCCAAAACCATAAACTCTTCAACTGCTCTTTTGATTTCACTTTCTATCATTTTCTGCTCCTTTTCTTTTATAATCTTTTGCTTTAATTCAATTTCTGCTTGAGATAGTTCACTCTCTTTTTCAATCAGTTCTTCTTTTATCTTTAACGCTCTTTCTTTTTCCTCGATTGCCATTTCCTCAATTTCACGTTCTTTTATTTTTAAATCCAATTTTTTCTTCTTGATTTCTAAATCTTTTTTCTTAATTTCGATCTCTTTATCGATGATTTCTGATTCTTCCTTCTTCAATTGTTTTTTAACTTTTTTAGGTATAATATCTGCTTCTGTTGGAACAGTCGTTTCTTGCTCGAGTATTTCCTCCTTCAACTTAAGGGTTTTTTCCTTTTCCAGTATTATTTTCTCCTCTAATTCTTTTTCTTTTTCCTTTAATTCTATCTTTTTCTTCTTGATTTCTAATTCCTTTTTCTTTAATTCAAGTTCTTTATCAATTATTTCAGTCTCTTCTCTTTCTATCAATTCATCTTTGGAATGAACCTCCTCTACAAGTTCGTCGATCTTCTCAACAGTTACAATTGATTTTAAAACAGAATCTACAGCTCTTTTTAACTCTTCATTTTCTGGGTACTCTTTGGCACGATTAGTCACTGCCTTGGTGACCCATAATGGGTGTTTTTGTCCTATCGAAATTAAGGCTTGAACTGCTTTTTCAACTACGAACTCCTTTTCATCGGCTAAAGTAAAAGCGATCTTATTAATAAGCGATTCATCTTCAATTTCTGCCTCTCCCCCTGCTACGAAAATAAGTAGTTGAAGGATCGCTTCTCTTACATTTGGATCATCTGAATTTAATAAATCCTCGCTATGAGGGAGAAATAAATCACACTCGTTTTCGCAGGATGTTTTTAATAATAACAAGAAAGAGTAGCGTAGAACGGAATCGCGTTTAGAAAGGTTTTCTAGTAAAGACGGAATATCAATAATCAATCGTTCTATTAAGAACCTTAATACGGTTTTTCCCCCGTGAAGCGATAATAACAATTCTATAATATCTTCCATTCTTTTAAGATAATCATCTTGCGTAGAATCTCCAAGATATAAAGCGATGATGTTTACAGCATCGTCAATTCTTCCATCTTTTACGAAATCCTCTATCTTAGTAATTTCTGGATTTTCTTGGTCTTTTTCAGTCATTTTAACCAACTTTTTAATTGTTTAATTTTCAATTTATTTAAAATTTACACATGTAAGATATAAAAATCGTTGTACAATCGATACAAGATATTGAAAACCAATCTTAAATCTCGATATCGTAGTAACGCGCTTGAAGATTTATTCATACGAACTTCTGGTACAACACCAATATTTAGTTTTAGTGCTAAGTCCTCTTTCTTATCAATGTATATATTAATTTCCTTACAAAATTGACTTAATGCGTCTAATTCTCCAGGGAATACGTTCCAAATATAGTTATCGCGTTTTTGATCTTCATCTTCAGGTGGTGATTTGCTAATCTTTAAAAGAGCATCTTTTGGGATAATAATTTTAATTTCAACGCAATTTAAGTGATTTAACTTTAGTTTTACTTCTGGAAAATATAATCGCGCAAATAATTTGCATATACCAAATAGAAGTTCTAAATTAGTAATATTTTCTCTGTTAGCATTACAAAGAGCGTAATTGTCAGTGATAAAACAGACATGGATTTTTTCGTCGTACTTAAAGATCATAAAATTCTGACTGTCAGTTAAAAGATATTGAAAATCTTCATCTCTATTGTTTATTCTATCGTCGAAAATCTTATTGGCTCCTTTAAAGTCTTTCTTGGAAAAGAATTTATTTAATTTTCTGTAATCTCCGTGAAAGAAAACATCGAAAAAATCTACTAAATATAAGTAGGCGTCATTAGGTTTGTAGATTACCGTTTTATTTCGAAAATCGCGGAAGATAATGCTTTTATGTACACTGTAACAGAAATCAGGCTGGTCTTCAATGGTAAGACCATTTAATAACCGAAGTTTTAATAATCTTCTATGTGTGCAGAGTGGGGTTAATGTACACTGGATTCTATCGATTTCACATTCTTTGAAGCATAGCTTATCGATTCTTTTTCTTAAAAGTTCTAATAGCTCTGATTTAAACTTAGAATCGATCTCTTCCTCTAAGAATTTGTCAATATGTTCGGGTTGTAGCGGCATTTTTCGGAGATTTTTTACTTAAAAATATTGAAACCTTCAATTTATAAAATATTAAACACAGATTCTAAACTTTTCTATTGGGTTAACCATAGTCTTAAAGAAAATTGTAAACTATATTAATGAGAATTTAAATATATATAATTAAAGCTAATAAAAAGGTTTCCTTGAAAAAAAAAGAATCTGAAGAAAATGCTTCGCCAAATTCACATTTTTAATAAAAATGATTGTATTTATAATCACACCTATGCGCTTGCACTTGGAGACGATGAATTGAATAACGTCATCAAAATCATTCAATCTTATATAGACATGCCTATGATAGGTAAAACCTTCCAAAGACCTGTATCAGAACACTTTCAGATATTTCACAGAACAGAGGGTGACACATTATTTTTGTTTATCACGGATCTTGTTGACAGCCTTGAATATGTTGATCCCGCGATCGAAAAAATTATCAAAATGTTTACCAACTTATTTCCAACCCCAAATGATATAAATACATCAACTAACATCAAACGAGAGTTTATAGATTTTTTACGAGAACAACAATATGAATTACATTCTAAAATTGTCATCGTAGGTCCCCATAATTCAGGAAAAACCATGTTATTTAATATGTTTAAGAGTAATGGAGCGCGTCCAATCATGAATTTTGCAACAGCTTCGAGCTATTCTATAGACAACCTTAAATTCGATTTATGGGATTTTGAACTAAAAGATAACTTCTCGCTTTTGTGGTCGAAATTCATCCAAGGATCTGATTTGGTAATTCTCCTTTTCGACTTATCTAATTATCATCTACGAGTAATCAATCACTTCCTTGATCTGCAAAAACGAGAAAGTAAGTTTTCCAAACTCTTGATTATTGGTAATAAGCGTGATTTAGTTAGAGAGGAAGATATAAGAATTATTAAGAACGAACTAAACCTTTCCAGTATTGAGGAAATATCTTTAATTGACACGGGAGCGAAGGAAAAGATAAGTAACCTAATTTCAAACATTTTAAATCTCAAAAAATTACTCCCCCACAATTTCACTGAATTATTTAATAAAGCTAAAAACACTGAAAGTGAGGGGAATTTCATTCTCGCGATAGCGAAGTATAGGGAACTAATTAGAATTTCTAATGAGTATCAAGACTTCACTTATGTGACTACTCTCAAGAACAAATTAGAAAGTTTACAGGAAAAAGTTGACGATCAAGCTAAAGTTAGAAAAAAAATTGAAGCAAAAAAGAAATTCGAAATACCAGGGAAAATTCAATTTTCTCGAAGAATTCAAGTTCAACCCTTACCGACAAGTTCAACACAAGTACAGCCACCCCCTATAGAAATCCCTAAAACTCCCGCAAGAATCAAACAAAAAACGGAAGATTTACTTCTATTTTCAACAAATGACTCTTCAGATGGGGAAGATATAGATAAAGAAGATATTACACTCGATATCGATAAAGTCATTCCTGAAGAAAAACGGCCAGTGTTAGAAAAAGTTGAGGAGAGAGATGAAGATTTTCCAAGATTCCTCCAACAAATGATTGAAAAACGAGGTAGTTCTCTAACCATAAACTTATGTGAACAGCTCCTAACTGAACTCCAAAGAACCTTGGCCAGACCTCTAACTATTGATGATCTTGAATTATCAGCAGATGTGTTTGTTAAGCACGATTTAGCGTAACAATTCTATTCTCTTTTTTAATCTTTTTTAAATAAGTTTTTACTCAATAAAGACAAATCTTTTTTATTTACCTATATTAAAATCGCTTATATAAATTGGAAAAGAAAAAAAAATAAATGAATAGAAATATGAATGCCATAGAAAAACTTAAAATAGAGTTTACTGAAATAACCCGTCTTAATTATATTCGTTCTTTGTTAGGATGGGATGAACAAGTAAATTTACCTAAGGGATCGTTTGGAGGAAGAGCTGAACAGAATGCGCTCATGAGTAAAATTGTTCACGAACGTTTAACCTCTGATAAAATTGGAAATTTGATAAAGGAAGCGGAAAAGTTAAAGGATTTAGATTTAATTGATAGTGAAACTTTACGCGAAGCAAAAAGGGATTACGAGCAAGAAGTTAAATTACCAACCGAGTTGGTACAAGAAATCTCAAAGACCGCTTCTCTTGGTCATGTTAAATGGGTAGAAGCAAGAGAAAAAAATGATTTTTCTATTTTTCAACCACTTTTAGAAAAAATGATTGGGCTTCAGATTCAAGTTGCAGAGAAACTAGATACTCACCCTGATCCGTACTCTACGCTCATCGATCTTTACGAACCTGGAGCAACTTACAATTGGATTGCAAACATTTTCAACAAATCAAAACAAAATCTTGACCGCATAATTAAAAAATTAAATAATTCAAGCGATAAACCCGATTTTTCGATTCTTACGCAAAAGTGGGATGTGGATAAGCAGTGGGATTTTAGCATTGAAGTAATAAAGGGATTGAATTACGATTTTAATAAAGGACGTCAAGACAAATCAGTACATCCATTTACAACGTCCTTATCATCATCAGATACTAGATTCACAACTAGAATCGACGAAAAATTCTTTTCAACATGCATTTTTGGCTCAGTTCATGAATGTGGGCATGCACTTTATGATATGGGATTTATGGAGAAAATTCATGATTCCGTTTTGGCAAATGGATGTTCAATGGGAGTGCACGAAAGCCAGTCTCGCATGTGGGAAAATATGGTTGGTCGGAGTATAGAATTTTGGAAATATTGGTATCCTAAACTTAAAGAGAGTTTTCCAAACAATTTAAAAGACAAAAGTGTAGAGGATTTCTATCGTAGCGCAAATACAGTGCAACCTTCATTAATTCGTGTAGAAGCTGATGAAGTTACTTATGGTATGCATATCATCCTTAGGTTTGAACTGGAAAAAGAGATTATAGAAGGTAACGCTCAAGTGAGCGAGCTACCAGATATGTGGAACGAGAGAATGGAAAATTTACTAGGAATAACACCTCCAACGAATTCAGATGGTGTTTTACAAGACATTCACTGGTCAGGCGGTGCTTTCGGTTACTTTCCAACTTATTTCTTAGGAAACCTATATGGAGCTCAATTTTATAACACTGCGCTTAAACAAAATCCTACATTGCCAGAAGAGTACGAAAAAGGTAATTTTTCTACCCTGCTAGCGTTTTTAAGAGAGAATATTCATCAATACGGTAGAATTTATCAAGCAAGAGATTTAATTAAAAGAGTAACCGGAGAAGATTTAAACCCTAACTACTTTATAGAATATCTTGAGAAGAAATTTTACCCTATCTATAGAATATAATTTTTTCTTTTTTTTTTAATTGGATTATTTGGATTAATTAATTATAAATTACTATAAGTCTTATATTTAGAAAACTAAGCAACTGAGTAATTCGAACCCTGCAAAAAAAGATGCTATTAGGTGTCAAAAAATATTCAGAAAAACTACTTCTTCCCTTAGGTAAGAAGATAAAAAGAGTACCCGCAAACGTTATCACAGTTTTAGGTTTAGTACTAGCAGTATTCGCGTTTTTATTCTTTGTTTTCAATCGTTTACCTTTTATCATAATTAGCTTAGCTTTAGTGGAGTTTTTCGACCAACTAGATGGTGTTGTAGCGCGTCTTCAAGGGCCAACAAAGCTAGGATCGTTTTTAGACTCTACTTTGGACCGAATTGGAGACTATCTCATTTTTTTTGGGATTATCCTCGGGGGATATCTATCCTCCGATATATATATCGGCTTGATAACACTGGCTGGCGCATTTCTAACTTCATATACAAGAGCCAAGATCGAGAGTTTAGGAATCTCAAACTTATATGGCGTTGGATTACTGGAGAGAACAGATAGGGTCCCGATTATTCTAATTGGATCGATTTTACAATTATGGTTTTCTAAGGCTATATGGTGGACGATGGTAGTTTTAGCAATTGGGACGAATATCACGGTAATCCAAAGAATAGTGTTCGCTTTTAAGAAATTCTCAAAAAAAAAAGAGGACAACTCTACCAATCAATAAATTATCTAAAAATGAAACATCATTAATTCTGATTATTGATAAAGCATATATATATAGACCTTTTGTTATACTTTAATAAATTAGTTCATTTTCATTCAAAGGAGTATTTATGCTTGTTTCAGAGATTAACATCAAATTGACATTACTAGGTCAATGGGGTATCGGAAAAACATCAATTGTAAATACATTTATAGGAAAGGATTTTCCTGTTATGTATATTCCCACAATTGGAAGTAATATCGCTAGAAAGGAGTATGAATTGACATCTAATTATAATATTAGGCTAAATATATGGGATATCGGAGGGCAAAGGAGTTTTAACCCGTTGAACCCGGTTTTTTTCAGTAATTTAGACTCTGCTTTTTTAGTTTTCGACTTAAATAATCCTAAAGAAACATTACAAGAACTCTTACAGACATACATAACAAATTTATCACAACATTCCCCTGAATGTAGTACCTATTTAATAGGAAACAAATCTGATTTATTAAAACTGGAAGATTCAGAAATTCTCTTAAATAATATTCGTCAGTACCAAATCGAAGGTTTTCCCATTATATTCGTTTCAGCAAAAACCCAAGATAATATTTCTGAAGCATTTTCTTTGGTTATATTCAATTTTTTGAAAAAAATAGAGAAAAAGAATAAGGAAAAACAATTAACGGGTATTTCCAAGAGATTTTTAGAATCCATTAATAAAACGGAGGAAGATTTACAACATCTAATTATAAATTTAGAGGAAATTGATCCAAATACTCTCCATAATAAAATTACTCCAACAATTATTAAAAAAAATGTTAAAGTAGCTGAAAGCGAAGTACTCCCTCTTAGAGAAATTAATGATCTCACAAAAGCTCAAGAGTTCGATGTCGACAGAAGTTTAATTAAAGAAAACATTATTAATGCGTTTAAAAACAATTTATCAGTGATTTCTGATATTATAGCTGATTTAAAAAAAGCTCCGATCGATTCTCTTATTAATAATATTGATAAATCCTTAGAAGACCTAGCAAATTTAAAAAAAGACTTCGAATTAAAACTCGATTCGATTTTGGAATTAGATTCGAACAAGTAATAGTCGTAAGCCATATTTGAAATTTATATAAGGTGGTAAATAATTCCCAAAAAGGAAAAAATTGAAGAAATAACACTCAAAGATTTTCAAAATTTGATTGATCAAGTAAAAAACACAGACAACGATATTCATTTTATAAAAGAAGAAATCAAATCAATCAAAAACGATATTTTGTCTAGCCAAGAAAGAATCGAGCAGACAATTAAAACTCAAGAAGAAATTATTATGGATATGATTAATAGATTTAACGATGAGCTTTTAAAACACAAATCCACGATGAATGAGGATATGGAAAAACTTAAAACACAACAGGATGTCCTAAGAATTTCTTATACGATTAACGAAAAAAAGCTAATGGATAAAATTAATTCCTCAATCAGGGAAGTTATTAATAGAAGGATTGAGGGAAAAGAAATCGAGATCCTCATGAAAATATGGATCAACGAATTTAAAGAAATTATAAATAATTTTGAAAAATTAAAAAAATTAAAGCCTAAAGAATTCTCAGTGCGCTTAAACGAGATTTCCGATACTATTGAGGTTTTCAAACAAAAAATCCTTGAATAGATTAAATTTGTAAAAGTTTAATTACCTAAACTCTTAACTCAAAAACTAAATCATCTAATTTTCTTAGAGTTAGACTATTAAATTGATTTTTAAATTATATTAAAAACTTAAATACTCTAAGAACAAGAATTAAATAATTTAAATTTAATTAAGAGGTGTTGTATTATAGAAGAATTCTCAAAAAAACCTAAATATTCTTCGCAAGATGAGATTAATAAAGCAATTGGACGTATATTATGGGGCGATAAGGGGAAGTCTTTCTCGATGCGTCGTTTAATAATGGGATTTATGAAAAAAAAAGTAGGAGGGAAGTAAATTGGGAAATAAGGAAGATTTACTTCAAGCCATGATCGAACTTGATGAAGATAAGGCATATAAATTAGTGGACCAGTTATTAAAAGATGAAATAAGTACTAATGAAATAATAGAGATACTAAGAGAAGGAGTAGAAGTTGTAGGAGAAAAGTTTAATAAAAAAGAATATTTTTTGACTGAATTGGTAATGGCAGGCGAGATTTTTTCATAATCTGCTCTTTTACTTGAACCTTATATTAAAGAAGATGCTAAGGAAGGAGCTAAAGTAGAAACGATCGTAATTGGAACTGTGGAGGGGGATGTTCATGATATTGGTAAAAATATTTTTGTAACTTTGTTGAAATCTGCTGGTTATAATGTTATTGATCTAGGAGTTGATATTCCTTCGCAACAATTTGTAGAAAAAGTAAAGGAAACTAGTGCTCAAGTTGTCGCTTATTCAGGACTTTTAACAGTAGCATTGGAGTCAATGCATGCTACGACAGAGGCTTTAAAAGCTGCTGGACTTAGAGAAAAAGTAAAGATATTAATAGGTGGTCTTCCAGTGGATGAACTCTGGATGAAGGAGGCTGGAGCTGACGCTTTCACCGATAATGCCTTTGAAGGGGTAAAGATCGTAAAGAAATGGTTAGGAGGTGCAGCTTAAATTGGAGCCAAAAAAGGAAGAGGCGATGACGAGTGTAGAAAGAATGCTAACAGCAATAGAATTAAAAGAACCTGATAGAGTCCCAGTATGGCCTTTGATTGATTTCGTTCAAACTAAATATCTTGATCATATATCAGCCCAAGATATGCTTGAAAATCCCGAAAAAGCTCAAGAAGCGATGGAGTGGATATACCACAAAATGGGTGGTTTTGATATTGCAATGGCCGGGGGAGGTATGTATATGCAATACATAAATCCTTTTCCAGATATGTTCTCAGTATATTA